>SPKZ01014215.1_pt1 | contig 14066 bp, 10 predicted proteins | sample 2456571 | NCBI WGS metagenome assembly SPKZ01 (sample SAMN11192286, study PRJNA482655) | marine metagenome | biome: ENVO:00000447; feature: ENVO:00000244|ENVO:00000211|ENVO:00000569|ENVO:00002023; material: ENVO:00002151; isolation source: ocean water from marine abyssalpelagic zone ...
CGAGCCTGGCTGGCTGACCCTAGGCCGAGGGTACGAGAAACTCGCGACTGGCGAAGCCTTCCACTTGGACATGATCAGGCTACAGACTTGTGATCAATCCTGAGCCCAAGGGGAGGGAATTGAGTAGCGATCGTTCAATCGGGCTCGATCAGTGGACTCGCCGAAGGCGAGCCCACCTCACCCAAGGGGGGAAATGTGTAGCATCACGCTTGGCTCGTCCTCCGGACTCGCCGAAGGCGAGCTATTTTTCGTCGGCCCGTTCCGATCGGGGCCGGGGGCGCCCGCGACTGGAGGACTCTTGGTTGCGCTCGTGAAGAATGCGCAAACCGTCCAGGGTCAAATATTCGTCGACGCTTTCTAGAGTGGTCGTCTGCTCGGCGATCAGACGCGCCAATCCGCCCGTCGCCATCACCCGACAAGGGAAGCCAAGATCTTCACGAATTTTTTCGACCAAGCCGTCGACCATTGCCGCGTATCCGTGCACCACTCCCGACTGCAACGCGTGCGTGGTGTTGCGGCCCACGACCCTGGGAGGTACCGCGATTTCGATACGGCTGAGCTTCGCTGCTCGCGCCAGCAAGCCTTCTAGACTGACCTGGATGCCAGGAACGATCACGCCACCGAGATATTCGCCCTTCGGTGAAATGCAATCGAAGGTAGTCGCCGTTCCGAAATCCACCACGATCACACCCTGCGCAACTCGATCATAGGCGGCCACTGCATTGACGATGCGATCGGCACCGACTTCCCGCGGGTTCTCGTAGAGTACGGAGATGCCCGTCTTGATACCTGGACCGACCACCAGCGGCTCCCGAGCGAAAGCTTGGCGAATGGCGTCCACCATGACATCGGTCAATGGCGGCACGACGCTCGCCAGTATCGCCCCGGCTATCTTCGCATCGTCAATGCCCTTGAGCCGCAACATCTGCCGCAACAGCACGCCGTACTCGTCAGAGGTTCGCTCCCGAACGGTCTCCGCACGAAAAGTCTGAACGAGGGTTTTGCCCTCGTAGAGACCGAAGGCGACCGATGTATTTCCGATATCTACAGTGAGTAACACGCAGGCACCGTAGCATTCTCCTCGTCCCCCGCTACCCCCTCTCGGACGGCGGACAGCCTCTCGCTATGGTTCGGTGAGCTCCGCTGTCTGGATTTCATCCCCTTCCTCTAGCTTGGCCCACTCGGCCGATGCTGTGCCCAACCACGTGTAATCGCCAATGAGATCGGGCCGGGCTGACAGGGTGACGAAGATCGCCGCCGACGATGTGGAGGGGCCATGGGACACCATGCCTACGTGAAATTCGCTGAATCGTTTGGGTGAGCCTTCCAAGGGCAACGGGCTCTTGTCCGCACTGCCGAAGCCGTCACCCGCGCGGTCCCCCAACTGCAGAGCCCGCCCCGTCTCCACGCGATGCACCGCCAGGCCCTGGTAAAAACCACCCTCCACTAACTCAACGATGCGCGCCACGGAGCGAGGAGCGAGCTCCCGATCCAGGCTCAAGCTCAACGGGCCCACATCCGACTGAAATACGATGTTTACTAACCGAGTCGGCTGCAATGCAGCCTTGGGGAAAACAGTCGGTGGGGCCGGTGCGGGACAGGGCTTGGGATCCGTACGCCCCATGGCAATCAAGGCGCGGGCCGCCGCGTTTCTCAAGCTGGCATTGGGGTCCCGGCACAGCTCTTCGATCCTCGGTTTTCGACTCAGAATCTGGAGGGCGGCCACTGCATCGATCAAGCGGACCTGGACCGCCACTTGGTCAGCGGGGCGCGCTTTGTCGAAGGCGGCGCTCAAGGCAGCCCTCAGTTGGGGGTCCTGAGCGGGGGGGAACACGCCCGCTCGATTGGCCAAGCCCGGCCGTTTCGCGATGAGCTGTGCGGCGCGAGCCACCGTTCCGCCCTGGGAGCTTCCAAGAGCTACCGCGAGAGCTGCCGCGGCATTCTCCACTTCGGGATGGAAGGACAAAAGCTGCAGGGCGGCTTGTACGACAAGAGCATCCTCATCCTTGGCGTAACGTTTCCATACCGTCAATCGGGCACCATGCAATTGGCCGCGACTGAGTACTTTGACAGCCGCCAATTTTCCGACACGACCTTCGTCCGGATCACAAGCCTGCAGACGCTTTGACAAGCTGGCGCGGTTCGCAAGAATCTGAGCGGCCGCGCAACGCAACTTCACTTGCCGAAGCCGCAGCGCTTTCGATTCCGTCAGCTCCAAGTCACTCCATGTTTCCAGAGTTTCACGAATCTGTGCCGCCGGAGGCTGCAGTGCTCCCAACGCCGTCGAGAGAGGAACCCAAAACGCTGGTTCGAGCAGCTGCTCGCTGTGATGACTCGGGACATCACTCCACTCGCTGAGCGTGCCGCGCAACGCAAGCTGACCCGGAGCCGAGAGTTGACCTAGCGAGCGCGCTGCTGCCGCCCTTGCCGCCACGCTCTGCTCTGGTGCGTCAAGAATCTCCTTCAACGCCGGCACCATCTCGCCGCCGCCACGTTCGAGAGCGCGGACTATGTGGGGGGTGGCTGAGCCAGCAGCTCGTTTGGCTACGCTCACCAAGCGTTTCTGAACCGACTCCGATAGGTCCACGATCAGCTCGAAACCGAACAAGGTAGACGGCGGCACTTGAGCTCGATCCGTCGCATCTAGCAAGGCCACTAGGGTCGAATCGCTGAGGGCGCGGCTGGACAGCGCCAAGCCCCCCAGCCCCAGCGGCGCCACCGCCCGGAACGCCGGAGCGCCGCTCAACCATCCGCGGAGGGTGGCTTCAGCGGCTCGAGCTTCACAGCGCCCTAGGGCCATAGCGAAACTCAACGGGAGATCTAGACCCTCTGCAGTCAGCCCTTCGAGGCTGACGCTGGCGCTGCGAACGGCCAGGGCCCGCACGATCTCGTCCGGATGTTGCCGGCACATTCTCCCCAAACCGTACGCCGCCCAAGCGACGACGTCGCCGTCTTCGTCCGCTAGAGCATGGCGCAGCCCTTCGAGCGCATCTTCAGTGCCGATCCGCGCCAGGGCCCGTGTGGCCGCGCGCCGAACTCGTGGATCTCGATGGGAACGGTCGGCCTCGCGCACGAGGTGGGCATTGGCGATCTCTTCGATGGCGCGCAGCGCGGCCAAACGCTCCCGCACCGACTTCGGAATCGCCGGCACCGTTGACTTGGGCGAAGAAACACTGGTGGCCGTAGTAGCGCTCGGCGCGACCGAAGCCTGAGACTCCTCGCTGGGCTCCGAGCAGCCAAAGAACAAAACTACGACGGCAGCAACGCGCCGGGCTCGATCCACTGGGGGCAGGCGACAACACCGCATAACCCATGGCTTTTACACCCATAGCTCGGAAGCGGGCAGCTCCTGGTGAGGAATCGGCACAGCGACAGCCTACAATCGGCACAGCGGCAGCCTACAATCGGCACAGCGGCAGCCTACAGTTTGACCGGCAAGAACGTGGACCGATCGACGATTTCAGCCCCGATTGCTCGCGAGGGCGGCAGCGGTGATGTAGGCTGATTTGTTCCGTGAAAAAGCGCTCCATCGCTTCCCTGCTTGTCGTCGCCCTGGCGAGCGCCGGCCTATGGCAGCGGAGCGTGCCCGACCCGCCTCCGGAATGGGCCCCCACGCCGGCGGCGCCGCCGATCCCATTGCCCAAGGCGCCCATCCGGACCGTGCATCTGCCCTCTGGAGAACCCCACCGCCTGCCCTGCCCTCAGGCACGCCGGCTCATCGCGGACTTTCATCGCCAACTTCCCCTGAAGCGGCCAGCTCCTGCGGCTCCGGCCTTCGCCACCCGGCTGATCGCCTGGCTGGATCCCCATGGCCTCTGGTCGGCCGCTCCCGGCGCCCCCACAGCCAACAGTATCCGGCAGCGCTCCGCAGAAATACTGACCGAGCTAGGGCAATTGCCAGATACCGAGTGCGACGCGGCCCTCGCCGTCGGCGCCACCCTAGAGCAATGGGTGAATCAACTCCGGGCGGGCTTCGATGCCGCCCGAGCTCACTCGGCGCCCAGCGGGCGCGCCAGCGGCCTGCACGCGAGCCGGCTGACGCCATTCCAGGACGATCCCGTCAGCCGCACCGCGCCCTTATTCGCAAGTCTGTTAGGAGAAGCTGTCGGGCACTACGGCGCCACCTTCGGTAGCGAAGCCGATGCCGTGGTCAACGCAGCCCGGCACCGGATGTTTCCGGACATGCCCGCCGCGGGTTGGTCCGAAGTGGTGCTCAGCGCAGCCGTTCGAGCCTACCTTCCCCTAGTGGATATGCACTCCGAGTGGGTCCCTCAGGATGAGGAGTGGTCGCTCTACGAGATGTCGCATCCCTCCGCGCCCGACCGACTATGGGATACCATCGTGCGCACCCCGGTGGGTGTACTCATCGGTGGCAGGGTCTCGCCCCCTCTGAGCGAAGGGGACTTGGTACTCGCTGTAGCGGGAGTACCAACCGCAGGCATGGCCGTCGAGCAAGTCGAACAACTGGCCCTGCTCGAAGCCTATGCCAAACGAGCTGAGCTTCCGATCACGATCCTAGGCTCTGCCGCAGACTCCCCCGAAACGGTTCTTGTTCGTCTCGGCGCTGGAGTGGACGACTCCGATCCGGCGGGAGCGATCAGTCGACAAATGGTGCCCTACGGATCCGCAGAAGTAGCGATCTATCAGATAGAGCAAGTGGATGACGATCTCGGTGAACAGCTGACCTGGCGCCTGACGGAGGACGCAGAGTCCGGCAGGCTCGCCGGCGTCCTGCTGGATCTACGAGGCAATGGCGGTGGCTCGATTCGCGGAGCTCGCGATGCGCTCAGCGCCTTCCTCCCGTCGATCCCCATTTTCTCTGCCCTGCGCCGGGACGGGACCGTTTTTGTCGAGTTCGCCCGGGGCGCAACCCCCGCCTGGACCGGCCCCCTCGGCGTGCTGGTAGATGGCAACACCGCGAGCGCCGCCGAAATGATCGCCGCCGCGCTCACAGCTCACGGCAGAGCACTGGTCACGGGGGAGCCGACCTTCGGCAAAGGCTGCATTCAGGAGTATTTTCCCGATCAGGCGTCCCGAGGGGCCCTCCGGGTAACCACCATGGTGTTCGCTGGACCGAGCGGCGCCGCGATTCAGGGCGCGGGGGTGATCCCGGACTTGCCGCTCCAGATCAGCCCCATCACCACTCGGGAATCTCAGTTTAGCGCCACTTTGCCCCCCTGGTCCGGTCCAGAACTGCCGGTATTTATTGATGTAATAAGCGACCCGTGGGGTATACCGGACGGCCCCGTCGGACCCTGCGTCGACCCCGTGCATTGCCAGGCGGTCAACGCGATTCGACACTTTATCCCCTCAGAACGGTTCCCGCCCCACGCGAACCGCCACGTAAAACCGGGGTTGAGGCAGCGAGCAGCTGGCCAGCCCTAGGCTGACCTGGTAAGTCCCGCCGTGGCCGCCCGCGGAGCGGAAAACCCAAGTAATCGTGTCCCGTCGTCCCAAAACTGATTCAGAACCTGTCCCCAGCGGACTGAGGAAAGAGCGCGGCACGTCCTCTCGACAGGATGACCAGCCCGAGTCGTCGCGGGCGCCTCGCTCGGAGAGCGAAACGCCCGCTTCCGTTGACGGCGTAACTCGTTACAAAATCGATCTCGACGACGGCCGAATCGATTCGGACGCCGCCAAGGTGGTGCGCCGACTGACCCGGCACGGCTATGAAGCCTATTTGGTCGGAGGTTGTGTCCGCGATCTGTTGCTCGACCACGAGCCAAAGGACTTCGATGTCTGCACCGACGCACGGCCCGAAGACGTACGCGCGCTGTTCCGCAACTCTCGGATAATCGGTCGTCGCTTTCGTCTAGCCCACGTCCTGTTCGGCGGCGGCAAGGTGATCGAAACCGCGACCTTTAGACGCAACCCGGATGAAAACCGCGACGGCGACGACATGCCGATCCGCAGCGACAACGTCTTCGGGGACGCCGACGAGGACGCTCTGCGTCGCGATTTTACCATCAACGCCCTGTTCTACGATCTTGAGACCAACGAGGTCCTAGACTGGGTCGGCGGCATGCCCGATCTGAAGGCGCGTCGGATGCACACGATTGGCATTCCCCAGGTACGCTTCCACGAAGATCCTGTGCGGATGCTCCGGGCGATCAAGTTTTGCGCGCGCCTCGACGTCGGCATGTCACCCGAGGTGTACAACGCCATCGTCCAGTGCCGGGACACCCTTGAGATGGCTGCCAAGCCGCGTCTCTTCGAAGAGCTCCTGCGGTTCTTGCGCGGCGGCGCCGCCGCTCGTAGTTTTTACCTGGCCTGGGAACTCGGCATCCTCGACGTATTGCTACCCGAACTGGCGATGTATCTTTCCGACACCGAGGACGATGCCGTCTGGCGACTCCTGGACGAAGTGGACCAGCTCACTTACGAGCGCGGACAAGCGCTGAGCGACATCACGCTGTGGACGGTGCTGCTGCTAGCCCCGACCTTGGAAGCCTGCGACGGCTGCCGCGATAGAGTCTCAGCAGGCTACGAATTCATGGAACCGATCGCAGCGCGACTTCGAGTCCCGCGGCGGATCTCTGACGGCGTTCGAAGAATCGTCGCCGTACTTCCCAGGCTCAATAGCGGACGGCCGGGACGAGTCGCGAAGACGCCCATCTACGAGTGCGCCAACGAAGTCCTTGAGATCACACGGGCGGCTAAGGTCTCGCTAGGCGAACACCGACCCCCGCCATCGCGTCGGCGTCGGCGTAAACCATCGGACGGAACCGAGTCGTAAAAACATCGGGCTCCACCGACGGAGCCAACTGCTAGCCGCCGAAGTACAAATGGAGCGGCACGACGGCCCCCGCTACGAGCGATTTTTCCGAACCCGCCGTGTGGGCGGACCCGGTCCCTGATTGGGAGCGTGGCGAACCACTAGCGACTCACTGTCGAGCGCAGCTGGGAAATCTTGGACCTGCCCGCCGAGTCGTTCCCACCAGTTTTCGAGTTCCACGGGAGCCGGACAACTCACCCGCCACACCTCGTCTGCCAGCGGTAGTTCAACCACAGCGCAGTGGAGAGCGATGCGCGAGAGCTGATGCACGCCGCCGTCATCCCCCGTCACGCGCAGCACCCCGCCGTAACGACGGTCACCGAACAGGGGCGAACCCGCCGCGCTGGTGTGAATGCGCAATTGATGAGACCGCCCAGTGACGGGTTCGAGAACGAGCAAGGCCGCCGCGGAATCGCGGTCAGTCGCGGGCAACTGACGGCTGACCGCGTATCGCGTATCGGCAGCCTTCTGCCCGCCGCGTTGAGGGATCGGTGTCGTCCACCGCCCGCGGTCGTCTTTCGGCGCGGCCGACGTGATGCCCAGGTACCTCCGATAGTGACTACCGCGAAGTTTCGCCTCCTCCGCGGCCTCTAGAGATTCTTCGTTGGACCACACCAGTACGATCCCACTGACGCCAACGTCGAGGCGTGAGACAGCGCCCAAGCTCGTGCGGGGCACGTCGAGCGTATCCGCCAGTTCCGACAGTAGAGACCGGTCACTGTTTCGGTCCGGCAGGGTCGGCAACGACGCTGGCTTGTGCACAGCGTAGAAGCCCTTTCGTTCATCGAGAATATCGAGAGGGGCGCCAGCCCCTCGTGGACTTCCCAGACTGACCACATCACCGGGCGCAACCCGATATTCGTCCCCGCGCACGCGTTTCCGATTCAAAAACACGCGGCCTTCGTCGCGCGCAGTGTCAGCCACGCCAACACCCCGTAAGAAATCCTCCAGGGACGACTCGGACTCAACCACCCAGCGCTGGATTCGAGAGCCCATTCAGCCCACCCGCTCCACTTCGCCAGACCCAGCGCGAACACACACTGTCGCCCCCTGCATCGCTATCCGTGCCCACGCCACACCGGCAACAGTGGGGATGCCCAACTGCCGCAAGATCAGCCCTCCAGCGGACAATGGGTGACCGTCCTCCGCGATCACCGCAGAGGCCAACCGGGTCATCGGCATCAAGCCAAGATCGAAATTCGCCACCACCACCACCGAACCCGGTTCGAAGGAAGTCACGCCTCGCAGTCGGGAATCGAGAACACATACCCGACCGGTGAACTCCCCAGGACTCACACAGCTGCCGTGCCATCGGTCCGCGCTCAGTGCCTCCGCACGCTCCAACTGACCCGCTAGCCCAAAGGGGTCGCCGAAAAATTCACTGGGAGGCACGGGGCCGCGTTTCCACAGGCGAAATTCGTCGCGTCTCCAACTCGCCAGAGCCGGCAAACCTTCGATGTTTCCCCGCGCCGCTTCGATCAGCTCGTCGAAGCTGAGCCAAAAGACTGCTCCGGGCTCAAAATCGGATTCGGCGCGTCGCAGCCGCCTCTCGACGTCGAGGGCCACTCGCCGCTGCAAGCGCAACGCGCGAACATAGGATTGCCACGCCTGCTCTCGAAGTTCGGCCAAGGCGGTGTAGTTACGGTGCAGATTGCGATTCCGAGCTCGCAAGAGCGGGGACGTACGCGCCCGTACCCGACGCCGTTGTTCACCTAGCCGAGCCTTGGCAAATCCGCTCTCCAAATCCAAATCATGGTCGTCCGCCAACAGCGCTGCGCGCAACATCAGAAGCAGTCTCTTCGGATCTTCGTTCCAGCTCTCCCGCGTCATGTCCAGCTCCCCGGGTGCGCGATCTCCGTGCACCTCCAGAAAACGATCCATCGCATCACGGGCGGCTCCCTCGGGCAGTTTGTCGCCTTTGGACTCCTGCAGCGCCTCGCAGAACGGCGCGTCGCCTTGAGCGATCGCCACTAAATGTGCGAACGCCAGCGCAAAGCGCAAGGTGATGCCGTCGCCGCTACCGGCCGTGAACGTCATCAACGCGCCCGAGTCCAAGCCTGCACGCTCAATGGCCCGGTGAGCGATCTTGTCTACGCTAGCGAAGTTGTCGCCGATGGTGACCAGCGCGGTGAGGGACTCGGTAAAGAGTTTGTGGGCCTCCAGCAAAGTGGTCGCAATGGCGTCATCCGGCAAAATGGCGAAGTCCATTTCTATTAGCCAATCCAGCCGTCGCGCGCTGCGCTCTTCGAAGCGACTGTGTACTTCTTCGCAGCGCTTCCGATGGGAATTCGCATGGACCAAAGCCAACACGCTTTGCGCGACCCCCCCCAGCGCTGAATCCCCCAACCAAGCACCATCTCGCACAGGCTCGCGATGCCGAAGCAGCAAACTTTGATTGACAAAACTTCGCCCGGCGACTTCTCCTACGAGCAATTCGCGACGGCGCTCTTGACCCATATGCAAGTGGTTGAGCGTCGGCGCGAGGGAACTCTCCACAATCGATCGCTCCAGCTTACACATCATTTCCGGGAGCAACTCCGCCAGCCCCCGTCGTGTCCATTCCGTACTGTCGCGCCCCCCCACAGCACTTCCGTTGCCCCGCAAGCGCTCCACGCCTCGAAGCTGTAAGCTCTCACCATCGTCGATAGCCGTGACCCGGACCCCTCCGCTCGGATCGCACGCCCGGATCAGTTTTAGCCAATGGGGGTCGTCCAGAGGCTGGCCATTCTCCACCTGGCGCATTCTTAGATCCTCCCCCACAACAATGACGGATTCCTTGGGGGACGCCGGTTGGAGCAGCACCGCCATCGAGAAATCTCGGACTCGCTTCGCGCGGAGAAAATTGAGACCGGCTTCTTGGTAGCTGGTGCGCCAAGTCTCAACGACGGCGGCGCAAATTTCGCTAACGCTACGGGCCCGCCAGCTGTGGAGCAGACCCGCCGAGGCCAACATGGCGTCGTCGTCGATTGAAGCCGAACTGCGAACGATCCAGCTTTGCACATCCGGTTGGGAACTCACCAGCTGCTCAATGGCCGAAGCGAGGGCTTCCGGGACGGTCACTTCGGAAATCGCTTGCCAGGCAGCGGCTGCGCGCAGCACGCCCGCAGGTCGGTGAATCACACGGAGCAAGGCCGAAGGCCCCGAGCCGGGGGGTAACTGTTCACGCACTATCTCTCGGAATGCGTCGGTGCCGATCAGCCAGCTCGGCGATAGCTCGGCCCCGGCGGCGCGCGCCTGCAAGAGACGGAGCGCAGGTCCGCCCAATTCCTTCGCGCCCTCGTCCGGATCACACGCGTCGAGGCCCCGGAGGGGTGCCGAATCTACTTTTCGGCCGAAAGTAGCCACCACTCCAGGTTACGATCATCGGGCGCTGAGGGACACCTCCGTGGGCGGAGCTATCGAACCCAGCACCCTGACGCCGGACCAACAGACAAACGCAGCCTAAGCCGTGGCTCGTCGCACCAGCTCAACCAGCACAGGATCCACCCGCAACTCTTCTCTCAACTGGCTCCGCAGCTCGTCGAGCTGGGCGGGCTGCAGCTTGTCCACGAGGTGAGAAACCGCATTTTCTACCTGACCGTCGAGATATTGCTCCAGAGTGATTTGCCCCTGCTCCAGACGCTGCAAATCTGAAGCGGCAGCCACGTCGTTGGGGCCCTGGGCTGACGCCGCTGCCTCCAGGGAAAATTCGGAACTGACTCCCTCGGTCGCCGGTTCCACGGATTCGGCATCGCTTACGGAAGTAGCTTCCCCAGTTCCTCCAATCTCAGGGGCTCCTCCGCCCTTGCCGATGCCGTCGACGCTCATGAACAAGAGTATCGGCCAAGGCCGCGCTCAGTTGTGTGGGAAATCGCAGTAATTCATCAATCCCGCCACAAACCGGGGCCGTGGAACGGTGCTTTCGGGCGCCCCGGGATGAGCCAGGGACCGGCGGCGCTAAATCCCGAACCAGGCGGAGGGGTTGGTCGTTTTGGTTCCCCTGCGGATTTCCAAGTACATGGTGCCGGTGTTGTGGCGCTTGGTGCTCGCCGACGTCAGTCCTATTCGGTCGCCGGCGGCTAGTTCGTCACCCGCCTGCACGTCGATCGAGCCAAGCTGTGCTGACACGGTGTAGTGATTGTCCCCGTGGTCGACGATCACGGTCTTGCCGTAGTCGGGGTATTCATCCGCGAAGGCGACTCGGCCCCGGAATATCGCTCGGACCGTAGCCCCAATAGCACCGTCCACCTGGATCCCGGGTCCATTGGCTGACGGCAGTCGAACCCGGCTGATCTCCGCCCGACCGGCGATAGGGAACGGCAATCGCCCCTTCATCTCGGCGATTCCGGCGCTCTCTTGTTCCGTGCTGACATCAAAACCCGCCGCGTAAACCGCCGTGTGGGCTGAGGCCTGCCAGTTGCTCTCGAAGGCCCTGCGGAACGACATTTCGCGATCCTGGGCCGCCAAGATAGCCTCCTTGGATCGGCGTAGCGCCCCACGTTCCGTCTCCAGCAGGCGGGCTCGCGCATCAAACTCACGCAACTGAGCCGTTAGTTTGTTTTTCGCGGCTGCAGTCAACGATTCGCGGTCGAGATCCCGGGCCAGAGCACGACGCAGACGCTCTAATCGGGAAGCATGACTCACCAAGGCGTCAAAACCTCCGCCGATGGGCAGCAAACCTGCGCGCGCCAAACGAACATAGGCTCGCCCACGTACGATGGTCATCTCGTGATTGCGATGTTCGTCGCGCCGGATCTTGGCCAGCCGGACCTTAAGATCCTTTTGCTGTCCGTGCACGTCCGTCAACACGCGAGCCATGTCCGCGGGGGTAGCCGGCAAGGGTTTTTGATGAGTCGAAATCTGAGGCGCCCGAATCGCGCGGGCACTCAGAGACGAGCGAGCGCCGTCAAGGGGCAAGGCCGCGGCCGTCGCCGTCAGCAGGGTAGTGCAAAGGATGTAGCGGATACGCATCAGACCACCAACAGCCGACGCAAACTCCCGTAGGCCGCCAGCGCGCCCAACACGCCACCCAGCAGCACCATGGACAACACCATTTGCCAGGGGAGAAAACTCGGTTCCACACCGAGCAACACCGAAACCTGAGAATCGACTCCCCGTCGCACCAGTAGGAAGAGCACGCCCATTAACAGAATGGCCAGGAAGGCGCCGATGGCCCCCTGAGCCGCGCCTTCGATCACGTAGGGACGACGAACATAGGCATCGGTGGCGCCGACGACCTTGAGCACCTCAACCTCCACCGAACGACGCTGAAGAGCCATGCGGATGGTGGAGCCCACCACGCTGACGACGGCTGCCAGGACCACAATCGCGAGCAGCAGGGCGGCAGATACGCCTCCCGACAGCAAGCCGGAAAGCTTCTGGGTCCAACTCTGGTAGGTTTCCACCGTCTCCACCGCAGGCAGTTTTGCGAGATTCGCAGCTAGTGCATCGACGCGACTCGAATCGGCATCGTCTGAAATCATCACTTCCAGCGATGCTGGGAACGCCTCAGCTGGCAGAGCCGAAAGCAACTCGTCCTCCGCTCGCGACGTCAACTCCGCCCGGGCGGCTTCGCTGGACACGAAGCGCACATTTTTGACCCCGGGAGTCCCACGCAAGGCTTTTTCGATAATGCTGATCTGCGCGGGCGATGCACTGGCCTGCAAATACACCGAGGCGCGGCCCGCCTTGGCCCAGCGGGTTTGCAAAGCGTGAATGTTCACTACCACCAGCAAGGCGGAGGCCAAACAAACGAAGGCAACCGCCACGCTAAAAATGCTCAGGACATGCAAACGCCAGTCGTTCTTGCCGCCGCGCCAAGCTCGTTGGATAGGACTCACAGTTTTCGACTCCGCAAAGCTTCGACTCCGTGCAGAGGCGACCCGGCACTGGGCAACTGGTAGTGAGGCATCTGGTAGCTAAGCAACTTGCAGATCCCCACCCGCGCCACCGCTCAGACCGTGTTTGACGTCCGTGACCTGTCCTTCGTCCAGCACGACGACACGCCGCGGGCGCACATCCAATAGAGAACGATCGTGGGTGGCGAAGATCACCGTCACGCCGGTCTCGTTGATGTCCTCAAACAACCCGAGAATGTCGACCGCCAGCTGTGGATCAAGATTGCCTGTAGGCTCGTCAGCGATCACTAGTGCCGGTTCCGAGACCACCGCACGGGCTACGGCGACCCGCTGTTGTTCACCACCGGACAGACAACTAACCAGATCGGCTCCCCGGCCGCCTAGACCGACTAGCTCCAGCACTTCACTAACTCTTGAACGAATCAGCCGCGCTGGAAGTCCGAGGACCTCCAAGGGCAATGCCACGTTGTCCGACACACACCAGTTTCGTACCAGCTTGAAATCCTGGAATACGATTCCGATATTCCGGCGCAGAAACGGCACGGAATCGGCGCTCAAACGCCCGACTTCTCGGCCCATAAAAAGAATTCTGCCGGAATCGATGCTTTCGGCCGCATACAACATCCGCAGCAAGGTGCTCTTTCCGGCGCCCGAAGGCCCCGTGAAAAACACGAATTCCCCACGCTCTATTTCGAGATTCAGCCCCCTCAGGACCGCGCTACCTGCCGTATAGGCTTTGTGCACATCCTGAAACACCAACAGGGGCCGACGCGCGGCCGCCGAGTCAAAGCGGGTTCCGGGGCGAAGCACCGGACGAAAAGAACGGCTCGCCTGGACAGTATCCATGCTCTCGGAGGTACCAGTGCCGGCGCACTCGGACCAACTTTTGTGCGGGGATGTGGATCCCAAACGAAGCTGCTGACGCGTCGCCATAGGATAGGTAGACTGGTTGTTCCTCCAAGGAGATATCGATGAGCGATCCTGTGACCACGGCACGCAACGCGCGTGAGAATCTAGCCAAAGGCTTGGGTGCCCTGCAGGCCCCCGGTGTGCCGCCCCAGCTACTCGAAGCCGCCGAGCCTATTGCACAAGCGATGAGCGCCCTGCACCAGATTGAAGCGAGCGCTGGCGCCGCCGCCCCGCAACACGCCCCCATTGCCCTTGAGGCAGTCCGCCGCGCGCTCAACGCGTTGCAAGTACCCGGCACCCTCCACCCGTCCGTCAACCAGGCCGTAGAAGCCGTCGCCGGATCTCTGGGCATCGTCCACAATTTGGCCCAAAGCATCCAAGCGGCTCCCGCTGCGCCGCAACAACCCGCGGCTCAGCCTGTCGCTCAGCCTGTCGCTCAGCCTGTCGCGCAGCCTATTGCGCAGCCTATTGCGCAGCCTATTGCGCAGCCTATTGCGCAGCCTATTGCGCAGCCTATTGCGCAGCCTATTGCGCAGCCTATTGCG
>SPKZ01009373.1_pt1 | contig 14058 bp, 9 predicted proteins | sample 2456571 | NCBI WGS metagenome assembly SPKZ01 (sample SAMN11192286, study PRJNA482655) | marine metagenome | biome: ENVO:00000447; feature: ENVO:00000244|ENVO:00000211|ENVO:00000569|ENVO:00002023; material: ENVO:00002151; isolation source: ocean water from marine abyssalpelagic zone ...
CGAAAGTGGCGGCACCCGCGACCGCAGCTGTGCCGACCGCGGGGCCCCCGCCCGACTCCGCTGACTTGAACTCTGTCGGGCTGGGCTCCGACGAATTGGGCTCGGCCGGACGTGCGGCCGAGCTCCTGCTGCGCGAGATCGCGTCGCGCCGGGGGGACGAGGGGGGAGAGGGACCGCGCACGGGTACCGTCGTCCAGGTTGCCTCCTACACGGACGCCCGTTCCGCCGATGCGCTCGCCGTCCGGCTCCAGCGCAAGGGCTTCGACTCGTTCGTCGCCGCGAGCGAGGGCGATGCCGGGCCGCGTTTTCGCGTGCGCGTGCAGCCTGGTGGAGAGACCCGCGGGAGCGTCCTGGCGCAGCAGTTGCGCGAGCTCGGATTTTCCGTCTGGGTCACGCGTCAGTGAGCCCCGCGGCCTCCGCTTCGGCGGCTTCAGTCTGGCTGGTGACGGGTGCCGCGGGTCAGCTCGGGCGCTCCTTGCTGGCAGTGGGCGAGGAGTTCGGGATTCGCGCAGTCGGCCGGACGCGCGGCGAACTCGACATCGGCGACGCCCGTGCGATCGGGGGGGTTCTCGACGAACTCCGGCCGGAGGTGGTCGTGAACTGCGCCGCGTTCACCAAGGTCGATCTCTGCGAGACGCGGCCCGACGACGCGCAACTCGGAAACGCCCGCGGGCCCGAGACGCTGGCGCAGGTTTGCTCCGACCGCGCTCGCCTGGTGCACCTGAGTACCGAATACGTGTTCGGGGGAGACGGTTCGACGCCGATCCCGGAAGACGCGGATCCGGACCCGCGTTCAGAATACGGCCGGAGCAAGCTCGCAGGCGAGGTCGCGGTCCGGAAGGCGGATCCGGAGGCCCTGATCGTGCGGACCCAGTGGGTGTTCGGCCCGGGGCCGAACTTCGTACGGACGATCCTGGCGGCTGCGCGCGAGCGCCGGGAGCTTCGTGTCGTCGAGGATCAGGTGGGTCGTCCGACCTGGACCGGTGCCCTCGCCCGGGCAATCGTGCAGGCGGTGGAACTGAACGCGCGAGGGACTCTCCACCTCGCCTCCTCGGGGGTCGCCAGCTGGTACGATTTTGCGCTCGAGGCGATCCGTGAGGCGCGCCAGCGGGGCCAGATTCCGGAGGTCGCGGTCCGGCCGGTGACGAGCGCGGAGTTCCCGAGACCGGCCGCGCGTCCCGCGTTTGGGGTCCTGGGACTCGACCGGGCGCGCGAACTCGGGATCGAGTTGCCTCACTGGAGGGATGGCCTTTGCCGATATCTCGACGCAGAAATGGAGGAGCGGGATGCGTAGGATCCTGATCACGGGAGGGTCGGGTTTCATCGGATCCCACCTCTGTCGCCGTTTCCTGGACGACGGCGACGAAGTGATCTGCATGGACAATCTGCTGACCGGCCGCCTCCAGAATATCGAGGATCTCTTCGGACGCGACTTCTTCACGTTCCTCAAGCAGGACGTCTCCGAGTTCATTCACGTGCCCGGGTCGCTCGATGCGATCCTGCACTTCGCCTCGCCGGCGAGCCCCTCCGACTTCGAGCGGTTTCCGATCCAGATTCTCAAGGTCGGGGCCCTCGGGACCCACAAGGCGCTGGGTCTGGCCCGGGAGAAGGGTGCGACCTTCCTGCTTGCATCCACCTCGGAGTGTTACGGCGATCCCGAGGTGAACCCGCAGCCGGAGACATACTGGGGCAACGTGAATCCGATCGGAATTCGGGGGGTCTACGATGAGGCGAAGCGCTTTGCCGAAGCGATGACGATGGCCTATCACCGCGCGCACAGCGTATCGACCCGGATCGTCCGCATCTTCAATACCTACGGTCCCGCGATGCGGCCCGATGACGGCCGCGCCATTCCGACCTTCTTTGCGCAGGCTCTCCGCGGCGAAGATCTCACGGTCTACGGAGATGGATCGCAGACGCGCAGTGTCAATTACGTCTCGGATCTGGTCGAGGGAGTCTGCCGCCTGCTCGACTCCGACTACGCGCTTCCCGTGAACATCGGAAATACGCAGGAAATGACGGTCCGCGCACTGGCGGAGAGGATCCTCGAACTGACGGGATCTTCGAGCGGCATCGTCTGCCGGGACCTTCCGCCGGACGATCCGAAGGTGCGTCGGCCCGACATCTCGCTCGCGGGGCGCGTACTCGGCTGGAAGCCCCAGGTCAGTCCCGAGGAGGGACTCCGAACGACGCTCGCCTACTTCGAGCAGGAAGTCTCGCGCGCGCAAGGTTGAGATTCCATGGACCGGATTCGAAACTTTGCAATCATCGCGCACATCGACCACGGCAAGTCGACGCTTGCCGACCGGCTACTCGAGGTCACGGGTACCATCGGAACCCGACAGAAGGTCGATCAGTTCCTGGACAAGATGGATCTGGAACGGGAGCGGGGCATCACGATCAAGGCGCAGACCGCCCGGATGCAGTACCGAGCGCGAGATGGGCGAGACTACATCCTGAACCTGATCGACACCCCGGGGCACGTCGATTTCCGCTACGAAGTCTCCCGTTCCCTGTCCGCGTGTGAAGGGGTGCTGCTCGTCGTAGATGCGGCCCAGGGGGTCGAAGCCCAGACGGTGGCCAACGCCGAACTTGCCGTCGCCGCGGGCCTGGAGGTCATTCCGGTCCTGAACAAGATCGATCTGCCGAACTCGGACCCCGAGCGGGTCCTGCAGGAAATCGAAGACGTGGTCGGGGTTCCGGCCGACGGAGCGCTGCAGGTTTCGGCGAAGACGGGTGCCGGCATCCACGAGGTGCTGGAGGCCATTGTCACGCGCGTTCCGGCGCCGCAGGGCGATCCGGATGCGCGGCTGCGGGCGCTGGTGTTCGACAGTTGGTTCGACCCGTACCAGGGGGTCGCGATGCTGGTGCGCGTCGTCGACGGAAGTCTGGAAGGCCGGGAGCGCATCCGGCTCTGTTCCAGCGGGGCCGAGTACGACACCAGCCTGCTCGGCGTGCTCGTTCCGGAGGTTCAGCCGGTCGACAGGACGAGCGCCGGGGAGGTGGCGATCCTGTGCGCGAGCATCCGAGATCCGCGCGCGGTCCAGATCGGGGAGACCGTGACCGCAGCCCGGGAACCGGCCCCGGAACCGCTCGGCGGCTTTCAGCCAGTCCAGTCCATGGTCTGGAGCGGGCTGTACCCGACCGATCCGGGTGCCTACGAGAGCCTTCGCGTCGCGATCTCCAAGCTCCAATTGAACGATTCGGCGATCTTTGCCGAGCCCGAGACCAGTGACGCGCTGGGCTTCGGTTTTCGCTGCGGCTACCTCGGCCTACTCCATATGGAGGTGACCCAGGAGCGCCTCGAGCGTGAGTACAGGCTCGATCTGATCATCACGGCGCCGACCGTGGTGTATCGGGTGAAGTGCCGCGATGGCAGCGAAGTCAGCATCCACCGGCCCAGCGATCTTCCCGAGCAGGGAGAGATCGATGAGATCGCGGAGCCCGTGATCCTGACTCAGATTCACCTCCCGCCTCAGCACCTAGGAGGGGTGCTCGCCCTGTGTCAGGCGCGCCGTGGGGTTCAGCGCGATCTCGCCGTCCACGGGGAACGCCGGGCCGTACTTCGCTACGAACTGCCGCTCTCGGAGGTGGTCGTGGACTTCTACGACCGTCTCAAGAGCGTGACGCGCGGCTACGCGTCGATGGATTACGAGCTGCTCGAATATCGACCCGCCGACCTCTGCAGGGTCGACATTCTTCTGAACGGAGAGGCTGTGGACGCACTTTCGCTCATCGTTCACCGTGAATCGGCCCACGGGCGCGGGCTCGCGGTCATCCGGCAGATGAAGAAGCACATTCCGCGTCAGATGTTCGACGTCGCGTTGCAGGCCTCCGTCGGCAGCCGCGTCATCGCGCGGGTGAACGTCAAGGCGCTGCGGAAGAACGTGACCGCCAAGTGCTACGGTGGTGATGTGACCCGCAAGCGCAAGCTTCTCGAAAAGCAGAAGGCAGGCAAGAAGCGCATGCGCAAGGTGGGAAGGGTCGAAATACCCCAGGCGGCGTTTCTGGCAGTGCTCTCGACGACGGATGGGGAGCGATAGGATGGCAGTCAGGGGAAAACCGCCCGAGCAACCCGGGCGCGCTTCGAGCAGCTTTCTCGAGAACGTCCGCGCCCTGTCGCTGGCGGTCCTGGTTGCGCTGCTGATCCGGGCCTTTCTGTTCGAGACTTTTCACATCCCCTCGGGCTCGATGATCCCGACTCTGCTCGTGGGCGATCACCTCTGGGTGACCAAGTTCAGTTTCGGGGTTCGGCTGCCCTTCACGGGGACCTTGATTTTCGGAGGCGGCATGCCCGAGCGTGGTGACATCGTCGTGTTTCGCGCTCCCGACGACCCGAGCATCGACATGATCAAGCGTGTAATCGGATTGCCCGGCGACACCATTGAGGTCCGGCGCGAGGGAGTCCTGGTCAATGGCGAGGTCCTGGAGCGCATCCCCGAAGGGGTCTTCGAATATTCGGATCACCAGCGCGGCGCGGCGGTGGTTGCCAAACGCTTCGAAGAGCAGACACCGGGCGGCACGGCGTACACGATTCTGCAGCGTTCCGACCGAGGGGTGAGGCCCCGACAGCGAACCTGGACCGTGCCGGACGAGCACTACTTCATGATGGGGGACAACCGGGACAATTCGTTCGACAGTCGCTTCTGGCAACAGAGCTTCGTGCCTGCTCACTACGTGAAGGGGCGCGCCCAGCGCGTCTACTGGTCCTGGCTGGTGGAGTCCGGGCCGCATCCCGATCGCGGCTTCTTGCTCGGGCTGGTCCACACCCTGTACCGGGCTGTGACCTTCCAGATCGACGAGATCCGCTGGGACCGGATCGGCCGTTCTGTCAGCGGTTCTGCCGACTGAACGCCCGGGGGCGATGGCTCCGTTGGAGCCGGGCTCCGAAATCCGTCGGAGCCGGGCTCCGAAGTCCGCCGAAGTTCCTCGCTCATACGCCCGCGCGCGATCTGGATTGACGCGCTGGAGCCGCCCGGATAAGCTTCGCCCGGGTTCGGTGGAGCGGGACTCCGGCCGCGTTCCTTCGGGCCTCGACTGCGAGACGAGAACCTTTTAAGTCCGTCCAGAGAGGTGGACAAGGGGACTCCATGAGCCGAGAGGCCCGGTCAGAACCGGCCGCGGAGGCAAGGCCGAATTCGGCTTCCGTTCCGTCCTCCCCGAGCCCGGCAGCCGCGGCTCGGGTCGTTCTGGACGCCACTGGCATCCAACGGGCGCTGATGAGGGTGGCGCACGAGATCCTCGAGCGCGACGTGCTTCCCGAGAAGCTCGTCCTGATCGCGGTGGCTCAGGGCGGGATTCCGGTGGCCGAACTGCTTGCGGAGCGCCTGCGCGAGATCGCCGAGATCGAAGTTCCGCTCGGAACCCTGGACGTCACCCTGTATCGAGACGACGTGATCGCCAGCGGCCGACGTCCGATTCCGAGCCCCACGCGGATCCCGGTTTCGGTCACGGGCCGGAGCGTGGTCCTTGTCGAGGACGTGGTGTTCACGGGGCGTACCGTGCGCGCCGCCATGGATGCCGTGATCGACTTCGGGCGGCCTGCCGAGATCCGCGTCGCGACCCTGGTCGATCGCGGCCACCGAGAGCTGCCGATCCGCGTCGATTTCGTCGGAAAGAACATCCCAACCGCCCGTAACCAGACTGTGTTGCTTCAGCGCAACTCCGCGGGTCAACTCGAGGTGGTCGTCCAGTGAGGCATCTGCTCGGAATCGAAGGGTTGAGCCGCGAGGAGATCTTGCGCCTGCTCGATACGGCGGAAGCGATGCTCGAGATTTCGCAGCGGGAGGTGAAGCGTGTACCCACCCTGCGCGGAAAGACCATCGTGAACCTATTTCTGGAACCCTCCACCCGCACGCGCGTGAGTTTCGAGATCGCCGCGAAGAGACTCTCGGCCGACGCGATCAACCTGCAGGCGAGCGGCTCGAGTCTCTCCAAGAAGGAGACCCTGGCCGACATGGCCTCCAACCTGGAAGCGATGAACGTGGATCTGCTGGTCGTCCGGGATCGGACGGCCGGGGTTCCCAAGATGCTGGCCGACCGCGTGAGAATCCCGGTGGTCAATGCAGGCGACGGGGCACACGAGCATCCGACCCAGGCGTTGCTCGATGCGCTGACGCTCCGCCAGAGCTTCGGAAGTCTCGAGGGCCGGGTCGTCGCGATCGTCGGTGACATCGCGCACAGTCGGGTCGCCCGCTCCGACCTGCTGGTGTTCTCGGCGCTCGGAGCCGAGGTCCGGGTGGCGGGACCGCCGACCATGATCCCGCCCGGGATCGAGGCGCTCGGCGTCAAGCCGTACTTCAGCCTCGAAGATGCGCTGGCGGGGGCGGATGCGGTGGTCGTGCTCCGGATCCAGCAGGAGCGTCTGGAGGGGGCACTGTTTCCGGGAGAGCGCGAATACGCGCAGAACTGGTCCCTGACGCGGCGGACCCTGGCACTTGCGAAACCCGAAGCGGCGGTCTTGCACCCCGGCCCGATCAATCGGGGGGTCGAGATCGCGAGCGAGGTTGCAGATGCCGAGCCGTCGCGGATTCTGGACCAGGTCACGAACGGAGTGGCGGTACGAATGGCAGTGCTCTACCAGCTGACGGGAAGCGAACAGTGAGCGGCCTCCGAATTCGCAAGGCGAGGGTGCTCGATCCCGCGAGCGGCCGGGACGAGGAACTCGACCTCGAGGTGGAGGGAGGCCGGATCTCGGCGCTCGGAAGAGATCTGCCCGGCAGGCCGGAGCATGTCGTCGAAGCAGACGGCCTCTGGCTCGCGCCGGGATTCGTCGATCTTCACTCGCACCTGCGCGAACCGGGGCAGGAATACAAGGAAGACATCGCCTCCGGAAGTCTGGCGGCTGCGGCCGGCGGCTTTACGACGGTCTGCTGCATGGCCAACACCGACCCGGTCAACGACAGCCCGGCCATTACCGAGTACATCCGGCGGCGCGCCCGGGAGTCGGCAAGGGTCCGTGTGCGGCCGATTGCGGCTGCCACGCAGGGCCTTCGGGGAGAGATCATGACCGAGATGATCTCGCTCACGAAGGCGGGTGCCGTCGCGTTTTCGGATGACGGCGAGGTGATTCGGGACGCGGCCGTGATGCGCCGCGTGCTGGAGTACGCGCGCGGCGTCGACCGTCCCGTCGTCGCCCACTGCGAGGATCCCGATCTGCGGGGCGCCGGCGTCATGCACGAGGGCGGATGCTCGACGGCGTGCGGTCTTACCGGGTCGCCGGCTGAGGCCGAGTCCGTGATGGTGGCCCGGGATCTCGAACTCGCGCGGCTCTCGGGCGCTCATCTCCACATCGCGCACGTCTCGGCGGGTCGCTCCGTCGAGTTGATCCGCGAAGCCAAGGAACGCGGCGTCCGTGTCACGGCAGAGGTAACTCCACATCACCTGACCTTCACGGACGAGATCGTGCGGAACTACGACACCAACGCAAAGATGGCGCCTCCCCTGCGCTCCGCCCGGGATCGCGAGGCGCTGCGAGAGGGGCTGGCCGACGGAACCCTCGATTGCGTAGCGACCGATCACGCGCCCCACGCCGCCTACGAAAAGGACGTCGAATTCACGGCGGCCCCGTTCGGGGTCGTGGGACTCGAGACCGCACTCCCGGCGCTGCTCGCCGTGGTTCGCTCGGGCGCACTCTCGGAGCTCGAGGCGGTCGCAAAGCTCAGCCATGCTCCCGCGCGCGCCTTCGGTCTGCGCGCCGGGACCCTCGAGGTCGGCGCACTCGCCGACTTCGTGCTGATCGCGCCCGAACTCGCCTGGAAGCCCGAGCCGTCGGATCTGCGCTCGCGTTCCAAGAACAGTCCCTTCCTGCGTCGCGAACTGGTCGGTCGCGTGGTGGGCACCTTCGTTGCGGGCGAGCGCGTCTTCGACCTGGGGACCGGATCGTGAACGAGCCGGCCTGGCTCGTGCTCGCGGACGGCAGCGCGTATCGGGGCGAGGGGTTCGGGGCTCGCGCGGAGGGAGCCGGCGAACTCGTCTTCCACACCGGCATGACCGGCTACCAGGAGATCCTCACCGACCCGTCCTACCGGGGTCAGATCGTCTGCATGACCTGTCCCGAGATCGGAAACGTCGGGACCAATCCCGAGGACGAGGAGTCGGATGGTCTCCACCTGCGTGCGCTCGTCGTCCGCGACCACGTGGACTTTCCCTCCTCGTGGAGAAGCAACGCTTCGCTCCAGGAATACCTCGTCGGGAACGGGATCCCGGGAATCTCCGGTGTCGATACCCGGGCCCTGGTACGCAGGATTCGGAACTCGGGCGCCATGAACGCGGTCCTGGTCTCGGGCGACTGCGACCTCGAAGAAGCCGGACGGCGCGCTGCGGGCCTTCCCTCGATGCTCGGACAGAATCTCGTCGACGAGGTCACCTGCTCCGAACCCTACAGCTGGACGGATCCCGGCAGCTGGGGAGAGATTCCCGAGACTTCCAGTCCGGGGCTGCGGGTCGTGGCCTACGATTTCGGTGTAAAGCGGAACATCCTGCGCGAGTTGGTTCGCCATGGCATCGAGCTGACCGTCGTCCCGGCTCGGACACCCGCCGCGGAGGTCCTAGCGCGTGACCCCGACGGCGTCTTCCTCTCGAACGGTCCCGGGGACCCCGGGGCCGTCGATTACGCGATCGAGAGCGTCCGCGAACTCGTCGCCGCAGGCATCCCGATCTTCGGGATCTGTCTCGGCCACCAGATCCTGGGCCTCGCGCTCGGCGGCACTCGCACGAAGCTTCGCTTCGGCCACCACGGGGCGAATCAGCCCGCCCGCGACGAGGAGAGCGGACGGGTGCTGATCGTCTCGGAGAATCACGGCTTCGCGCTCGACGCTGCGGGACTTGCGGAGGATCCGGATCTCGAGATCAGTTACCGCAATCTGAACGACCGCTGTGTCGAGGGACTCCGTCACCGACGACGCCCGATCTTCTCGGTCCAATACCACCCGGAGGCTTCGCCGGGCCCGCACGACGCGGCCTTTCTCTTCGACCGCTTTCTGGGCTTGATGGAGGCGCACCGTGCCGGCGCGCACTGATCTCGAACGTGTCCTGGTGATCGGGGCCGGCCCGATCGTGATCGGACAGGCGTGCGAGTTCGACTACTCCGGGACGCAGGCTTGCAAGTCCCTGAAAGAGGAAGGCATCCAGGTCATTCTGGTCAACTCCAATCCGGCGACGATCATGACCGATCCGGGGTTTGCGGACCGGACCTACATCGAACCGATTACGGTCGACACGCTGGAAAAGATCATCGAGAGGGAGCGGCCCGACGCGCTCCTGCCGACCGTGGGTGGCCAGACCGCGCTCAACGCAGCGCTGGGTCTCGTGGATGCGGGTGTCCTCGACCGTCTGGGCGTGGAGTTGATCGGGGCCGATGCGGAATCGATCCTGGTCGCCGAGGATCGCAGCCGCTTCCGGCTTGCGATGGACGAGATCGGGCTCGCGGTGCCGGACTCCGTGCACCTCGAGCGAATGGAGGATGCAGAGTCGGCGCTCGAGCGCGTCGGGCTTCCAGCAATCATCCGGCCGAGCTTCACGCTCGGTGGGACCGGCGGAAGCGTGGCGACCACGGCGGAAGAGTTTCGTTCGTTGGTCGAGTGGGGAATTCGCCAGTCCCCCCGGAGCCAGGTCCTGGTGGAGTGCTCGGTCCTCGGCTGGAAGGAGTTCGAGCTCGAACTGATGCGTGACCGCGTCGACAACGTGGTGATCGTCTGCTCGATCGAGAACTTCGATCCGATGGGTGTGCACACCGGAGACTCGATTACGGTCGCTCCGGCCCAGACCCTGACCGACAAGGAGTATCAGCGGATGCGGGACGCCGCGATCCGCGTAATCCGGAAGGTCGGCGTGGAAACCGGCGGGTCGAACATCCAGTTTGCGGTCCATCCCAAGACGGGAGAGATGGTCGTGATCGAGATGAATCCGCGCGTCTCTCGCAGTTCGGCGCTGGCGAGCAAGGCGACCGGATTCCCGATCGCGAAAATTGCTGCCAAGCTCGCGCTGGGTTACACGCTCGACGAGATCCCGAATGACATTACGCGCGAGACGCCGGCCAGCTTCGAGCCCAGCATCGACTACGTGGTGACGAAGATCCCGCGCTTTGCCTTCGAGAAGTTTCCCGGAGCCTCGAGCCGCCTCGGGGTGCAGATGAAGTCGGTGGGCGAGGTGATGTCGATCGGACGGACCTTTCGAGAATCGCTCCAGAAGGGGATCCGCTCTCTCGAAATCGATCGCTACGGCCTCGAAGAGCTGGACGTCGAGGAAGAGGAGTTGACCCAGCGTCTCAGGCAGCCTCGGCCCGGGCGCCTCTGGGCGCTCGCGGAGGCGCTTCGCCGGGGACGCTCGGTCACCGAGGTCGCGGCCGACTCCTCGATCGATCCCTGGTTCTTGTACCAGATTCAGCAGATCGTCGAGGAGGAAAAGCGCTTCGAACGCTCGGGTGACCTGCTGCGGGCGAAGCGAGAGGGTTTTTCGGATCGCCGCCTCGCGACGCTGGCGGGTGTGAGCGAGGAGGAGATCCGTGCCCGTCGGCAGGCGGCGGGCATTCTTCCCGTGTTCAAGCGGGTCGACACCTGCGCGGCCGAATTCGCGGCCCATACCCCCTATCTCTACTCGACCTACGAGAGCGAGTGCGAGGCGGATCCCACCGACCGGAATAAGGTCGTGATCCTCGGCGGGGGGCCGAACCGGATCGGACAGGGCATCGAGTTCGACTACTGCTGCGTGCACGGTGCCTTCGGCCTCTCTGCGGACGGCTTCGAGACCGTGATGATCAATTGCAATCCCGAGACGGTTTCGACCGACTACGACACCTCCGATCGGCTCTACTTCGAGCCGCTTACCCTCGAGGATGTGCTGGCGGTCGTCGAGCGGGAACGGCCGGTTGGTGTGATCGTGCAGTTCGGGGGCCAGACCCCGCTGCGTCTTTCGATGGCGCTCGAAGCCGCGGGAGTTCCAATTCTGGGAACCCCGCCCAATGCCATCGATCGGGCAGAAGACCGCGAGCGCTTTGCCGAACTGATTCGCTCGCTCGACCTGCTGCAGCCCGAGAACGCGATCGCCTCGACCGCCAACGCGTCGCGAAGGCTCGCGGAAAACATCGGCTATCCGGTGCTCGTCCGGCCCTCCTACGTGCTCGGGGGTCGGGCGATGCGAATCATCTATGACGAAGCGGAACTCGACGAGTACCTGCGGTCGGCGGTCAGCGTGAGCCCCGAGCACCCGGTTCTGATCGACCGCTTCCTGGCTGACGCGATCGAAGTAGATGTCGATGCGATCTGCGACGGCGAGATGGTCGTGATCGGTGGCATCATGGAACACATCGAGGAAGCGGGTGTGCATTCGGGAGACTCCGCCTGCTCGTTGCCTCCCTACAGTCTGTCTGCTTATCTTTCCGATGAGATTCGCAGGGTGACACGGCTTCTGGCGTTGGAACTCGGAGTGCGGGGCTTGATGAACGTCCAGTTTGCGGTGGCCGATGAGCGCGTGTATGTGCTCGAGGTGAATCCGCGCGCTTCTCGAACCATCCCCTTCGTCTCGAAGGCGATCGGTGTGCCGCTCGCGCAGCTTGCCGCGCGCGTGATGGCCGGCAAGACGCTGAAGGAAGTCGGATTTACCCAGGAGGTGGCGACGTCTCAAGTCTCCGTCAAGGAGGCCGCATTCCCGTTCGTCAAGTTCCCCGGGGTCGACACGCTTCTGGGGCCGGAGATGAAGAGCACGGGCGAGGTGATGGGCATCGATCGCGAGTTCGGTGCGGCCTACGCGAAGGCGCAGCGTGCAATCGGTTTTGCGTTGCCGAGCGGCGGCGTGGTCCTGGTGTCGGTGCGCGACGAGGACAAGGCCCCGATTTCCGAGGCGGTCCGCGAACTCGTGGGGTTGGGTTTTCGCGTGGTCGCGACGCACGGAACGGCGCGGGATCTGAAGGAGAGGGGGATCCCGGCAGATCCGATCAACCGGGTTACGCAGGGGAGCCCGAATACCGTCGAGTTGATCGCGCGCGGCGGCGCGGCGCTCGTGATCGTGACCACCGCGCTGGCCGACCCGATCGCCGTACGTGATTCTGCCTCGATGCGCAGAGCGGCGCTCGAGCACGAGGTCGCGTACTTCACGACAGTGGCCGGAGCTCGGGCCGCAACCGCCGCGATTCGAGCGGGTTCGTTCGAGCCGGTCGCGCTCCAGGACCTCTACGCCGGAGGCTTTGGGCAGGGGCGCGAGACTGGCAAACCGTAGCTGTGGTGACGCGCGCCGGAACCTCGGCCTTCCGGAGTGCGATCGACGCCGTCTGTGCGCCTCTGGAGTTCGTTCGGGGAGATCCCGAGCGGGCCCTTCAAATCGAGGATTTCCCTCAGACGCTGCGACGAGCGCTGGAGCACGCGGCGTCGCTCTCTATTCCGTCGGACGCGGGCCGGCGACTCGAGCGAGTTCGTGCCGAGCTGAGCGGAGCCGCGATCGATCAGCGGGCTCTGGTTCGTCTCGAACGTGCACTCGCGCCGCTCGCAGCCGAGGATTATCCCGTCCTCGTGCTTGCCCGAAGCACGGAGCGCGTGAAGGGAGTCGGCCCGAAGACGGCGGTGTCACTGGCGCGCAAGGAGATCGAGACGGTCGAGGACCTGCTGTTCTTTCTTCCTCGGGGCTACGAGGATCGCCGCGATCTGAGCTCGATTGCAGAACTTCGCGTCGGACACCCCGCGGTCTTCGAGGGGACCGTCACGCGTGTCGGCAGCGTTCCGATCCGGGGGGGCCGCCGGTTCTTCGAGGCCGTGGTGAGCGATGGCGGCGCCTCCGTAAGTCTGAAGTGGTTTAGGGGGCTCGCGCACTTCGAGGAACGGATTCGCCCCGGCGTGCGGCTTCTGGTCGCCGGAGACGTCCGGCGTTACCGCTACTCGAAGGAGCTACATCATCCCGAGATCGAGATCCTGGGCGACGAGACTCCACACGAGAACCTCGCCCGGATCGTTCCCGTCTACTCGGCGGTCGAGGGGATTCCCGCACGGACGCTGCGGCGCATCGTCGCAGCCGCGGCGCTGCACGCGGCGGACCTCGTCGAGGGTTTTCTTCCTCCGGCCGTCGTCCGTTCACTCGGGCTCGCGGAACTCGGAGAGTCGCTTCGGCAGGTGCACGAGCCCGATCCGGAACTCGACCCGGCCGAACTCCGGGACCGGCGGACTCCCTATCACCTGCGGCTGGTTGCGGAAGAGTTGTTCGTTCTGCTGGTGGGACTCGAGATCCGTCGCGCGCGGCTCGCCGAGCGTACGACCGAGCCGCTTGCGCCCGAGCATCCGAGCGTGGCGCGTGCAATCGGGGCGTTCGGCTTCCGGCTCACGCAGGACCAGGTAGGCGCCTGGCAGGAGATCGCGGCCGATCTCGCCCGCCCGCAGCCCATGAACCGCTTGCTGCTCGGCGACGTCGGCACCGGAAAGACGGTCCTGGCGATTCTGGCAGCAGTGGCAGCGCGTGCGGCCGGCGGCCTCACGGCCGTTCTGGCCCCGACCGAGATCCTGGCCGAGCAACACCACGCGGTCTTCCGCGAACTCGCGGGCAAAGTCGGTCTGCGGACGGCCCTGATCACTGGGAGCGTTCTGGCCCGCGAACGGCGCGTCCTCGGGCAGGCCCTCGAGCGGCGCGAGGTGGCGATCGTGGTCGGGACCCACGCGCTGCTGGAGAAAGGCACGCCGCTTCCCGGTCTGCGCCTGGTCGTGATCGACGAGCAGCATCGCTTCGGGGTCGAACAGCGGCGCGCGATCACCGAGAAAGGGGCGCCCGGCAGGCCTCCGCATCTGCTGGTGATGACGGCGACGCCGATCCCGCGGACGCTGGCGCGTATTGTGTACGGCGACCTCGATCAGTCGCTGCTGCGCGAGCGCCCGGCGGGCCGGGCGCCGGTCCGGACCCGTGTGGTTCCGCCCGCGGCGGCGCGGGAGGCGCTCGAAGCGTTGCGTCGCACGGTCGGGCGCGGGGAACAGGTCTACGTGGTCTATCCGCTCATCGAGGAGTCCGAGAAGCAGGACCTGCTCGACGCCACGCGCGGGTCCCAGCGTCTGAAGAAGGCGCTCCCTGGCGTGAGCGTCGGGCTCG
>SPKZ01000335.1_pt1 | contig 14056 bp, 14 predicted proteins | sample 2456571 | NCBI WGS metagenome assembly SPKZ01 (sample SAMN11192286, study PRJNA482655) | marine metagenome | biome: ENVO:00000447; feature: ENVO:00000244|ENVO:00000211|ENVO:00000569|ENVO:00002023; material: ENVO:00002151; isolation source: ocean water from marine abyssalpelagic zone ...
ATCGCCTTAGCTGCGTTGTGGTGAGCGCTAGCAATTATCCCTAGTAAAAAATAGCCATCGGCGAAATATTTATCTTGTGACAAAATACTAATGATAAGTTGATGTGCCTGCTGGTATTGCCCTTGATTAAGAGCTTGTTGTGCCTGTTTATGTAGCTGCTTAATATTGTTTGTCATTTACTTCTACCTTAAAGCCTAAGTCTTAAAGCTTAAGCCTTAGATTAATATACCTTGAACAAGTGTACTTTGAGCGAATTTAACGACAAAATAATAATTATTCATCTAGCTTTATTCCGTTCGTCCTGAGCTTGTCGAGGAAGCAGTCGAAGGGAAAACATATCAAAAAAGGCATTGAACGAACCATTCAATGCCTTTTTTACTTTACCTGTTAATAATGACCTGTTAATCAATAAATGTCGAAGACATTACCGATCAATAGGTAACTATCAAAAGTTACATATCAAACATATAATCAAAACGTAACCCAATTTTACGTGGTGTTAACAAGTAGTGACCATAATTACGTTGAATGTCAGCACCGTTTGTTACGCCATCAGTAATGATACCGACATTGTGGCGTACCGAGGTGTAAGCATATTTATCAAACATGTTATCAACATACAAGGTAACTGACCATTCATCACCTGATACCCGTGCAGACATGTTATTTAAGGCATAACCTGGTAGTTTTTCACCATAATCACGCAAACCTATTTTAGAGTAAATATCACTTTGGTAAGTTAATCCGTAATTGATATCAAGCAGCTTATCATCAAAAACTTCAGTGCTATAAGTTAAACCAACAGATACTTGTTGTTCTGGCGAACCAGGTAAACGGTCACCAGAAAAAGCATCAAAAGAGGTATCTTCAACATCGTCCGGCACACCAAATAAATACTGGGCATCATCGGTTAATTCAGCTTGGGTATAGGCATAAGTGGCATAAGCAGTCAAACTATCTGCTAACATCGCACGAGTAGATATTTCAATGCCTTTCGATTCTGCCGAGGCGGCATTTGAAGTAATAGGTAGTTGACCATTGGCCGTTGCACCACTTACTTGCGCATCATTCCATTCAACTAAGAATAACGCGGCATTAAAGTGAAATTTATTAGCAAACCAAGTGCTTTTAAAACCTAACTCGTAATTGGTAGTAGTATCAGCAGTATATATCACCTCATGCGGTAGTGCACAAAGCGCTTGTTTCCCGCCGTTAAGATCTTCATCAGTACAAGCAGGAACACCATTTGCACCACCAATTCTAACGCCTTCGCTTACTGTCGCATAAGCTAAAATATCATCATTAAATTGATAGCTAGCATTGAACTTAAATATACTACCATCATCATCTGCTGACAATTTTTCTAAATCGATATTAATTTCATCAGCAGTATAGTCACCCAGAATAGTGTTAGATAGTGGTACATCAAAAGCTGATGATGACTTGACATCATACTGATAAAAACGCGCACCAACAGTAAAAGATAATTGCTCCGTTGCTTGATAGCTTAGCTCACCAAATAAGGCCGTTTCGGTGATTTCGGTACTATTCACCTGAATATATTCTAAGCTATCAGGCCTTACTTCACCTAGAAGCTGTAATCTCTCACCAGTATCTTCATCTACATACCATGGGACACCATTTTCAAGTGCATATTCCGAATAACTTGGAGTAAATTCTTTTGAAAAACTACTTTCTTTATATTTATTATAAAAACCGCCAACAATCCAAGATAATGCCGAATCACCAGTAGACACTAAACGTATTTCTTGGGTAATAGTCTCTGTTTCATCCGCATCACGGGTAAAAGCAGAAAAAGCTGGAAACTCTTCATAGCCATAATCTAAACGAATTAACAGATCACTTTGATCACGTACGCCACTGGTTTCTGATTTAGAAAAGCCTGTAGCTGAAGTTAATTCAGCAAAGCCTAAGTCGGCGGTAATCTCTAAACTTAATAAAGAGTCTTCAGCTTCAGCCGGCTCAAGGTAACGATAGGCAGAGTCATAATCGCCGATAATAGTTGATAACGGATTGTTACTGCTTAAGCTATTCGCGTGCACTATAGAGCGACCGCCAATTTTTTGCTTCTGATAAAAATACGATAAGGTGCTATCAATAATATCGTTTGGCTGCCAACGTAACATTATACGTGCAGTAGTGGCTTGCTCGCTATTGACATCATTAACACGTTTAATATTTTGTTCAACAGCAGCAGAGTCAGACCAGTCAGGATCAGCTAAGGAAACACCACCTTCTTTAACGGTATAAGCATAATCTACATAACCAGGTTCATCTAAATAATTAAACGCTATTCGTAAGCCTAAGGTGTCATCAATTAATGGTGTATTAAAAACAAAACCTGCTTCACCACCGGCATCTTCACTATGGGCGATGTTAAAAACGTCACCGTAAATAGAGCCTGAGGTTTCATCTAAAATAGGTTTATTTGGTAGATAACGTATGGCGCCACCTAATGAACCAGCACCGTATAAAGTACCTTGAGGACCAATAAGCACTTCAACCCGTTCAACATCAATAACTTTCATATCGACAAATAATGGAATTTCACCAACATAAGTGGCCACTGTGCCACCATCAGAGGCCGGACCAGAAGAGTTGGTATTTAAACCACGGACAATAATAGGTGAGCTATCGCGACCACCTTGATCCTGAACCGTTAACCCCGGAACCCAACGAGCCACGTCAGCTAATTGGGTGATATTTTGATCTTTCATCACATCGCCATCAAGTGCTGTGATATTCATTGGCGCTTCTTGTACCGTTGAAGCACGGCGCGAGCCTGTCACTTCAATACGCTCAATGCCACCCGCTTTGCTTTGAGCTTCTTCTGCTAAAACGTAGCCATTTGCCGTAAAAGCCGAACTTAACGCCAAACAAAGCACAGATTTTTTAAAAGTCTGTTTAGTATGGATTCTCATTTATTTCCCCTGTGTATAGTTTTTATTTATTTCTACTATTTTTTATTCGTTTCTATTATTTTTCATTCATTTCTACCACTAAGTGCACTCAATAAGGGAAGAACCTTAGCTGTACACATTTGCTCTTATTTATCATAAAAACGTAGGTAACTAATAATAAAAAATACAGAATCAGGATCTCATATTTAACCGCTATTGTCGCTAAATTTCATCTTGAACGCCTTATATATATGACACGTAGTGAATTAATACGTTTTTTTGCATAATTATTTATTACAGTTTTATGACAATAACTTTAAAAAGCTTTCATATAAATTACTTAGAAAAAAGAAAAAAACACTTTTTTTCATATCTACTCACAAATTATTTTTAATTAATAAAAGCAAATACCTTTTTCTATAGTTTCCACCGTTTAATTAGCCTGCTTTTCACACTAAATGTACGTTTTTTATTTGCATTGGTTAAAAAATATGATATTAAAAGAGGCAGTTGATTTGTGTTTTTCAAATAAAATCTATTAAGGGGTACTTTATGGATAATTTAAACCGAGTTGTAGGATCAATTAGTCAACCAGCAAAAGGTAAGTCAGCGTCTAGTAAAAAAATGAAATGGCGTGAAATAGAACAAATAAGAGATAAGTTTCAACTTGAAAAAGAATTAAAAATATATGAAGACTCATTAGAATATATGTTGGAAGATTTCTAAACTATTTACTTTTAGACAATTTGTTCGTTATTTAAAACCCAGCCAAGCTGGGTTTTTTAATGCCTAAATAAAAAATAAAGTGCTTCCCTCAACGTTCAGCATTGACAAAATTCAAACAAGCGTTTAACTTCCTTGTTATTCAGTATATTTACATTTGCGATTTAATGACCAAAACACTTATTAATTTTGTCCATGCTAACGGCTTTCCTGCAGGAAGCTATCAAGCCTTATTTAATTATTTGCCAAAAAAGTATCAAGTAATATCTCACGAAAAATACGGCCACGATACACAGTACCCAGTAGAAAATAATTGGCAGCCTTTAGTTGATGAGCTAATTAGTTTTGTTAAGCAACAACTGCTCATCAATAATCAACAGCAAGTTATTAATGTTGGCCATTCTTTTGGTGGGGTTATCGCCTTTATTGCAGCTTGCCAGCAGCCACAGTTATTTAAAAGTTTGATTATGTTAGATCCACCGGTGGTAACTGGCAGCACTGCCTTAGCAATAAAGCTAGTAAAAAAAACGCGGTTAATGGATAAGTTTAGCCCTGCAGGTAAAGCAAAATCTAGGCGCACAAATTGGCCATTAGGTACTGATATAGCTAAGTTATTTTCCTCTAGAAGTTTATTCAAAAATTTCGATAAGCGCTGTTTAGATGATTATATTAGTCATGGCGTTATTGAACGAAATAATCAACTTGAGCTAGTATTTTCGGCACAGGTAGAAGCCGATGTTTTTAGAAACTTAGCTGTGAACCTTTCGAGTTATAAAAACAAACTTAAACTACCCGCTAGCTTAATTTATGCCGATCAAACTAATGTTTTTCCACATGTTTATTTTAAAAGATTTTTTAAATTAAATAAAACTATTGACCTTAAAGTAACTCAAGGTGGTCATATGTTTCCCCTTGAGCGCCCCGAAGACACGGCAAAACTTATCGCTGATACAATAGCCCAGTGGTAGAAATGAAAGTGCCGGTCACTAAACTGGCTTATTATTTAGTTGCCCTTAATTTAAAGCTAGATACGCTGCTATTGTTTCTTTTCAAAGAGGCTTAAAATAAATTTGAGTCAAAGAGAAAACACCAAAATATTGACGCTTATAAAATAAACAAACCTATTTTGAGAATACAATATAAAAATAGCAAGCAGCCATTAGTTTCTTTTTTTTAAATATAAAGTTATGATGTTTTTTATTTATTTACAAGGTGTTGCAGTACTGTAATTGATTACAACTAGTGTCAAAAAATCACTTGGCATAACATTTGCTTTTTCATGGTTATAGAAAGTTTTTATGCTATGAAGGTTGATGATGTACCCCTTAAACTTAACGACTATAAAAAAAAGTGTTTGTTTACTACTTTGCTTAACTTTATTTTCCTGTAGCTCGACCGAGCAGATTAATAATAATCTATTATCAGACAATGGCTATGCTCAAGGTTATGTCGGCACTAATTTTTTTCATAGCCGATTTACCCCGATAAACAAAGCAAGTATCAAAAAGCCATTAAATTCAGATCATCAATTAATGATATCACTTTTAAATAGACCGATGACCGCAGATCAAGCAATGATGTTAGCCCTCGAACAAGAAAGAACAAGTTATGCTAACACCTTTGCTAATTATGCCCACAACGGCGTTACTATAAAAGGTGGTAAAGCATCAGGTAATTCCAGCAGCAGAACCCTACATGCGTATGCTCTGCAAATTTCCCAAGACATGAATGCGGTATCAATTCGTGCGCCGCAATAAAGTTTAATCGTCAACCAACCAATCAAGCTCAGTAAAAACATGCTGCCATTGTTGATCAAACTCAGCAGTAATAATTACTTTGTTATTCGTTATAGGATGAGTGAAGCTTAAAGATTTCGCAATTAGCATTAATCGCTTAAAACCAAAGTGCTGAATAAAAAAAGGATTCTGTTTATTATCACCATAATTAATATCGCCAATAATAGGATTACGCAAGTGCGCTAGATGTCGACGAATTTGATGACGTCGCCCCGTTATCGGCAAAAGTTTAACTAAAGAATAACGAACACTATCAAACTTCCCCAGAGCGATTGGTAAACTTGCTTGTTTAATTACTTGATAATAGGTTTGTGCTGATTGTGGAGCTTTATCACGACTAACATTTTTATCGCCTAGTTTGTCTAATTTTTCTTTTAGAGGATAATCTATCAATTCAGTTTGCTTAGTTGTAGGTAAATGCCCTCGGACTAGCGCATAATAGGATTTGCAGAGGTCTGTATCACTATTTTTTTCATCCGCGCCGTAACTACTGGATTTATTGGCGAAAGCTTCATTGAGTTTTTGGGCTACTTCTTTACTTAATGCAAATAATAATACTCCCGAAGTAGGTCGGTCTAATCGATGCACTGGGTATACATATTTACCAATTTGATCGCGTACTAGCTGTAAAGCAAAATATATTTCATCTTTATCCATAAAGCTTCGGTGCACAAACAAGCCCGCTGGTTTATCTATAGCGACTAAATATTCATCTTGATAAAGAATAGTCAGTATCGGTTTTTCAGGTATCGTTGGTTGAATTTCTATTGTATTAGTGAGATCTGCCATTAAAGGTTTCTGCCGGAAAGTAAACAATCAAGTTGACCGATAACGCCAACAAGCTTATTCGCTTTATTGCCAAGGCTGATAAATGACTCTGTTGCCATAGGCAATAGCGACATTTCACTTGGCAACGGCTGTTTTTTTTCAATCATTAAACTGATACGTTCAATAAAGACAAACTGCAACCATTGTTCAAAGGTTAAAGTGTCATAATGAAAAGGTGCTGTGCTGGCCATTTGCTCTATAGTAGGCCGACAACTTTGCCATAAAGTTAATGCTTTTAATTCTTGGCTTAATTGAGCTAGCAAGATTAATGTTTGCTGTGCTTTAGTTAGTCTCATATCAACTGAATAAGGATTATTTTGCTAGATGGCACTATTATCCTTATAATAGTATCTCAATACAATCCCCTATTTATTTTCCTATAAGGCTTCAACAGTTTAGCGCACCTATGGATACTATCGATACCATCTCACAACTTTTACACTCTTCAAATTCTCAATTTCGTATTTATGATATAGGTCGGAAAATAGAAAAAATATCGAAAGAGCTATTTGAAAAAATTGAATTAAATCAACTACCCTACCCAACACCATCACAAGGACATGCCTGTATTGCGATTGCTTTTTGGCAAAAACAATCTCCACAGCCTTTTTTATGGTTATTAAAGTTACCACTTGATGAGCGTGGTTTACTCAATCAAGGGGCAAGAAATCACTTTATTGCGATTATTGTTGAGGCACTCGGTGCTGATTTAACCCAAAGTGTAAATGAGCAACAAGAAGAGCTATTAAAAAATAACCCTTATTTGTATACACCTGCGCAATACAAGTTAGCCGCACTAAATAGCAAAATAAAGTTTGAATTAAAACAAACACCAAGCGAATATTTATCACCCTTTGTAAGCTATATTACTGGTAAAAATGGTTGGGATAATTGGCAGGCAGTTGGTGTGCAAGGAATTACCGATTTTGCTGTACGCATAAAAACAAAAACATCAACAGAAAATTACAGTAAACTTTTAGTTAACGCTCTTCCTCACTTGCCTAGTGAAGTGTTATTACCGCTATGTGGCGCACTAGAGAATGAAACTTTTTCTGTCGACTTAATAAATGCTTTAATAAGTTTATTTAAAGAAAAATGTAAACTTTCAGCTAAAACTGGAGCTAACGTGTCATTACAACAACATTTACTACGTAGTTTAGCGAGTAACTGTCAACACTTGCATGTAGAAAAATTAGTTGCACAATTATTACAGCAACAACAGGTCGCTAGTGAGCTATTGATCACGATTTCAGGTCGTTGCTGGCTAACACTTGCTAATAATGAACAATTAATGGCATTTTTAGAGCACTTAGTTGCATCTGACGATCAAGCACTATTTAATAGTGTTTTTAAAGATATTGTCTCTATACCAGCTATCCGCCCTATTGTTTTTCAGTGTATGCGCAGCCCTGAGCGCAGCGCCGTATTATCAAAAGCAATAGGACAATTATTTAACTAAGTAATTAAGGTCAAAATCATTCATGGAAAACATTTATTATTTATTACTCGTTTGTTTGGTTTTTTGGTACTTTATTTATTTGAGAAAAGTATCTGAAGCGGCACTTGCCCACGCCAAAAACTATTGTCAGCAAAGTCAGTTACAATTTATTGCTATCGCTAGACGGTCGAGCCGATTAACCTTTAACAAAAAGTACGGTTTAGTTTGGTTTAGCTTATTCGATTTTGAGTTTAGTGGTGACGGTGAGTCTAGCAATAATGCTATAGTAAGCTTGTATGGATTGAAATTAGATAATATTGATATTCCACCCTATCGAGTAAATTAAATCGATACCTTAAGAGTCTATTATTAAATAATGCTGCTAAGCTGTTAACCTTAAATTGAGAAGTTTAAAAGGCAGTAATCTAAATTAAGGCTGCATAAGGATAGCCAGTAGTGAATGACTGCTTTTTAGTTAACTTGTTGCTTTATTGTAAATAATACTTTTTTTCCATTTTCCGAGGGAGATACAGTGCAGTTTTTAAAGTCACTTTTTTGTGTGCAGGGGCTTGATAACCGAAGCCGGTTTTTTGCTATTTGTGGTGCGGTTTATCTAGTTTTCATCATGCTAACATCTGCTTTCACTGGCAAAGCTATTATCTCTCTTGCCATATTAGCACTCTTTACTTCAATACTTGTGTTGACTAGTTTACGCCGACTAAAAGATTCAAAACTCAATAAAAATTGGTTATTGGTACCTAATGTAATATTCGTACTAACAGCCTTAATTATTATATTTTCAGAGTACAGTAGTAGTTATTACCTACTTATTATTTCTGCATTTTGCTTAGCGGTGTTATTAACCTACCCTAGTGTAAACAATAAAAATTCAGCACCACTAAACTATATACTTGGCTATTGTGGTCCTGTTGATATGAGCGAATATCAGCAAATAACCCACCAAGGTAAACAAGCAAAGTTTCGTATTGAGCCAACCTTAGCCTGTGACAATGCTGCAAACCTTAATAACGATGATCAAGCCGTGTTGAGCATAGACGAAACCACATCACCCTATGATAAAAATGAACAGCGCATAGATTTAGGTGAAATAATTCGTTTAAAATTGGTCAATAATAAAAAAGCTCAACTAGCCATAGCAATAATATTAACAATAGCGTTAGTCAGTGTTTGTGCATCTTGGCTTATGAAATATTTATCAAACAATGAACAAGTACAAACTGTACAAGAGTCTAATAAGGTAACTAAAAGTACGCAAAATATTCTTGAGCGTAAGCACTATTTGGCCATGCCTGATAATTTTTCACTATTTTTATCTCAGCATCAAGGTATTATTATTAACTGGCAAGCAGATGAAGTAAGCACCCCATTATTATGGTCGCAATTGAGCGCACAAGGCGATAACAGTTGTCAGCAAATTAGCTTTAATAAAGGTAAACCAATTAGAACTTTGAAGGTACAAGTAGAAAATAATACCACTGTCGCTAACGGTGTTTACAATAATTACTTTGCTAGCTTCTCACCGCTTGATAGTAGAGCACTAATCCAGGCGCTAGCATTTCGCGGTAGCTTTTCTTTATGTGGCTATAATTTTTCACTAAAAGGTAGCCAAGCGGCTTTAGGAAAGCATAAACAGTATACGGACTGGGTTGAGTATTAGCCCTTCGACAAGCTCAGGATGCACTGGTAGTTTCGTTTGACCTGAGCGCAGTAGTTGGATAGGCCCAACTGAAAGATTATTTTTCTTGATTAAAACCAATACCTGCTTCAAATAACTGCTTATAAATACTTTTCATTGCTATAGTATTTTCAGTTAATGAATCATTCCATTTACTGCGTTTTTCAAAACCTAAATCACTAATTAGATAATAATAATCTGCCTTTAAATCACTTGCTTCAAGACAAGATTTTGTACAAGACAAGCTACAACCATCAATAGCAATGATTGGTCGCCCTGATTTAGCCAGATCCATAATAGGGCCGACTTTACCAATAACACCTGAAATACAAGACATTTCAGCAATACCATCACCATCAAGATTTAATGAGATATTATGCGCCATTTGCGCTAAATTAGAACAACCAGAGCAAGAGTAAACAATCGGTTTTTTTAGTTGCTCAACTTGTTCAATTTTTATATTGTCAGACACTGGACTATTTCTCTCTTAACTTATTGGAGGTATAGCCTTTGATATTAAATGAAATAATAGCAGCTATACCGAATGTCGAACATCTGATTCTAGCAAGGCAAAATAAGCATAATTTGATTTAAATCAATGTTTGTAGCAATCACCTAATAATTTATCTATTTTTATTACTCCATGAAAATCTCATAGTTTATAAAATATTTAATTTGATAATATTTTATGTTATTTAATTCATTATAAAAATGACTATTTCAGCTATAATCATCATCATAATTTAGTAGCCACCCTATACAATGGATATTCTCATGGAAAAAACCTTTATTAAAGGCAAAGATTCTGACTTAGAAACCACTATTGCCACCATGCAAGAAAAATTAAAATCATTTGGTTTTGATATTGAAGAAGCTTCTTGGTTGAACCCAGTTAAAAACTGCTTTTCCGTACACATCAAAGACAGTAGCTGTGGATTAATGTTTACCAATGGTAAAGGCTCAACGGCTAAATCTTGCTTAGCTAGTGCCTTAGGTGAATATTTCGAACGCTTAAGCTGTAACTATTTTTTTGCCGACTTTTATTTAGGCGATAAAATAAGTCAAAGTGAGTTTGTTCATTACCCAAATGAAAAGTGGTTTTTTAGCGAAGACGATTCTATGCCTACTGGCATTATGGACGATAGTTTATGGCAGTATTTTGATCCTAACCATGAGATCACCGTCGACAAACTTTATGACATGAATTCTGGCGTTGGTGAACGTGGTATTTGTGCACTACCTTATACGAGAGAGCGCGATCAGCAGGATGTTTACATTCCAGTGAGCGTTATTGCCAATGTTTTTGTTAGTAATGGCATGTCGGCGGGTAACACAAAAAATGAAGCACGAGTACAGAGTTTATCTGAAGTCTTTGAACGCTATATAAAAAATAAAATTATTGCCGAAGGTATTTGTTTACCTGAAATTCCAGTGTCAGTTTTAGAACGCTTCCCTACTATATTAGCCGATATTCGTGAACTAGAAAGCCATGGCTACCATTTAAGAGTTTGTGATGCTTCATTAGGCGGTTTATACCCAGTAATAAGCGTAACCTTGATCAATCCTAAAGACGGCAGTGTTTTTGCTTCTTTTGGTGCTCATCCTAGTTTTGAAGTAGCGCTAGAACGAACAGTAACCGAGTTACTACAAGGTAGAAGCCTTGATCAACTTGATGTTTTTCAACCGCCAAGCTTTGATGAAGAAGAAATTGCTTCGCCTCATAACCTTGAATTACATTTTATCGATTCTAGTGGCTTTATCTCTTATGACTTTTTTAAAGACACCGCAGATTATGATTTTGTTGACTGGGATTTTGATGCCGATACTGGCACCGAATATGACAACTTAGTTAAGGTAATTCACGAGTTGGACTTCGATATATATATCTCAGATTATAATCACCTCAATGTCTATGCTTGTCGTATTTTAGTGCCCGGCATGTCTGACATTTATCCTGTAGATGAAATTGTTTGGAATAATAATAATGATGGCGCTTTATTTCGTGAAGCATTTTTAACCTTAAAAGATTTAGCTAGAGATGATTGGTTAGATATTCTTGATGGCCTTGATCAAGGTGGCTATAACGATGCGATGGCAGCCGCAGAATTTATAGGTTTAGCCCCCGATGCTAACACCACTTGGTTTGATCTACGCCTTGGTGAAGTAAAGGCTATGCTAGCCCTTGCCGCTCAAGACGAGCAAGCAATTGATTGGGTTAACTGGGCCTTACATCTTGATCAAAACAATGAAGAAAACACCCGTAAATATCGTTGTTTACAAGCCTTATTAGAAATAAAGTGGAGTGAAGATAAAGAATATAAACCTTATTTAAATTCTCTTGGCCTAATGTACGGTAAAAAAATGGTTAACAAATGTTTAGATATTGTTGAGGGTAAGGTGATTTTTGATGGTTTACATTGCCCGGGTTTAAATTTAGCTGGCTTTGAAACTCACGCTAAATTACTTGCAGGTTATGAGAAATTGCAAGCGGCTAAAAGAGCTAACTGGTAAACCTAGGCAAACATCTTCAAATTTAATAGTGTCGGGCTAAAGGCCCGACCTACAACTAAGCTTCTTTCTTACCTATACGATAAGCTTCCACTACGCTCACTAGCCAAGCCACTAACAAAATGATCAAAGCAGGACTGAAAGACTCTGCAGCACTATCTGACTGCTGATGAACTAGCGCCAGAATAGTCGCTAGGTCCGCCGAAACTTCGCCACTTTGGACTTGTTCAAGAATTTTTTGGGCTCTTGTCATCAAGTTAGAAAATAATAAATATAAACCGACACCAGCAAAAGCCGCAAAGTAACAAGCCGATATATATTTCTTTAGCAATAACTGCCCAGCTCCGGGAAATATTAACGCTGAAAATAAAGCTGCTTTTAATGGTTTATTCATGCTTAAGATTTATTACTTGGTTGCTTATAAATATCTTCTGGCTTAAGTTTTAGTACCTTACGCGAAGATTTATTCTCAGCACTTTGTTGCTTCTTCGGGTTCACATATATAGCACTGGCATTAGGCCTAGCCCCTTCAACAAATGGTTCTTGTTTTTGGCCTTTAGTTTTACCTGTACTCTTGCCTTTATAACTTGTTTTATGAGCTGTATTTCCAACCTTGTCAGCAGGTTCTTTGATAAGCTTAGCTGTTCTCACCACATGATATTTTTTATCAATGGCTTGTAATAGATTACGCAACACTTGATCTTTACACTCACGGTAATGTTTATGATCAGTTTTTCGCGAAAAAGCACTTAGCTCTGGCTTATTTAACTTAAAGTCAACGCTGGCAAGTAAAGCAATTAATTCTTCCGCCTTTAAATTAAGTGCTATTTTCAACTTGGTCAAAACAATATTATTGCTAAGGCGCTTTTCAGCAACCGCATTTGGCCCTGCCTTCTTGCCACGCTTTTCATTAATAAAACCATTTAAAAAATAGGCTAGCTCACTATCAATACAGCTTACAAAATCGGTATCATTGTCTTTTTTTAGCCACTGACTCACTTGCTCTCTGCTTACCTGCAATCCAGCAGAGGCAAACAAAGCAATCATTTGCTTATCATTATAATTAAAGGTATAGCGTATGCGTCGTAGCACGTCATTATTATTCAAAAGGCTTTCCTATGTTAAAAATTTTTACAATAGTCATTGTATTTGCTCAAAAATAATCACCCTCATGATATCTAAATAAGGATCTGTGCATTGGTGCATAATATTCCTTATCAGAAACTGACTAAATGACGATACTTTGTGAACAAAATAAATGGTTAAGATTTATTTAAAACATTTTAACATTTTTTGGTTACTATTAAAATCGAGGTTTTTTATATGAAAATGATACATAATTTTGTATTATTTAACTAATTGATACCTTTTTGATAGCAGGAGGCTATATATGAATAGTTTGAAAAAATTATCTTTAGTTATTTCACCTTTACTACTCAATGCTTGTGTAAATCAAAATACTATAGCGCAGAATAAGTTAACAACCGTCACCAATCCATGCCAAAAAATTTCGATGTTGATCAGTGCTTATGATGATGGTTTTGAACAAGTAAAAATGACAAAAATTAAAGCTAGAATCAGTAATACATGGACAGCAAAATATAATATCATCGGCGAAAACTGTCATATTTGGAGTTGGGGTAGCTCAAAAACCACTTATGCTTGTAACATAACAGCCGACGATAAAGATACCGCTGAACGTTATTATAACAATGCACAACAAACTATTCAGCAATGCTTAGGTGATGCCTGGTTGATGACTGAAACACCTAGAGTGGCTGATAAAGGGCGTAAAAGCACTTTTTCTGCACCTAACAAACAAGTTTCCTTATCAACTCATATTATTCCTTCTGATAGTTTATTTGGTAAAAAATGGACTATTTATTATTATATAGGTAATCCTAATTAGTTGCCTTTATCTTAATTCGTCTTCAAAAATTATAATAAACGAGCTTAAAAGCTCGTTAATTATTTTATTTGTGTTTTGCTTAGTTAGTAATTAACCACCACACTTTTTACTTTTACCTTCACCACATTTTCCTTTGGCTTTGTCTTCGCCACACTTACCTTTAGCGTTGGCTCTACTCTCGCCGCATTTTCCTTCGCCACATTTTCCTTTGGCTTTGCTTTCACCGCATTTACCTTC
>SPKZ01010818.1_pt1 | contig 14052 bp, 18 predicted proteins | sample 2456571 | NCBI WGS metagenome assembly SPKZ01 (sample SAMN11192286, study PRJNA482655) | marine metagenome | biome: ENVO:00000447; feature: ENVO:00000244|ENVO:00000211|ENVO:00000569|ENVO:00002023; material: ENVO:00002151; isolation source: ocean water from marine abyssalpelagic zone ...
AGGAGGTCAAGGTCGAGGAGGTCAAGGTCGAGGAGACCGGCGATGACCGGAAGAGGTGGGAGGCGCACCTCGCGAAGTCCACCCGGCACCCCAGCGTCAACGTCCAGATCGTCGCTGAGATCGACAAGGTCGCTCAGTCCGGTGACGCGGCCTCTGCCGGTGCCCTGGTGGCACTGTACGAGCGTCTGTTGTGGAACGGCGATGTTGCTGAGCGCAAGAGCGCTTGCGACAAGGCGCGGACCGCATACAACGAGATGCAGAGCCTCTACCCGAGCTTCAAATACGGTGGCGGAACGCGGATCGGTCGCTTCACTTCAAAGACCCTCAAGCGCATCCTGGGGCTCATCGAAGGCATCGAGTTCGACGAAGAAGAAGATGTCCTACGTTGCGGCAATAGCGTCGTCGTGCCTGACGTCGTCGTCGTGCCTGACGTCGTCGTCGTGCCTGACGTCGTGGAGCCCACCGTCCCAGTGAGCGTCATGCCTGACGTCGCCACGACGGTCGATGTCGCCCCGATCGCCACCGCACAGGCGGACTGGGCACGCATGGTGCTCATCAACGCTATCCCGGTGTTCACTGGGCTGGGTGCGGTCGAATTCGCTGACTGGCTCCGTCCGTACATCGAGGAGGTCGAAGAAGACAACGGTGGCGTCTTCTGGAATTCGCTGGACTACGCGAAGGGGCCGGGCCAGATCGCCAACGTCGTCGCGCGGGACTTCACGAAGAGGGGCCTCGGTGCCCTCCCGCCCGTCCTGACCGTTGATAAGTTTCACCCCGCTTGGCAGGCCGTTCGGGACATCCTGGGGACCTTTGAGGGCATCCTCTACATCCAGGCGACCCGGTGACGTCGCAGTCACATGTGTTCACCGTCGTCAGCCGCGATCAAGTCGAGAATTTGATGGTGGTGCTCGACGGGCTTGAGGGCTTTTTCAACAAAGATCCGAAGGCCACTGACGCTTACGAGATGTTCCGGGCGTATTGGCAGACGATTCTCGACGTTGCGCCGACTTTCGACTCCGACACCGCCGTGAAACTCTTCGCCCTTCTGGAGCGGTTGGCGGAGGAGGGAAAATGACCGCCGGCCTGCTTCCCGGTGTCGTCACCCTCGGCGCCATCCTGAGGACGGCCGGGACCGTCGAGTTTGAAATGGCTCTGGCCGTCCTTCGCAACCTGTCATCCAGCAACACCGAGATCCGAAACGCCGCCTGGGCGCAGTTCGTGAAGGACGGCGAGTACCGGCTAGCCCCCAACTTCATCCCCCCGCCCGAGCCCGAGCCCGAGCCCGAGGCTAGCGCCGACCACACCTGTTGGTGCTGCGGCTACGAAGGCAATGCCACCGTCTTCAAAGCGCTTGCTGGATGCCCTGAGTGCTCCTCTGGCATGGTGCCCGAGTCTTCGGTGTGGGTTTGTTGCTGCTGTGCCGGCTACGCGAAGGAGTGTGTTTGCACGGATCGACCCCCTTGTACGAGTTGCGGCGCCCTCCCACTCGGCTGCATCTGCCCTGACGCGGACACCCGACCGGCGTGAGTATCCCAGCCGCAAAAGTTACGAACCCCGAAATGCGCCGCATTCTCACCCTCCCGATCTCGGAGACGGACGAGGAGGTATGGGTGGGGAACGCGGAGCACTGGACGAAAAAGCTCCAGAAGCCTTGGAACACCACCTCGAAACGTCCGTGCGTGTTACGTCCGGTACAAGGCGGCGCCCTCCAAGAGATTTGCCGAAACGTCAACGACTATGTATGCGGCGTCCGTGCGGTGGACGAGGACGGAGAAGACCTCGGTCCGCGGGGGCTGCTAGGGCCGATTGGAGTCGGTCACGGCAAGACAGGGATCTCCTTTCTAATTCCCGAGGTCGTGAGGCGTCTGACCGGCGATGTACGGGCCCTGCTGATCGTCCCCCCGGACCTCGTTCGGAAGACAGAAGTCGACTACGCATGGTGGGCGCGGAGGTTCCGCTTCCCGAGGCCGACGATCCTCTCCATGGGGAAGCTGAGTCACCCCTCCGCCACCTCCATCTTTGAGCAAATCCGGCCGAACATCATCATCATCGACGAGGCGCACCGCTTCGCCAGCATGGACAGTGCGCGGACGAAGCGCCTGATTCGCTGGGTGGTCGAGCACCGCGATACGCTCTGCGTCTTTATGAGCGGCACGCTGACGTCGAAGTCGATGCAGGACTACCGGCACTTAGCCGAACTGGCCCTGCGCGATTGCGTCCCGATGCCGAGCGACGAAATCGACCTGGAGCTTTGGCAGTCCCTGATCGACGTCGGCGGCACGCCGAACTACAACGCGAAGAAGGCGATGCTGCCCCTCATCAACTGGCATAGAGAGCGCCAGGACAAACCGTTGGTCAAGGCGGGAGGGGTAACCAAGGCCCTCGCCCGGGACGCCTTCTCTGACCGGCTCCGAGCCTGCCCCGGCGTCGTCGCCACAAGCGGCAGTAGCTGCGACGCCGCCCTTGTGATCCGCAAATGGAAGGTGGACGCACCGCCGTCCTGGGAAGAGGCGTGTGAGCAGTTCGACAACGAGGACGGCAACTGGGAGATGCCAGATGGCGAGGAGGTGGTCGACGCGCTCTCTGCCGGCCGCGCCAAGACGCAACTCAGTTCCGGCTACTACACCCGGTGGGTGTGGCCGATTCGCTGCGGCGTCTGCCATACCCCTCACCCCGGGCATGAGTTCGACTGCGATGGCGAACCCGTCACCGGGGTCGACCATGAATGGATGGAGGCGAGGCGGGAGTGGAAGTCTGTCGAGCGGGCGATCGTGGGTCGTCTCAACGCGAAGACTGGGGAAGACAGCCCGGCCCTGGTCCGAGACTTGGCCCGGAAGGGGAAGTTCGGCGCGGCGGAGAGGCGCCTCCTATCGGCTTGGGAAGCCGTAAAGCCCCGCTACTTCACCCCAAACCTGGGCTATCAGCCGCCCGTCGAATACGTCGACCTGGAGCCCGGCCCGGAGTGGCTGGCGGAGCGGGCCCGGGAATGGGCGTCGGTCGTGAAGAGGGGGATCATCTGGTACTCCACGCCCCACGTCGGGCGGGCCCTATCCGACGCCGGCTTTGAGGTCTTCGGCCGAGGCACGGACTTGCAGGGCCCGTCCGCTCTGAGGCTCGACCACCCCTGCGCGAAAATCGACGTGCAGGGGACGGGAAAGAATTTGCAGATGGTAGAGGACGACGGCGCCGGTTTCGTCGTCGGGTGGCACCGGAACCTGATCCTTGAGTTCGGCGGCAACGCGAAAATATGGGAGCAGATGATCGGGCGCACTCATCGGACGGGTCAGATAGCCGACGAGGTCCGCGTCGATATACTCTTCGCCGGCTCGCAGCGAATGGTGTGCTTTCACTCCGCAAAAATTGGGTCGGAGTACATCGAGCGCACGATGGCAATGGAGCAGAAACTTCGGATCGCCACGTATGGAGACGACGTCACGGACGTGGGTCTTTTGAAATGAGACGCCTCAAGGCTCTCACCCTCTTCGCCGGGGCGGGTGGCTCCGACATCGGCATAGCGAACGCTGGTTTCGATCACGTCCGTTGTATCGAATGGTGGGAGCCTGCCTACAAGACGCTGAAGGCGGCGGGCTTTCCCGCTGTATTTGGTGACGTACGAGACCCCCGCCTGTACCGGAACCTCCCACCCATCGACCTTCTGTGGGCGTCACCTCCTTGTCAGGGCTTCAGCTCAGCCGGGATGAGTTTGGGGGCGCTCGACCCACGAAATGGCTTCCCGTGGACGTGGCTCGTCGTTGATCATCTGAAGCGTCGAGGGCTAGGACCGACTTGGCTCATCACTGAAAACGTCCGGGGCATGACGTTCCACAAAGGGGCCTGCGAGGGTGGGAAGACTTGCACGGGCGATTGTCGCGCGGCGTACCTGAAGGTCGTTCTGAGTGAAGCTAGGGCACGGTTCGCGTGGGCTGAATGGCGCATCCTCGATGCAGTCGATTACGGGGTACCCCAATTCCGCAAACGGGTCATTCTGGTTTGTGGCCCGCGACCGATCAAAAACTGGCCGAAGCCGACGCATAGCGAGCCGGGAAAGGCTGGGGCTGACTGGGAGACGGTGCGGAAGGCTCTTGGGACCATCAGTGCGGCAGACGGGCCAGTGGTCAAGGGGACAACGAACATCGAACTCGACTCTCCGAGCAAGACCATCATCGCGGGTGGAGCCATAGACGCCAGTGGGAAGCAGGGCGGCGGGGCTCCCCCATACCTAGCGACAGGACGGCGACGGCTCACGCTGGCTGAGTGCGCGATCCTGCAAGACTTCCCCCGTGATTACCCGTGGCAGGGGACGAAGACGTCGATCTACAAGCAAATCGGGAATGCGGTGCCTGCAAAGTTGGCCGAGGTCGCCGCGCATGAAGTGTGGGTTTCAGAGATGGTGCGACGCACATCGAAGAAATTGAAAATAATTGGTATACGCCGCTTGAGATATGCGGGTGATGTGATAGAGTTCAGGGCGTCGAGGGACTGAAACCCTTCGGCACACAGAAGTAGAACGAGAACGAGAACTAGAACGAGAAGGAGAATGAAAATGTCCGTATTCAGCAGACTCAAGAGCGCCAAATCCACCGCAGGGCGCGACCCCTGGATTTCCCGAGGTGGTGTAACCATCGAGGAGGTCCTCCGCGTCAACTCCGGGGAGACCCGCGAAGGCGTCCCCTACTTCGGCGTCAGCCTCAAGGTGGTCGAGGTCATAGCCGAGACGCCCCTGAGCCAGAAGGTCCTCGCCTACAACGAGAAGGCGTCGGACGACAAGAAGATCCGCGAAGGTGCTCACCAGCCCGGCGAGACCGTCCGCTTCAACGTCAACCTCGCCCCGCCCCAACTCGACAGCAAGTTGGGCAACGTGAAGAACTTCGTCGAGTTCGTGTGCGACAGCCTCGACATCGACAACGAGGACTGGACCGAGGAGCAGTGGGAAGCCGTCTGCATGGGTGTCGGTGACGGCAAGGGCAAAGAGGAGAAGGAGATGCGCGCTTGGCTCCTCGGCACCGTCGGTGACGAGCAGGGCATCGCCGCTGGCGACGGTACCCTCCTCGCCGGCCTGCGAGTCATTCGCTCCGCGACGGTGAACATCGGCATCACCTCGGGCAAGCCGTACATCATCAACACCTTCCAACCGGCGCCAGAGGGTGATGTGGACGAGGAGACCGACGACGCCGCGTGATACCCGGGGGCGTCAGGATCCCTGGCGCCCCCACCCGCGACGTAAGTCGCAGAAAGGATGAGAGAATGACCCGGATCTACAATGAGGATGGTGACATCCAGCGGCTCGTAGCGTTCGACTTCGAGACGTTTATGACGACGGACAACCTCGCCGCGCCGCGGGCGGTCTGTTGCAGCTTCGCGACGTTCGGGGAGTTCCCCCGGGCAGTCAACAAGGCCCTCGCAGAGGCGACCACAGCCCAAATCCGCCTTGGGGGTCGCCGGATGGGCTGCGTGATCCGAACCCCGGAAAGCGACGACCTCCCCGAGCACACCGTCGCCCTCGTCGAGCCCGCCGTCGCGGTCGACATGCTCGCTCTCCTTCTCCAAGAACCCACGATCACCCTGGTTGGTCAGAACGTCAGCTACGACTTCGGCGTGGCCCTCCAGCACGCCCATCTGATGGAGTTGATGGGTCAGGCACCCCGCGGTATTCAAACGGCACTCCACGCCTCCCTCCTGGCCGCTCTCGACGCGGACGGGACGGGCTTCCCGACGTCGGAGTCCCGCGTGATGGACACCATGATTCGGGAGATCCTGATCAAGAACGCGGCCGGGCAAGGTCTTTTCGGTGTCGACTTGGCCTCCCTGGTGAAGAAATACCTCGGCGTCGACCGGAGCGCCGACAAGAAGGGCGCACCGTGCGTGAAGTGCAACGCGACCGGGAAGATGCTGGTGCCCGGGAAACGACCCGGGACGATGAAGCAGGGGAAGTGCTCAAAGTGCGACGGGAAGAAGTACGAAAAGCCGTGGCGGCTGAAGTATTACCTCCTCGACCAAGTTCCGTTTGCAGAGTGGCCCGACGCCGCGTTGAACTACGTCATCGATGACGCCATGGACACCCTCCTCGTCGCCATCGGTCAGGGTGGGGAGTTTGACGACGAGGACATGACAAGCGAAGGGGAGGTCATCGTCGACAAGTTCGGCAGTGTGACCGACGAGGCTTTTCAGATGCGCGCTGCATGGAGCCTCCGCATGGCGGAGATGAACGGCCCCCGGAGCGATGTCGACGCCATCGAGGCGTGGAAGCCTGTCATGGAAGAGATGGTGCAGGAGGGCCTCCGCATCGGCCAGGAGGCCGGCTTCGTCCGCCCGAACGGCACGAAGGATATGAAGGTCATGCAGCAGCTTATGAGCGACGCCTATGAGACACAGGGCCTGCAACCTCCCATGACGTCAGGGGGCAAGACTGGCAACAGCAAAGTCGCCTGCAACAAGAAGGCTTTCGCCGGCTGCGGCGACACGGTTCTCAAGTCCTGGCACGCCACGGGCGAGGGTCGCCTAGCGAAGGAGAAGTTCATCCCTGCCGCCGAGCGTGCGGTGAAGGCCGCTCTAGCCAGCAGGCCGGGCTTCTTCGTCTCGACGGGGCGCACCAGTTGGGCCGAACCGATGATGCACCAGCCTCCACGGAAACAGGGTTTCCGAGAGTGTTGGCGCCCTCGCCCTGGCAACGTCTTCATTGCGTCCGACTGGACCGCTGCGGAGATGGGGACCTTGGCTCAAATCCAGTTGCTGATGTTCGGCACGTCCGCGATGGCTGACGCGATCAACGCCGGCTTTGATCTCCACCTTGTACTCGCCGTCGAGTTGTATAATGCCGACCCCGAGAAGACGGACACCCTCGACTACGACGAAATCAAACGCCGCTACGAGGCGGGCGACGAAGGGATTAACGCCCTCCGCCAAGAGGCGAAATGGGGCAACTTCGGCTTCCCCGGCGGCCTCGTCGCAACGACGTTCGTCAGCTACGCCGAAGGCGCAGGTCTCATCATCACCTTGGAGCGCGCCGAGCTAATCCGAGAAGCCTGGCTCGACCGCTGGCCCGAAATGGTCGACTACTTGGCCTTCTTCAAGCGGGTCTCGTTCGACGGCTTCACCTACAAGTCGTGGGTGGCTGGCATGCTCCGCGGCGACGTCTACTACACCAACGGGTGCAACCACGGCTTCCAGGCGCTCGTCGCGTTGGCACTGAAGCTCGCGATGTGGTGGGTGACCCGGGAGATGTTCAGCGACCAGTTCGGCGGGGAAGACACCGTCACCTGGGAGTACCCCCATACCCCCGGCGATCCAGAGGTCCCCCGGGAGATTCTCCCGCACGTCCCGGCGGCCTGCGGGGTCAGCCCACTGTACGGGTACCGGATGTGGTTATCCATCCACGATGAGATCCTGTTGGAGGGTCCTGAGAAGGGGAGCCACGAAGCCGCCATGCGCCTTCAGTGGTTGATGGAGAAGGCCCTGGAGGTCTGCACCCCCGATGTCAAAGTCGGCGCCGACCCAACCATCATGCGAGTCTGGAGCAAGAAGGCGAAGGCTGTCCGAGATAACGGAAAGTTGGTGCCCTGGGCGCCGGCAGCATGACTACTACCGGGCGTGGTCGGCGTGATACACTCCCATGAATTGGAGTCAAAAATGGACACAAAGAGTCTGAACCGACTGCACCGCGCTCTGTTGAACAGTGGGCTTCGTGAGCTGAAGGCACTGCGGCGTGAGGCTACTGATGTCCTGACGGCTTATATAGCCCGCGAGGGGGACGGCCCCCTGGCTCCGACACTGAAGCGCATCCACTGGGCTCTCCGCGCCGGTAACGACAAGCAACTTCTCGCTATTCGCCTGAAGGCCGCCAACACGGTAAAGGCGTACATGGACCTCCCCGCCCCGAAGAAGGTCTCCCCGAAGAAGGTCTCCCCGAAGAAGACCTCCTCGAAGAAGACCTCGAAGGCAAAGGCGTGGAAAGATGTGAAGAAGCCGGAGTCTTTCTAAAAATACCCGCGCCCTCTCTCCGGTTTCTGTGGACAGCATATACCTTCGGGTATATGCTGTCTTCATGTTTGAGCCCCACCACGCATCCCCTCCCATAATCGGAGCGTCCCTCGATCCCGGTAAGTGGAAGATGGGCCTCGCGATCTCCACCGACGGGGCCCTCGCCGCTGCGGTCGCCGTCCGGGTTGAGCCACCCTGGACGGTTCACCGTGCGGTTATGGCCGTTCTCGATTCGGTAGAGAGGGCCGGCTTCGCCCCGACCACCTGGACGATCGAGGAGCCTCGCGTCTACAGAGGCCGAGGCGAGGCGGCGCAGAAGGAAGACGTCAAGGCTCTCCAGGGCGTCGCTCGCCGCCTGAAGAAGGAGTTGGTGCCCCTCGGGACGACAGTGCGTCTCTACGCGCCCCACGCCTGGAAGGGGAACGTCCCAAAGGACGTCCATCACAGGCGAATTGCGAAGTACCTCAATAGACGAGAGACGCTTCTACTCCAGCAAGACTTCCGCGGCGAGGGCGGTGACGCCCGTCTCGACGTATGGGACGCCGTCGCCCTTGAACTCTTTGCCCTCGGTCGTGTTGGCCGAGGCGGTACTACCAACCCCCAAACAAGGAGCAAGCAATGACCGCGACCGCAACCACGACCGCGCCCGCAAAACGAGGCCGCAGGAGCCTCCCGAGAGAGGAGGTCAGGAGCAAGAAGTTCCTGTGCTCAATGAACCCGATGGAGCACGCTTTGGCGGTGAAGATCGCACACCGACTTGGCAACAGCACACCATGCAAGCCGGGTCTTGCTTCCGCTATGCGAGAGCAGTTTCTGAATCTCGCTACCGAAACTGAGATCGACGAGGTCCTCGACGAGCTAGGTTATTGATGATGCCGAAACTGGAAGCTCTCGCGGTCTGATACCGTGAAGCCGACCGATTCCTCCAATCGGCTCGACACACGATCCCCGCTGGCACCCTCCCCAATTTTGCCGGCGGGGATTGGTGTTTTCAGCGCAGCGCCGCAGCGATTACGGCTACGAAGCCTCCGACGATCCCACCACCGATGCCGACACCGACGAGAAGGAAGCGACCTTGGTTCGCTCTGGCCTCCGAAGTGAGCTTCTCCGTGGCGTTTATGATCTGCTGCGACTCGTTCCGGTCGACTTGGCGCCCCTCTGCCATGACGATGTAGGCGAGCTGGGCCTGCTCGTAGAGTTCGTAGCCCTCGATGAGCTTGCCGAGCTTCGCGGAGGGCACCAGCACGCCCCCGCAGGGAGCCTCGACACCCATCTGCATCGCGATGGCATCCGGGCAGTCACCGCGCTTGTCAGGGACGGTCTGAGGCTGAGGTAAGACCTCGATTGGGAACGGCTGCGGAAAGGCTTCGATGTGGCGAACGTGGCCGCAGCCACCGAGGATGAAGCACATCACCATCAGCCCGAGGGCGAAGGCCAGAGCCAGGAACTGCTTGGTCTCGCGCTCAGTCACAGGTCGAGCTTGTTGAGCATGTCCGCGACATCGTCTGCGGAGGTGTCGGTAGATCCGCGAGCCTCGGCGTCGTCCTGGATCTTGGCGATGTCCTTGTGGATCTTGGCAACATCCTTCGTCTCTTTCGCCTGAGCCACAGCGATGTTTTTCTTTGACGCCTTCCGGTACCTCTGAGCCTCTGCCGCAGCGCCAGCGCTCAGCAACAGACCGCCAGCGAACTTCTGGAAGCCGAGCAGGAATGCGGCGACGGCGATGCCGAGCACCAGGACGCCAACGATGATGTGCCACATCTTCATCGGACCGCGACCCACCAAAAGCCGCCTGACCTGTCTCCGATGGCGGCAAAGCCATTGTGCAAGACGTAGACCAGATTGCAGAACTCCAGCGCGTCTTCGTAGCGGCGGAAGGCGTAGCGTCCCATCAGGGCTCGCTACTGGCTGGCGGTTTGTGCGCTGCGTGCGCGCTGCCACTGCTGCGATACGTGTCGCCGCCGACATAGGCCGCCGAGGTGCCTGCGACCCACATCGCCATCTGGCTCAGGTCTGCCGCTGCGTCAGGTCGCAGGATGATCCCGATCGCCAAGCCCGCCTCGATAAGCAGGGTGGCGTAGCTCATTCGTTCTCTTTTTGACATCTACGCAGCTCCTTTGGGCACTAAGTACAGCGACTCGGCCTCCAATGCGCCTGCTCAACCGGATGGGACCGCAGGATCAGCCAGCCCAGCAGGTTGCCGAGCTTGCCAGCGAGCCACAGCAGGATGCGCTCAAGCGTTGGCATCGGTTTCACCGAGCACCTCTGACACCGCCGCTCGGAGGAGGTCTAGGTCGATGAAGGTCCCCGGGCATTCCGTGGCGGCACCCGGCATCTCCCGGTGCCCCTTCACCGCAGAGGAGGGGAGGTTGTACTGCCGGCAGAGCTTTGAGATCCAGGTCACCGTGTTGACCCACAGGTTCGGACTTGGCGGGCTGATCGAGTAGTTGCCCATCATGGAGACGCCGATGGTGTGGCTGTTCTCGCCCTTGCTGTGGGCTCCGTACTCCCAGGGGTCGAGGCTACCGTCGCCATCGGTGGGGCGGCCTGCGATGATCTCAACCTGCTCTGCGTCTCGAATAAGCCAGTGATAGCCCACATCTCGGAACCCGCGAGCCTTGTGCATTGCGAGGATGTCGTCGCGGGTTGCGTCCTTCGCGGTGACGGTGTGGTGGAGCACAATTGCGGTCACGTTGCCCATCAGTCCTCCTGTGACGGCATTGTATAACTCATCGTCTCAGGGAGCCCGGACTTCCTTGGCAGATTGCTCATACCTTGCAGACCCCGCAGACCACTTCTTCGATCTTCAGTAGATCCTTGCCGCAACTGATGCAGGTAAGCACACCATCACCTTTCGGCTCTTCTGCCTTGGGCTCGTCGCTGGCGTTGATCTCCCCCATGACCTCTCGGAGCCTCTTCGTCACCGCGTCATCGAGTTTCGCTTCCACCATGGTCTTGAGCCCAGGTCCCTCCTTCTCTTTCGGAGGCTCCGGGTCTTTAATCGCTAATACGGTACCCACGACGGTAGCCGTTGGGTCGAAGAAGGAGGGCAGTCTCTTCTTGAGCTGGTTCTTGAAGAGTCCGTACAGCAGCAACACGGCTGCAAGATGTGTGAGGAACACCTGCACCCACACCTCGGCGTACTCCGAGAGGGCAGACGGCACGCCCCCCTCGTAGAAGGCTGGGTTCTTCGCCAACCCGAACGACATCACAGCCGTGATGATCGCCGGGGAGAGGGCTCTCCTACGGCCCGTCTTCTTGATGAACTGCTTGATGTACTGCGACAGGAAGATGATGACGACGATGGCTACCGGATTGACCCCGGCGTACTCCATGATGTCCAGCGCCCAATAGATGCCCTCGACCACGGCATCAGGAACAGCATCGGGAATGCCATCAACCAGTTCTTCTGAGCCCGGTGTCGGGTCCTCAACCATGGCTTGCTCTAGCTTCCCTGGATCACCCTTTGCCGTATCACCCATGCCTTATCTCCGGTGTGCAAGGTAGCAGAGGTCATCTCCAGTCCCCACAGGGACTTAGTCAAGCATACCTCTGCCGAACCATGCTGCGGCGGCCCCAGCAAGTGCTGTGATGATGGGGCCGCCCTTGGCTGCAAAGGTCTTGATGACATCAGTCCAGTCGATGCGGGCGGGCAGCCGCCCCAACAAGACATCCAGCCTGTAGAGGATCTGCACCTGCTGGTCGGCCAGAGTTTCCAACTGCCCGATAGCGAGTTGCATCAAAGCGCGAAGACCTGAATCCTCGTCGGACCAGTTTTCGACAGCATCCTTCAAGGAGGAGAGGATCTTGTTGGTGCCTGCCTGCTCGTCTTGCAGGTTCTTGATTAGCTGAGTGAACGCCGCGACAGCGTCGGACTCACCCCGGATCTGTTGAAGAGCCAGTTCTAACTTGTTGAGTACGTCGCTCGACGGGCTTCTCTGCAACGTCTTTTCTGTGGCTTCGTCCGTCATGGGCCGCACAAACCTCCGAGAGCGATCTCCGCAGCTGAACGAGTAGCGTAGCCTCGTCGGCTACGCTTGCGAGAGTCTCGCTGATCGTAGCCCCGCTGAGCGAATCAACTGCCGTCAGAGCCATGGCTGCCCCTGGTCATTGCAGACGTGCCTGATCATGCGACCCATCTTTATGACGCCATGTAGGGGGCTGCTGCGATGATTGCAGCGGTCTCATCTGCCGCGACAAGGACCGCTTGGATGTAGGACTCTGCGCTGGCCCGCTCAGGCAACACAGCAGAGGCGAGGGCCGCCAAGGCAGCGGTCAGGTCTGCTGCATCGGTCAGGCTATAAGCTACATGGTCGGCTGTGTAGACCGTGAACGGATAGACGACGAGCCCGCGAGTGTCGAGGGTCGATAGCTTGCTCCAGTTGTCCTGAGATGCGATTGAGCAGGAGAACATGTTGCCCGATGCGGCAGGGTGCTCTGCGCGGATCACCTCTGCGAGACGCTGGGCCTGGTGCTCGCGGATGTCCTCGATGATGTCCTGCCTCCACTCCTCGATCTCGATTAGCGCAGATGCGCCGAAGTCCCAAGCCCACGCCTTCTGGAGGCTGACCGCGCTGCCGTCCACACCCAGGTAGTCGGACTCGGTCAGCGGTGGCGAGTGCTCTGCGCAGAACGCAGAGACAGCAGCAGCGGTTGACGCGGCCTCGCGGAATTCCTCCAGCGGGACGGCGCCTGGGCCGACTTTTACGATCCCAACGATCACGGCGTCACCTCCATGAGAAACCACCAGATCGACTCGCCCGGTTTGTCGCCGGTCCCTCCGTCTGCGTCATATTCCAGCTCCAGATAGTCGCCTGCGACAACGGCGAAGCCCGCCCAATTCTCTTGGCCGCCCTTGTTCAAGTTGATACTGGCTAGGCTAAACGTCTCCACGACGGAGCCGTTTAGGTGGACCTTCATGACGACGTTGGTCGTTCCCAGGTTCGTCTTGTAGGCGCACCCAACGATCTTGGCAGTCGAACCGACCGGGACAGCTACGGGCGCTCGCGTCCTGCTCTTAGAGCTATCGTCGTTCATCGTGGTCGCGCCATTGGCGTTCAAGAACTTGCCCAGCCCGTCGCTCTTGCCACCCAGGACACAGCACGGAACGATGTAGACCGCGCCGAGCCCATCGAGCTTCGTTTTATCAGCCCCGGTCATGAAGCCGGAAGCGCCCGCTGCTATGACATTCGCGTGCTGGGAGCCACCACCTCTGGTCCCGTGTGCAAGGTCATTGGTCAGCGTCCCGCTCTGGTTCCCGATGTTCAGGTTGGCCTCGACCACGTCAACGTCGATCTCGTTGGTGAGGGCCTGGAGGGCGACGCTAACCTTGCTTGATGCAGCGTTGACGCCTCTGAACTCTAGATCGACCCCCGCCTTCTGCTTGAAGATCCCAACGCCACCGACATTGACGTTCGATGCGGTGTTCGTTTCGCCGCCACTTGCCCCTGCTGTGGTCTCGACCCAAACCGCGGCGCCGGCCGCGTTGTCCATGCACTCGAAGCCTTTATCCGTAGTGGTGTTAATCCAGTGCTGACCTACGGAAAAGCCCGCGTTGATGTCGTCATTGACGGTCGGATCGACCGTATCCGTCTTGAGCGTATCGGCGGTCGGTAGCGGAAAAAGTTGAGGTCCCATAGCGGCTCCAGTCTATACCCTGGCGGGTTAGGGCGTGGTCTTCTTCCAGACCGCCGCCCCGGTCGAAGAATCGACGCAGATATATACATCCTTGGCTGCTGTATCCATGATCTGATTGCCCACAGAGAAGCCATTGGCGTCGTCGTCAAAGATCCCAGGAGCGCCAGCCTGACTCACGGTGCCCCTGAGCATCCCCGTCACCAGGGCGGCGGCGCTCCCATCTGCCACGCTGCGTCTGATCTTGTTGCTGGCGTGCCAGCCGCCAAGCAGTACCTCGCCGCCGTCGATCACGGTCGCGCTGGCGCCAGTCGCCATCCGTCCGGTGAGGATGAGGTTATCGAAGGGGATCACACCGCCAGGACCGGAACGCTTTACCGAGGGCGCTATCTGCACCATCTCGATGCAATGGACATGGACGTTCTGGCCGCCCTTCGTCAC
>SPKZ01023492.1_pt1 | contig 14040 bp, 9 predicted proteins | sample 2456571 | NCBI WGS metagenome assembly SPKZ01 (sample SAMN11192286, study PRJNA482655) | marine metagenome | biome: ENVO:00000447; feature: ENVO:00000244|ENVO:00000211|ENVO:00000569|ENVO:00002023; material: ENVO:00002151; isolation source: ocean water from marine abyssalpelagic zone ...
ATTACACTAAATAATTGCCCACTTGTGCTGGTTAAAATTAACGATAACAGCGTTGCTCTCAATCCCAATAGCTAGCTATTACTCAATCGAGCGCCTTGTTCTAGTTTATTTCCCCTTCGCACAACAAGAACGCTTACTTAATGTAATTGGTATAATTAACAGGATTGGAGTGCTAAGCGTTACCTTTCTAATTTATCTTTTCGAGATTACTTGCTGATAGCAGTTTATGCTGCGCCGGAGACAGATTGTTCAGTTGCGAAGCGTTGAGTTTATTTAATTGTTGAGCATTTAGCTTTTTCAACTGATTAGCCGGTAACTTATTTAACTCTACGGCGCTTAGGGCATTAAGCTGAGCAACGGTGAGGGCTTTTTTAGACGCTGACTTTTCAAGGCCTAAACCATTGGCATTCTCGCCTCTGACCAGCGTTAGGTTCTGCTCTTTCTGGGCGCTAGTATCAAGCTGTTGCAAATTAGCCTCTAAAGCATCCATTTTTTTGACCAAGCTATCTATGGTCTCTCGCTCATTAGTCGATAATTTACTGACGCTGCTATCAAGAATGTTGTGTACCTGTTCAAACAGCTTGTTGGCGGTATCTTCCTCGTTTGCAGTTAGCTGATCTTTTTCGAACAGTTGATCAAGTTTTTGATAAATCTCGCTAAGTTGCTCTTTTTTCTCTGGCGAGACATAGCGCAATAATATGCTGTCAACCTTGTCTGAGGTGGCACCTAATTGCGAGGTTAATCGACCTTCGTCGGATAAATATATGCTGCTTGTTGCCGCAACATCATTAGCTTGCTCTGTTTGAGCCTCGATATTATTTATCGGCGTGATGGCGGCTATATTTGTTGGCCTATTTGCATTGTTTATTTCCATTGATGATTCCTCTTTTTATCAAGGATTCAATGTATAAAAAATCGGGTCGTAAGATTGTAAGCTTTTGTAAGCAAATAAGCAGACTTGTCGATTAAAATTGGTGCTTAGCTAGTTGTTATCAGTTAACTAGTTGAAATTATTACTAATAAGTCTCTTACATACGCTTACCCTAAACTCGCTTTAAATGGCTGATAATAAGCCATCGATTACTGGCTCTGCTATTACAAATTTTTTGTAATTCGAATACCAGCCATTTTACTTATTTAAAGGAAAAGCAGCCATGATAAAGGCCAATAAATCCCTGATTGTTTCAGTGATTCTTACCGGCACTATACTTAGCGCTTGTGGCGGGTCTAACACTAAAACCAAGCCAACAGCGCCCGATGTAACGGTTCCTGTCGTAGCGGATTTGTATCAAACTGTTGCCTGTAAAGATATGTTGTCCACGGCGAAGTTAAATATCTTAACCGCAGGTTCTAGTTGTGGTTATTTAACGGTGCCTGAAAAGCATGCGCTGTATGGCGAGGCTGCATCAAAAAATACCATTGAAATAGCCGTCATTAAACTAGCCTCAATCGCGGAAAATAAAAAAGCTGATCCCGTGGTTTATTTACAGGGTGGGCCCGGAGGCAGTGCCAGCTCAAGCATTGCTGACATCGTAGAGTCAGCGACCTTCATCAACGAGCGAGACGTGTACCTAGTTGATCAGCGCGGCACAGGTTATTCAAAACCAGCATTATTTTGTAGCGAATACAATGACGGAGCAGGTACCCCAGTGCAAACTGCCGCCTGTAAAACAAGGTTAGAAAAATCTGGCGTTGATTTAAATGCTTATCATAGCGTGCACAGCGCAATGGACTTTGTTGTATTACGACAAGCGCTAGAAATAGTGCAATGGAATATTTATGGCATCTCTTATGGTACTCGCTTAGCCACGACTATTATGCGAGAAAACAGCGAAGGCATTCGCAGCGTGATCCTCGATGGTATGTTTCCAATAGAAGTTAATGGCATGTCAGATACCCCTTGGGCCAACTATCAATCGCTAAATCAAATTATTAAAAATTGTGATAATACTGCAGGCTGCCCAGCCGATGAGTTTAAAGCGATTATCAACGATATTACCGCTCGTATGCACGATCAAAATATGGCGCCGCAGAGCCGCGTATTTATTCAAATCTTACTTGAGCTTTCGACAAGCCCTGCCATCATGACGTATTTATTGGCGGTTGAAGAGGACATCAATAGCTATCTCTCAGCCTTAGATGCATTAATGCCCGAGCAAGAAGGTGAATCGGGCGACGATGAAGCGAGTGAAGGTGAAGAAGAGGACATTTTCTATATCGCCATGGCACTATCGACTGTTTGCGCCGAAGAATATCCATTTATTAATATCACCGATTTAGCGGATGACAATAGTCAGGGTTGGTCGCAAAGTACTCAGTTAACTGTCAATAGCATGCGTCATATGGGCTTTGACGAAGCATCTTGTAAAGCATGGGATGTCACGCCTAGTAACGACATTGAAATCCAAGCGGTTGTTAGTACGCTGCCGGTATTAATACTCAATGGTCAAAATGATACTCAGACTCCAGCGGCGTGGGGCGCGTTAGTTGCAAAGAATATGAACAATGCGCAAAACATCACCAATCCACAAGGAGGCCACGGCCAATTATTCGCGGGCGTAAGTTGTTTTGATAGCTTGGCTCAGCAATTTTTAACTAACCCAAGTCAAGCACTTGATACAAGCTGTGTTGATGCCATTGATGATGTTTCCTATGTCAATGATAGCGCGGGAGCAGGGGATGGCTCTGAGTCTAGCGTTTCATTAGAGCAAGCATTCTCTAAAAAGACCGCTGTTTTTGGCATTCCAATTTATGGCACCGCCGCCACATCAGACGAGTCGATGCTGCATGCGGCAAATGTGATGGCGCAATACTTGGATAACGATCAAGACGGTGTGCCTGATAACCAATTAGTGGTAGAGCAAATGCTCGAACAAGGCGCGACGTTGATCATGGTTAAAGATGAAAGCGAGTTAGAGCCTTTGTTTGCAAAAATTCCTGAATCGGATGCATTACAAGATCTGTATGAGAGTGAAGTAGTCATTGGCAATAATATTGCTGGCCGATTTGACGCATCAATAGAAGAAGTATTGCATCTAATTACTCACATAGGATATGCCGGTGTTTATCCTGAGGTATTTGGCGAGGCCATTGGATCTAAAATAGCCAATGCGATGGACATTGCGCGCGGCGGTCAGTTCACGACTGTGCCTAGTAGCTACCCCACGAGTGCTTGGTATCGTTATGACGATGAAACCTGTGATTATAGCTGCATGGTCACCGAATACATTTATTGGTCGCTAACCTCTATTTTGGGTGCTCAGAATGCTGATGGCCGATTAGCGCAAATCAGTCATGAATGGCAATTAAATACCCTAGAAAAAGTAAAGGCTAAAGATAGCGCTGTTTATAAGATATTAACCAACGCTCAATATGGTTTGGCAACGCAATTACCCGATGGAAATTATTTAGCTAAGCAATTTAAAATCACCGCAACCACAAGTGATAGCACAAATTAACAGAATTGATTAGGGCAGGGCATTTACACACCCCTACCCATATTTGAAGACGAAGCTTTGGAGACAATAATGAAAATCCCTTTTACAAATGCGCTATTAGCCATTGCAATCAGTACCGCTTTAGTCGGTTGCGGTAGCAGTAGTAACAAAACAACAAACACTACGCCAGAAGTAACAGCGCCAGTGGCCAATGATTTGGGTATTTCTTCGGTGCCTAGTGCGTTAAAAGGCACTTATAGCAGCGCGCTAAAGTTTGACCGTTATAGCAAAGTCGATACGCCTAATGGTGGCGCGATTCATATCATTGCTCAAAATGAGATTAGCGATAATCAAATTGTTCGTTCTCGCAATATTTTGCAGCACTACCTAACCAACTATCCGGGCTCTAGTCATGGCGCAGATAAAAGCGCGGTAGCGAATAAAATGGCCGATAATGGCGCCATTTTATTGCTGCTAAATGGTGTGGATGATGGCACCAATGCGGGCGCGCAGCTTGGCGGGCAGCCGTTGTATTACGGCGAAATGCAAGTAGAGGGTCATACATGGTATATCAAGCAAGACTATGACCATCGTGATGCCTCATTTGAAGAAATCTTACATTTGGTTCATGACTACGGCATAGGCGTTGATCAAGGCGCAACGTTTAATGGCGCAATGCCAGAATTTCAAGGCAATATCCGCGCAGCACAAGTTAACGCTTTAACGGGGAAACTATGGGCATGGTCAGCGAATGAAGCCGGTTGGGTTAAAGAGTTAACGGCCGAAAATAGCTTGTCGCAAGAATATTTGGCATCTGTCGTTGATACATATTACGGACTTTGGGGCGCTAGACCCGGTGATTATGGTATGTGGGGCATGTACATTGCCAAGATCCGTGACGATTTAGCAAGTAAAGATCCACAAGGCGCGATATTAATGGATAATAGTTTTTTCCATCCATATTTAATTTACAACGCCAGAATCGATGCAAGTTTCGTGGGGGATTTTAGCTTGAAATTGAATGCCAATTTATCCTATACCCATCATGCTCAATACCTTAAAGATATTACGTTAACCGGCAGCAATGCGAGCAACGTTATTGTTAATCAGCTAGATAACGACATTACTGGCAATGGCGCTATCAATACGGTGATTTTCTCTGGCAAAGCCGATCAATATAAAATGCGTAAAGATGGCGATAAGGTTACCGTGCAAGATTTACAAGATAAGAGAGATGGGGTTAATACGTTAAGCGGTATAGAGAAATTACAATTTTTAGATGCAACCATTGATGTATCAAGTATTTAACCAGTAGATCGTTAATAAAAGAGCCGCCATACGATAATTCGTATGGCGGCTCTTTCGTTTTGTTATACGCCTGTCAGATTAAACTTTAAAGCGGTTAAGTAACTTCTGCTGCTGTTGTGTCACATCCTTTTGTGCATTCATCGCTGCATTAGTTTCTTTTGCATTATCAACTACTTGTTGTGATAAGTCTTTAATGTTGGAGGTGTTGCGATTGACCTCTTCGGCGACCTGACTTTGTTCTTGCGCTGCCGAGGCTATTTGTAAGTTCATTTCAGTGATCTGATTAATTTCAATGCTGATACTGGTTAGCGCCTCATTGGCCATTTGCGCTTTTTCGACACATAAAATAGCTTCTTGTTGTGATTGCGACATGGCATTAGCCACCGAGGTTGAGCCTTGTTGCAGTACATCAATCATGCTTTTGATTTCAGAGGTTGATTCTTGTGTGCGTTGTGCCAAATTACGGACCTCATCGGCAACTACTGCAAATCCACGGCCTTGTTCACCGGCGCGAGCCGCTTCAATTGCTGCGTTAAGCGCTAGTAAATTTGTTTGCTCTGCAATGCCATTAATCACCGATAAGATGGTTTCAATGGAGTCTGTTGATTCTTCTAATAGCTTAACTTCACCAACCGCATTCTCAATGTGTTGTGATAATTGAGTGATTGATTGCGAGGTTTGATTAACAATGCCAGCGCCTTGCTGTGCTGCTTCGTCGGCTTGAGAAGCCGATGAGGCCGCTTGCTTGGCAAATCCCGAAACTTCTAGTGCCGTTGATGACATCTCATTCATCGCCGTGGCTAATTGCTCAAGTTCTGAAAGTTGCTGATGCATTGCTTCAACAGCGTCATGGGCCCCAAGTGTTGTTCGCTCTGCATTGTCAGATATATCGATGGATAAAGCGCGGCAGTCTCGAATTAGTGATTGTAGATTTCCAGCAAATTCATTAAAACCGCCTGCTAACGTGGCAAACTCTACATCGCCGGTGGTTGATAAACGCTGGGTTAAATCTCCATCGCCACTAGCGATGTCTTGCATAGCGACTGAAATGTTATCAAGTGGACGCATTAGGCGCTTTATCAATGCTAACGTCGCCACTATGCCAAATATTAGCGCGGCAATAGAATACCACAACGCTTGATTTCGCAATTTTGTGGTGACAGCTTGAGTTTGGTCTTTGTCTAGCGCGATCCCTAAATACCAGTCAATGCCCGGTACTTTGGTAAACTTGGTCATCCATACTGTACCCTTGACCTCAACATCTTTAAATTGCGTATTATGTACCTCGATATCATTACCGAAATAGCTGCTTAGTTGCTTGCCGTTATAAGATGTTTCTGGATGCGAGATAATTTGGCCATCACCGCTGACTAAAAACGCATAACCTTTGTTTAAAATGGCTTTACGGTTAAGTGTTTCACCCAACCCTGCCAAGCTCACATCTAAAAACATCGCGCCCAAAAAATGACCGTTTTTGTGCATTGGCACGCCCATTGAAACCACAATTTCCTTAGTTACACTGTCAGGGTATGGCGCTGTATATATAATCTTGTTGGCTTTCTTTGCCACAATATACCAAGGGCGTCTGCGAGAGTCATAATCCGACGCTGGCACCCAATTCACGTCATTGTCAATAAGATGACCGTCGGACTCAAACCCGACACCTACTAGGATAAAAGCGTCTTTGACAGGTTGTTTAGAGTAGATTCGTTCGATATTTTCTTTGCTTATATCGTCTTCTATTAGCGTCATCATATAACGCCCAATGGTTTTTTTACTTTGCATGATGCCGGCAATGTTTTTCGCTAAGTCGTGGCCTATCTCTGTCACGCTTTCGCTAATCATAGCGTCGACATTGCTTTTTACTTGTAAATATTGATTAACCGACAACATACTTAGTGAAAGCAGCAATATCACTGATGTTACGGCGACAAGTTTAAATTTGAATTGCATGTTTATCCCCTCATAATGCTAAATTAATTTATTTTGGCTCCAGAGCGCCAAATTTTCGAAAAATTATACTTAAAACCAATACTTAATGTTGTGTTATTGTTAACATAATCAAAATTTTTGTGTAGCAATTCAATATGTAATTGAAAGCTTTTTGACAATCTATGTTCCAAGGTCAAGTTTGCCCCTTCATACGAACGATTACTTAGACGCGGCGAGTCATCATCGAGTACAAATATACCGGCCTTTATTTTGTTTTTCTGACTTGATTGATAAGCTAATGAGACATCTAACGTTTTTTGAGATGACTCGACATGACTAAATGATTTGAGTGTTCGATGCTGCCATGCTGCGGCGATGTAGAAACTATTTTCGAACTCTTTTGCCGCTGAAAATGCATAGGTTGTTCCTTTGTCACCGACTATATTCAGCTGTGCTTCGAGGGGCATGTTTTGAGTTAAATAAGTGGCTGCAATATGTAAATTATTATGATCATAACTAAGACCAAGATTAAACATGTCATCGCTATTAGCCCCTTGTTCACCATTCAATTGAATGCTGCTGAGCAGGGATACACGCTGCCATTGTTTTTTATAACTCACTAAATTATCAACAAAAAATGGACTGAAATTGTCGTATGCAAATGGGGCATTCGCGTGATTGAAAATATCAACGTATTCGGCAATTAACAAATATTGAACCGGGCGTTGTTTACCAATAGCCACCCGTCCATAAGGGCTTTCAATGCCAACGTAAGCGCGGCGAGCTTTGCCAAAGTCACCGTTGTTTGCCATGTCGATAGACCATTCACCCTGAGCAATCGCTTGCCAATCGTTGCCTAAATCATGATTTAAAGAAAAACCAGCATGAGATAAAAAATCAGTAATGTCAGTACTTGATATTTCATTTTTACTTTGCGTAATGCTAGGACGAAAAGTAGCATAAAGACGGATATTTAACGGTGTATCAAGTGTTTTTTGCTTTTCTAGTAAGTTTACTCGGTGTTGTAGTTGCTGGATTTCTGAGTCATTTGCACTTGTTATTGTACTTGTGCAACTTAGTGCAATAACCGACAAAATCGGTACCAACTTTTTAACAAAGATCATATCTTATACCTCATTACTAACCATGGAATACATGCGCGATTAGACAAGAGAATGGGATCGGTTTTACGCCTAATGTAGGTAATTGTAGTTAAAAAGTAAGGGAAGCGTAAGAGAAACTTTTTTAAGATGAAATGGCAGGATATTTACACGGTAGGGTATGATTTTTTTGTGTAATATTATTCTGGATTGATAAGTAATAGATGACTCAAGAGGTAATAAAATAGCTCAGTGGCAATATCCGCGCAATTACACACCTACGAACGTCGTTGGCTGGTGGGCACGACAAATAGCAGAAAAAAACGAGCCATCCCTTGCCCCCCACGAGCACATATCATCGATGTTGAACTGGATACCGCAGGCAGATATTTTCGTAGTTCGACCTCTGTATGACGATTGGTGTAACTCACTAAGTTTCTTTTCCTGTTTTGTCGTAGGGGCCAGCCAATTTTTTCATAATGACCTATGACACCAAATGACCTCTGCTATTCATCTTTAATGGGTTCAATAGGTATGTTTCGAGCGCTGTCGCATTAGTGCTCAACAAACCATGACGATTACGTATTTAGCCACCTTGACCGATGGTAGTGAAATAGTAAAAGTGGCCAGTGTTACCGTATTATCAGAATCACTGGCGCGAGCGTCGTTTACACCCCAGCCCCTATTATTTATAACGATATAGAAAAAGTATTTACGGTCACCTTCTCCGATAAATATGGGTTGATTGACTCAATATCACTCGATAAAAGTTTTACATTCAATACATTTGACAAAGCTGAGCTAAGCCTAGTGAGCGGTCAAGCTTGCATTGTATTAAAAACGAATAGTATTTTTGCCGATCACATGGATTTATCTCGTTAAAAGTAGTCTACGGTGACCATGAACAGTTGTATCCCATTGAACTGAAAATGCGCGTTGAATAAAGTTAGACAAGTTAAAGATTAATATTGGCCGCTAAGTATAAGCGGCCTTCTTTATTACATGGCCTTCAAATTAACAGCAACCTCAGATTTGCTTCGCTCACTATATCTGTTGAGCATGAAACTTTTTTGATCGCGGGTTAAATAGGTAAAGCGCATTAATTCCTCCATCACATCAACAATTCTGTCACGATAGTTTGAGGATTTCATGGTGCCATCATCGTTAAACTCGTCGTACGCTTTGGCGACGGATGATTGATTTGGCAAAGTAAGCATACGCATCCAGCGGCCTAATAAGCGCATACTATTGATCGCATTAAAACTTTGCGAGCCACCAGATACTTGCATAATACTCAATACTTTTCCTTGTGTTGGCCTTACTGCGCCTATTGATAAGGGGATCCAGTCTATTTGTGATTTTAATACACCAGACATATTGCCGTGTATTTCAGGTGACGACCATACTTGTGCTTCTGACCATTGAACAAGTTCTCGCAGTTCAACAACTTTGGGGTGATTTGCTGACTCATTGCCGTCAAATAATGGCAAACCTTTTGGCTTGAAAAACTTTACTTGCGCACCCATCTTCTGCAAAATTCGCGCGGCTTCTTCCGCCGCCAGTCTGCTATAAGATTGCTCTCGAAGAGAGCCATAAAGCATTAATACTTTAGGGGCGTGCTGACTAATCTCGTTGTGCATTGGCACAACATTAAAACGTTCATTGTCTAAATAACTCATCATAAACTCTATTTGTTGACTGATATCTCATTAGACGGAGCGTCTTTTCAAAAGACGAAATAAAATTACCGTTATATATCCTTAGTTATTTTTCGTCTTTTTGATTTACCATTCGTCTTATTATTGAATAAATGGTTATTGAGAATAATATGAACATTGAACAAATTTGGGCTGAGTACAAAACAGATCTCAAACGTTTTTTACAGAGCAAGGTATCTATTGAGGCTGATGTAGAGGACTTATTACAAGATATTTTGATTAAAAGCTATAACAACCTTAATAGTTTGAAAGACAAAAGCAGCATCAAGCCTTGGTTGTTTCAAATTGCCAATAACACCATTAATGATTTTTATCGCAAGAAATATCGCGACAGCGAGGCTGTCATAGAGAATGTCTTTCATATTGATGATTCTAATATTACTAAACAGCAATTACTCAATTGCATCGCGCCTTTCATTAGTGCGCTGCCTGAGAAAAATGCGGCATTATTACGGGCTATCGATTTAGATAATCAATCACAAAAAAATTATGCAAAAGAATTAGGCATCAGTTATTCGACGCTAAAATCGCGGGTGCAAAAAAGTCGTCTCATGCTCAAACTAGTGTTTGATAAATGTTGTCATTTTAAACTTGATAGAACGGGCAATATTTTTGAGCATGAGAAAAAATGATTGCTGCAGATTTTGTTACATCTTCCAAATTCGAAACACCATAACATTATGTTATCTTTCGTTGCGTGAACTATCCATTATCAATCAACCAATAGACGACATATGACATTAAAATATTTAGGCTTAATTTTAGCCAGCAGCATCACTTTTCTTAGCCACGCCACGCCGCTAAGCAACGAGAAATTACAGCCTTACCAATATGAGCTTAAACAACCTGTCAGCGTTAAATCGGTCGCGATAGACAAGCGTCATAGCACCTTTAGTTTTACCAGTTTTGACGGTCAAACCGTGTATGGACAAATCTCATATCCTAAGCAACAAGCCAAGTCATATCCTGTGTTGATTGGATTACACGCCATGGGCCGAAACTATAAACGCTGGTGGGTTGATAATATCAATGGCCGTAAAACAATAACTCATGTTAATGACATTACAGCAATGGCAGACAAACAAGGCTTTGTAGTCATCGCCCTTGATGCTCGTTTTCACGGTAAACGAAAAGATCCAAAAATTAGCTTGCGCCACATCATGACCGCGCTTAACAAAGACAATAATGCACAGCTATATCGCGATATGATCTTAAATACGGTGAAAGACTACCGTGTATTGCTTGATTGGGTGCAAACTCAGGCGCAACTTGATAGCAGTAAGATTCAAGTCGCAGGTTATAGTATGGGCGCTCATCAAAGTTTGTTATTAGCCGCCGTTGATGACCGAATCACTGACGTGCTGGCCATTGTGCCGCCATTTGTCGAAGGTGATGAATTATCAGCAATATCACCAATGCTGCTAGCGCCATCGCTCAGTAATAACCGACTGATGTTAATTACCGCTGATGCCGATCAATACGCAACGTCATTGCAAAGTAAGCAGTTATTTAAGTCTATTCCCTCAACTAATAAGCGTTGGGCAGAAATCCCAGGAGGCCATATTTTACCTAAAGCTTATTTGGAACATATTGAGCACTGGTTTGAAGGTGGCAAGTTAACAAAGTAACTGCGTCCTGCGTACGCAATACATATACAATTCACGCAGCTAAATTGCGACAATCTGCTCAATTGTGTCAATTAACTAAAGACTATCGCGTTGAAAAAGCCGATAATTGGCGCCATTATTTAATTCGTCAATATTAGTATCGCTTTAACCCACACATCGCCGTTTTATGAGCGGTGTCTGCGTTATTGTCTATGTTATTGATCTGATACCAGTGGACACCATGCAATGGAAATTAAAGTGGATTTTCTCGACAACCTGCGTCTTGAAGCCAAGTTTGATGACTTCTCAGTTATCGCCGATCAACCTATTCGTTATAAAGGTGATGGCTCAGCGCCTAGCCCATTCGATTACTTTCTAGCGTCATCAGCGCTTTGTGCTGCCTATTTCATGAAAGTTTATTGCGTTTCACGCGATATTCCAACGGAAGGCATTCGTTTATCGCAAAACAATATTGTTGATCCTGAAGATCGTTACAACCAAATTTTCCAGATTCAAGTTGAACTGCCTGATACCATTTCAGATCGAGATCGTCAGGGCATCTTGCGCTCAATCGATCGTTGTACTGTGAAAAAAGTGGTGCAAACGCAACCTGAATTTAAGATTGAAACCGTTGACAACCTAGACAGTGATGCACAAGCGATGTTGATGGGACAGTCTGACAACGCGACAGAGTCATTTATTGAAGGCAAAGATTTACCGCTTGAGCAAACCATTGCCAACATGACCGAGATCTTAGCTAAGCTTGGCATGAAAATCGAAATCTCGTCATGGCGCAATATCGTGCCTAACGTTTGGTCATTACATATTCGTGATTCAACGTCGCCAATGTGTTTTACCAATGGCAAGGGGGCGACCAAAGAGAGTGCGCTTTGCTCGGCATTGGGTGAGTTTATTGAACGTTTAAATTGTAATTTCTTCTATAACGATCAATTTCTTGGTCTTGATATTGCCAATAGTGAATTCGTGCATTATCCAAACGAAAAATGGTTCAAGCCAGACGAGCAGGACAACCTGCCAACGGGTTTATTAGACCCATATTGCTTAGATATTTATAACAGCGACGAAGAACTGCGCGGCTCGCATTTAATCGATACTAATTCGGGCAACACTGAACGTGGTATTTGCACGATCCCTTATGTGCGTCAGTCTGACGGCGAGATTGTATATTTCCCGTCAAACCTGATTGAAAATCTGTTCTTAAGCAACGGCATGAGCGCTGGCAACAATTTTGAAGAAGCGAAAGTACAGTGTTTATCAGAGATTTTCGAACGTGCGGTTAAGCGTCAAATTATCGAACAAGAAATTGCTTTGCCTGATGTGCCGCAATCGGTATTGAACAAATTCCCTAGCATAGTTGCAGGCATCGAAGCACTTGAAGCTCAAGGTTTCCCCATCGTGGTGAAAGATGCCTCTTTAGGTGGTGAGTTCCCGGTGATGTGTGTCACCCTGATGAATCCTAAAACCGGCGGTGTATTCGCTTCCTTTGGTGCTCATCCAAGTTTTGAAGTGGCGTTAGAGCGTAGCTTAACCGAGTTATTGCAAGGCCGTAGTTTTGAAGGGTTAAATGACGTGCCGCCGCCAACGTTTAATAGCATGGCGGTGTCTGAGCCTGAAAACTTTGTTGAGCATTTTATTGACTCAACGGGTACAATCTCATGGAAATTCTTTAGTGCCAAGCACGATTATGAGTTTAATGAATGGGACTTCTCTGGTAGCAACGAAGAAGAATGCGCTACCTTGTTTGGCATGTTAGAAGCCATGGGCAAAGAAGTGTATGTTGCGCAGTTTTCAGATATTGGCAGCGCTTGTCGCATCTTGGTGCCTGATTATTCTGAAGTATATCCGGTGGAAGACCTTATTTTTGACAATACAAATAAGGCCCTTGATTACCGTGAAGATATTTTAAATATTCATGCATTAAATGACGAGCAACTGGTTAGCCTAGTTGAGCGTTTAGAAGAAAGCCAACTTGATAACTACACCGACATTCCAACGCTAATCGGCATCGTATTTGACGAAAATACAGTGTGGGGTCAACTGACCATTGTCGAATTAAAAATCATGATTTATTTGGCACTTGGCGAATTGGACGAAGCGGTTGAGCTCGTCGAGTCATTCTTGCAATACAATGATAATACGGTGCAACGTGGCCTATTTTATCAAGCGGTGCATGCGGTGTTAGAAATTACCCTTGATGAAGATCTTGAGCTAAGTGATTACATTGATAACCTGCGCCGTATGTTTGGCAATGACGCAATGGATGAAGTGATTGCGTTTATCATGAGTGAAGTGACATTCCCTGGTCTCACTAAAACCAGCATGAAACTTGAAGGATTAGATAAGCACCTGAGACTGATTGAAAGTTATCAAAAGCTGCATCAGGCTCGTGCAGCCAGAGCCGCGTTATCGTAACGAATTGATAATGAGTCAAATGAAATAAAAAGGCCAGCATATAGTATGCTGGCCTTTTTATTGGCTATGTCAGAACTATATTCAAAGCATAAAAAAAGCCGCCCAAAAAGGCAGCTGGTCTAATCATACAGACGAAAGGTTATTGAGGATTGTACGTAAAAATTAAAGCTTACAAGTCAAAACCGTAGGTGTAACTGACCACGACTCGCATATCACTATCAACCGAATCTTCGGTGACATCCATCACGCTAAAGCTAAAGTTGCCTTTGCTCAAGGTAGCGCTGTAATCAACGTAGTTATCTGCGCTTTCACGTGAATAGCTACCTGCATGCACCGTAAAGGCTAAGTCGTTACCTAAGTCCCATTTGTAAGCAGCTTCAATGTAAGTATCATCGCCAGCGTCAACGGCGTTATTGTCTGAGTTGGCAATGGTTGATACTTTTAACGATAGGTTTTTGTATGCCACGCTGGCATAAACTTCTCCCATGTTAATGTCTTCACTATC
>SPKZ01003915.1_pt1 | contig 14034 bp, 10 predicted proteins | sample 2456571 | NCBI WGS metagenome assembly SPKZ01 (sample SAMN11192286, study PRJNA482655) | marine metagenome | biome: ENVO:00000447; feature: ENVO:00000244|ENVO:00000211|ENVO:00000569|ENVO:00002023; material: ENVO:00002151; isolation source: ocean water from marine abyssalpelagic zone ...
AATTTTATGGTCATTGCACAAGTGGCATGTGCCGGAGTTTTACTTTGTGCCAGTATTGAAATTGCTAATCGGGCTCTGGATAATATGAATAGGTCTCTGGGGTTTGATGTTCAGAACACTGCATTTTTACGGGTCGAATCAAAAGCTGATGATATTGGCTCAGGAGAAACCACCGCACTTATCCAGCAGATTAAAACCAACCTGACTAATCTAAGGAATATTGAGGTGGTTGCCAATAGCAATTCGACACCGTTGACCGCCTACCTTCGTCGCTCAACTGTGTTACTAAATAGTGATCAGCAAGTGCGTTCTTATGTGATATATGCGGATGAGAATTATTTTTCTGCCACTAGTATCTCCTTGATTAACGGCCAGGTTTTTAACCGTCAGGATATAGCCAACAAATCGAATGTAGCGGTATTAAGTGAATCAATGGCTCTGGCCTTGTTTGGTGATATCGACGTAGCTGGAAAGACTATGCTCTATGGGAGTAGAAGAACTGTCTTTACTGTAGCTGGAGTGGTCAGAGATACAGCGCATCCGTCACTAGATCATGACACCAAAGTTCTTTATTTACCCTTTCCTAGACCTGCTATGACCTTTATTTTGAAAGGGTCAATTAAAGAGCAGTCTGATGTTGATAAAATTAATCAGGCTTTACTGTTAGTCGATCCTCGTTTATCGACAGGCACAATACGTCATTTGACAACCGTGCATGAGTCGATGATAAGCCGGGATATGTTGTTGTTTGTGATCTCTATGGCCTTGACCTCCGTTGCTTTGATACTGACCGCCATTGGTATTTACGGCTCTGTTAACTATTCTATTCGTTTGATGCGTTATGAATTAGGAGTACGAATGGCATTGGGAGCTTCACCGATTAAAATAGCCCGATTAATTCTTACTGTAAATACCCGTTCGTTTGTTCAAGGATTATTGTTGAGCTTGTTGGCAGGAGGCGTTATCTATTCATATTTGGTTTTTTTCGCCGATATGGGCAGTCCGGTTCAGCTTACGTCAGTGATAGTCACTTTTTTGACTATCACTCTTGTAACAATCTTATCTAATTTAGTGCCGGTAACGGAACAATTTCGTCAAATGCCAATTAGATATTTGGGCCGTTAACTTAACACATGGTTTTATAATTATGGATACCATCGAGACACTTGCACTACTTTATCAAGAGCAGCCATTTAAATATTTATTTGGCGATATAACAACTAATGAATTTTACGATGTTTATTGGGAAAAAAAACCATTATTTATTGAAAGGAATGACAATGATTACTACGAACCGTTATTTGGTCATGTTGATTTGGATGCATTGCTTTGCAGCCGAAAGCTATATGAAGGTGATATACGTATCTTCAAGAATGAAAATAAGATCGGTTTCCATAGATACTCTCATCTCATTTTAGGCTCAGAAAATAACCACAAAATAGTGCAGCCGGCAAAGGCCTATAACCTATATTTAACAGGTCATACACTGATATTTCAGAACGTGAATACATATGAATTAGGATTAGCTAATTTATTACGTGCCCTGGACAAAAATACAGGTTTTCATTCTCGATGTAATATTTATGTAACGCCGCCAGACAACAGGGGATTTGGCAAACACTGGGATCACATGTGTTCTATTATCGTTCAGCTCGAAGGTGAGAAAGAGTGGGAAATTTATGAGCAGCAGGTGAATAGCCCAAATCCCATGATGAATCCTAAAAATTGTCACAATCGGGACCCGAAACTTATTTATAAAAAAGTGTTAAAACAGGGGGACTTACTTTATGTGCCAAGGGGGTTTGCTCATTCACCTAAAACTAATGATTGCCATTCAGTACATGCAAATATTGCTTTTAAACCGATATATTCTAGTGAATTAATTCAAGAGTTTGTCAAGAAAATAATACTAACAGATGTCCGAGCTCGAGTGGGGATTCATCCTATAGCCGGGGTTGTCCCACAAGAAATGAAGGATGTGATCACAAAGGGACTGACAGATTTTGATTGGCAAGATGCATATCAGCAAATAGTGTCTTCATCAATTGTCGATAAACGACCGGTGTATACACAATGGCATAAACAACCCGGTAACCTGCTCAAACAGACCGAAAAGTCAGAATATAAGATTGCGCCATCTATTGAGTGGTCTTATAGGACGGTTGGCGATCACGTTATTGTTAGTGTCAATAGCATGAAAATAAAAATTCCGGGATTTCAGCAGCAAAATGTAAAGTCAATAAGATATAACGAAGGAGTTCTTACACATGCCCAGCTACCTGATGGTGATGAACAAGAAAAAAAATCACTATTAGCTGACTTTGTCAAGGTTGGCATACTTTATATTATAGAGGGAGAATGTTAATGGGAAATCAATTTGTAAATCAAGATGCTAAGTTAAAGCTCAGTGACCCGGACTTTCTGGCGAAATGTAAACAACAATATGAAGAATGTGGGGTATTTGATTTTGAACAACTTGTTGATGGAGAAAAGTTCCAACAGCATATGTTTGATTTTTACCTCGCCCTAGAAGGAATTTTAGAAGATAAGTCAGTATTAACACATAAGGAGTGTGGGACCAAAGAAAGAACCGATGTGACTAACGGTTTCAGCTTTTATCGGATCAGGTTGAAGTCTGGCAATATTTCCTGTGAAAATCGCCCTAAATTGATTGAACTGTATAAAAAATTCGCTTTAGTTGAACTTGCTAATGAGATAAATCAATTGGCTAGCCCTTTACTAGAATACATCACTTCCGCTAAGCAAAAATTAGTCAATATCGGTTGTTTTATCTATGAAGAAGGTGATTATATTGGCATCCATAATGACCGGCATAGAGGTTCACACATCAACTTCCAATTACCAGTTAATATTAACACTATTGGTGCCTTTCGTTATATGCAAGATGATCTCATGAAGGTGCATTACGATAAATTCTGTGGTGCAAAAGTAATGAATGCGGATATATGGCATGACGTCCCTCCTGTTTTAAGAATAGACCCGAACAAAAAACCACTTCGTATTGTATACATGTTGGAATATAGAATTTAGTTGAATATGTACTTAGCAGTACCCTTATTCAATTCTTTTTAATTATTAAAATACTTACTTTTATTGCTTCCTGCGAATGTTTGCAACGAAGGTTAGGATGACTGAATTAACAGAAATATATGGATTTATTAATATGAAAATATGCTTAATAGGAAAGATCACTCCGATTCAAGGTGGTGTTAGCCGACAAAACTTCTGGCTTGCTTATGCGCTGGCTAAAGAAGGACATGATGTTCATTTAGTAACCAACGCCAATGAAGTTGAAGAAGAATATCGACTAATAGGTGGCCGAGTAGATGGTGAAGAAGATAGCAGTCCGTTTCAAGAAGTTAGGGATAACCTTACCATTCATTTTACCGACGATAGAAAGAGTTATGCCTATATTCCTTTTGCTAACCCTTTTGTCAGCAAGATAACATCCATTGCTGTTGAGGTTATTCGCGAGTATGAATGTGAGATTATCTTAGGGTATTATTTTGAACCTTATGGTATCTCCGCCTACTTTGCATCAAAAATAACCGGCGTACCATTTGGTTTGAGGCATGCGGGTAGTGATGTTGGCCGATTAATGCGCCACCCGGATTTGAATTATCTCTATAAGGATATGATCAAATCGGCTGATTTTATTTACTGTTCAAATTCAACCGGTCGTCGTTTCCTTGAGTTAGGTGTACCACACGATAAACTGAGCATTATGCGGATGGCAAGTTATCCTGAGCATATTTATACACCAGATCGTGATCCTCTTGATATTCTGACACACTTAAAGCAAGCGGCACCTGAAATTAAAATGCCCATATGCAAAACCTTGATGGAACAACTCCACCACAGTAATTTCAATGCCAAGCTACCGACAGTAGGTATTTACGGTAAATTGGGTGAGACGAAGGGGAGTTATGATTTAATTGCAGCATTGGGCAAACTTAAAAAATCAGGTGTTAGATTTAACTTCCTGGCATTGACCAGTAGTCGAACAGAAAGTTTAAAGGAACTGTATCGTAAGATAGTTGAGGCAGATATCCAAGATTATACTGTCTGGCTACCCTTTGTTCCACATTGGGATGTCCCGCGTTTTATTAAATTATGTGATGCGGTTTGTTTTCTGGAGCGAGATTTTTCTATCCCGATCCATCGTCCGGGTGTGGCTATGGAAATTATGCTCTGTGGCGGCTGTTTGATCTTGTCCCATGAAATTGCTCAAAAACAACGTTTTGAACAAGAGCTGATCGACAAAAAAACCGTGCTCTTGGTTGATCCAAAGAATATTGATGAACTGGCCTCACAGCTCCAATATGTTTTCGACAATGTTGAGCGTGCTCAAAAGATAGGTTTGGCTGGCAGGGAAGTTCTGGCGTCTAAATTACCTAAGTTCGAAACGATCACCGCTTCAATCAATACACATATTGAAGAAACAATGGCTAGCATTAAATTACAGGAGCGTGACATGAGCATGATTGAATTTCAGTCCTTTATTAACCGGTTGTACACCAATGATATATTCAGAAAGTTAAATGAAGTTGCGCCGGAAGAGGCAGAACAGTTTTATCAGTTAAGCGATGAAGAAAAGCAACTGCTTCGAAAGCTTGATAATGAAGCTGTAGAAGGTTTTTCTCGCACATTAATAACTAAAGCTTTCGGTAAAATTCAGGGCATCTATCCGCTACTAAACAAAGCGGTTCCCATGGAAAACTTGTTCAAAAACTTCACTAAATTTTATAGTATTAATCCAGCCTATCCGGGGGAGGATAAACAGACGCTGAGCAACAAGTTTGGTGAGTTTATTATTCAATCATTAGGTGATACAGATGCCGGTAAAGATAGCTATTTAAGTGAATTAGCCAGATTTGAGCAAATCAGAAATAATGTCACTTTAAGCTCGAGTGATGAAGATAACTTTGCCTACTTGAACCAGAAAGAAGATTTATCGGCAAAAATTGAGCTTACTAGTTCAATTAGCGTACGTCCAAGCGTTAAACTGTGCCGTTTCGATTATGATTTGGACCATATCGTTAACCAGCTGAGTCAAGATATAGATGTTGCGCTGGATATTGAAAAGCGAGCAACCGATATTATCATCTATTCCCTGCCTGATGAGTTCACAACCAAAGTGATTAAAACCAACTCGGCGGCGATAAAGTTGATTAAGTTGATTGTTGCAGATTCAACGGCAGCCTCGATAATTGATGCTTTTGAAACCCAAACAGGTATGCAAGGTACAACAGATAAGGTTTTAGATTTATTACAATTTCTGTTAAAGAGCAGAATTATAGCAATGGCGAAATAAGGATATATCATGATCAATATAGATAATATTCCTTATCTTGGCTCGGGGTTTGGGTACCGACCCCAACTACACCAAGACATAATTGAGCATAAGGATAAAATCGATTTTCTTGAAATTATTGCCGAGCGTTATGCATACGGTTCTAGTAAATCACTTGATAAACTGGCTGAATTGTCGGATGATTTTTCCATTATTCCACATGGCGTCGGGTTATCGATAGGCAGTTACCAGCAGGTGTCCCGAAATCATCTTGAAAAAATCAAGGGTTTACTTAAATTAACGAAATCACCGTACTTTAGTGAGCATCTGGCAGTGACAAATACTCCGGGAATTGATATTGGTCATCTGTCCCCTATTTCTTTCAACCAGAAGGTGCTAGATAAAGTGGTCGAAAATATCAAATTCACCCAGGACTTTCTAGAAGTGCCGTTGGTATTGGAAAATATTACCGTGGGACATGAAATTCCGGGTTCAACTATGTTGCAAGAAGAGTTTTTTAACGCTATGTGTGAGCGCTCTGGTTGTGGCATGTTACTGGATTTGACTAATTTGTACACTAACAGTGTTAATTGGTCGTTTGATATGAATCAACGACTGGATGAATTTCCTTTGGAGCATGTTGTACAGATTCACTTAGCTGGAGGTACCTGGTCAGGGGATACTCTTATCGATTCACATTCGGAGTCGGTTCCCGCTCCTGTTTGGGAACTGCTTGAGCTGTTTTTGAAAAAACAGTCAGTTAAAGGGGTGATTATTGAGCGGGACAGTAACTTCCCCCCTTTTGAAGAAATGTTGTCCGAAATAGACTCTATTAATGATGTACTTAATCGTTTCAATAATAGATCGAAAGTAGTGGATTCTATGAGGTAATATTGATTATGGCTACGAAGAAAATACATGATGTTTTATGGTTTATACCTTTCTTGAAACCATATAAATGGATTGCAATAAAGGCAATAATTTCACTAGCTGCGGCGGTAGTGTTTAGTCTTATCCCGCCGTTTCTTATCAAGGACATGATAGATATTGCTTTACCTAGTGGTGATATCGATCAAATGATTTGGATTTTTTCCCTGCTTTGCGGGGCATTACTAGTCACTGCTTTATTTCAGTCGGTAGAGGAATATTATACCGCCAATCTGGGTTTAAAGGTGTCTCAGGAGCTGCGTAGTCAGTTATATGCCCATATTCAGAAAATGCCAACGCAATTTTTTTTGGAAACAAAAACGGGTGCCATAACTACCCGCTTTTCCTCAGACATATATAATATGAATCGTATTTGTAGTAAAACCTTACCTGGTATTTTTACTAACTCGACTATGTTTATTGTGTCATTTGCTCTTATGTTGAGTTTGAATGTTAAGTTGACATTTGTGGCGGTCGCGACCATACCCGTTTATTTATTTTTATTATTTTTTATTGTTAAAATAAATAATAGATTAGCTAAAACTTCTTTCAGCTTGTCTGATGAAGTTAACGGCAACCTGACGGATAATTTCAGTTTTGAAGGCCAAATGCATTCTCGGGTTAATGGCTTGCAACAGCAAAATCGCTCCGTGTTTCAGCAAAACATCGAAAAGATGCGTTCTGTCAGGCTAAAGATGGGATTGCTGATAAGGGGAAATGAAACCATTTTTCACTTATTATCTATGATGGGCATAGCCTTGGTATATTTGGTTGGGGGGATCTTATCACTTACCGATGAAGTCACTCTGGGTACTATAATCGCTTTTAGTGTTTTTGTGACCCGCCTTTATCAGCCACTATCCTTCTTTTCAACCTCGGCGATAGAGCTGGCCAGTGCCATGGTGAGTGCTACTCGGCTTCGAGAATATTTTGAAATGCAACAGGATGATGTGTTTTTTAATTCAGATTCAGTACAGGCTTCGCTTCCTATTACTCAGAGCGAACACGCAATAGTATTTAAGAATCTATTCTTTTCTTTTGATAAACAAGGTAAAGAGTTCAATGTGCTGGATAATTTCAGTGGCAAAATTAAAAGAGGTCAAAAGGTTGCTATCGTAGGAGAAAATGGGGCAGGGAAATCTACACTTGTTCAGCTGATTGCCGGGATATATACCCCACGTTCTGGCGATGTGCTTATCAATGGTCGCAGTGTTAAGTCTATTTCATACAAGGAATTTAATCAGCATATCTGTATTATTTTTAGTAATAGCTATTTTATCAACGGCACTATAAAAGAAAACTTGCAGTCAATTAAGCCTAATGTGTCTGAAGCTGAATTATCAGAGGCATTACTGTTGTCACAGAGTACTGATTTTATCAAAAACCTTGCTGACGGTATTGATACTCGGGTTGGTCAGGGGGGGTACAGGCTAAGTAGTGGACAGAGGCAGCGTCTAGCTCTGGCCAGAATGTTTTTAAGTAATGCTCCTATCGTGATATGTGATGAGGTCACCTCAAATCTCAACGGGCCAGCCGAAAAGGTTATCATTAATAATATATTGAACAAATTCAGTGACCGAACCGTGATAATGATCTCACATAGCCCTTCTGTCATTGATTGCCTGGATTATGTTATTGAAATGAAAACTAACACCCGGGGAGAGGAAACAGCGTTAGCGGATGAAATAAGCAAAGAATTAGCGTCTCTGACCGCGTAAATAATCGTATTTAAGGAAATAGCTATATATGTGTGGAATTACGGGAATTTTAAATTTCGATGGTCGCCCGATCACTGAGCAGGCTTTACGAGTATTTAATGATTCTCTGACCCATCGTGGGCCAGATGGCGATGGGATCTGGATTGATAACTCATCAGGTATTGGCCTGGGTCATCGAAGGCTTGCCATTATAGATTTATCGGAAAAAGGTAAACAACCTAAGTTATATCGTCGTCGGTATTCACTTACCTATAATGGTGAAATCTACAACTATGTTGAGTTGCGTGATCAACTTTCGGCGAAAGGACATACATTTGAGTCAGATTCCGATGCAGATGTACTTTTGGCGGCTTATGCTGAATGGGGGGATAAGTGTTTGCCTAAACTCAATGGTATGTGGGCTTTTGCTCTTTGGGATGCTCAACTGGAAGAATTAACCGTTTGTGTTGATAGATTCGCGATTAAATCCTGTGTCTATAGTTCGAACAATAACTATTTTGCATTTGCTTCCGAAGTTAAAGCGTTATTGCACCTGGATCGATTTGAATTACAAATGGATGAAAGTGAACTTTACCGTCGTTTATTTCTTAATGACCAAGATAATGTGGATACCGTTGTAGAGGGGGTAAAACGAATTCCGGCCGGCCATTTATTGAAAATAAGCAGGCACTATCCTTTAAAACTAATTAGGTGGTGGAATACACTTGAGGCTGTCAATCATTTTTCGATGACGAATGGTAATGATGAAAATACTTTTTTGGAATTACTGGAAAGTTCGGTAAATTTGCGGATGCGTTCGGATAGATCATTTGGTATTCCATTGAGTGGTGGCATGGACTCCAGCTCTATTTTGATGCTGGCGGACAAATTACTTAAAAATAACCATATGCCATACGATAAAATTCAAACATTTCATATGATCAAGCAAGGAAGTGAGAGTGAAGAAGCCTCTGTTGATCTTTTAAATCATCATGCTGCCACCCAAGCATATAAAATCCAGCAACCAGAGATGTTGACCTACGATATGATGAGGACCATGCTATATAACAATGAATCAGTTGGGTTGCAATCTGAAGGTCCTTATACTATTTACCGGGCTATGAAGCGAAAAGGAGTAGTAGTTTCACTGGATGGGCATGGCGCAGACGAACTTATTGCCGGATATCATTATTATACTAGTTACGCAATGAAAGATGCTTTAAATGGCATTCCAAATTTTCCTAGAGCCATGGATATTGCGGCGGTTAGAAGAAGAATAGCTCGCTCTGGAAGCAGTAAAAGTAAGTTGAGTAACTTGTTATGGAATATAAAGTATATTAATAGCGAAAGAAAAAGTAATTATGGTAGCCAAACAAGGACGAGTTTACCACATCCATCATTCTGCAAACAACGTTCTATTAACCCTATATTTTCACTGATGGACGAAGATGAAAGTTTGTTTCGTGAATATGGTGATCATCTCAACCGCAAACTTTATCACGAAGTACATTATGGTTTTTTACAAAGGTTATTACGCACATTCGATTATAGTTCAATGGCTAACGGGGTTGAAGTCAGAACTCCATTTTTAGACTGGCGCTTGGTATGTTTCATGTTTTCTTTACCATCGAAAGTAAAAATGGGCAAAGGTGTGAATAAACTTATTCTTCGAAATAGCATGAAAGGACTCTTGCCAGAGCCCGTTAGAACAGATTCTGTGAAATACGGTTTCATCACCCGCAATAAACATTATTTTGCCAACAATGAAATTTTTGAATGGATTGGTGACATGTTGTCAGGTGATATGTCGGCTGTTGAAAATTTGGTACATGTGCAGCAGGTCAAAAAGGAGTTTTCTTTGTTTATGAAAAGCAAAAATAAGGACTGTCGCCCTATGAATTTTTACCGGATAGCACAAACACTAGAGCTGACTAAAATGTACAAGGACATAAACTCAAGACACAAATGAAATTATAATGATTTATTCAAACTATTATAAATAAGACGAGTTGAGGGCATTCTACAAGATGAAAAAATCTGAATTATTAGTGATGCGTGGTAGTTTTAAAAAAAATACAGACATACTCAAACAAGCTATTGAGCGGGCATTAATTATGGCTGATGCAAAAGTAGTTAAGCGTAAAGGACAAAATGGAATGTATATTGACAATATAGTTAAAAATCGAGTATGAATTACACAAGGAACAGTGGATGAAAATAACTAATAAAAATAAATTATGCCCCAGCTTTCGACCAAATGAAATGAATAAAGGCCTTGTTTATGGGGTTGTCTCGGGTACAAGTAAAAATCCACAGGTGGTTTATCTAGAAAAGCCTGAGAAGGTCACAAATGCATTATATGCTTTGGCATCGCCGGTGCATCCTACAGAAATTTTCAAGATAGCGGCACCTTGTATCTCTGACAAATGCAAAAATTGGCGAGCTGATAAAAGTTGTAATTTGGCAAAACATGCTGCGACCTCTGATGTTAGTTATGATTTATTGCCTGCTTGTAAAATCCGAAAAGATTGCCTTTGGTGGGAGCAAGAGGGAAAAAGTGCATGTCATCGTTGTAAATCTTGGGTGACTAATACTAAACAAATGACAATTAATCATAAACTTGACTGAATAAGTCATATATTTGAGAAAACAACTTAAAACCAACAAGGAAGAAAACATGAGTAATGAACTTTTTAAATTAACGTCTATCACCATAGAAGAAGTGCTAGAAGAAGCGAGTGATGCTTGTAGTGGTTGTGGGAGTATGGAGCCAGAGCCCGAGTAGAGCACTTAAAACTTGGAATGTGGCAATTGCCATAGTATTGGGGTCTGAAGTCCAACGGTACGAAAAAGGCAGTGCTTAAACATATTTCTGGTTATTTACACTTGAATTGGTAAAGTTTTGTAGACAATACGTCAACAGTTAAGTCTGCTTCTGTCAATTGATTCAGCACTTACTTAGCAAACGCTTCTTGTTCATTATTACCTTAAACCCTGTATTAGTATTAATAATTGACAGTTACACAGATTTTGTTAGATGTTCTCATTTTTGATTACATTGGATTTAACTCCACAGCTTCTTTTGGTTGCTAGCTTATCCTCTTTTGACCAGCCCTCAGGATTTTAAACTTTCTTTCGATGCAAAGCTTTTCGCTTTGCTAATATTTTACATTAAAGTTATCGTTTATTTGTCAACGGTTTAATATTACCGTTGAAATACCATTAACTTTACAGGCCCTATCTTGTCTGTACCAGATGTTACGGCTTTCCTGACCAACCGTGAATAGTTTTTCTCATTGAACCACGAAATTAGCTTTCTTTTTCCCTTCCAAGTAGCCATCGACTTTTTCTAATAGCAGTAATGTGGCTGCTTCTGCTAAGATCTTTATTTTCTTCGCAGCTTACGATTTAATCTTTTACTGTTACTTTTATTAACTAAAGTGGATCTTTAATAGTTATTCATCATTATTCATCATTATATACAGGTATTCTACTTTTTATTCTTTCTGGAATAGATAAGAATAACCAATAGTTTTTGGAGGTGATATTTATAAATGGTTATAAATCATTCTCAGCCAATATATTTTTCAGATGAAAGATATACATTAAGGAGAAATACATGTATTTAGGTCAACAAATAAAAATACTTAGAGATGAAAAAGGACTGAGTCAACCACAGCTTTCAGAATTGATAGGGATTGAACAATCCTATTTATCAAAACTTGAAAATAATAAGTCAGTGCCGTCAAATGATATTTTTAATAAAATTTTGACTGTATTAGAGGTTACACTCACGGATTTTTTATCCGCGTTTAATCTTAAAAATGATCGTCAGCATTTAAGCCAGATACCTGAAATTAAGCTTTGGTTTGATCAACAAAATCAAAACTATAGTAAAAATCAGCGTATGTATTTATATTTTTGCTGCATGTTTATCGTTTTTTCAGTTGCTATATTCTATATAGGAATGAGTAAACAAGTATATAGTGAGACTATGTACCATTATAAATCTCTGGGGGAGATTTTAGATGGAGAGCCAAAAGATATATTTTATCAATGGAAGGATTTAATTGATAATAATCAGGCGGGTAGGTTAACAAAAATATCCGCTAAAAGATTAGAAATGAATCTTAGAAAAAATTATGTGTATTTTTTAACTTATGAATATAAAGGGCCAGAATTTGAAATGAAAGATAAAAATGGTCGACGCTACTATCATCTATCAGAAGATATCAAAATACCACGTAAAATCAACGCCTGGCTAAAATTTTTTGGTGTGCTTATTTTCACTATAGGTATTATGGGATTCTTTTTAGAAACACGACTAGTAAAAAATTATAATGATTAATTCATTTAATTTGGGTAAATTATTATGCATAGTTTTATTATTAATACCTACTTATTCTCATGCAGATGCGCTGATAGATGATACTCCTTTCAATATTTCAAGTGGTAAAATCCTTAAATTATATTTTTACAGCGATATTAAAGTTAACTTACATCATTTTTTATATGAGATGGCACGGGATGAAAGCCAATTTTATCAGCTTCAGGTGAGTCCAAAGCTCACAACTGAGCAACGAAATAAATTTAATTATGCAATCAATTTTTATAGGGAAAATTATATTAAGAAAAAGGTTAATTTGTATTGGTCTGATTCTCAACTTGCCTCTTTTACAGTAAAACTGAATAAAAGAACCCCAATAACAGATAAAAATAGTGCGCTGGTGGATACCTTTAATTATATCCTACCAGTTTACAAGCAAACACTATGGCCACTACATCTTGAGCAAAATTTAACCTGGTATAATCATTTAGCTCCAAAGCTTGATAAATACGGTGAGAAAATCAACGCATCTGTAGAGAAAGCGTTCCAAAGCCCCCTAGTGATAGTTCAGCAACATATGATAGACATTGTTTACAAGGCCGGTATTCGGCAAGGTGCATACACTAGCGGAAGAACGTCTCATACAATAATCAATAGTACTGACAAGAATTATAGTGGCTGGGCTTCACTGGAAATGATCTTCCATGAAGTATCCCATGCAGTTGCCGTCAATCATGAAAGCAAGATTAATCGTTTAATTAAATCAGAATTTAGCAATTCTGATTTTAAAGTATTGCACCCAATAGTTTTTTATACCGTTGCTCAAATTATTAAAGAAAATATAGCTCCTGAGCATCATAACTATGTTTCCTATGCTACAAAAAATGATTTATATGTTAAGGGCTGGGGAATTAAAGAAGCTATTTTAATAAAATATTGGCAGCCCTATTTAGATGGTAAAGTTACTATGGAACAAGCAATTAAAAACATGGCTAAGTATTATTATAAATAAAATTTAGAAATAAGTAAGCTCAATTGGTCATTCCTATCAATATGCCAGACTAAAGTTAAAAGTAGCTAAGTAATTATACTATGCCGATTTGCGGATACTATTACGCTGATCGGTGAATACCATTCCAGCGACCAGCTTTTTATCTGTCAGTAGACCCCTGTAAAGTCTAACTTGAGTGATCTGCATAAGCTATGGTATTTAATTTGTTTTGCTTCGACTCGTCTTTAAATCTAAATTATTCTCTAATGAATAAACCGTTCTAAAATAAAATGTATCTATTTCTACTGATGAATTTTGTACTCTGATTGATATCAAAAAATCTAAACTAACGATAGTGACTGAAATTTTATTGGCTATTAAAAACAAACCTTTTGGATCATTACTGGAAGTGACTCTAACTCGTTTTGAGGGCGATTGCGCCTTAGACTTAATACTCTATATTTATTCAAAACTTAAATAATTCCAATGTCTGCTTTGGGGATTTGATATCTAACGCCATGCAAAATTTTTGGTCATAATTTTAGTTGTGAATGGATGTGAATTTCATGTAAAAAAGGAAGCTTTAGAATCTCTGCTCTGCTGTTATTAACTCAAAAGCTCACTTCCGCTTTTGGCTATCAGTTGTCGTTAAGATCCTCCACTACGGCATGTCAACTAAGCGCACAAAGTGATCTTGACGGTAGCCTTTTAAAGCCAAGGCTAGAAATGAGCCCCTATTCAATACGTCCTCAACACTCAGATAGCATTTAGCTTCAGT
>SPKZ01020825.1_pt1 | contig 14031 bp, 13 predicted proteins | sample 2456571 | NCBI WGS metagenome assembly SPKZ01 (sample SAMN11192286, study PRJNA482655) | marine metagenome | biome: ENVO:00000447; feature: ENVO:00000244|ENVO:00000211|ENVO:00000569|ENVO:00002023; material: ENVO:00002151; isolation source: ocean water from marine abyssalpelagic zone ...
AAGGTCACGCCTAGATCGATTTCTAGATCGGAGATCCATTGGCTAACTTGCGGTTGTTTCTTGCCAAGCTTACGGGCAGCAGCAGAAATAGAACCTGTTTCAATGGCTAATAAAAGTGCTTAAGGTGCAGTGAGTTCATCGGCTTTATACTAATTGGTGAGTTATAAAGAAGGGCATAACAGGGTCTAATTATTCGTTAACATTATCAGTTCAAACCCCGTTACGATCTGTGCGGTATAGCTATGCTTTGAATGGCAAGATCTTAGTGTTTAGTTTGCACACCGTTACGTACCATTTCTTTACCGTTTTCATAAACGTCGTCAGTCACGTAACGCGCTAACAGCAGACTTTGTTTGTCATCAAATACTGCAACAAAATGACGGCCATCTTTGGTGTTTGTTGCCATGCCGATGCCTTCAACATTTTGTAGACCGAAGCCACCGTTTTCAACACTTAGTAGGAAACGCTCAAGTTCTGCTAAATTATCAATGATATCTTGTTCTTTATTCATTCTACTGTTTACCTTGTAACATTTATTTCGAGCTGCTCATCAGGAGCAAGCTACTCATTATATTATGCGTGTACTTTACAGATTATAACCGATGATTAAAAGCCTTGCTGTGTTTTAACACTTGACGCCTAAAGTGTAATCAAGGCTTAGCCTTAGACTTAAATTTAAATGAATAAGATGATGACTTATTTAACATTCTTAAGGGTATATATTGACTGGTATGGATATAAACAACTTATAATTCATGATGTTGGTCATAAATTACACAGTTTACACATAATATATGTTACTAAAAGGTTAATTCGTAATATACTACTTTATGATTATCAATGTAAATTCAAGGATAGAACATGTTAAATAAAAAGGTTTTTATTGGCGCATCAGTGTTGCTTCTTTCGGGCTGTACGACTGTGCTAACGGCCAATGAAACGGCACCAGAAATCAATTTCGTAGAAAAGCCGACTGAGATATCGATTGCGGTATTGGATAAACGAGCATACGTGGTCGACAACGATAAAGAGCCTGCATTCGAAGGTATTATTCGCAGTGGTTTTGGTATCCCTTATTCATATTCCACGCCGACTAAAGAAGCGATGTCTGTGTATTTAACTAACCGTTTATCCGCTGGTTTTGGTAAAAAAGGGATTAAAGCTACCGTTGTTAGTACAGAGCCGACAATGTCTGTTGATACTATCGTAGGGTCACTTTCCAAAGATGATCTTAAATCAGTTTTGTTTGTATTAAATGAATGGAAATATGACTTTCATACATTCACGGACAATTCGTGGTACGACATGGACGTAATTATTGTTGATAAATTGGGTAATAAAAAAATCGTCAAAAATTTTAAAGGCGAAAATGATATACCTGATGGAAGTTTGATCTCAAATGAAATGCAGCTAATCTACAAGCAGCGTTTTGAAAAGGTGTTTTCTGATCCAGAAATTCGCCTTGCATTCAGTCAATAAGATTGTTTAAGCTAATAATAGGTGTCGTCACGCGATATCTATTATTACTCGTCCCCCTCTATTTGCCATACCCCATAACACCACTATTCTTAATGCATAACCATTTGATTAAATAAACACAAACAGGTTTTTTCAATAAACATAAGTAGATCGTGGGGAAGTTATGAAGATATTGGTTGCGGTCAAGCGGGTTGTAGATCATAAGGTCAACGTCAGGGTAAAAGCGGATGAAACGGGTATTGAAACCGCCAATGTTCAAATGGCGGTCAATCCATTCTGTGAGATCGCGATTGAGCAAGCGGTGCGCTTTAAAGAACAGGGGACTGCTGACGAAGTAGTCTTGGTGTGTATTGGCCCCAAAGAGGCTGATGTGCAATTGCGGGCAGGGCTAGCCTTAGGCGCTGATCGTGCAATACTGATTCGAACTGATGAAGACGTACAGTCCCTTGATGTGGCGAAACTACTGCATAAAATCGTGCAAGAAGAGTTACCTGATCTTGTTCTACTGGGTAAACAAGCCATTGATACTGACAATAATCAAACGGGGCAAATGTTAGCGGCTCTCACTAATATGCCACAAGGTACCTTTGCTTCCGAACTCGTTTTTACTGTGCCGAATAAAGTCAAAGTGACCCGCGAAGTTGATGGTGGTTTAGTCACATTAGCCTTGAGTTTACCTGCCGTCATTACTGTCGATTTACGTTTAAACACCCCTCGATATCCCTCGTTACCTAATATTATGAAAGCGAAACGCAAAGTTATTACCATGACTTCCCCTGGCTCTTTGGGGCTTAGCTTATCACCACGGCTAACCACGCTTAAAGTTGAAGCGCCACCCGAACGTCAAGCTGGGGTTAAAGTGGCTGATGTCGCAGAGCTGGTGGATAAATTACAACAGCAAGCGAAGGTGATTTAAATGGCGATATTGATCGTAGCAGAACATGACAACCACACACTGCAAGCTGCAACGCTAAGTGTATTGACTGCGGCATCCGAAATAGCTGCGCATAGCGGTGATACCGAATTACACTTGCTTATCATCGGCTATGAATGTCAGCCTGTTGTTACGATGGCACAGGGCATTGCGGGGTTGAGTAAAATATTGGTATCCGATCATCACATTCAGCAACATCCCTTAGCTGAGAATATCGCGCCGTTAATTGTGTCGTTAGTGCAAGACCAAGCACAGTATCAATATAGCCATATACTGACGTCTGCCGGAACCTCAGGTAAAGATTATCAGCCTAGAGTGGCAGCCTTGTTAGACGTTGCGCAGATCTCCGATATTATCAGTGTTGAATCAGCCGATACCTTTAAACGACCTATTTATGCGGGCAAAGCCATTGCGACGGTGCAATCGAGCGATATCATCAAGGTGATTACTGTGCGCAGTAGTGCGTTTACACTGGCGTCAATGACTGCAAATTCTTTAAAAATAAAAAAAGAGTCGTTAAACACAGAACCATCAGCAATTGAGAATCAAGTGTCTGTTGTTGAATTATCTGCGCAAGCGGATAGCGGTAAATCTGTGTTTATTAAGGCTGAATTAACGCAATCATCTCGACCAGAATTAACCACTGCTAAGGTTGTTATTTCGGGTGGACGAGGCATGCAAAATGCCGATAACTTTGAGCTGCTTTACACACTCGCAGATCAACTTAATGCAGCGGTAGGCGCTAGTCGTGCCGCCGTTGATGCGGGCTTTGTCGCGAATGATTTACAGATAGGGCAAACAGGTAAAATAGTCGCACCTGATCTGTATATCGCTGTGGGCATATCTGGTGCTATTCAGCACATCGCGGGTATCACTGGTAGCAAGGTCATTGTTGCCATTAATAATGATCCTGACGCGCCCATTTTTGATGTTGCAGATTATGGGTTAGTGGCAGACTTGTTTGAAGTGCTACCTGAATTAACTGCGGTCTTGAAAATTAAAAAATTGCTATCATTGTTATAAACGATAGCGATTATTATGATGGACAATAATGATAGGTAATATGAACAAGTGCAGTGGTTAAAGGTGAGCAAGGGTTGTGGTTAATAGGAATAACCCTTGCTACTTATGTCATACGATTATTCGAATTTATACGCTTCTGGTACGACAACCACGCCACGTTCTGAAATGGTAAAGCGAGCAGCATCTTCTGTTTTGTTCACACCGATTTGGGTTCTTGGTGGAATTTTTACATGCTTATCGATAATGCAATTCTGCAGCTGGCTGTATTCACCGACTTCCACATCATCAAACAGAATACTGGCATACACGGTTGCGCCGTCTTTGATTTTTACATTCGATGATAAAACCGAATTTTGTACTGAACCACCGGCGATAAGTACACCGTTAGAAATAAGCGAATTGATAAATATGCCTTCATTGCCGGTTTCCGATGCCGTTGTTCTGGCTGGTGGCAGTTGTGGCTCGTAGGTTCTAATGCCCCAGTTACGTTGATATAAATCGATGGGTGATACCGGTTCTAACAAGTCCATATTCGCTTGATATAACGAGTCGATTGTACCCACATCACGCCAATAAGCATCCTCGGTAACGCGTCCTGTCGAACCGCCGAATGGGTATGCGTAAACCTTTTCTTTATCAATCAATCTTGGAATAATATCTTTACCAAAATCGTGGTTTGAAAGTGGGTTATCTGCGTCTTGCTCTAACGCTTCGATTAGGGCATCGGTGGTGAAAATATAGATACCCATAGACGCTAAGCTTTTTTCTGGGTTATCGGGTAGTGGCGCAGGATGTTCAGGTTTTTCTGAAAACTCGATAATTTTTTGGTTCTCGTCGATCGCCATTACACCGAAATTGTTTGCTTCTGCAACGGGTACTTCCATACAAGCAATGCTTAAATCTGCGCCTGATTCCTTATGGCGTTGTAGCATGGGAGCATAATCCATCCGGTAGATATGGTCACCAGAGAGAACCACGACATATTTAGCTTCGCTACGTGATAACAACCATAAATTCTGATAAATGGCGTCGGCTGTGCCGCTATACCATTTGTCGCCTTTACGCATTTGTGGCGGCACAACGGTAATGTATTCGCCCAGTTCGGGATTGAAAATAGACCAACCATCACGTAAATGTTTCTGCAATGAATGGGACTTATATTGGGTCAATACTAGAATACGTCTTAGACCAGAGTGAAGGCAATTGGTTAAGGTAAAGTCGATGATTCGATATTTTCCACCGAAGGGCACAGCGGGTTTTGCTCTGTTATCGGTGAGTGGTGCCAGGCGTGCACCCATTCCACCTGCGAGGACTACCGTTAATGTATCTTGCATTTAAATCATTCCCTAATTTTTTTATTCAAGTAATTACGGGGTAGGTATGTACTATTTTATATCAAAAATCGAGCCAAAAGTTAAATGTTTGATATATAAAAGTATTTATAAATGGGTATATTTAGTTTCACCATCATACAGCAATACTGTCTATCTGCTGCACCAAATTAATGCGAATGTAATAAAATTAACATCAATAGCTTTAAACTATCAAAAGTTTAGATTTAATCGTTTTTTGTTTATCTTAAAATGGTTCTATTCTTAATGTATTGATTTGAGCAGGAGTGGACCAATGCAAAAAAGAGCATTAATTGTAGAAGGTGGAGGTATGCGCGGTATTTTTGCTAGCGGCGTATTAGACGCTTTTATGGATAAGCACTATTTACCTTATGACTTTGCTATTGGTGTCTCTGCTGGCGCGTCTAACTTGGTCGGCTATCTTGCCAATGCCCCACAGCGTAGTTTCAATGTGATTACTACAATGGCAACGGACAAGGCTTTTTTTAATCCTATTCGATTTGCGAAAGGCGGTAATCTTATTGATGTTAAATGGTTATGGGAAGTATCGAACGAGCGTTATCCGATTGATCGGGATAAATTATTTACCAATATTCCGATGTATGCCGCAGTAACGAATATTGATACCGGTCATGCTGATTACCATCGCATTAAGCCGGACACATTATCCAATGTGCTAGAAGCCACCACGGCGTTACCGATTGCTTATCGTGACACGCCTTGCTTTTCTGGCGGCTGCTATACTGATGGAGGCGTTGCCGATTCGATCCCTGTGCGTAAAGCCTATCGACTGGGTGCGCGTGATATTACCGTGGTACTTTCACACCCGCTGAGTTATAGAAAACAAGCAATCAAATATCCATGGTTGGTTAAAAAATTATTCTCTCAGCATCCTAATATCGCAAAATCCATGATGGTAAGAGCAAACAATTATAACGAATCTCTCGAGTTTATAAAAAACCCACCGAGTGACTTAAAAATTAGAGTCATCGCGCCACCTGAACTGTTTGCCGTTAAACGATTAACAATGAATAAAAGCACCCTCAATAAAGGTTACTTGATGGGGAAGCAAGCCGGGCAGGAACACATAAAAAATAGTTTTTAATGAAAGCGTTACAGCAATGTAAGTAAAAGTAAAAAGATATGTCTAAAGTAATAAATAACTGTATCAGTTCGTTTCTAAAATAATAAATAACATATAGAAGGAATTAGTGATGAGTAAGAAATTAACGACTGCAGCAGGTTGCCCTGTTGCGCATAATCAGAACGTCCAAACCGCGGGTAAACGAGGCCCTCAACTACTACAAGATGTGTGGTTCCTGGAAAAACTGGCACACTTTGATCGCGAAGTGATCCCAGAACGTCGTATGCACGCCAAAGGTTCTGGCGCTTATGGTACGTTTACCGTTACTCATGATATTACTCGATTTACCAAGGCGAAAATATTCTCGGCCATCGGTAAAAAAACAGAGCTATTTACACGGTTTACTACGGTAGCGGGTGAGCGTGGTGCGGCTGATGCCGAGCGTGACATCCGTGGCTTTGCTATGAAATTCTACACGGAAGAAGGGAATTGGGACTTAGTCGGTAATAATACACCGGTATTCTTCTTACGTGATCCACTTAAATTCCCTGATCTGAATCATGCGGTAAAACGCGATCCTAGAACCAATATGCGCAGTGCAAAAAATAACTGGGATTTCTGGACATCATTGCCTGAAGCACTGCATCAAATCACAATCGTGATGAGCGATCGTGGTATTCCAGCAACGTATCGACATATGCACGGATTTGGTAGTCACACTTATAGTTTTATCAACAGTGATAACGAACGTTTCTGGGTTAAGTTTCACTTTAAATCTCAGCAAGGTATCAAGAATCTATCCGATGCTGAAGCAGAAACATTGATTGGTAAAGACCGAGAAAGTCATCACCGTGATTTGTTAGAAAGTATTGATAACCGCGACTTCCCTAAGTGGACGCTGCAAGTACAAATCATGCCAGAAGACGATGCCTCGAAAGTACCTTATAATCCGTTCGACTTAACTAAGATCTGGCCACATAGCGATTATCCACTGATTGAAGTGGGTGAGTTAGAGCTGAACCGTAACCCAGAAAACTTCTTTGCTGAAGTAGAGCAGTCTGCTTTTAATCCGGCCAGTGTTGTTCCGGGCATCAGTTTCTCACCAGATAAAATGCTACAAGGCCGTCTGTTCTCGTATGGCGATGCACAGCGTTATCGTTTAGGGGTTAATCATCACAGTATTCCGGTTAATGCGCCGCGTTGCCCTGTACACAGTTATCACCGAGATGGTGCTATGCGTGTTGATGGTAATTATGGTGGCACTGTGGGTTATGAGCCAAACGATCAAGGAGAGTGGGCTGAACAACCTGATTTCTCTGAGCCACCGTTAAGCTTAGATGGTGCTGCTGCACACTGGGATCATCGCGAAGATGATGATTACTTTAGCCAGCCTGGTGATTTATTCCGACTGATGACACCAGAGAAACAAGCAATTTTGTTTGATAATACGGCACGTAACTTAGGGGGCGTACCTGAAGAGATTCAAATCAGACATTTAAGACATTGTTTTAAAGCTGACCCTGATTATGGCCATGGTATTGCCAAATTATTGGGAATTGATGTGAGTAAATATCAAAACTAGGGTTAATAATTAAGAGTTTAGTTATAAGAATATAGTTAGAATTCATGGCTAGAACTTATACTTAGAACTTATGGTTAAAGGAATAGGGTGCATATTTGCACCCTGTTTTATGTATAAATTTTAATTGTTTAAGCAAAGATTAGTCACAAAAGATACCGTGTAGAACATCAATCACTTTGGTCACATTACTATCATCAAGTTGATAAAAGATAGTCTGTGCTTCGCGTCGTGTTTTCACGTATTTCTCACGTCTTAACCAAGCTAAATGTTGTGATAAAGTGGATTGCGGGATCGTAATTAACTCATTAAGCGCTGATACCGACAGCTCACCTTGTTGCAATAAACACAGGATCATTAAGCGATGCTTGTTACTTAATGCTTTCATCAGTGATCCAGCTTTAGCTGCGTTCTGTTCGAGTCGCTCAATGCTCATTGGTTCAGTCATAGCTAATCAATCTTTTGACTTTGATATCATTATATTAACATAGTTAGAAATATACATCCCAAACCCCATCGCAAATATAAACGCTATAATTTTAGGGTCGCCGCCTGCGATATTGACGATTGCAGGTCCAGGACAAATCCCCGAAATACCCCAACCGATACCAAATAAACTTGCGCCAATCACTAAGCGGCGGTCTATGAATTTATTGACCGGTAGGCTAAATTCGCTATTAAATAATGGTCGCTTTAATTTCTTCATTAGGATTCGATATACTGGGATAAAGAGCAGTAACGCTGCACCCATCACAAACAGTAAGCTAGGATCCCAGTCACCAGTGATATTAAGAAAGTTCAGTATTTTATTTGGATCGACCATTTGCGATATGATTAAACCAATGCCAAACAAGATACCGCAGAATAAGGCAATGGGTAAGGCGATAGATAGGGAAATGAATCGAGTCATGTATTATCCTAACTTAGGCTATTGACGATAAACACGGTAATGACTGCTGTGCTCATGAAGATGATGGTTGCGACCAGCGAACGAACCGAAAGTCGACCAATGCCACAGATACCATGACCACTGGTACAGCCGGAACCCACACGCGTACCGATACCCACAAGCAAACCACCAATGATAATGGCAGGCCAACTCACATCGATGCTACTCGGTAGTGAAAACCCGAATAAACTGGCAAATAAAGGGCTGATAACCAGACCGATTATAAACAACACTCGCCAATATGCTCCTGACGAACGGGTGCTTTTTAATCCATAAAAAATACCCGAGATGCCACTTATTTTACCGATACCAAACAGCAGTAATAAAGCCGATATAGATAAAATGAGGCCACCTAAAATAGAGTCAAAGGGGGTTAATTGAGTCATCTATGAATCCTGCATTTTCAATGCATGGTTTAATGTATAGATAGGTTCTTTCAAAAGCACCTGATTACGGTTATTCACTTGCGGCAGTTCTCCCGCTTTAATATTCACTTGCAATGCAGGGTACAAGAGCCTTGGTACTGCTAGCGTTTTATCACGAGTCTGTCTGGTTGCCACAAAGTTGTCACAGCTGACATCATGACGAATATGTATATTCGATTTCTTGCTCTCTGCAACAGTCGTTTGGTATTGTAATTCTCTGCCATTTGGTTGGTAGTCATGACACATCCACAGCTTGGTATTGTCAGGGAGTGAATAGATCTGCATGATGCTCTGGTATAGTTCTGGGGCTGCACCACCAGGGAAGTCACAACGTGCTGACCCGCTATCAGGCATGAATAAGGTATCCCCAACAAATGCATTGTCTTCGATGAGATAAGTCACGCTATCTTTTGTGTGTCCGGGTGTTTCAATCACCTTAATAACAGTGTCACCAATATAAAGTTTGTCATTGTGGCTAAGTAGCTGATCAAACTCCGCACCCGAAACCGAGATCTCACTGTCACTCAGGGCAAAAATATCTTTAAAAATACGCTGTGCTTGGGTGATGTGTTTACCAATCGCAATTTTACCACCAAGTTGTGATCTTAAATAATGCGCGGCGGACAAGTGATCTGCATGGGCGTGGGTTTCTAATATCCACTCAACCGTGAGCTTGTGGTGTTGTACAAACTCAATTTGAGCATCTGCAAAATGAAACGCAATGTTGCCTGCGCTGTTTTCGTAATCGATAGCACTATCAATGATGGCAGCCTTAAGGCTATTCACATCATAAATAACGTAACTTATCGTATAAGTGTCTTTGTGGAAAAAAGGTTTAATCATAATTGAAGACATCTGAATCGCTCTCATACTGTTGCTATAATCACTATTTATAATATGGGTGTATCGTATATTGTAAATGTACGATATTCAAGTGGCACTACGTATAAGAATATAAAGATGCGCATTATTCACTCTGCAGTTCAGGTAAATCAGCAAACAAGGATAATGCTTCAGGATTGGCGAGGGCATCTTTGTTTGTCACTTTAATACCATGAACTACGTTACGGACGGCCAACTCGACGATCTTACCACTAATGGTTTTGGGAATATCAGCCACCGCAATGATTTTGGCGGGTACGTGTCTTGGGCTGGTATTGGTGCGAATTATATTTTGGATTTGCAGGGTTAATAGGGTATCTAACTCGACATTTTTTGATAACCGCACAAACAAGATCACGCGCACGTCATCATGCCATTGTTGGCCAATTGCAATTGACTCTTGTATCGCCGCCAGCTTTTCTACTTGCCGATATATTTCGGCGGTGCCAATACGCACACCACCGGGGTTTAATACCGCATCGGATCGACCATGGATGATCACGCCAATTTGGTTGATATGTATATCTTGCGGTATGTCATTTTCGGTATGCCAAGCGCCGATGTAATGTTTCACCAATTCGCCATAATCACCCTGCGCCCAGATGTTATCAAAGCGGGTAAAGTAAGCGTGATGATATTTACGATCATAAGGATCTTGCCAAAACCCCGTTGGCATCGAAGGGAAGGGTTGGCGACAAACCAGTTCCCCTTTACCTTCAATACTGTCTTTGGAGCCTTCATGATGCATAAAGGTAATGTCCATGCCTAGCCCTAAGCACTGCAGTTCACCGCGGTACACGGGCAAGATTGGCATGCCCAGTGTGAAGCAAGAAATAATATCGGTGCCACCACTGATACTTGAAACACAAATATCCTGTTTAATATAGTGATAAATATAATCAAAGATTTCGTGTGATAGGGGGGACCCAGTTGATAATAAGGTTTTTAAATGACTGAGATTATAGTCTTGCGCGGGACGTAATAAGGCTTTATCACAGGCGGAGTAATACTTGGCACTGGCACCAAAAATAGATACTCTTTCTGTGTCAGCCAGTTCAAAAAGTACTTGTTTATGTGGGTAAAATGGTGAACCGTCAAATAACACCAAGGTTGCGCCCTGAGATAAGCTACTCACTAACCAATTCCACATCATCCAGCCACAGGTGGTGTAATAAAAAATGCGGTCATCTACCTTCACATCGGTATGTAAGGCGAGTTCTTTTACATGTTGCAACAAGGTGCCACCAACACTGTGCACAATACATTTTGGCATACCTGTTGTGCCTGAAGAATATAAAATATATAGCGAGTCTGAAAAATTAACTGGTTCGAATGTTAAAGAACGTGGAATGACGGCACTAAAATGTCGCCAGTCACATTGTGCCGACTTGTCACGAATAGGTGCATTAAGGTTGTTTGAATAGGTGCCTTGTGTTGGGGTTGTTTTTAGATAAGGTACGATAACGAGTTCAGTTAAGTCGGGTAAAGCGTTGGCAATAGCTGACACTTTATCCATGATATTAATTTGCTTTCCAGCATAACAATACCCGTTACAGGCGAATAATAATTTGGGTTGGATCTGATTAAATCGATCCATTACACCTTGGTAACCAAAATCAGGTGAACAAGATGACCAGATCGCACCGATACTCGTTGTAGCTAACATGGCAATAATTGCTTCGCTGCTGTTGGGTAATAAACCGGCAACACGATCGCCTTTTACAATCCCTAATTCTCGCATCGCCGCGGCAATACGAGTGACTTCATGACGCAGTTGCTTATAGCTAAGTTGAGTACGTCGGCCATCTTCACCGTGGCTGATGATGGCTATTTTGTCTTCATTGTATTTTTCGTTTTTATTGGCTGAAATATTATTTGGAAATAGCAGGTTCTCTGCAAAGTTTAATGTTGAATCAGGAAACCATTGGCAGCGATAAAAGCAGTCATCGTAAACAAAGATACGATCAAGATTAAAGTTACCTTTGAATTTAAAAAAAGTAACTAACGAGCCCCAAAATATCGCCGTATTGTTAATACTCCACTGATGCAATTGCTGATAATGTGCAAAAGTAAGGCTGTATTCGTCCCGCAAAAATTGCAAGTAATGGCTAATATTACTACCATCAATACGGGTTTGGCTCGGTGTCCAGATAGGTACTGCGGACTCTGCTGTCATTACAACCTCATATTAATGATTGAAATCGCGCTTGTGCGGTTGGATAGGCTAAGGCGACCTTAGAGCCATTAGGACGGTTTAAACGTTGACAAATAAAGTTACCCGCAGTGATTAATTCATTGAGATCCACACCAGATTCAATGCCTAAGCCATTGAGCATATAAACCACATCTTCGGTGGCGACATTACCGGATGCGCCACGAGCATAAGGGCAACCACCTAAACCGGCAACGGCACTGTCGATAACACTGATGCCTAATTGTAATGCGGCATAAATATTGGCCAATGCTTGGCCGTAAGTATCATGGAAATGCACGGCCAGTTTACTGATGGGGACGTGCTGAGCAACGGTATTGATCATGGTTTTTACCGCTTCGGGTGTGCCAACGCCAACAGTATCCCCAAGGCTAATTTGATAGCAGCCCATGGCGTGTAATTGTTGAGCTACTTTTGCGACTTTGTTCACGCTGATATAGCCCTCATAGGGGCAGCCAAGTGTGCAAGATATGTAACCACGTACGGGAAAGCCGCTCGCTAGCGCTTGTTTGACGACCGGCTCAAATTGACGCAGGGATTCGCTAATAGAGCAGTTAATATTTTTGCGGCTAAAGCTTTCAGACGCAGATCCAAATATGGCCACTTCATCGACATTGGCAGCGATAGCGGCATTTAAACCAATTAAATTTGGCGTTAACGCAGAGTAGGTCACACCCTTAGTGCGCTTTATACGTTTAAATAGTTCGCCACTATTTGCCATCTGAGGCACCCACTTTGGAGAGACGAAACTACCTGATTCGATCATGGTTAAACCGGTATGGCTCAGAATATTCACCAGTGAGATCTTATCATTTAGGCTTATTTCTATTTCATTTTGTAGCCCGTCACGGGGGCCTACTTCGACAATTTTAACTGTTTCGGGCAGTAGAATGGCTTGGTTAGAGCGCTGATTAATGTTATCAGAGAGTCGCGACGTCATTACGCTTGTTCCTTGTTATCAAGTGTCAGGGATGGAGTGAATTCTACTAATTGAGCACCATCTTTGACCATGTCGCCATCTTGATAAAACACGGTTGTTACTGTACCAGCCACGGGTGCATTGATATTGCATTCCATCTTCATCGCTTCCATCACGACTAAAGTTTCACCCGCCTCGACGATTTGGTCGGGTTGGCAAAGTACACTGACAATAACGCCATTCATTGGTGCGGTTATCTTTGTTTCAAGTTCATCTTCAATACTAGATCGTAAGGCCTTGTTTTGCACTGTTGACTGAATTGGAGGTTGGCGTAACAGCTCAGTTTTACTGCCCGCATAAAATACAGTGATGTGTAATGGAGATATCACAATCGTTGCTTTAATTTGATGACCATCGATACACGCGGTGAGTTCATTGCGATTAAGTTGACCGCTTACAATGCTATCTGAACTCATTTTATTTTGCTTCTGGTTTTCGTTTTTATCGTGGTTTTGAGCATATTGTTCACGGCTATTCACTGTTATTTGAAAACCCTGCGCTAATTTTGTCAGCGTGAGCATGTAATGATGGTTGTCGTTATTGGTTGTTGCCAGTGTGCACTTTGTGATTGCAGGTTGATTTAAACGCCAGTTCGTTGGCTGAGACCAAGGAGAATGTATATCATTGTTTTCGATATATGAGTGCGCAGCATCAGCGGTGACGTGTTGTGATTCTAGATTTAACTGTAGCGCGAGTCCCGCCAAGATTAAGACATAATTGAGATTAACAATTGTTGGTTTTAAGGCTGCTGCATGGGTGACAATAAAGTCAGTATTGAGGCTTGCAGCGTGCAGAGCGGGTACTTGTATTAACTGCGTTAAAAAGCCGATGTTGGTTTTAATACCGGTGATTTTATAATCAGCCAATGCGGCTTGTAGTCGCTGCAGGGCAAGGTCACGGTTATGATCCCAGACAATTAACTTGGCGATCATGGGGTCGTAATACGGGCTGATCTCATCGCCTTGCACAACGCCAGTATCAATACGCACGTGCTTGGATTCTGTGGGTTGATTCAAAAATTCAATATATCCACTGGCGGGCATAAAATCCTTATCAGGGTCTTCGGCGTAAATACGTACTTCAATCGCATGGCCGCTAATCTGCACTGCTTCTTGGTCTAAGGGTAATGGCGC
>SPKZ01010567.1_pt1 | contig 14024 bp, 16 predicted proteins | sample 2456571 | NCBI WGS metagenome assembly SPKZ01 (sample SAMN11192286, study PRJNA482655) | marine metagenome | biome: ENVO:00000447; feature: ENVO:00000244|ENVO:00000211|ENVO:00000569|ENVO:00002023; material: ENVO:00002151; isolation source: ocean water from marine abyssalpelagic zone ...
AGTGCCAGTCCTGCCCATAAAAGGTTACCTGCTGTCAGTATTCCGTTCAATGCAGACATACGTGATGCAACGCCACCAAGTGGCCCATCAATTAATTGTACCTGCTTTGTAGAATCCTGTAAGCTTTTCTGGAATCTTTTCATAGTGAAGGTGGACTTTTTAACTTCCTTTTCATGTCCCTTTACTTTCTTTTTGTTCTTATCAAGACCTTTATCGACCTTTGGGGTTACGCCAGCTAATTTTTGAAACTGCTCAACTAATCTATCAAGAGCTGTTGTAGCTTGTTTTATATTACCTGATTTAATATTTAACTCAGCATCTTGTGCCATAAGTAAATCCTTATTTCATTAGTTCGTATTTGGTGGACCTATATACTAAATCCATCGTCATAAGCGTTTTGTATTCCCAAGGGCTTAATGTCTCCCCTGAAAGTCTCAAGTGGGATTCAATTATAACTGGGTCCAAGGGAGCTATACCCCCTTCACTGGGTCTACGAGTAATATTCATTGAATACCATAAGTCTTGTAAATCCTCTACATTGCTGAGATCAAGATTACGCTCTTTCTCTAAGGTTTCATTTTCCTTTTTAAAAGCTTTCTCATATACCTCTGCCTTACGTCTGTTTGTTGTTCCATCCTTATCCGTGTAGGATAGGTTGGCTGATACCTCAATCCAGCTAATCGCTGCTAGCTGGCAAGAGGCAAAAAATCACTAGCCTGTTGCATGTAATGCGCTAGTTGGTTGTACAAGACGATATTTGCATCATCTTGGAATAAATCCATAGCTTCCGAGAAACTAAATTCAGTTCCGAAATACTCTTTGTCCCATCCTACTATTGCTACTGCAACAGAGGCATCAAGAAAGTACTTGTGATATTCCTTGGTCTCTTCTTCGGTTGGGTCTTCTGACATGTTGCTTTGGTGATTGATTAAAACATCTCTCGCCTTAGCCACGTATACTGGATCACCTGAACCACGGATTTCCACCCATGCTACAACTTGATCATAAACTACTTCACCGTCTACCACGATATCCTGATAAATGTCAACCTTCTTGGTTCTGTGAATTAATCCTTTTAATGTAAATTTGTTTTTCTTCTTACCCATAAGTCTCTCTCCTTATATGTTATAATTATTTAGCTAGTTTACGTTTCTTTAAATTCTTTAACCATAAACCTTCTACTCTCATTTTGGTAGGTGTTATCATTCCTGCTGGTGCTTTTGGTGAAGAACCTCTTTCAAGATCTTCTATATAGTCAACGGGATTTTTAAATACTACTGTTTTTGTATTGTTGTGCAACTCTTTTACCTGCTGAGTCATAGCAGTAATAGCAGCTTGACCTTTTGTTCCATGTTGGACTCCTCGTTCAGACCATTCGCTAGTCTTCACACCGAGGTTCCAATTGGAAGATGAAAGACCCGTAAGCAAAGGCGTAAAGTGTATCAGTGATTTACCGATATCCAATAGTGTCTCTTCATACGCGTCTTGTAAGTCATCTTTTAATAGTTGGGCTGCTTTAGCGGCATTCAATGCCGCCTTAGCAATATCCATTACATTTCTGAGGAAAATACAACTAGTTCTGTTTTCAAGGTTGTATCAATGATTGCTGAACCAGAGATAGAAGCTGTAACAAGACCAGATGAATTATTCATAGTGTAGCTACTTGCTTTGAAACGTGGAAGGTAAAGACCTAAAGTTTTACCATCTGGAGTCTTAAGCTGTAGCAACATTTCACTTTCTGTTTCATTGTTAAATGCAACATAGGCCGCTTCACTTTCAAATAATGCTTCGTAAGAAACATTAACAGTGAACTTGCCAGCAGACATTACTTTAGCATCGAAAGAACAACCAACAAAGCTAGGCTCTGTTCCGTTCTCAATAGTAACTGAACCACTTAACCATGCACAACGAGTATCAGAAGCATTGCCGTTTTCATCGATAGCAACGATAGCACCATCTTGTAAAACAAGAGGTTCCGAAGCTGTATGCAGGGCAGGGGTGGTGTGTGCTGCTGTGTTGTTTGCCAATGTATTATCAAACAAGCTTGAGTACTCACTAGAAGCTTTCTTACCTGAACCAACGAAAGAGAAAGTACTTACAACTTTACCATCACTTGGTAAGTCTAATTCAAAGCCTGAACAAACTGCGCCTACAGTCATGAATCTTGCAAATGTGGTTGAGTCAGAGGTCAAAGTTTCTTCTGCATTGAAACTAGTACGTGTAGTTCCTGCTGACATAGAGCCAACTGGAGTTATCAGAATAGTACTAGAACCTGTAGTAACACTGATATCAGCACTACTAGAGAAGAAAGATAGATCTGTTGAGGTTGCAGCTTTTAAGATACAAGTCTCATTGAACAAGATAGGTGTTCCAGTTGCAGGGATGCGAATAGTATACGCCTTTCCTACTGCTGGGGCCAATGAAGTTACTTTACCACTTGCAATGGTTTTGATTTCTAAGTTGTAGTTTGCACATTCATAAGAAACACTATTTGCTGTAGTCTGCGCTGCACCAGCTTTAGAGAATGAACTATAAAGAGCTGATTCTAAGATATCGTTATAGTTAGTTGGATCAATTTCTACTGGGAATGAACCCGATACGTTTGTTTGACCTAAGCGGAAACCTGATAAACCACCTGACGGGTTACGGGCTTCTGATTCAATACTGCCACGTTCGGCATTGAAAGAACCATCGTTGTTTTGAAAGACTTTAGCGCCTGTCCAAGCTGTAGGCTTTTTGCCCCACTCGTTCGCATCTTCTTTCTTCAAGGAAATCGTACTTACGTCACCTTTAAATGTAGCCATGTTTTTACTCCTAATTAAATGTATTGTAAATAACGCATTCGACATATACTCTATTATGGTATCGTCCTGTTGCGCTATCTATGTAAACTGTTGGCTGTTGGTAAACATTACCTATGGTAAGTATTAGATCATCAAGCACTAGTTTAGTGTTTAGTTTAAAATGCTTCTCAACTTCAAGTGAGATAGCTTCGTTTGTATATTCGTGTAAATCTTTATCTGATTTAATTTGTACAGTATAGAGTCCTGTCTTCTCAACCAGTCCTGTAAAACCTCTTGTCAATATGTCAGTAGGTATTTTTACTAAAGAACCTTGTACCCACACTTTAGAGGGGTCTAACGTTAATGTTGATGCCCCACTAGTTAAGTGGAGGCTTGCAGACTCAACAGGTGCATATTGCAGAGAAACCTCTCTGAATTCACCCGTAGTTCCTGTGCCTAATTCAGATAATTTAGTATCTAACATTCGCCTCATAGCGAAATCTAATCCTATCATATTATCCTCCTAGTACAATCCTCGCCAAGATAGGTGTAACGCCATCAGGTAAGGTAAGCTTAGCTGTTTCAATAGAGAGGGAAACTGGCTCCTCATCTTCTATATGATAAATAACTTTAGCTGCTTTATCGGTTATGACTCTCTTGAAGTCAACAATCTCGTCCCCACTTGCATCCAAAGGAGAAACCATTAGGTTAACCTTATTTACTAAGTTGGGGTTCTGTTCTAACGTATTGTTAGATGTATTACGTTGTACAAAGAAACACTCAAGCTCGATTGCTTCACCAGTGGAGACTCCACTAAAGGAATCTCTTTTAGGTGGAATAGTTACTGTAAGTGTTGACCCTTTACCACTCTTGATTATAGCATTGTGGACTTGTAGCTGTTCCCGTCTAAAGCGCATACCAGCCACCTTTTAATAAGGTGTTACTAGATGTGGTTCCATTCCATGCTTCATATAATCCGTTACCTCTGACGTATTCTGAATGTCTCATCTTCTCTAGTATAAGAGAAATGTTAGTCTTCGATGTTAATTGACCGCTTTCAACTGTTTCCTTTGAAAAAGAAATACCATCTAAGGAAGCAATTCCTCCGCCGTATTGTCTTGCATCATGTGCAGCTTCAATTGAACCTTCTGATTGAATCATTCCAACAACAGCTTCATAAGGGTTTTGACATCCCTTGAGCATCATGTTAATAAGTGTTCTATCATCGTAGGCTTGGAAACTTGCATCATCCAACAAGTCACGCATAATGCGTATTGGACTATTAGAGACATCTGGGTACGTAGAACTATTAGCAATAAAAGCCTTTATAACCATTATGAGATATTTCAATGGTAGGAACTCTAGGTACGCCGTTAGTTCAACATCAGTAAAGTACAATGCTGTATCATCAATATCTCCAGACATCATACGAATCTTTGTTACATAGCTCATAGGAACTTCTGTAAGGTCATATGAGAAAGGTACTGACTCACTTGGTGCATTGGTATGCATACGCCATGCATCTACTGCATTTTGGGCTGTTAGAAGCGCCTCGACTATAGTGTCAGACAATGAACTGTCTTTGATATAGCTTTTAAATAAATCCGCTTGTGCAATGCCGCTAAGGTCATCACGCATTGGAATATCTGATAATGCCATTATGGACTCCTATTACTTAGCTGCTAACTCAATAGCTTTTTCTAGCATTTTAGCTAGTGAAATATTGCTACGTGATTTGATAGTGACTCCACGTTCTTTACAATATGCTACTAAATCTTTTTTACTTTTAATACATTCAGCTTCATTAGCTTTAAATACTAACTCTTCCTCTTCTTCAACTACAACAACTTCTGGAGCTTGTACTGCATTTGAAGTTTCTTTTAATAATTCAATATCAACAACTCTTGGACCTGATTGGCACTGAGCTACTACGATTGGTTCTTTTGGTAAATCTTTAAATTCACAAATTAATCCATACTCTAAACAATCACGGATTAAGCCAAGCTTTTTAAAAGAAATTACTTTACCAAACTTAACAGCGTGACCATTGATTCTAGTACCTGTTGGTGATTTATGCGCGTAACGAGCAAAGCCTTTTACTGTGGCACGTTTTAGATTTAAATCATTCTTTCTAATCATACGTTTTCTCCTATTCGAAAAAATGGCGAGATGAGAGTAATCCCCATCTCGCCAAGTTATATTATTTTACTGTAATCAGTTCTGTCTAAGACAGGTTAGATTATACGATAGCGTTATGTAAATACATACCTAAAGCTGGAGCACAGATTTCGTAACCGAAAGCGGTATTGATTTCAACAGACTCAGCTTGTAACTCAGCAGCATCATAACGACGAATCATTACGTTACCTAAAGCGCCAGCGTCAGGGTATAAACCAGTCCACTGTGTACAAACAGCAGCAGTAGCTTCGAATTGACCGCTAGATGCTTTGTTAATGTGCATAACTAATACGCCATCAAGACCAACATAATCAGTAGGTGCAACAGCATTGTTTTCAAAGATTGCTTCGCCTTCTGCATTAGTTTTGATTTCGTAAGTACCCCAAGTACCAGCAGCTTCTACTTTACGACCGACAGTAGTATTACCTGCGTTACCAGCGCCATCAGTACTATCAGCTTCTAAAGCAGCAGTTACTTCAACAACATCTAAGATAAAGATGCTTGCAACTGGGATAGCTAAATGAGCAGCGATTAAAGCAACAACAGCACTTTCAGTACCAGTGTTAGCAGCTACATATTGATTAGCCTCCATGATAGATTGGTTACGTTTGATTGCATCAAAAACGTTACGATTCATTACAACAGTATTCGGACGTAAACCAGAACGTTTATGAACAGTAGTGAAAGCACTGTCTAAAATTTGTAAAGGCTTTGAATCTGGATCTGAGAAAGATGTGAACTCACTAGATACGATTGCTGTATCAAGAGCTGGAGAAACACTATCAGTATCGCCGTTTGCAGCTACAGCAGTAGCGTTGCTTGACCAAATGCCAGTACCCATAAGAGCAGTGAAACATGCTTTTTCACGATGTAACATAGCTTGACGAATCAAGAATGCAGTAGTATCTTTACGAGCATCGCCGATAGAACCATCAGCATTTGCTAAAGTTTCAGCAGTGATCTCAGTTTTAAGAGCATATACTTCGATGTTAAAACCTTTACGTTTTACGCCATAACGAGCACGCGCAGCTTCTTGACCTTCGGCACGGGCAGCCATTTGACTGATCATGAAATATGCTGGCTCATAGAAGTAGTAACGATCTGATTGATGCTTACTATTCAATACTGAACAAATATCTTTAGCTTTAAAAGCTGAATCTTCTTGCATATACTTGATACCGAAATCAGTAAGCATTGAATCTAAATGAATTACGCCGTCAAGACCGCCTGTGTCAGGTGATGGAGTAGTAGTCGCGTTGGTGAATGCACCTTTAGCTTTAACAATTTCTTGTACTTGTGCTGTTAGAGCAGCGATTTGATCTTCTTGACTTACTTTGTTTTCTGTAGACATTATAATAGTCTCCTTAAATTGGTTTAATTTTGCACTGTATGTGCCATTGGTTTTTATTGCTTATTGTATCAGGGATACAGTACTTTATAATCTGCACCTTCTCGTACACTTGCACGGGCGATTGCAGGGTTTAATCCTTTCGATTTATCCATAAGAACGTGTGCATGTACTTCTACATATTCATGTTCAGATAAGACTTCTACTGATTGACTAGAACCAGTATCTACGAATAATTCACCAGCTAACATAGCAGTACTAGATACATCTAATGCTTTCGCAACAGAGGCATAGCCCGCTTCACTACATATAGACTTAACATCTGCTAGAGCGTCAACAATTTGATTAGTTGTATTGTCATCAGTCGCGATACGCTTGAACTGGCTTGCGCCTTGATCATATGCTTTCTGACGGATAACTTCTTCTTTGTCAGCAAGAGCTTTAGATTTAGCATCTTCAACTTCTGCTAGTTGTACTTTTAATAGCTTAGCCATTTCTGGATTAGCTAATTCGAATGCTTTCATAGCATCAGTAGGGCTTGTCGCTTCTTGAACTTTAAGAGATTTAGCTTTAGTAGTGCGAGCTGCAACTTCATCGTAAACTTCATCAAACAATTTAGACATTTCTAAATCTTTGGTGTTCCAAGTTTGATAATCAACAGTGTCTAGTGCACCTTGTAAAAGGCTATAAACTTCATATTGATCTGCATCAGGGTTAGCCGACATGATAGCTTTATGAGCTGTAGACATAGCTTCTAATGCTAGTTTGAATGAATCACCTAGTTGATCAACAACTAAAGCTTTTTCTTTTTCAACTAACTCAGTAACTACTTCGGCTTGCAATTTTAATGCTTTAGCAGAATCAACTTCTACTACATCTTCAACTACAACTTCTTCTGCCTTTGATACGTCAGCTTCTACTGCAACTTCTTCAACAGCGATTTCTTCAACTGGTGCGTCTTCTGCCTTAGCAACTTCAATTTCAACTGGAGCTTCAACAATAACGTCTTCTGCTTTTGTTTTATCCACTGGCTTATCACAATCACAATCGTCTTCACCTTTGCAATCACACTCTTTTTCGTCGCTGTGACCATCTTTTGAAACTTCTGCTTCAACTGGTGCTTCAACTTCAAGATCTTCTGCTTTAGCTTTTTCAATTACTTCCTCTGATACTTCGGCTGGTTCAAGAACATCGTCTTGCTTCGCCTTTACTTGTGCTACTTCTTCTTGAGATACTTCTGCAAGGACTTCATCTTTGCTTGCGATATCTGCATCAAGAGCTTTCGCTTTATTAATTTTATCTGTCAAGGTATTATCCTCCTCATTAGGGACATTCTCAGACTTAACTTTTAAAATGTTAATACCTAATGCGTTCTTATCTACTAGAGATATTGTGTGAACATCATATTTGGTACATACATTTACTGCTTCGCCTGACTCATCTCGTTTGTCAATTGTTAATGAACTAGCCATTATTCTACTCCTTAATTATCTTATTTTCGAACATTGGCCCTTCTTGACTGAATCCAGTTAATTCATCATTGTGTAACATTTCCCAGATTACATCACCTACGTTGGTTTTATCTACTTCTAATACCGCCATCCAAGTACCGATAGGAAGCTTTTGACCATTGATGGTAAGCTTCTTAGGTAAGATGTATGACTCTATGATTCTCACGCAATCCACGTCTAACGCATGATTGATATCGCAAGAACCGAAATGGTTTTTATTGTAGAAATGACAGGAGTGTTCAACTTCACGTAATGTGAAACCGTCTCCATGTAAGTCAAACCGACTTGGTAACATAACAGGACCGAGTAAATGGCGTTGTTCTTCATCAAATTCCCTTAATTCAGGGATTGCTTCACTCATGCCGTTCCTCCAATTTAAAAATATTTACGTTGGGAGGGCTTTAGGCCCATGCCTGATAAGGCATTCTTAACTTTGTCTTTGTGATGTCTGTAGTTCATTGTTCCACCCTCAACATAACCAGAGTATGGTAATGCTGAGTATACTGTTAGGATCTTTGTTTTCTTGTCCCATTTAGTTTTTAAGCTTCTCAAGAACAAACCAGAGTCTATAGCTGCTATGGATCGAATTTTGGAACGTATATGGTCCCTCACTTTCACTAGCTGTGTAGCGGTTAAGTCTAAATCTACGAGATTGACTTTATAATAAAATCCACTCATTTAAACCTCCTTACACTTTTAAGATATTTCTTAAATCGCTATCTATAATATCACTACTCTTAGTCTTAGGGATTTCCTTTTCAGAATCATCCCCTTCCTTTTCAGGTGCGTCAGCGTTATCGTCAGCCTCTTGCGATTGACTAAACATTTCTGCTTCCCGCTCTTTCATTTCCTCAGCTTGTGCTTTACGCACTTCTAAGGCTTCTTCTTGTCCAGATATATCTATGTTCATCACTTGACCAGCTTTCTTCTGAATCTGAGGAGTTATCTCAAAGATACCAGCTTCAATTGATTTCTGCAATGCGCCAAAGAACTCTGTGACATCATCTTTTATAAAATCAGAGAATGATAGAGATGGTAGATAGTTATCATCTGATCCAACCCCTTCTCCATTGATTGCGAACAATCGTGTTACTGCTTCGTTATTGAATACAGCAGATACTTGATCCATATACATCTTAAGTGAGTTAATAAATACTTCACTTTGAGTCTTAGATAAAGCGTATGAACCACCTTTACCTTGGATTGTCATAAACTGTGCTAGCATTGAACGAGCAATGTTTTGTTCTTTAGCATCTATAATAACTTTAGCATCTTGAACTTGTGAATTACCACCGCCTTCTTGACTGCCCATCATTCCAACTTCAACTAATAGATTGTTCTTATCATCTCTATCAGCAGGAAGTGTAAACGCGTTATCTTTACGAGCATCTAAATCTCTCACTGCATTAACTGCTGCTTGGATACTTGCCTTATCGTAAATGTTGCCATTGTCTGCTTTAGCGATTACAGATGAATGAATACGAGCATAAGGAATACCTACAAGGCTCCTTCGTAAACCAGTCATTTGAATCTCATTAGCAATTATTAAATCTTTATAATCTATATAAGCACCTTCTAAGATACTTTTACCTAGAACATTAGCGTTCTGGGAGATTGTTCTGAATAACAAGAAACGGTGTCTTGGTATTACAACATCAGCACTAAGTATACTTGTACTTTGGGTGATGCTTTGTAATCCGTAATAACCTTTACCATCTTTTGTGTTCCAGTTTGTAATTGTTTCTGGGTCAATCGGTGTGAAGTTCTTCCACCCAATCTTACCGTCTTTATGTTTACTATTAAAGTTCTGGTCATTATCATAACCTGAACGTAACTTGAATTGAGGAACCATGATACGGAAACCAGTAGGAATCATATCTAGGATCTCTCCACGAACATCTGTGAAAGGCGTTTGCATATCATCAAGACATTCCTGTAAGAATTTGGCTCTTGCCTTAGCTCTCTCACGATCTGGATCATCTTTGTTTTCATTTACTAATGTCTTAGCTGTTTGACAGATAGACATAAACGCTAACAAGATACCTGACACGGTAGAGTTTGTTTTCATTTCGTTGAAGACTCGAATCTTTCCAGCTACAGTAGCTAGTTCATTGATTGGTGTCCTTTTGTCGGTGACTGTCCCGTAAGACATTCCGCCAGCGGATTCCCCAGTATCGGTTAATCCTCCAACGAGGGGCGAACTTAGTTTTTTATCGGCCATGAACGCCTCCTTATATTATGTGTTTGTAATCTGAACAACTTGTGTAAAGTCCTTACTTCGACCTTGATCAGTTGTTACAGTGCATTTGACTCTATAGAGTCTGGATGTAATACCACCTGTAAGCCATACATTGACCTTAAGATCGTTGTACCTGATCTTTGTAACTCGAAAGTCATCGACAACGCCGACAACCTCTACGTTTACCGAGGCAATAGAATCACCAGACAGTGGACGCTCAAAATTAAATTGATAGTCCATAGTCTGCTCACCATCCAGATACCATCTTGTGGATCTGCTCATGATGTTATCCTTATGCTGCTGTTGTTCCTGAGAATGTCAGTACAATACTTACTGCTTTAGCTGGTGTAGCTGCTGCGGTAGTACGACGAATCCAAACAGCTAAATACTGTGAGGTTGCTAAATCAAAAGGTACAGGGATTGTCTCACCTGCAACTCTTGCTGTAAATACAACATTACCACCACCATTTAAGGTAGGTAAAGAACCTGTGTGGTCCATAACTGTAGCTGCTGTGTCTACTGCCCCTTCAAAACCAAAAGCTAATGTAACTTCTGAGCCTAAAGTAGAACTTGCATCAGTAAAACTGATCTCTGGGTTGGTCAAGGTCAATGAACCATTGTTGTTCCGAAGATAGTAACAACGGTATTCTACTGAGCCTGATTCGTTCTCACCTGCTGTTACTTGATCGAAAAACCCGTCTGCTGCGCTGTCTAAAGCTGTAGCTGAAACATCTCCACCAGATTGTGTTGTTGAATGTGTTAACGGCTCTAGCATTACTAGTTCGCTTGTTTGAATTGCCATGTGTTTAAATACTCCTATTTGGCCTTAGCCATTAAATTATTAGTAGCTTCTAGCTGCCATACGTCTACGCCCAACGGTTCTTGAACTAGGTACTAATAATACACGATCCCGTGGTGGGTCTATGAATTTAAGTTCGCCTTGTTCCCATTGTACGGTAACTGGTGCTGCTGAGATTATTGCTACGCCTGTCCAACTAATCGTCTGACTAGATGATACTGTTAAGTGTGCTTTGTGTTCCCATGAAATAGAGGCTGTACTTGATACACTCTCTACATGGCTCCACTGTACAGGTACATCAACTGCTTTTACACCGTTCGCATGTTCCCATGCTATAGTGGTTGGCGTTGAACTTACTGTACTTACGTGGCCCCATTGTAAATTTACATCGGAACCTTTTATTTCTGCTACGTGACTCCACGCTGCTGTAACTGGTGTTGCTGCTACTGCTTCTACATGACTCCAAGAGATTGTAGTTGGATTAGCTGAAACTATTGAAGATTCTGGACCTGCTGGCCCAAAACTATTAGGTGCGCCCCAATTGTTAATACTCATGGTGGACCCCCTATATTGCTTCTGTAATTACTTCTAAATAAGCTGCATTAGTCGAAACACTTGCAGTATCATCCACATAACCCTTTAAGGTTGTTCCTACTGGGACGGGGATACTTGTAAGTGTCACCACTCCAGAACTTGAAGTCCCTATACCGTAGTATGCTGTATTACCTGATTCATCATCTAATTTATAGGTGAATGGGGAATCAGGGATACTTCCTGTAATAGTAACAACGGCTTTAGAGACTTTAGAATTCAATCCCATATTTTCTCCGTTCCCACCAGTACCTTGAAGAAGGCCGCCTAGTGTTGGAAGATAATTACCACCAGCAAAATCTTGAAAATCTGCTGCTGTTATTCCACAGAGGAATACACCATCTGCATGAATACCTGCGCTTCCATCTTCTGTTGCTAGATAAGTAAAGACTCCATAAGAGTTTAAAATATCCGAGTTTGCTGATTGAGTATTAAAGACAGCACAATCATTTATAATTGCGTTAGTTGCTGTAGACTTTCCTTGCAATCCAAGACCTGTCGCATTTATCATAAGACAGTGCCAAAGAGTAACAGAATCACCTCTGACATTATGAGCAGCAACTACGCCACCGTCAAATATGCAATTGTAGTAATCAATAACTTGATCGCTAGGGATGTCATTAGTGCCTATACAGTAATTAGCTGTTGTTTGGAAATGGCAGTCTTCAAAACTTGCGCCATTGGAACCTGCACCAGTATTAAATCTTATACAATCATTAGACAAGACCGTATTATCTCCTAGGAACTTAACGCCTTTAAAAGACAACTTAGACTCAACACCGAATAGCCACAACGCACGATTAGCCGCATCAGCAGCAAGTACTACATATGACCCATTTATATTGGAAAAATCCATATAAATACTAGGGTGTGCTTGAATTACTACGCTTATCCCTTTATTCATTCCATCAAAAATCACAGATTGTTGTAAGGCTCCATGTACTTGATAGTTTCCAGCATCCATTACTGTGCCGATCAAAACGTCTGTACTACCTGTTGCTATGTTTGAGCAATCATTGAAGAAATCTTCAATAGTTGCGTAGTCTTGGCCTGAGCCTATGAACTTTTCTATATCTGCCATATCAGGCCACTCCTTTTATTATTAGTTTAAATTATATATCATATTATTTAAGGCACCATACAGATGCCCTATGTAATATGTAATATGTAATATTGTTCTATGTTATTCTTCCGAAGAAGCCACCGCCATTTGATCCTATAAAGCTAGTATCAGTTGCAGGGTTGTGATATGCACCAGACTGCCTACCATAAACCAGTTTGGCTGGATTATGTATTGGTTGTACTGGTTGGTGATTTGGATTGTTGCTTCTATTCTCAGGTGAGTTAATACCAAGTGATTCCGTATTGGAACTCTGGTGTAAGCCCATCATTGATTGTGGAAACAGGTGCGTAAAGCCCCATACCATAGCATCCATCCTATCTGGAGACTTCTTAGTCACCGTAGGGTTGTAATCACACATTTGTGCTTCAAGCGTTGCATGGACACCTATATGAGTAATCATCTTACGTTCATATAATAAACCTATTGGTTCAGCCCTTGCTTTCTTACCTTTACTCGCCCATACCTTTTCAACCTTAACGAATTCGTCAATGTTAAATATAGCTGTTGGAATAAAGTCACCACCGTTGTTAGTCTCAACGACTACAGCAGTTGCACCGTAATAGTGGTATGCATCAACTATGTTTTGAAACACCTCTGAAATCTTACCACGTTGCGACATATCTTTTATAACATAACCTTTCTTACCTTTTCGTCCACATACAACTATCCCATGCTCATCCGACTCGACATCTTCTGTAACTGCGGGATCGACTGCGATAACTATATCATCCATTGACAATAAGAATTCATTAAGAACCTTATCCTCGTCTGAGTCACCCGTACCATTCAGCGGATTACCAAAATCTTTTCTAAGGATATCCCCTAGATTAAATATGGCGTTCGGGTTTTCATCAAGAATCATTCCAAGGATCTCTTGGTTATAGATAGATGTACCTTTCAGTCTCAACGCATTTCGGATTGAAGCTTCTGGTAGTGTATAGTTTTGGAAGGTTGTTCCAGTATTAAATATTATCTTGTTCTTAGGATTCTTAGACATCTTATGAAAATTCCTAATTGCCTTAGTTGGCTTAGGTGATGTCGTAATTAACCACTTAACGTTACCTGTACGTAATGCCATCATAGCCATTACCCAGAGGTCTTTATCTTTTTCAGTCTCTTTAAAGAAACAGAATTCATCTGCCCATACAAAGCTAAATGATTGTCCACGAATACGGTCACCGTTCTCTGCTGAGAAAACCTTAGCAGTTGAACCGTTAGGCCATCGTAGTAAACCCTCTGACTTATTATATATCGGTTTGAAGTGTGGAGGAGATAGAGCAATAATACCAGAGGCATTCATTACCATGTTATCTCTTCCCATTGCAAACGTTGGCGCTAATAGCCCTATATTACAACCGGGGTGCATCATAGCATATTCTATCGTCGCTGGACTTCCTGCCCAAGTCTTCCCGTAGGCACGACCACAACACCAGATAGCTCCATCCCATGAAG
>SPKZ01017102.1_pt1 | contig 14020 bp, 12 predicted proteins | sample 2456571 | NCBI WGS metagenome assembly SPKZ01 (sample SAMN11192286, study PRJNA482655) | marine metagenome | biome: ENVO:00000447; feature: ENVO:00000244|ENVO:00000211|ENVO:00000569|ENVO:00002023; material: ENVO:00002151; isolation source: ocean water from marine abyssalpelagic zone ...
CCCCGACTCTACTGCACGCGGACATGGACGCGTTCTACGCGTCCGTCGAACAGCGCGACGATCCGGCGCTCCGGGGACGTCCCGTGATCGTGGGCGGGACCTCGATGCGTGGGGTCGTGACCGCGGCCAGCTACGAGGCCCGGCGCTTCGGGGTGCGTTCCGCGATGCCCAGCGTGGAGGCCCGCGCTCTGTGTCCCGACGCGGTCTTCCTGCCCGGTGACATGGGCCGCTATCGGCGCGAGAGCCGCCGCGTCTTCGAAGTCTTCGGGCGCTTCAGCCCCAGCGTCGAGGGCATCTCGCTCGACGAGGCGTTCCTGGATCTGGCCGGCACCGATCGCCTGCTCGGGTCGCCTGGGCGAGTCGCGGAGCAACTTCGGGCCGAGATGCGGCGCGAGACCGGGCTCGCGGTTTCGGTCGGCATCGCGCCCGTCAAGCTGGTGGCCAAGATCGCGAGCGGCGAGGCCAAGCCCGACGGCGTCTGCATCGTGGCCGCCGCCGCGCTTCGCGCGTTCCTCGACCCGCTTTCGGTTGGCAGGATCTGGGGCGTCGGGCCGGTCGCCTACGCCAGGCTCGAAGCGCGCGGTATTCGGACGATCGGGGAATTGTGCCGCTGCGCGCCTGCGGAACTCACGCGGGCGCTCGGGCCCTTCGGTCTGCGCGTGGCGGCGCTCGCCCGCGGAGCAGACCTGCGCGAGGTCGAGCCCTACCGCGATGCGCGTTCGCTCTCGGAAGAGGGCACCTTCTCGGCCGACACCCGCGACCCGGGGCGGATCGAGGCCGCCGTGCTCGTGCACGCCGAGGCCGTCGCGCGGCGGCTGCGGCGGGCCGAGATTCGCGCGCGCACGATCACGCTCAAGCTCCGCCTGGGCGCGCGAGCTCCGGGTCCCGGGCGCGTGCGTTACCCGCTGCGCACGCGCTCCGTCACGCTGCGCCGCGCGACCGATGACGGGGGCCGGATCGCGACGTCCGCGCGCGACCTGTTCGCGCGCGCAGAGATCCGCGAGCCGATCCGACTGGTCGGCGTAGCGGTCAGTCAACTCGAGTCTGCGGACCCGGCGCAGCTCAGTCTGCTCGCAGATCCGCGCGAGTCCGACCGCGTGCGCCGGCTGAACCGCGCCCTGGACCAGGTCCGCGACCGCTTCGGTGAGGCCGCAGTGGGGCGCGCGAGCGGGCGCGCCGACCGCGCCGATTCGGTCCCGCTCTCCGTGCAGATCAAGCGGGGTGAGGACGAGCGTCCGTAACCCGGGTCCTCGGTGGTATCCTCCTGGCATGCCTGCATCACGCTTCTTCGCAGAATCGCCCGAAAGCGTCGGCGTCGACCCCGTTCGTCTCGAAGCGCTCCTCGAGCGAGCCGAGCGCGAGGTGCGCGAGGGACTGCTCCCCTCGTGCCAAATCGCGCTGGCACGCGATGGAAAGATCGCCGGAATGCGAAGCTTCGGGCGGGTCACCCACGAGGGATGCCCGGCCGCCGCGACCGACGAGACCCTCTACGTGATCTTCTCGGCGACGAAGGGGATCATTTCTGCTGCAGCCTGGATTCTGATCCAGGAGGGAAAGCTCTCGGTCGATGAGCGCGTGGCCGACGTGATTCCCGAGTTCGGAACCCATGGCAAGCAGGAGATCCGGGTCGAGCAGCTCTTCACGCACACCGCGGGCTTTCCGCACGCGCCGTATCCGCCCGCGGAGTGGCAGGATCGCGAACGGCGTCTCGAACGCTTTTCGCGCTGGCGGCTCAACTGGGAGCCCGGCAGTCGCTTCGAATATCACCCGACCTCCAGCATGTGGGTGATCGTCGAGTTGATCGAGCAGCGTTCGGGGGTGCCCTACCGGGAGTTCGTGCGGCAGCGGATCGCGGAGCCGCTGGGCCTCGACGATCTCTGGGTCGGCCTCCCGCGCGCGCACCACGCACGTCTCGCCGACATTCTGCACGTGGGTCAGGAACTCACGCCCGAGGAGCTGGAGCAGCTGGGCGTGCCGCCCGCACCCGAAACCGAGGTGACCGAACAGGCACTGCAGGCGTTCAACCAGCCGGCGCTGCGCGAGGCCGGTGTCCCGGGCGGGGGTGGAGTTGCCACCGCTGCGGACCTCGCGCTCTTCTACCAGGCGTTGCTCGGCGCGCGGAGGCCCGGGGGCGGTGAGCCGATCTGGGCTCCGGCCATGGTCGAGGACGCCTGCCGGGTCCGGAATCCGGAACTCACCGAGCCGCTGCTCGGAAAACGCGTCAACCGCGGACTCGGGATCATCGTCGCCGGAGACGCGGACCGAAACTTTCGCGGCTTCGGCCACACGGGCTCGGAACGCATGTTCGGTCACGGCGGTGCGGGCGGTCAGGTCGCGTGGTGTGACCCGGAGTCGGGAATCTCACTCGCGTACCTGACCAACGGCATGGATCGCCACGCGATCCGTCAAGCCCGCCGCGGTGTCGGCATTTCGAGCCGGGCCGCGGAGTGTGCGGTCGGCTGAGATGCATTCTCGTCGAAACGAGCGGGGAGGTCTTCGGTGAGGGTTCACGACTATCTCGACTGGCACGCGCGCGAGCACCCGGACGACGGGTTCGCGGTGTTCGGGGATCAGGCGCTGAGTTATGCAGAAGCGGCCGTCGAGGCGAACCGGATGGCCCGCGCGTTTGAGCAGGCCGGCGTGGCGGCGGGCGAGCGGGTGGCCGTACTCGCGCAGAACAGCCTCGACTACGTGCTGCTCTACTTCGGTGCGTTCAAGGCCGGCGTGGTGCTGGTGCCGCTCAATTACCGGCTCGCGCCCTCCGAGTGGTCGTACATCATCAACGATGCCGGCGCGAAGCTCTTGCTCGCGGATGCGGCGTTCACCAGCGGCATCGACGAGATCCGGGACGAACTCGGGAGCGTAGGCCGCTTCATCGAGATCGGGGGCGGAGCCGGCGGGGGCTGGGAGAAGCTGACGGACCTGCTGGGCGGCGTTGCCTCGACCCCGCCAGAGCGGGAGATCTCGGAGGACGACGATCTCTACCAGATGTATACCAGCGGGACCACGGGTCGGCCCAAGGGTGCGGTGCTCACGCATCGAGCCGTGACCGCGAACCTCCATCAACTCGGACCGCTCTTCAACCTCGGGCCCGGCGACCGCTACCTGATCGTGGCGCCGCTGTACCACGCGGCGGCCGGCGTGGCGACCCTGGCCTGTGTGGCGGCGGGTGGAACGGTCGTGATCCAGCAGGACTTCGATCCGCAGGCCGTGGTGAAGGCGCTCTCCGAGGAGCGGATCGCGGGGACCACGCTCGTGCCGGCGATGATTCAGGCCTGTCTGGTCTCCGTCCCGGACGTCGCCGAGCGGAGCTACGACGAACTGCGCTTCATCATCTACGGGGCCTCGCCGATTGCCGAGCCGACGCTGCGCCGCGCGATCGAGGTCTTCGGTTGCGGCTTCATGCAGGGCTACGGCATGACCGAGACCACGGCCGCGCTCACCTGGCTCCCGGCCGCGGCCCACGACCGAGCCATCAGCGGTGAAAAGCCCGAACTCCTGCTCTCGTGCGGCCGGCCGCTGCTCGGCACCGAACTCCGCATCGTCGATGAGCAGGACCGGCCGGTCCCGAACGGGACCATCGGCCAGATCATCGCGCGCGGGCCGCAACTCATGCGCGGCTACTGGAATCTCGCGGAGGCGACCGCGGAGGCGCTCGCGGGAGGCTGGATGCACACGGGCGATGCGGCGACGATGGACGACGAGGGCTTCGTCTACATCCAGGACCGGGTAAAGGACATGATCGTCTCGGGCGGCGAGAACGTGTACCCGCGCGAGATCGAAGACGTGCTGTTTCAGCATCCGGCCGTCGCGGACGCGGCCGTGATCGGGGTCCCCGACGAGGACTGGGGCGAAAGCGTGAAGGCGATCGTGGTGCTCAAGGAGGGGGAGAGCGTCGCGGAGGACGAACTGGTCGAGTACTGCCGCGGCAAAATCGCCGGTTTCAAACGCCCGCGTTCGGTCGATTTCATCGATGCGCTCCCGCGAAACCCGAGTGGCAAGGTGCTCAAGAAGGAACTGCGCGAGCCGCACTGGAAGGGCCACGACCGTCGGGTCTCCTGAGCCCGGGCGCACGGGTTCGGATCGCGGATCCCGGATTCGTCAACTCGCCGGCCCGGCCGAGATCCTGGCGGCCTGGGCGATCGGAGAGTGCGTCGAGGCCATCCTGGTGGTCGAGGCCTCCGTCGATCCCGAGGTGGGCGAGGTCGTGGAGCGCGCCCGGAAGCTGGGAATTCCCGTGCACCGGGCCGGACCCAGCGTGCTGCGGCGGCTCTCGCGGGTTCGTCCGCCCGCCGAGGTTCTGGGTCTGGTGGGCCGTCGACCGGGCGGGGACCTGGAGCAACTGTTGTCACGCGGGGGCGCGGTCTGGCTGCTGGTGGGTGTGGCCTATGCCGGCAACGCGGGCTTCGCGATCCGGACCGCGGAGGTTTCGGGCGCTGACGGCATCGTACTCGACGCCCCCGGCTTCGATCACGTCGCGCGTCGTCAGGCGACGCGTGCCTCGATGCGGGCGGACCGGTACATGCCGGTGCTCTGGGAAGCGGCGGGCGCGGTCCTCGAGCGCGCCCGGGCACAGGGCCGTCGAGTGATCGCGATCGAGGACTGCGGCAAGCTCGCGCCCGCCGAGATCGATCTAACGGGCCCGGTGCTGCTCGTCGTTGGGGGGGAGGAGCAGGGGATCCCGGCGCCCGTGCTCGCGGAGGCCGATGCCGTGGTGCGGATCCCGATGCGCGGATTCATCCGCTCCTACAATCTTCAGACGGCGGTCGCCGTCGTGGCGGTCGAGCGCCTCAGGCAGCAGGGGGCCCGGACCTGAACCAGGCGGCCGCCACCAGTTCTCCCTCCGCCGGATGGGCGGCCGCCAGCGCCTGGATCCGCTCCGGCCAATCGGCGTCGAGCCCGAGTGCACCCGCATCTGCGTCGCGGGCATGCGCGAGGGCCTCGAGCAGCGGTTCGCTCCAGTCGGGCCGCGCCTCTCCAGTGGTTGCAATGGCGGTCGCGCTCCAGTCGGATCCTTGTCTGTGGAGAAGCAGCAGGCCATCGCCACGCACGCCGGCTGCACGCAACTCCAGCAGCGCCGTGCGCCCGCGCGGGCCGTCCTCGAGTTCGAGCAATAGCCCCTCGATCAGCGCGTGGCCGCTCGCGAAGAAGTCGAGTTCGTCGCGCCGGATTGCCTCTTCGCGATCGAAGCTGCCCAGATATCGGGATCCGCCCGGCACGCCCGGCAGCGAATCGACAGTGGCGCCTGCGCCGAACTCGATGTAGCAGGTTGCGGCGCCGCTCTTCTCCACCAGCTTGAGCCCCAGTTCCCGCGCCGCCCCGGTGGCGAAGCGGCGACAGAGCAGTTCGAGCCCTTCCGGGACCAGCGCCAGGATCTGTTCGTCCCGCGAACGATCGTAGGCATCGGGGTAGAACACGCGCGTGAATGCCCGCGCGCCGCGTTCGCGCTCGCGCGCGATCTGGGCGGCGAGTTCATCGAGGTCGAGTTCGGCCCCACTCGCGGCCGCGGACTCGGTCGCGTGGCGAACTCCGGCGAGGGACTGGTCCAGCCCGGCGGAGGGAAGGGAGAAGAGTTCGAGCCGCTCGTACAGCGTCGCGAGGTCCGGGTGGGTTCCGGGGATTCCAAAGTAGATGATTTCGACCGGCTTGCGCCGGCCGATTCGGTCCAGGCGCCCGATTCGCTGTTCGAGCACCACCGGATCCGTCGGCAGGTCGTAGTGAACCATCCGGTCGCAGAATTGGAAGTTCCGTCCCTCTGATCCGGCCTCCGAGCAGAGCAGGAGCGGGAATTTCGATTCCCGGAAGTTCGCGACCTCGAGGTCGCGCCTCGCCGCGGAGAGGCCCTCGTGAAAGACCGCCATCCGGGTACGGGTCGTCCGCTCCAGGAAGCTTCGAAGCGACTCGAGGCGTTCGCGGCCGTGAACGAAGACCAGGGCCTTCTCGTTTCGGGCGGCCCAGGTCGGGGTCTGCTTCGCGAGCCAGGTCGAGCGCGGGTCGTCGGCGCCGGCGTGGTCTGTCGGACGCAGGTCCACGCGCCGGGGCTGCCGGGGGGGAAGGCCTCCGATGTCCTCCCGCCGCACGGAACTCGTGCACGCCAGGCTGGCTTCGCCCGATGAGAGCGCCGCTTCGAACGCCGCGAAGTCCGGGAACGCGTCCGGCCGGAGCAGCGACAGCAGTTCGTAGAAGCCCTGCGGGTCTGCGTGCAGTGGAGTGGCCGTGAGCAACAGCGCGTGTTTCGCAGCGCGCACGAGCGGCCCGATCGTCGCGTAGATGTCGGGATCCGAGAGCCGGTGCGCTTCGTCCACGACGATCAGGTCGTGTTCTGCCTCGAGCGCCAGGCCCGCGAGCCTGCGATCCGATGCGAGCAGCTCCATGGCCATGACACCGAAGGGGTGCACCTCGAAGGGGTTCGCATCGGCTTCGTACACCTGGGCGACTGCGTCCAGGCGTTCCGCATCGAGCAGGGCGAAGATCTGATGGAACTTGCGGTAGAGTTCGCCCAGCCACTGCACGGTCAGCGTCCCGGGCGCGACCACGAGCACGCGCTCGGAGCGCCCGGTCCGGAGCAGGGCCGAGATCGTGAGGCAGGCCTCGATCGTCTTTCCCAGGCCGACCTCGTCGGCCAGCAGCCAGCGCACCGGATCTCCGCGAACCGCGCTCTGGGCCGTGTGCAGCTGGTGCGGGAACAGCTCGATGCGCCCGCCCAGAAAGCTCCCGAGCCCGCCGGCTTCCCGGAGAGCCTGAAAGCGAAGTCCGTCCACGCGGTTCCGGAACGCCCGGGCGCGATCGGTCTGCAGCGATGCGAGCCGTTCCAGCGGAGTATCCGGCGCGGCCTCGGGCCAGAAATCGGCATCGTCGATCTCGCGTCCGTCGGCCAGCCGGACCCGGTGCCCGATCTGGCCCGCGATCACGACCGGCTCGCCGCTGGGGATCAGGTGGCCGCGCGCCCCCGGAGCGGCCACCAGCGGTGTGAGCCCGGACGCCTCCGCCGTCAGGCGGAGTTTCTGGCCGGTCGCCGGGAAGTGGACCGTGAGGAAGCGGCCCTCGACCTCCTCGACCACGCCCACCCCGAGTTCGGGATTGAAGGGGTGGATGAGCTTGCTTCCCTTGCGCCACACGCCGGGCCCTTGTAGCGCAAGCTGCTTGCTCTCGCCCGCTGCCGGGGTCTAGGCTGGGGCGCTCTCCCGCCTTCGGCGAGGAGGGGTCCGGCGAGGAGGTGCCGCATGAGCTTCGAGGTTCCCGAGCAGGTCAGGCCGATCCGCGCGAGCGTGAAGCAGTTCATCGAGGAGAAGATCTATCCGGTCGAGCAGATCCTCGAGGAGCGGGACGACCCCAGAGCGCGCGAGTTGATGCGCGATCTCATGTCGCAGGCCAAGGAACAGGGCCTCTGGGCGCTCGGACACCCCAGGGAGATCGGGGGTCAGGGGCTTCCCTTCCTCGACTACGTCTACGTCAACGAGGTGATCGGCGCGTCCCAGCCCGCGATGGTCGCGCTCGGGACGCACTCGCTGCAGGACTCGATCATGCTGCACGAGTTCGCGTCGGAGGAGTGGCGGGACCGCTATCTGAAGCCGCTCGTCGACGGTGAGATCTTTCCGAGCTTCGGGATGACCGAGCCCGACGTTGCGAGTTCGGACCCGACGCAACTCCAGACGCGGGCGGTGCTCGACGGGGACGAGTGGGTGATCAACGGCCGCAAGTGGTTTACGAGCGGGGCCCAGCGGGCCGCCTACACGACGGTGATGGTGCGGACCGAACTCGACGCGCCCGATCACTCGGCCTTCAGCATGATCGTGGTCCCGACCGACACCCCGGGCTACAACATCCTGCGCGACGTCAAGGTCATGGGTGAGTACGGCGGACACTGCGAGGTCGCGTACGAGGACGTCCGGGTCCCGGCCTCGAATCTGCTCGGACCCCGCGGGGGCGGCTTCAAGATCGCACAACGCCGCCTCGGCCCGGGCCGCATCTTCCACTGCATGCGCTGGCTCGGCCAGGCCCAGCGCGCCTTCGACCTGATGTGCGAGCGCGCGAACAGCCGCGTGGCCTTCGGCAAGACCCTCGGCGAGCACCAGCAGATCCGCAAGTTCGTCTTCGACAGCGCCGCCGAGATTCAGGCCTCGCGGATGCTGACGCTGCATGCCGCTCAGAAGATCGACCAGGGTGGCGAGGCCCGGGTCGAGATCGGCATCATCAAGGTGGTCGGCGCCCAGATGCTGCACAACGTGGTCGACCGTGCGATTCAGGTTCACGGAGCCAAGGGGGTGACCGAGGATACGCCGCTCGAGCGCATGTACCGCCACGCGCGCTCCGCCCGGATCTACGACGGCCCCGACGAGGTACACGTCACGACCACGGCGCGCCGGATCCTGAACGCCTACAAGGTCGGCGACGGCTGGGACTTCGGGGCGCACTAGCCCGGCCTTCGAAGCAGGCGGAGGGCGAGCGGTGTTGCGCTCCGCGCCTCCGGGTCGCTACTCCTCAACAGGTGAGAGACGAGGTGTCGCGCCGGCTCCTGGCAGTGTTCGCGCTCTGGATTGGCAGCGGGTGTCTCGCGCCGGTTCCGGAGCCCCTCGGGCCCGCGCCCCGCTACCAGCGTGCGGACGGCGCGTTCGACGCGCTCGACCTCGATCGCGATGTGCTGGTCTGCGCGGATCGGGCGCGTGAACACGTCGGGGCCGCGTTTACGGACTGGCGGGCGCCGCCCGAGGTCCCGCGGCGGGCGCTGCGGGATCGCACCTCGGCGTGCATGGTCTGGAAGGGTTGGGCCGAGCCGCCGGGGCCGGACGCGGAGCAGGAGTGAGCGCGGGAGGATGCGACGTGAGAGGAGCACTGGTGCTGGCGCTGTTACTGGGGGGGCTGCTCGGTGGCTGCAGCCTCACGCCGGACGAGATCGAGCGGATCCGGGTCGAGAACGACCTGCTTCGCGAGGAACTTCAGATCGTGCGCCAGAATTGCAGCTACTACCGCGAACTGGAGGTGGAGGTGGAGCCCGGCCCGGACCCGGACCGCGAGCGCTGAGCGGCCGATCTCGGGCCCCTGGCGCCTGCTCGCCTCGCGTCCCTTGTTCGAGAGCCGCTGGTTCGAGCTCCGGTGCGATGAGCTCCGGCTGCCCTCGGGCGAGGAATTCAGCTATCACGTCATCGAGCATCCCGGCTTCGTCGTGGTGGTCGCGGTACTCGCGAGGGGGGAGGTGAGCAGTGAGCGGTTCGAACGATCCGATCCTGGTCTTCGGCGGCAGCGGCAGTCCCCGCCTGACGCAGCGGATCTGTGACTACCTGGACATCAGGCCCGCTATGGGCGAGGTGCTGCGCTTTTCGGAGGGCAACCTCTTCGTCCGGGTGAGAGAGAACGTTCGCGGGCGTCACGTCTACCTGGTTCAGTCAACCGCGTTTCCGGCCAACGACAACTTCATGGAACTGCTGTTCTGGATCGACGCCCTGTGTCGGGCCAGCGCCGAGTCGGTGACGCTCGTGATGCCGTACTTCAGCTATGCCAAGGGCGACAAGAAGGACGAGCCGCGGGTCTCGATCCGCGCCCGGGTCTGCGCCGACGCGATCGAGGCGGCGGGCGCGAACCGCGTGGTCACGCTCGACCTGCACGCTCCCCAGATCCAGGGCTTCTTCCGGCGTCCGGTGGACGACCTGTACGCGTTTCCGATCCTGTGCGACGTATTGGCCGCGCGCGGACTCGAGAACCTCGTGGTGATCTCTCCGGACGCGGGCTTCGCCAAGCACGCTCGCAGGTTCGCGTCACGTCTCGGAGCGCCGCTCGCGATCGCGGACAAGCAGCGCCGGGGCCACGACGAGCGAGCCGAGGTGGTCGAGATCATCGGGGATGTAAAGGGCCGCACGGCCCTGATCGTGGACGACTTCACGATCTCGGCAGGGACCCTCGTCGATGCCGCACGCGCACTGACGGAGCGCGGAGTCGAGGCCGTCTACGCGGCGGTATCTCACGGCGTCTTCAGTCCGGGCTCGATGGAGCGGATCGACGCGAGCCCGATCGAGCTTCTGGTGGTGACGGACTCGATCGAGACCCAGCCGGTCGAAATTTCGCGCAAGGTCGAGGTCGTCTCGGTGGCGCCGCTCTTCGCCGAAGCGATCCGGCGGATTCACACCCACGAGAGCATCAGCGTGCTGTTCCCGGACTGAGCCCCGGGGACTGCTACCTTCTCGGGCGGGATCGAGAACGCGCGCGAGCGGCGTAGGGCCCCCGGTCGCGGCGTTCGCCATGGGGGGCTCCCGATGCTCGTTGCAATTCCGGATCCACACCAGGCCACGCGCGTGCTCGCGGTCCAGCCGCACTACGACGACAACGACATTGGAGCTGGAGGCACCCTGGCCGCGTTGCGCGAGGCCGGCGCGAAACTTTGCTACCTGACCGTGACCGATGACCTCGTGGGGGTGCTCGATCCGGAACTCTCCGACGCCGAGGCGCGGAGCCGCCTGCGCGCCGAGCAGAAACAGGCCGCGGATGCGATCGGGGGGGTGTCGCAGAGCTGGCTCGACTACCCCGACGCGGGAGACTACGACTACTACGAGCTTCGCACGCAAGTCATTCGCGAGATCCGGCGCGTCCGGCCCGACTTCGTCTTCACGGTCGATCCCTGGCTCCCCTACGAGGCGCACCGGGATCACACGCGGGTCGGACGCGCGGTCGCGGAAGCAGTGCTGCTCTACCGCCTGCCGCGTCTCGCGACCGATCCCGAGGTGGACCGGGACTACGAGGGCCACGCGGTGCGCGGAATCGCCTTCTATTTCACCGCGCGAGGCAACACAGTGATCGATATCTCCCAGTTCCGGGAGCGAAAGCACCGTGCGCTCGACGCCTACCGCTCGCAGTTCACTCCCGACGGACTCCGCGAACTGCACGCCGCACTCGAGTGGAAGGAGCGCAGTTGGGCTGAGGGCGAGCCCTTCTCGCACGGCGAGTCCCTCACGGTGCTCGCGCCCCGCCATCTCCACGTAAATCCGGACGCGGACGAGATGGCGGGCTGAAGCCCCGGAGCCCGCCGACCCTAGCTGGCTGCCGGGGCCTCGGGGGCGCGACGTTCGAGCATGCGTTCGACCCAGCGCCGGCAGGTCGCGGTCGGCTGGGCCCCCGTGACCACTGCCTCGATGCCGTCGAGCCGCACGGCCGGGACGCCGGTGGCCCCGCAGTTTAGCGCCTCGTTGTGTTCGTCGAGCACGAGTCGCGAGATTTCCGGATCGTCCATCCGCGCGAACGCTTCTTTGGGTAGCTCGAGTTCCGTCCAGAGTGCTTCGAGGGTCGCGCGCTCGCTGATGTTGCGATTCTCGCCGAAGTAGGCGCGGAGCAGGCGCCGGTGCATCCGGCGAAAGGCGTCGGGTCCGACGCTTGCGGCCGCCTTGGCGGCCAGGTGCGCGGGCACACTGTGCGTGGGGGGATCCGTGTCGCCCTCCCAGGGTTGGAACTCTCCGGAATCCTCCTCCGCTGCCGGCCGTCTCCACGACTTCGTGTAGTTGCGGAACTTCTCCAGGCTGCGGCCGGGTTCGGGCTGCGGCCGGAGCAGGAAGCTCCGCCACTCGAGCTCGATCCGGCTCTCGAACTCGAGTTCGAGCTTCTCCCAGCGAACCGATGCGTTGTAGCACCACGGGCAGAGGTAGTCGGAATAGATCAGAAAGCGGAGCGGCGGGAGGGAATGCATCCGCGTCACCCGATCACCTCGTGTTCTTTGCTGATCCAGATCGGCGAGTGCACGAGGTCGATGAAACGGCGCTCGTCCTCGAGCAGGGCCCGCCCCGCCTCGAGCCCGGCTTCGGTCGCGGTCGCGGCCTGAAACTCCTCGAGGCTCTCCCACCAGAGTTCGGCGACGCCGTCGTACTCTTCCGGGCCGCCGCGTCCTGCTCGGAGTGCGGCGTTGACGGGATCGCTGAGCGTATGTGTCTGCACATAGCGTGAGATGCGCAGCGCCCCGGCGTGCTTCTCGACCAGCGGCGCGTGGTTTTCTCTCCAGTAACGCTGGAATTCCTCGCGGGAGAGTTCCGGGAGGCGTCGCAGACAGAAGCTGAGTTTTAGCATTTCGGGGCTCCTCGAAATCTCCGGGCATTCTACCCTCCCGTGGTCCCTCCGGGCCCCTCCGGGTCGCTCCGGAACGCGCCCGAGCCGGGCTCCGGGCGCAGAGCGATCTCGAGCAGCGCCGCGCTGCGCCAGCTTCCCGCTACAGTCTGAGCGGGGGGAGCCGGTGACGCCGTTCGACTACGCGATTGTCGGGCTGTATCTGGTCGTGACGCTTGCGTGGGGCGCTCGCCACGCGCGCCGGGCGGGCCAGAGCGTCGAGCAATTCTTCGTCGCTGGCCGCAGCCTGCCCTGGTGGCTGGCCGGCACCTCGATCGTCGCCACGACCTTCGCGGCCGACACACCGCTCGCGATCGCGGGCCTGGTCGTGACCGAGGGGATCGCGGGCAACTGGTTCTGGTGGGCCGACGTGCTGCCCGCCATGATCGCGGCGCTTCTGATCGCGGCACTCTGGCGCCGCAGCGGCGTGATAACGGACAACGAAATCATCGAGCTGCGCTACGGGGGGCGCGCGGCCGCGGGCCTCCGCGGCTTCCGCGCGATCTACTTCGGCGTGATCCGGAACGCGATCGTAATCGGCTGGGTCAACCTCGCGATGCTCAAGGTGCTCGAACTCACGCTCGGTCTCGAGCCCGGGCAGGCCCCCTGGGTTCTAACGGGTCTCTTCGTACTCACGGTGTCCTACACGTTGCTCTCCGGGCTCTGGGGCGTGGTAATCACCGACGTGATCCAGTTTTCGGTGGCGATGATCGGTTCGGTGGTGCTCGCAGCGCTCGCCGTCGAGAGCGCCGGGGGGCTCGCGGCACTGCTCGGAGAACTGCAAGCGCGGATTGGGCCGGAGGCGGCGGGCGCGACCCTCGCGCTGGTCCCGCACGAGTCCGAGGCGTTCTGGGCCTTCGTGATCTACGTCGGCATCAAGAGTTGGTCGACCGGCAACACCGAGGGGGGCGGCTACGTGGCGCAGCGGCTCTTCGCGACGCGCGACGAGCAGAGTGCGCGGCTGGCGGCGATCTGGTACGCGGTCGCGCATTTCGCGCTCCGGCCCTGGCCCTGGATCCTGGTGGGCCTGGTCGCATTCGTGTCGTATCCAAGTCTCGAGGATCCCGAGTCGGGCTACGTGCGCGTACTGCTCGATACGATGCCGATCGGACTTCGAGGTGCCATGATTGCCGCGATGCTGGCGGCTTTCATGTCGACCGTCGACACGCAGCTGAACTGGGGCGCCTCCTACCTGACGCACGACCTGTTTCGGCGCTTTCTGGCCCCGGGGGCATCGGAGCGCACGCTGGTTCGCGTGGCGCGGGCGAGCGTGGTCGGTCTCGCCGCGATCGGGGCGCTCACGACGCTGCTGATGCCGTCGATCTCGGGGGCCTGGAAGTTCCTGGCTCACATCTCGGCCGGAGCCGGACTCATCGCGCTGCTCCGCTGGTTCTGGTGGCGCATGAACGCCTGGGGCGAGATCGCCGTGATGGTGGTCTCGCTGGTGGCCGCGAACGCGGTGATGCTCCTGACCGAGATCCCGTTTCCATTCTCGCTCGCGGTCACGGTCGGGATCTCGGTTCCGGTGGCGCTCGCCGTGATGTGGCTGTCACCGCCCGAACCGGTGGAACGGCTCAGGGCCTTCTACCGGAAGGTGCGCCCGCCGGGCGCGTGGGGGCCGGTTGCGGAGCCGCTCGGCCTGCAGCATGAACGCCTGGGCGTGCGGGCCTGGATGCTCGTCGGCGCTGCGACCTTCGGCGTGTATGCGCTCCTGCTCGGAATCGGTGGGCTGGTGCTCGGAAGTCCGCTCGCAGGGACGGCCGGCCTGTGTCTCGGAATTGGGCTACTGGCGATCGCGCTCCGGCAGCCGGCCGCGCGCGGGGAGGCCGGGGACGGGTCGGGGCCTTGAGTCTCGATTCGCCTCAGGCCTCGACGGCGTTGGCCCGGATCACCTCCGAGTAGAAGCGCGCGCTCGCCTTCGGAATCCGAGCCTGGGTCTCGA
>SPKZ01003652.1_pt1 | contig 14012 bp, 9 predicted proteins | sample 2456571 | NCBI WGS metagenome assembly SPKZ01 (sample SAMN11192286, study PRJNA482655) | marine metagenome | biome: ENVO:00000447; feature: ENVO:00000244|ENVO:00000211|ENVO:00000569|ENVO:00002023; material: ENVO:00002151; isolation source: ocean water from marine abyssalpelagic zone ...
ACCATGAGGACCATGCTGACGGCTGTGATGGCAAGCAGGAGGAGAAAGTAGGCGTTCGAATTGATGCCCCTGAGACGGGCAAACTCTTCGTCAAAACACACCGCAACGAGCTTGTGGTAGAACAGGGCAATGAGAATAAGCACAAGGATCCCCAGGGCAAAGGTGGCGGTGACATCACTTCCCGAGGTGACGAGGATATTGCCGAAGATGTAGCTCTCGAGGTTTGGTTTCTGGCCGGGAGTGTAGTGAATGAAGAGGATGCCGGCCGCCATCCCGAAAGCCCAGATCGCACTGATGATCGTGTCCTCGCGTTCACTCGCGCGCAGGCTGACCCAGCCGATAATGAATGCAGAGAGGAGGGCGGCGAGAAAGCCTCCCAACATGGGGGTGAGCCAGTCCAGGTCGTAGGTCCTGCCGAAATAGAAGGCGGCGCCAATTCCTCCGAGCATGCTGTGGGCGATCGCTGCCGCAATGTAGCCGATTCGACGGGTGACAACGAGAGAGCCGACCGCACCAAAAGTGAACGCGGAAATGATACCGGCAAGGAGCGAGTAGCGAATCAGCGGAATCGTTTGAACGGCGTCGAAGAACTCAGTCATGCTGGCAGGCGGAATGGTCTCCTTGCGAATGGCGGGTGCGAAGGTCGTGTTCGACGCGATGTACGCCGCTGTAGATTTCCTTCACGACTTCTCCGGATAGGGGAAGAGAGTGGCGGTGGATGCGATGATTGACGCAGAGCACCGAGTTTCCCACCGCGGAGACGAGGTCGAGGTCGTGAGTGACGAGGAGAATGGTCATTTTCTCCCGAAGGCGTGTGAGGGTCTCAAGTAATTGGGCTTCCACAGATAAATCAATATTGGCAGTCGGCTCGTCGAGGAGCAGCAGCTTGGGCTCACAGGCGAGAGCCCGCGCGATGAGAACTCGCTGACGCTGGCCTCCGGAAAGGTCGGAGAAGGGGCGACTGGACGAATCTGCCAGAGCCACTTCCTCGAGCGCTTTCAAGGCGACTTCGCGACAGGCTTTGGAGTAACGTCCCACGCCCAGTCGGTCGAGACGCCCCATCAAAACGATGTCGAGAGCGCTGACGGGATAGAGTGGGTCGAATCTCAGGGCCTGGGGGACGTAGCCAATATCGCAACGTGCCTTGGCCGGTGACTTTCCGAGAATGGTCAGGCTGCCCTGGCTGGGCTCGAGCAGACCCAACATGAGTTTTAACAGCGTCGACTTGCCGCCTCCATTTGGGCCGATCACACAGAGAGATTCGCCTTCATGAATCCGGAAGGATACGTCTTCCAGAACGAGTGGTTTCTGATAGCGAAACGAGAGCCCACGCGCTTCCGCAACAATGGGCGTGGAGTGTTCGGATGATTCAACAGGGTTCACTCGGAGAGGTAACAGGGTTCAGTCAGTTGCCGGGGCTTCGGCGCATCTGATAATCTGACTCGGTCAAATAATATGCACGCCTTTTGCGCAAGAGTCTTGCGTTATTACTTCTGTCGAGCGAGCCGTTTCTCATTGATTTTGAGAAGGATTTCCGCCGTCGCGCGAGCGTCGCAGAGAGCGCGGTGATGGCTTTCCAGCGAGATTTCAAAATGGGCACTGAGGTTGGCGAGAGAGTAGGAGGGCAGTCCCGGAAAATGTCGGCGGGATTCGACGACAGTGCAAAGCGTGGGACAGCGCAGTTCTTCTCCGATTCGTTCGTACTCGCCCTTGATGAAACTGTAATCAAACTTGGCCCGATGGGCCACAAACACGGCCCCATCGAGGAACTCCCGAAACCCGTCGGCGATGTCGGCAAAGAGCGGCGCATCAGCGACCATGTCGTCAGTGATCCCGGTCAGGGACACGATATTCCCCGGGATGCGTCGCTGTGGATTGATGAGAGAAGACCATTCCTCGATGATTTTGCCGTTGCGAACGCGGACGGCTCCGATCTCGGTGACGCGATTCCACTGGGCGTTGCCGCCGGTAGTTTCCACATCGACAACGACATAGTCCTGATCCGGGTCGACGATCCATTCGACTCGCAGCACTTCAACAGGAAAGCCGGCGCGCTTGAGCCTGTCGAGTTGGGCGAGCTGATTGCGACGCAGGGAGTCGCCCTCGGCCTTGATCTCGGCGAAACGGACCTGGTCATCTTTGATGACCATCAAGTCAGGGAAGCCGTTGCGCCGAGCCTGCCACTGTTCGCTCATTTCCCGCAGGACATGGGAAAGGGCTCCTTTCGGCGCTGATCTGACGAGGCGGCAGGTGAGATCGAGAAGGTCGGGGGACCAAATGACGAAGTGGTTCGGGGAACCGTCGTGCTCCTCAAAGGATTGCCGGATGCGTTCGATAACGGCCCCGGGATTTGAAAACTCCTCGAGGCGGGAATCAATGGTTTCACGGTGGTTGTGATAGAACTGGCCGGTATGGAGGTCTTGCGGGCTGCGGTCAAAAGGGGTGTGGACCGCCGCGGACTCGTCGGTGAAGAGTAGGTCCCAGAAGATGAGCCCGAAGAGTTGGCCCCAGATCACGTTTTCGGTGTGCCAGGCTTGGGCACCGCCTTGCTGGAGCTTTCGGATCGCGGCTCCTTCGGGATAATTACGCCCCGATTCATCGAGTGGCAGGACAGGGGCCTCTCGGAGCAGGGCAGTGAGACGCCCAACTTTCTTTTTCTCAAACTTTCGTTCGTAAAAGTCTTCGGCGAAGAGGAGTTCCTGGTCGCAGGACGGGTCTTCAATAAGGCGGCCGAGCAGTTTTGCCGCTTCTTCAGCGCGGCCTGCGCTCATGAGAAGGCGAACGGTGCGCTCAGTCGACGGAAACTGATCCGAAAGTTGGTGGACGGCGAGAGCTCGCTCGAAGTCTTCGTGACGTTCGAACCAGGCTCCGAGCCGGTTGAGGGCGCGGCCACGTAGTACTTCAATGTCAGGATCGTCAATCCGGGGCCAATGGGGAGATTCGGTGAAACACTGCTCAACAGTCGCTTCGCCGGGATCGGTGAGTTCGGCGAGCAGCTTGCGGTAGCGATAGGCTGCCAGGGCGACGACGCGGGAATTGAAGCGGGGTTTGAACTCCTGTTTGAACGCCTGCGTTTTCATGACGCCCAGATCCCGCAGAGCAAAATCAGCGAGACCGGAGCGTAGATCTCCGAAATAGAGAAACAGAAAGTAGCCGAGTTCGTCGGTGTGCCCCTGGGCAAGGTGCGTTTCGATGGAGCCGGGAGCGCATAACTCTTCGAAAGGCAGTTCGGTCAGGGTAAACTGAATGAGTTCGGCCTTCTTCGCGTTGCTGCGAGGCATTTCAACGGTGAGGGGAAAGTCATGTTGGCGGATGCGGGCGGCGAGGGCATCGCGCGTATGAATGCGAAGCAGGTCTTCGTACTGGGTGGCAGCCACCGGGAGGATGAAATCCCGATCGCGGAGCTCTGCGACGGCAGCGGGGGTGTCGTGGATTTCTTCGTAGCGAAGGTAGTCGCGAACAAAGACATGACCCTTGCGGTTCACCATGCGGACATAGAGGCAGCGGGCATCGAGGCTGAGGTTCTGAAAGCTTTCGGCAAAGGCGAGGTGTTTCGGATCGAGGGCGTGTTGGTAGCGCGTCAGGATAAAATCCAGCATTTCCTCGAAGTGATCGAGGTAGTAGCGGGATTTAAGAATAACGGCAGGCTTGGGGGACACGGTTTGTTAATTTGGCATGTTCCTTTGAACAATTCCACCAAAGCTCTCAAAAAAGCTGGAAGGGGCAGGGAGCTCTGTTAGCCTTTGCCCCATGTCATCCTTGCTGGAAGTCACCGGAATCGGGAAGTCATTTCCCGGAGTGAGAGCGCTCAACGGGGTGGACTTTTCCGTGTCTGCCGGAGAAGTCGTGGCGCTGCTCGGCGAAAACGGCGCCGGTAAGAGCACGTTGATGAAGATCCTGGCCGGGGTTCAGCCGCCGGATGAAGGTGAGATTCAGGTCGGTGGTGAAACGGTGTCGATTCGCTCAGTTCATGAAGGCCTCGAAATGGGGATTGCGCTGATCCACCAGGAGTTGAACCTCGCCACCAACCTGACCGTGGGTGCGAATATCTTTCTGGGGCGTGAGCCTCGCACTGCGGGAGTGATTGATGAGAAAGCGATTGCGGAGAACGCGGCGGTCTTTCTCGAGCGGGTTGGTTTGGATGTGGCACCTGACACGCTGGTGGAGGACCTGACGATCGGGAAGCAGCAGCTCGTTGAGATCGCCAAGGCACTTTCAACCCATGCCAAGATCTTGATCATGGATGAGCCGACTTCGAGCCTCTCGCAAGGTGAGACGGAGCGGCTCTTCGAAGTGGTCAAGGAACTGAGGAACGACGGCGTTGCGATTGTCTACATTTCTCACCGACTCGGCGAAGTCGAGGAGCTGGCCGATCGGGTGGTCGTGCTTCGCGACGGTGAAAACGCAGGGGATCTTTCCCGCAAAGAGATCAATCATGATGCTATGGTCAGCCTGATGGTGGGACGTGACCTGTCGCAGTTCTATAACCATGAGCCTCAGAAGCCCGGTGAAGTCGTCCTCTCCGTTTCCGGGATGAGAACGCCGGCTCATTCGCACGAGGAGATTTCTCTCGAGCTTCGGGCAGGAGAGATTGTGGGTTTGGCAGGGTTAGTCGGGGCCGGAAGGACCGAATTGCTTGAAACGCTCTTTGGAATTGCTCCGGCGGTTAGCGGTGATATTTCCGTTGGAGGAGAGACGGTCGCTGTGACCGGTCCCCGGGTTGCTATTGCCCATGGCATGGCGTTGGTCCCCGAAGATCGCAAGCAACAGGGGCTGGTGATTGAGATGGCGGTGGCTGATAATCTGAGCCTGGCCTCCCTCGAACGTGACCAGAAGAGAGGGCGGCTCAATTTCGAGGCGGAGAAGAGCATCACTGAAGAGATGACGGAAAAAATGCGGATCAAGACTCCGTCGTCACGGCAGGTGGTTCGATATCTGTCGGGCGGCAACCAGCAGAAAGTCGTGCTGGGCAAGTGGCTCGCGATGAAGCCGAGGGTTCTGTTGCTCGATGAGCCGACCCGCGGCATCGATATCGGGGCAAAGCAGGAAATTTACGCGCTGATGGAGGAACTGGCAGAGGAGGGGGTAGCGATTCTCTTTGTTTCCAGCGAAATGGAGGAAATTCTCGGGATGTCGGACCGTGCTCTCGTCATGCACGAAGGCCGCCTCTCCGGAGTGCTGAGCCGGGAGGAGCTTAGCGACGAAGCGGTGATGCAGCTGGCCACGGGGCGCAGCGAAGCCGCGGCCTGATTGACGAGTCGCGCTGTGACTTGCGCAATCTTGCGAGGTGGCCGACATTCGCGCCCCTATGGCCCGTGTCCTAGCCGCCATGTCTGGAGGAGTCGACTCCTCGGTTGCTGCAGCCCTGCTTCTTGAGCAGGGGCATGAGGTCGTGGGTGCTTACATGAAGAACTTCACGAATGAAGAGAACCTGCCGGGGGACTGCCCCTGGGAGGAGGACATTCGTGACGCCCGGGCCGTCTGTGACTACCTCGGGATTGAGTTTCGCATCCTCAGCTTGATGGATGAGTATCATGACCGGGTCGTGGAATACCTTCTCGCGGGCTACCGCAACGGGGTGACTCCGAATCCGGACGTGATGTGCAACCGGGAGATGAAGTTCGGTATCTTTCGTGAATTCGCGAAGTCGCAGGAGTTTGAGTATCTCGCCACGGGGCACTATGCCCGGATCGATCGTCACAATGACGGTTCAGTCGATATTCTTCGCGGGGCAGATGGGAAAGATCAGACTTACTTTCTCGCTCTGCTGGAGCAGGATCAGATTCAGCCCGCGATGTTTCCCATCGGTCATCTTCCGAAGCCGGAGGTCCGAAAGGAGGCTGAGCGTCTCGGAATCCCGGTGGCCCAGAAGAAGGACAGCCAGGGAATCTGTTTCATCGGCGATATCAAGATGTCAGATTTCCTCGGACATTATATCAAGGATAATCCCGGTCCCATCGTAACGCTGGATGGTAAAGAGGTCGGCAGTCATCGCGGGTTGCACCTTCACACGCTGGGGCAGCGCAAAGGCCTCGGTGTGCCATCCAATACCTTCGGAAAGGCCTACGTCGTGGTGGAAAAACGCGGTGAGACCAATGAACTGGTGGTTGCCTTTGACGAGCCGGAGACCCCGAAGCTCTACGCGACGAAGTGCCGAGTCGGGAGTATCTCGGTCACGAATCAGCCTCTTGGCTCGGCCGAAGATCTCGCCGCCCAGCCTCGCTATCGCTCAGCTGCGGTATCGGTGACGCCTGAGTTTCGTGATGATACGACGGCTATCCTCACCTTTGAGAAGCCGCAGCGGGCGCTGACGCCGGGACAGATCTGCGCGTTCTATGATGGGCCGAAGCTCCTCGGGGGAGGTGTGTTTCAGGAGATCATGCACGAAGGCTGAACAGGCTGAACAGCTCCGGTATTAGAAGGAGTCGCTGATCAACTGGATGAATCGCGAGCCTGCCGGGGTGAGCTTTGCGCTGGAGCCGGTGCCGGTAATGCGGGCTGAAGTCATGTAGGAGTGATCGGTCTCGGAGTGTTTCACGTAAGAGACAATCGGTGCACTGGTCGACTTCAGGCTCGGTCGGACCTGCAGGGGAATGCCGGTAGCGGCGAATGAAAATTCCCAGCTGGGAGGATTGGATCCCCGGTCGAGATCGCGCAGGAGCCAGGGATAGCGTCGCAGGATATCGACCTTGCCGTGATTGGGAACGATGACCTTGTAGTAGACTTCGGTCTCGTTGACGAGGAAAGACGGAATGGTGATGTTTGGATCTTTGCGATGCTCGATATAGAGCTTGGCAATATCCATTCCGATGAGATTGAAGCCGTTGAAGAGGCTGTGCTTGTTTTCGCTGGTGAAGTGACGTTCATACCAGCCCTGGAAACGGTCACTCAGAATCATGCAGAGCTCGAGGTGAACGTGGGCTCGTTCGCGGTTAATTCCGGCTCCGGTGTAACCCATGATGGCAATGGTTTCGCCGGCTTTGACGGCCTGACCACGCGTCGCGTTGATTTTACTGAGGTGGGCGTAAAGGGAAAAGAAAGGTCCGTAACCCCAGTCATGGTGCACGACCAGATACTTCCCGTAGTTGCTGGCTGAGGAGGAGTCATTCACATGCACAACCGTTCCGTCGGCGATAGATCGGATTTCATCGAGAGGATTGCCCGAACTGTCGCGATGGACGGGACGAATGTCGATGCCCTCGTGGAGGCGGGTGTAAACGATACCGATGCTGGTGCGCCTCTGGTTCCGGCAGAATCCGTAGGTGCCGCCCTGCCAGGGCTTGGAATTGACCCCTTCGAAGTAGCGGTCGGTGTACATGTAAAACTTCGAGGGATCGCTACCGAAGATGGCATCGTTGTCAGAAGTCAGAACGAGACCGAGTGGCCGGATTTGACCCAGGGCAGGCAGGGACACGGCCAGAAGGAGAAACGCGAGGGGAAAGAATCTCATGACAGGAGTGTCGAACGACGTGATTTTAATTAACACATCTAAGACACTTTGCCGGCATCTTGGGGCAACCTTATCGCCCCATCATCTGATTACCCTTTGTCTTAACGGGAAGGAAGCGCAAATTCAGGGCCGGCGGTCGCTCCGCCCAAATCGTCGACGTGGGGGAATTGCTTCTGGAATTCCTTGAGATGCCGTTGTTGGAGCCCGCTCCAGACCACTACGACACCGTCGGTGATGGGTCGATCCACGAGAACCACCGACAGGGGAGCATCTGAGCAACGGATTCCGAGAAGCTTACCGTGATTCACCAGGGTTTGTTCCTCTAACTCACGCGCCGCGTAGTCCTTGAATCTGAAGGCGGCCCCGTAGGTAACGCCATCCTCAGCGGTGAAGGGATAGAACCACTGGATGTCCGAGGCCGTGAAGGTCGGCATCTTGCTGAAAAAATACTGCCGGTGCTCGCTGCCGAGTTTGACGGGAGTCACCATCTTCGGATTGCTGTTCGACTCCTCCTCGAAGTGCATCGTGATCAGGCGACTGCTTTTCGACTGCTGTCCGCCACCGTAGCACCAGAGCGAGACAGCGAGGATTGAAGCCAGAATGGTGATTCGGCGCATCATTCCCGTAATTAAAGCGGCGAAACGGTCCTCTGGCAAGTCACGTTCCGCGAAATGGGGGGGCATGAAATAGAAAGGAAAAGCGCTTTTTTTCGTTGTCCCATCTATCAACATTCGCTAGATCAGGCGCGGTAAATTGTGATACGATTGCAATCCCCCCCTCCAGAAAGTGGTTAGGTAACGAGGTAATTGAGACAAACAGCATTCCCAAGATTATGTCAGAAGAATCGACAGAAGTGATAGCCAGAGACGAAGTGAAACAGAATGAGCTGCCGGACAAGTTGCAGAAGCTCTATCTGAAGGCGGAAAGCGCTCTGGAGCTGAGGAACTGGGACTATGCCGTGAGCTTGATCCAGGCGATCCTGAAGCAGGAGCCCGGTTTCCTCGACGGTCGTCGTGCCCTCCGCTTGGCTTCCGTGAAGGCCAACGAAGGCAAGAAGGGCGTCAAACTGGGCGGCGAAGCGCTCAAGGTCATGAAGATGCAGGGGCAGGTCAAAAAGGACCCGCTCAAGGTCATAGAAGCACTCGAAAAGGAGGTGCTGGGTTCGGATCCTTACAACGCCCAGGGCAACGAATTGCTCTACGATGCGGCTCTCGCAGCAGGACTGGCCATGACGGCAGGCTATGCCCTGGAAACCGTGATCGAAGGGGACCCTGATAACATCAAGTTCTGCCACAAGCTGGGTGACTTCTACATGGATCGCGAGGCCTTTGACAAGGCAGCCGAGATCTTTGGCAAGATTGTCGAAAACAACCGTACCGACCTCGAAGCTTCCAAGAAATACAAGGATGCGACCGCGCGCGGCTCGATTGCTTCCCAGAAGTGGGACAGCGACGGTGACTGGCGTGACCTCCTCAAGGACAAAGGCGCTGCTGCCGACCTCGAGAGCGAAGGCCGCGCGGCCATGACAGGTGACCAACTCCAGGAGCAGGTGGCTCGTTTGCTTGCGGAATACAATCAGGACCAGAACAACATTACTGTTGTTAAGAAGCTGGCCGCCACCTACGAAGATCTCGAAGATTTCCAGAGTTCCTTGCAGTTTTATGAGTGGGCATTCTCTCTCTCAGCCAATGACCCCGCGCTGGAAAAGAAGGTGGCCGAAATTCGTGAGACCGTGAATTCTAATTATCTGGCTGAACTCCGCAAGTTTGTGGATGAGAATCCGGAGCATCCCGATATTGAGCAGTACAAGCAACAGCTCAAGGATGCCGAGTCAGGTCAGAAAGAGCAGCTCATTGCCGAGTCTAAGGAGCGAGTGGAGCGTAACCCCACCGACAACGATCTTCGTTACGAGCTGGGATCACGCCTCTATGACAACGAGGATTACCGCGAAGCGATTCAGCACCTCCAGCAGGCCAAGCGCAGCCCCAACCTGCGTATCAAGGTGATGAACATGCTCGGTCAGTGTTACGACCGCATGAACATGTCCGACCTGGCTGCGAGCCAGTTCGAAGAAGCGATCGCTGAACTTCAGGTGATGGACGACACCAAGAAGGAACTTCTCTACAACGTGGGACTTCTCTACGACAAGCTCGGTAACGAGGAGAAGTACCTTGAGTCCCTCAAGGAAATCTACGCCGTCGACTACGGCTACAAGGATGTCGCTGAGCGCGTTGAGAAATCCTACGGCGGCTGATGCCGGTGATTGGCTGTTAGTGACTAGCCATTGGTTTTTACGCGAAGAGCGCGGCGATTGCCGCGCTCTTTTTGTGTTCACAAACTGAAGGTGTAGTGGCCGTCCCGGATGTCGACCGTGATGGTGTCGCCGTCTTTGAACTTGCCGTCGAGCAGGTCCAGGCTGAGCGGGTCGAGCAGTCGATTCTGAATGACACGCTTGAGCGGGCGGGCACCGTAGGCGGGATCATACCCCTCCGTCGCGAGTTGCTCGAGAGCCGCATCGCTGAGGTCGAGGTTGAGCCCCTGAGCTTCGAGTCGCTTGATGACTCGAGCCAACTGGATCTTCACGATCTCACCGAGATCAGCCTCACTGAGCCGGTCGAAAATGATCGTTTCATCAATTCGGTTGAGGAATTCGGGGCGGAAGTGTCCGCGCAAGGCTTCGTTGACGAGCGCTTCACGCTGCTCCGGGTTTTCCTCGGACATGATGTATTCGGATCCGATGTTACTGGTCATGATGATGACCGTGTTCCGGAAATCGACCGTGCGTCCCTGGCCATCCGTGATGCGGCCATCATCGAGGACCTGGAGAAGCACATTGAAGACGTCGGGGTGGGCCTTTTCGACTTCGTCAAAGAGAACCACAGAGTAGGGCTTGCGTCGGACGGTTTCAGAAAGCTGTCCCCCTTCTTCGTAACCCACGTAGCCGGGAGGAGCTCCGATGAGTCGGGCAACGGCGTGTTTCTCCATGTATTCGCTCATGTCGATGCGCACCATGGCATGCTCGTCGTCGAACAGGAACTCGGCGAGAGCGCGCGAAAGCTCGGTTTTTCCGACCCCGGTTGGGCCGAGGAAAAGGAACGAACCGATTGGCCGGTTTTCATCCTGCAGTCCGGCACGAGCGCGTCGAACTGCATTGGAGACCGCCACGACAGCGTCCTTCTGGCCGATAACCCGATCCCCGAGACGGTCTTCCATGTGCACGAGCTTGGATCGCTCGCCTTCCTGGAGGCGGGAGACAGGGATGTGGGTCCACGAACTCACCACTTCGGCGATGTCTTCTTCGGTGACCTCCTCTTTGAGGAGGCGGTTGGCGTTCTGCATTTTCTGCAGCTCGGCCTTGGCCTCCGTGAGAGCGTCTTCTTTATCGGGAATCAGACCATACTGGATCTCGCTGGCACGACCGAGGTTGCCCTCGCGTTGAGCCTGTTCGAGTTCGGTGCGGAGCTGTTCGAGTTCCTCTTGAACGACATTGGCCTGATCGATGACAGACTTTTCGTTCTGCCACTGGGCTTTGAGGGCATCAGCCTGTTCCTTGAGATCGGCGATTTCTTTCTCCACTTTCTTCAGACGATCCTTGCTGGCGTCGTCTTTCTCTTTCTGAAGTGCCTGGCGCTCCATTTCGAGCTGCATGCCCTGGCGTTCGAGCTGGTCGATTTCGGTGGGCAGGCTGTCGAGCTCGATCTTGAGCCGGGAAGCTGCTTCGTCGATGAGGTCGACGGCTTTGTCAGGGAGGAAACGGTCGGAGATGTAGCGATCACTCAGGGTGGCCGCGGCAACCAGGGCCGAATCCTTGATGCGGACGCCGTGGTGCACTTCGTAGCGGTCCTTGATGCCGCGAAGAATGGCAATGGTGTCCTCAGCGCTGGGCTCGTCGATGGTGACCGGCTGGAAACGGCGCTCGAGAGCGGCGTCCTTTTCGATGTATTTGCGATATTCGTCCAGGGTCGTGGCACCAATGGTGCGCAGCTCGCCACGGGCGAGTTGCGGTTTGAGCAGGTTGGAGGCATCGACTGCACCTTCGCTGGCTCCGGCACCTACAATGGTGTGGAGCTCGTCGATGAAGAGAATGATCTCGCCATCGCTTTCGGTGACTTCTTTGAGGAACGCCTTGAGGCGGTCTTCAAATTCTCCGCGATACTTGGCTCCGGCGATCATGGAGCCAATGTCCATAGCGATAAGCCTTTTGTTTTTGAGAGAGTCGGGAACGTCGCCACTGACAATGCGCCGGGCGAGGCCTTCAGCGATGGCTGTTTTACCAACGCCGGGTTCACCAATGAGAACAGGATTGTTCTTGGTTCGTCGTGAAAGAATCTGCATGACGCGGCGAATCTCTTCGTCGCGGCCGATGATTGGATCGATCTTGCCTTCGCGTGCTATGGCGGTGAGGTCGGTCCCGTATTTCTCGAGAGACTGGTACTTGCCTTCCGGATCCTGGTCGGTGACTCGCTGATTGCCGCGGACCGATTGGATTGCCTCCTGCAAACCTGCTTCGGTCACGCCTTGCTGCTGGAGCAGGGATTTGAGGTCGGAATTGCCCTCGTTGACGATGGCGAGGAGCACGTGCTCCACGCTGGTGAAGTCGTCCTTCATTTTGCCGCGAATTTTTTCCGCGGTGTTCATGACGGCACGCAGGTCTGAACTCAGGTAGACCTGCTGACCTGCATTGCCTTGAACGGAAGGGAGATTGCCAAGCAAGGTGCTCACCTGGCTGTTCAAGGAGTCAGGATCGGCTCCGATCTTCGAGAGAATGGGCCGGGTGACACCCTCCGGTTGGTCAAGGAGAGTAGAGAACAGGTGCACGCTGCTGAGTTCGGCGTGGGAATGCTCGTTTGCCAGGCTTTGAGCAGCCTGGAAAGCTTCCTGTAGTTTTAGAGTAAATTGATTGGGGTTCATGAGCGGTGGGGGTTGCGCTCCCAAGTCTATGATGGATACGACACCGGGTCGGCGCCAAGCCATCATTGCCTTTGAAGCGGCTCCAATTGTCCTTTCTGATCTTTTAGAACGACATTACATCTTTTTGTTCAAAAAAAAGATGAGTCAATTCTGGGTGTGACAGGTGTCGAAGAAACCGGCGAATCCTAAAAGAAAAGCATGCGCACCCCGGCTATCGCGGAGAAGGCGTAGAGCAGGTATTCGAAGATCCTTTGAGGAATGAGGTGGATCATCTTTTTGCCGATGAAGATTCCGGCAATGAGAGCGGGAAGCAGATAAAGATTCAGCTTGAGTGACTCGGGATTGATCAGTTCAAGCTGCCCCAGGAACGGAACTTTGAACAGATTCACGAGCAGGAAGAAGCGAGCGCCGACTCCAAGGAATTCCATCTTCGGCATTCGATGTACAAGGGCATAGATCGAATAAACGGGACCTGCAGCGTTTGCGAGCATGGTGGAGATACCGATCATGACGCAGCTGATCCATCGGAACACTCGCGAGTCGGGGAGGTGTTCGAGGAATTCCTTTTTAAACTCGCGGATGAGTTGGAGAATGAGCATCAACAGGATGATGCCGCCGATAACTTTTCGGGCCGTATTGTCGTCAAAGGCGTCGAGGAGCAGCCATGAGCCGACAATGGCCGCAAAGGTCACCGGAACGAAGGGCCAGATCATTTTCCAGGTCGCATATTTCCAGAACAAAGGAAGGACAATCAGGTCACAGATGACCAGCATCGGCAGAATAATGCCGACGCTGTTCTTGGCTCCGAAGAGTTCAGCGATCACCAGCACATTGACAATGGCCAGACCGGGAAATCCGGCCTTGGAGACGCCGAGGCACAGAGCCCCAAGACAGGCGAGAGCAAGGGCAGTGGTTGTGGCGTCAAATGGCATAGGGGATGGCGAAGGCCAGCGATACGGCGGGAAAGGGAGCCAATCAATTGCTTTCCTTCCGTGAGTGGGGAGACAAGCAGCTCAGGGTTTACTTCGACGAGCGAATTGATAAGGTTTTCGACGTGTGCTGTTTCTCTCAACCGGTTACTTATGTTGCCGATACCTCGATCTTCTGTCGGATGGGAGCGAAGGGGAACCAGGTTGTAATCTACAGCATGACCATCGAAGCGAGCAACGATCTGGCCATGGTGTTGCCGGTTCCGGTTGCTGAGCAACGGAACGAGGAGAGTGTTCAGTTCGTTGATCTCTCCAACTACCCGAAGTTCTTCACACAACTCGATCGTGGATTTCCACAGAACTCGTTTGGCAATTTTGGGGATACACCAAAAGCGCAGCCGGCCAGGTCTACCCTGGAAGTCAAACAGGTAGGCAGCTACTCAGCTTCTTTCGTGCCGACCGTTGATGACTTTGATCGTCTTGAACCCGCGTTTCGAATTCCCTCAGACACATGGAAAAAGCTGCCGGAATTCTCCGGCTACGGGTTTGTGGTATTTAAGCTGCGGCAGGGCAAACATCGAGTGCATCCGATGGCTTTTGCCTATCCGGCCCGCGATAAGAGTCGGATCGTGTTTCCGACGGTGCATATCCATGATGGAGAAGTGCATCAGAAAGCTGAGTTTGATCATTCACTCTATTGCCAGTCAACCAGCGGCGAAGTG
>SPKZ01002949.1_pt1 | contig 14011 bp, 15 predicted proteins | sample 2456571 | NCBI WGS metagenome assembly SPKZ01 (sample SAMN11192286, study PRJNA482655) | marine metagenome | biome: ENVO:00000447; feature: ENVO:00000244|ENVO:00000211|ENVO:00000569|ENVO:00002023; material: ENVO:00002151; isolation source: ocean water from marine abyssalpelagic zone ...
AGCAAGAACCGCTTCGCCGCCGTAGCGTTTTACGCCAAGACGTTTGCTTTCTGAATCACGACCGTTTCGGGTACTACCAGCAGCTTTCTTATGTGCCATTTCAGTCTACCTTATTAAGCGTTAATTGCAGTGATTTTCACTTCTGTGAACCACTGGCGATGCCCTTGTGATTTACGAGAGTGCTTACGACGACGGAACTTAACGATTTTTACTTTATCGCCACGACCGTGTGCAAGAATTTCTGCAGTAATTTTACCACCTTCAACATAAGGGGCACCGACATTAATGTTTTCGCCATCGGCGATCATTAGAACCAAATTAAAATCAGTGCTAGCACCAGTTTCAAGGTCCAGTTTTTCCAGGCGCAACGTCTGACCTACGGTCACACGGTGTTGTTTACCGCCACTTTGGAAAACAGCGTACATGTTTCTCTCCGCTATGACATAAGTTGCTTAGCAAGTTATGCCTTATCTAGTTTCTCAATAGGGCGCAGATTCTACGCAACTGTCACATTTTAAGCAAGTACTAAATACAAAAAAGGCCCTCTCTTGGCCGCAATAAATTTAAAGTTCGATATATTCAACACTTATCAGTTCTTGCTGGCGCTAAAACAATGTTAAAAGGCGTTTTTTATTGTACAATCCACCGCGAATAATGAATGAAATTTCACGGCCATTTATTGGCAGCCCATATACGTTAATAACACTGAGATATTTATGGATTTTAAAGCAATTAGTGCACTATCAAATACCGATATGGCATCGGTAAATAAACTAATTAGCCAACAACTATCGTCTGATGTCGCCCTGATCAATCAGCTCGGTTTTTATATTATCAACAGTGGCGGTAAGCGGATGCGTCCGTTATTAACCGTATTAACAGCCCGCGCATTAGGTTATGGCGGTAAGCAGCACATCTCTATTGCGGCTATCATAGAATTCATTCATACCTCAACGTTATTACATGACGATGTGGTTGATGAGTCGACCATGCGCCGCGGTAAAGAAACCGCTAACGCGTTATTTGGCAATCAAGCCAGCGTATTAGTCGGCGATTTTTTATACTCGCGTTCTTTCCAAATGATGACCGATTTAAACAACCTACACGTGATGAAGATACTGGCTGATGCCACCAACATTATTGCCGAGGGTGAAGTCTTACAATTGATTAATGTTAATGACCCAACCACCACCGAAGAAAGTTACATGCGAGTCATTTATTGCAAAACAGCCAAGCTGTTTGAAGCCTCTACTCACCTCGCCGCCATCATTAATGACAGCGAGCAAAAAACGGTTGATGCGATGAAGCTTTATGGCATGCATTTAGGCACAGCATTTCAATTGGTTGATGATCATTTAGATTACACGGCAGATGCAGAAATACTCGGAAAAAATATTGGTGATGATTTAGCGGAAGGCAAGCCAACCTTACCACTTATTTATGCCATGACACACGGCACGCCAGCACAGGCTGAGCAAATAAAGGACGCCATTGTTAATGGCAATGGATTAAGCATGTTACAGCCCATTCTAGCTACGTTAGAAGAGACAGGTGCACTTGATTACACCCTAGCACAGGCTCAAATTGAAGCTGACAAGGCGATTAACGCGTTAAGCGAGTTAGCGGAGAGTGAATATAAAGACGCGCTTATTTCTCTGGCGCATTTGGCGGCTAATCGTAGTACTTAACCTCAAATTATATTTTATAGCGTGATTTATAAAAAATGCAGCAAACAACAAATATAAAAAGCTGCTCTCAGAGCAGCTTTTTATAAATCAGTTTAATTTATTAACAGCCTGAAGTATTGCTTGTTAATGTTGCAGCATTGTATATTGCTGGTGTAGGAGTCGGACCAGTTGTAGCGGCAGTTAATGTTGCTGCGGTATAAGTGATCCTACAATCACTAGCTGAACTACCTAATGGATTAATTGTAACTACACCAGAAGTTGCCCCAGTAGCGAAATCTGCAACCGCAATACCAGCGGCTCCCAATATTCCTGTAGCAGTGTTAGTACCAGCAGGATAACCGTAGACAGTAGATATCGTACCGACTGAAGAAGCAAGACTTTTCTGATTTCCATCTAGCGCAGACTTACCATAAGTAATAGACATCGCGCCAGCAATACCACCTTTAACACCTTTCATTGCGGCAACGTTTGCATCGCTTTGAATATCAATAAACTTCGGTGCGGCGGTGACGGCCAAAATACCTAAGATTATGATTACGATAATTAATTCGATCAAGGTGAAACCCTTGGCTTTATTCATACTGCTATTCATTTGTTTTTTCATATCTGAGTTCTCTTTACCTTAGTTAGATTAGCCATCTTGGCCGTAATTTTAAAATTATTAACGCAATAGTAAGCGATTAAGTCACTTAGTTACAAGTTCTTTGTGGAGCTTTCGTGCATGTTGCCTATGATTATTAACGATTTTAAATATTGTTACTGTAAACTTGTATTTGCCCCGTCGCGGAGTTGTAAGTAAAACTGTTGCCAGTAGTTAAATCAACGTTGTTAATTGGTTTACCACTATTTTTATCAAGCCTTAGCGTGGCGACTAAATGATAAGTGCACAGGTCAAAATTAACGTTCTCATCGGTAATGCCCGCGCCTTTTTGCACGCCAATGTAATAACGAACAGACGAGGCATCTTGTCCTTCAATGACACTACGTACAGGGTTTTGCATAATTTTATCAAACACGACCTTGCACGCCGTCGCTGACATAGCCGCTGGCGCCAAATTGTTGCTGCCAGAAGCGTAGGTTGGAAAACCGTATTCGTTAATTTGCACCCGAGTCGAGCCCATGGTGATGTAGGCATCGCCGCCCGCTGGTCGGCCTTCAATTTCCCATTGTGCTCGAACAAGCCCAACAGCAGACGCAAAGCCACCTGCAACGCCTTCCACCGCAGCATCTTCTGCCTGTTCGCTCACGTTAAGCATGCGAGGCAAGGCTGTAACCGCGAGCAAGCTCAAGATAACAACAACGATGATCAATTCAATTAATGAAAAACCACCTTGTTTAGCCATGACTAGCTTTGTATTCATTATTTTCATGTTGATTTATTTCCGATAATTTTCATTTATAAAAGCCTCTTGCCAATCATAATTTAATAGCCGTAACGCATTGAATAAGTGAGACAGGCATTATTAATGTCAGCATCACAAAATTGACAAACGATGTCATCATTTTTCTGCTCTTTTTTTACAATTAAGTTTTTGATCACATCCTCGTCAATCGACAAATTACTAATTGTTGCCCACAACACTTTACAATAATTCGGTTGTTGTTTGTCCGTCAGCGAAGGCCATCCCGCCTTACTCATTGTTAATACGGTTGACTGAGTCACTACCGCTTGCTTATTATTTTCTTTGTTTGCATCAAACACATTGAATACCAACTCCACTGGCCTGCCTTCCAATAACCATTGGCTGTTGATTATCGCTACATTCTTGCTGAAATTTTGTTTGCTCATGGCAAATGAAATACTATCCAAAGTGCTCTGCTGCCCCATCATCATGCTAACTGTCGCCATTACTAAAACAATAATCACCGTAACCGCAATTAACATTTCAAATAAAGCAATATCGCCAACCTTGAATTTAGCCATGTTATTTCTTCATCACTGACATCATATCCCACATTGGGGTAAAGATACCCAGCGCCAAAATCAATACCATGCCCGCCACTATCATAATTAATATCGGCTCAATTTTTGCGGTGAGACTTTTCAAATCAAAATCTACTTCCCTTTCATAATACTCGGCCATGCTGGTCATTAGCTGCTCTAAACGACCGGTTTCTTCACCAACAGCAATCATCTGTAATACCAAAGGATTAAACATTTTAGAGGCATTAGATACGCGTAGTAAACTTTCGCCAGTGCGAATTCCGGAGCCCATTTTGATAATTTTCTGCTTCATAAAGGCATTATCTACAGCATCACCAACAAGGCTAAGCCCTTGTAATAATGGTACACCAGAGGCCATCATCATCGCAAAACTGCGTCCGAATCGAGCAAGTAAGGCCCGCTCGATGATGCTACCTACAATCGGTACTTTTAATCTTTTCTCAGCCCAAAAAAGCTCACCTTTCTCAGACGCCAACCACTTTTTTAGCCATGCCCAAAATCCAACTAATGCTATTAACATCAGCGGCCAGTAATTGACAAAGAATGATGACGTAGCCAACAAGACTTGCGTGGTCCACGGTAATTCAACGCCAAATTTATCAAACATTTTGGCAAACACTGGAATAACAAAAATGTTTAACACCACCATCGCGCCAACTAAGGCAAACATCACAAAGATCGGGTAGCGCATCGCCGCTTTGATCTGCTTAGAGGTTTCTTGCTCTTTTTCTAAATATTGTGCCAATTGTAAAAAAGCCGAATCCAATTGTCCTGTATTTTCACCCACGTGTACTAGGCTAACAACGATACGACTAAAAACCTTAGGTTGCTTACCCAACGACGTTGATAGTGTTCGCCCTGACTCTAAATCACTTAATGTTTTGACCAACGCAGCCTTCATGGCTGGATTACTTGCACTGTCTCGCAAGCCAGAGATTGCACGCATAACGGGTATGCCAGCACTCATTAAACTATACATTTGGCGAGAAAATATCACTAACTCGTCGATACTCATTGGCCGCTCGAAAAGCTTAGCTAATGAGAAACCCTCACCACTGTCTGCGGTCTCGATCACGTCTAATGGTGATAATCCGCGTCCTAACAAAATGTCAGCAACATGCTCTATGCTATTGCCTTCCATTTTACCTTCAACGAGCTGTCCTTGCTTGTCACGCGATTTATATCGAAACATTGCCATTGATTAAGCCTCACTCGCTTTTTCTGGTATATATTGGCTATTTGATTGTTCTGCTAAGCGTAATACTTCGCTGACTGGAATTTTTCCTTCCATGGCATATTGCAAGGCCGCGCCCGCTAACGGTTCAAAGTCTTTGTTTTTGGCAACCGCTTTGGTAAAACCGTCGGGATCGTCTTTACGCAGCGCTTCGGCCATCGGCCCGTCTATTTCTAGTAATTCAAACACGCCCACTCGCCCGAGCATGCCCGTATGCTGACAACGCTGACAACCCGCGCCCTTGGCAAATTCTTGCTCCGACAAATCAACATCAGACAAATGTGCTAACCAGCTGATTTCACCGGCATTGAGCTTATAAGGCACCTTGCATTGCTCGCAATTTTTACGCACCAGACGCTGTGCAATAATGGCCCGTAATGAGCTAGCCACTAGATAACCCGCCGCCCCCATATCGGTTAAACGCAGGGCACTAGAAACCGCGTCATTTGTATGCAACGTTGATAACACCAAGTGACCTGTTAGTGCGCCACGCAAACCAATTTCAACGGTTTCGTGATCTCGCATTTCACCAATCATTAAGATATCAGGATCTTGACGAAGGGTTGTTCTCAGCACGGTAGCGAAATCTAAACCAATTTTATTACTGACTTGCACTTGGTTAATTCGAGGCAATCTATATTCCACTGGATCTTCTACAGTGATGATTTTTTTTCCGGGTTCGTTTAATTCATTCAATACGCCATACAAGGTGGTCGTTTTCCCGCTACCCGTAGGTCCTGTCACCAAAATCATGCCGTGTGGACGACTGATCTGATAACGCAATTTTGTTTGCATGGCGGCAGGCATGCCCGTTTGAGACATGCTTAATATGCCCGCTGACTGATCTAACAAGCGCATTACAACTGACTCACCGGCAGAGACTGGCATAGTCGACAAACGCACATCGATATTATGGCCTTTAAGCTTTAGATTAAAACGACCATCTTGTGGCAAACGTTTTTCCGAAATATCTAAACTTGCCATCAACTTCAAACGCAATACCAATGCCGAGGCGATATTGGCCTCATTTAAGATACTCTCTTGCAAGACACCATCAACACGCATACGTATACGTACTAATTTTTCTTCAGGCTCAATATGAATATCCGAGGCTTTAACTTGAATCGCATCCTCAAAAATCGATTGCAATAGTTTAACAACGGTGGCGTCTTCGTCTGATTCGGCTAAACCAACCAATTCGAATTCATCTTCGTCACCATGCTCTTCACTGAGCAATTCAGCGAAGGCGGCTATGTCTTGCGTACGACGATAAATTTGATCAAAGGCTTCAAGTATTTGTGATTCAGTAATAGCCGCTAAGCTGACTTGCTTTGGTGATAACAATAATTCGATGGCATCAACGGCATACATATCTGCAGGATCATTCATCGCTAGCGTGACAACCATGCCATCATCGGCAATGACCAATGCTCTATGACGGCGGGCATGCACTTCAGGTAATTGCTGAGCAATTTTAGGGTCAATTTTACGCTGACTTATATCAACAAATTCAACATTTAACTGTTGTGCCAAGAACGTCAGCAGCTCAACTTCCGTTAAATAACCCAAATCAATTAATGCACCACCTAACTTCTTACCGCTAGACTTTTGCGCTTTTAACGCATCCATTAATTGTGATTCGGTAATGATTTTTTCGGCAACCATTAAGTCGCCAAGGCGCATCCGTAATTTTGCTTTAACCATCTGAGTCTCTTGTTGCTTGAGTCGCGTCATGGGCAATACTTTTTAAATAAAGCACCCGTTCATGAGCGTAGTCATATAAAGTTTTATCTATTTGCGGCAGTTTTAATAACCGAAAATAACCTTGAATTGCTTGTGGAACGTTTTGCTGGGCATCAAATGAAATAGCTAATCCCATTAACCAATCTTGATTGTCTGGCACTAACTGATTAAGCTTTTGATAATTAAGCTGTGCTTGCGGCCAAACCTCTAATTGCTGTGCTAATGAACCAGCCAACGCCAAATTATCAAGCGAAGAATAAGCATGTAAGTAAGGACTATTAAGCGCGTTTAGCGCCAAGTTAAGTTGTTCTAACTGATAATAGATTTGCGCCATTAATAAACGATAACTGTCATGCTTAGGATAGTATTGTATGCCTTGTTGTAATATTTGCAGTGCACTAATGCTTTCATTGGCACCAAAATGACTCGCCGCTAATAACTCTCGCGCTTGATGCAGCGAACTATCAGCATGGAGCGCCTCACGCCAATATTGTCGAGACTTTTTCAGTTGCCCATTAGACTGAAACCTTAACCCTTGTTTTAGTTTCAATTGCGCTAATTCTTGCGTCGTTAACTGCACCGTTTTTATCGATAATGTTTCATTACCATTTGGCTTAGATTTACCGACAACCGTGACCGGCTGACTCACAACCTTGGTAGGTGTACGCTTTACAGGAAGCGGTGCCTTTTCTATTGGCGCTTTTACTACGGGCTGCTCTTTTTTACGCTGTCGCTTTGTACTGGACGATTGAGGCGTTATTGCTTGCGCTGTTAGCTTAGTTACTTCATCGTTGTTATCTTTTGCTGCCAACGCCGTTACAGGTGGCATTGTTTTGACTGTTTTTCGCACCGGTACTGAAGCGTTTTTATCGCCCGATTTATCCATGTTTACAGGTGGTGCGATGACCGATTTTTTTTCAGCATCTAACTTTCTGAGTTCGGCTTTACTTATCGATACGGGTACATCTTCTAACCATTGACTAACAGTAGGGCGTAACAAAAACCAAGCGCTTGCAATACAAGTCACTAATAAAACGATTAGCACCATAGGTAAATAGTTACGTTTTAGCGGTGCAGGTTCAAGCGGTTCAAGCGCATCAATGTTTACGCCTTGCTCGGTATTATTGCGTTTTTCAATATCATTCAATACCTGATTTATAACGCTCACGGCACACTCCAAAAGCTAAGATACATAGCGATAGCAATGCCACATAAAATTATAGCGCCAATAGCAATATTTGTTGCATTAACCCATATTGAAGTGGCATCTACCGTATCCTTAATTGCTTGCTTAACTTGTTTTACCGTCACGCTACGCTCGCCTCCACCAAAGCACAGTAACAAAGACTTATGGCATAAAATATTCACTAAACGTGGTGTGCCGCGACTTGCCTGGGCAATAACTTTTGCACAGTGTTGGTTAAATAGTGGAGCGCCTTTGTAGCCAGCTACTTTGGTCCGATGCTCAATATAATGAGATACTTCGGCCATCGTCATTTTTCGTAATTTATAAGAAAAAGAAATTCGTTGGCGCAACTGTCTAAACTGCTTGCTGGCAAGTCGTTCATCCAGTTCAGGCTGCCCAAACAACACCACTTGCAACAGTTTACGTCGCTCGGTTTCTATATTAGTTAACAAGCGTAACGCTTCCAAACTTTCATCCGGTAATGCTTGTGCCTCATCTAAAATAAGAACAACCGCTTTACCTTGTGCGCTTAATGACAACAAGTGTTGTTGTAGCATTTGACTAAGCTGTAGCTGATCGATGTTTGATGAGAAGCTTAACCCCAATTCCGTCGCCAGTGCCCATCGTAATTCTTGTGGGGTCAAATATGGATTAGGAATGTAAGCAACAGTAAAACCCTTTGGCATTTCATTGAGTAACTTTCGGCAAATTAGGGTTTTCCCCATGCCGACCTCACCGGTCACCTTAATGAAGCCTTCCCCTTGTTTAAGCGCATTTAGCAATACTTGCAGTGCTTCGACATGAGGTTTTAGATTTAAGAAAAAATCCGTATTAGGTGTTAATGTATACGGTAGCTCGCGCATGCCAAAGTGGTACAAATACATGGTTATATAGCCTACTTCTTATACCATTTATTAAGTAATTTTTGCGATTTTTTCAGCTGACGTTGCCATGTACCTTGCCCAACCACCGTTGGTTTAATCAAGATAATTAACTCGGTTTTATCAACCACTTCTTTACGGTTAGTAAAGAGTTCACCTAACCAAGGAATTGAACCTAAAAAAGGGACCTTTGATACTTCATCGCGAGTTCGCGTACTCATCAAACCACCAATGATTACAACATCACCACTTTGTGCCTTAATAATCGTATCAGCCTCACGAATAGAGCTGTTAGCAAGAGGCAGCTGGAATGCACCATTTTGTAGCTGAATCGTTTTCTGTTGCTCTTTAACATCAATAACCGACGGATGTACATGCAATAATACAGAACCTTGATCATCAATTTGCGGCGTCACGTCTAATGCGATACCAGAGAAAAATGGAGTTAACTCGACTTCTGGCGTCACGGTAACGTTATTGCCAACACTACCTGAATTACTAGATACGTCGGTCACAAAGTATTCATCTGAACCCACTTTTATCACCGACTTTTGATTGTTTATCGCTGTAATTCTAGGGCTAGATAATACATTAACGTCCCCTTGTGTACTTAACAGAGACAATACACCGCTAAAATTCGCATTAGTAAAACTCAAAGAAGTAACACCTCCTATCGCTGCACTAACCACGTCAGAAATTCTATTTGACGATGTACTAAAGTTAAAATCGGTTACATCACTACTACCAACGTTAGACAATAGTTTTTTCCATTCAATACCCTGCTGGTAACCATCATGCAAGGTGACTTCAATAATTCGAGCCTCTAGTATTACCTGACGATGTAAATTCTCTTCAGACTTGGCAAGAAAGTTTTTGATCGTGGCGATATCTTTTGCATCACCAATAACCGTCACCAAACTAGCTTGCGGGCTTAAAATCACCTTACGCCCTTCGCCGAAAATCATCGCGCTAAGGTTTTTCTCTAGCTCTTTCCAATAGTCAGTTTCTGTTGTTGATTCAATAAAAGTACCATTACCGCTACGACCACTGGAGCTAGAGCTAGAACTACCATTACTGCGACCTTGAGAACCGCTATTCTGATTGCCATTTTGACCGCCGCCCTGGCTGTCCATCAGGCCACCGGAAGTAATGCTGGTTTGTGACGTGCCGTTACGCTTTACCAATAAATAATTAAAGCTGAATGTCTCTGTCATAATACCCGCTGGATATACTTGAAATATTGGCCCGCGCTTTTCGACTCGATAGCCATATAAGTCTTGCACCATCTCTAACGTTTCATTAAGCGTAACTTGCTTAAGTTGTAACGACAGTGTACCTGTCACATCATTATGGAAGGCCACACTATATGGGGTTTGAGCTACTAGACTAGAGAAAAAACTTCTTACATCAATATCCTTTGCGGCGATATCAAATCGTTTATCGAATACAGGCTCATTAGTTTTAAGCATTGTAGGCATTAAACGTTGCGATATATTTTTAGGCACTTTAAACTTTTTAGCTTTTGCCGCGGCTTCGTCTATTATGACATCTAAGGTATTGCGTATTTCTTTTTCCTGAGAATCGACAGGTGTCATCTTACAACTCGTCAATAAACAAACGAATACAAAAAGCGTACTGTGCTTAAAACTAACTAGAGACATTAGTCATTTAATCCTTTCTTGATAAACTAACAATAGATTGATCAAACAAAACCAACTCTTTACCGGAACTAAGAGTAACCTTATTCGAAGAAATTTTTATAATTTTGGTAGCGCCCAAACGTTGACCTACTTTATATTGCTGGTCGTTAATGAAAGCTATTCTTTTTTTTGCGCTGATGCTAATCGCCTTAAGAACAAAACTTGCTTTTTTTGCAATGTGTTTGTTACTGTTTTGCGTTAGGGAAGCAACGACTTGGGCCGGCTTTGTTGGATCGATTAGTTGACCGGCCAAACTATTGAAGCTGCCACATATCAACAATAATACTAATAAATGATTATTTTTCAACACCAATAAACTCCTCGTCAGTACTAATGGTATATACATCAAATGAAATAATCGCATACGGATATTCTTGTACTTCGTAAGTGATATCACCCCATAATATTTGTGAACTTCGTTGCTCTACTTGCTTTAAAAATTTTAATATCGAGAAATATTTACCTCGAATTTTTACCGATATAACATGACGATACAATAGAGGTTCTCTAGTACTGACTAGCTGCTCTGCACTTTCGCTCTGCACGCCAGCGACTGACAATATAACTTGAGGTTTTTCAGAGCTCAACATTTTCAATTGTAAGTCAGTACTTTCATGTAGTAACTCGCGCAATGTTTGCGACATCTCATCACTGTCAACTAATGCAAGCTGACGTTGGCCTAATTCTGCTAATACACGTTGATGCTGTAAGCTAAGTCGTTCTAACTGTTGTTCAAATTGTCCTAAGAGATCAGATGACAACTTCAATTCAATGTTGGCTTGTTGTGCTTGCAGACCTTTTAATAACTTCTCATTTCGAGCATTTTCTTTGAGCCCTTGTTGATACTTGATCAATAGTGGTTCAAGCACGAAGCTGAAAGAAAGAAAACAAATAACCAGCAGCCCACTTATCAAAATAAGGTACTTTTCACGTAAATTTAACTGCTGGTGCTTATTTTGTAATAGCTGCCACTGACTCATTGTGCTACCTCTACGGCCAAGGCGCTGTCATCATTGCTGAGTGAGAACGTCAATTGGTCCTCGTCTCGCACTAAGCTTAATGCTGAAAATTTGTGCCCAGCTAATGCTGGAGCGCTTTTTAATTTATCAATCCAAATTGGTATGTCTTTAGAAGCCACAGCGCCACCTTTAAAACTTAGCAAACCGTTGTTGCTGCTAATCTCTGTTAACCAAACGTTATTAACACTGACGCTAGCTAATGATTCAAATAATGGTGAAAAACCAGCCGTATTCTTAAATTGCTGATCAAGTGCTCGTAAAATACTTTTCTTGCTACGAATTTTTCGTTTCATTGTCGCTATTTCAGCCAGCAATGGTGCGCTATTATTTTCACGTGAAAACTCGGTGACCATTATATTTAGCGTTTGTTGCTCAGTGGCTATTGTTAACGCAAGGTTTTCTTTGTCTATTGCCTGCTGATAATTTAGTACCATCAATGTAGCGGCACCAAGTAAAACAAATAAAATCGCGATGCCGAAAAAAATAGTCGACTGTACTAACGGCTGCTTTTCTTTAACCGGTTTTAATTGTTCCAGATATAAATTTATCCGTGTTTTCATGGTGCTGACAATTCCAACTTAAGTTCATCCAATGCGGCAATATTAATTGGGAAACGGGAAAATTCATCTTCAGCTTCCGACGCCAATAAAGTAACGTTAACATCGAACATTTCTTGCAAAGTGTCAACTATTTGTTGTGAGTCAAAATTTTGAACCGAGACTATAATTTTGCTAATGCGCTCCAATTTTAATTGACCGATGGCATAATCTATAGACCGCTGAATTTCAAGGCTGAGGTTATTTAACTTTCCTGCCTCAAAATCAACTTCACTTAGCTGATGTAAATTCTCATAACCATTAATATGACGACTAAAGCAAAGCTCGCCATTTTTCATAATAGCTAGCAATAATTGAGTTCCTGGCGCATGAAATACCAAAATATTTGCACTTTCCTCTTTCACTAATTGTGTTAAAACAATATCCTCAATGGAGATGGCTTTAACATCAACCTCCAACTCAATCAAACAATCAATAATCGGCTGTAATAACTCTTTATCACACGCCACAATGTTTAATTTATTATTGTTCGTATTGTTACTTGTATGCTGGTAAAACTCTAATAATTGATTGGCTGGCGCTATCGTAAAAAGATCTTTCGCGCTCCAAATTAATGCCTGTGCCCATTCGTTTTCTGGTACATTAGGCTTGTCGACCTGAGCGGTTTGATAGAGGCCATAGGTTAGCACTATTTGACATTGCGCATCTTCAAATTCAAACTCTTCCGCTATTTTTTGCAATGCACTGACGTAATCTCTATTTTGACAAGGTAGTTGTTTAATAAATTTCTCTTCGCCATCTTTAACCGCAACAGTTACACTCGAAGGCTGGATAACAATACTCATTTGTCGCGATGTAGCTTTCACTTTACGTTTGAATAGCTTTGCTAACAATGTAAACACTCCTTGCTTTATCTGATGCTAAATTTCTAAAAAAATGTCAGCAGGTAATAAAATTATAACTTAAACATCTAAGGAAATGGCTCATTTTGATAAACTCACCATTGCAAATGGTTGAAACGATACTGAGTAAGCAGTTCGGTGTCAACCTATTGATTAAACGCGATGATTTAATTCACCCGACTATCTCCGGCAACAAATGGCGCAAATTAAAATATAACTTACGCTATGCACAAAAATCGGGCAGTAAACTAATCATTTCGTTTGGTGGCGCGTACTCAAACCATCTACATGCCTTAGCATTTGCCGCACAGGATGCTGGAATAAAAGTGCTCGCTATTGTACGTGGGGAGTACGACCCATTCAACCCGACAATTGCAGCGATAAAAATGCAAGGAGTCGCTGTAGAGTTTGTTAGTCGAATTGAATATAGACAGCGGAACGATGCGCAGTATATTAGCCAGCTACAACATAAATACCCAAACGCTACAATCATCCCCGAGGGTGGTACTAATGAGCTAGCAGTGCAAGGCGTAGCCGAACTCATTGATGAGCTACCAACGTCAGAAATTGATTATATATGCGTGCCATGTGGCAGCGGCGGTACAACGGCGGGATTATTAAGTAAGCTGCCCCCTGATATCAAAGTAATTAGCGTACCCGTCCTGAAAAATGCTGCATATTTAAAGCAAGATATAGCATCGTTAATAAAACCAATGCTCTGGGATGATACTAACTTGCTGTTTATTGAAGGCTATGACTTTGGCGGTTACGGTAAAATAAAACCCGAACTACTGGAATTTATCGAAGACTTTTATCAGCAAACTGGGGTGAAGATAGAACCTGTTTATAGTGGAAAAATGATATTCGCAATATGCGAACTAATATCTAAGGGCTATTTTAAACGGGGTAGTACTATTGTCCTCATACATACTGGTGGCATGCAGGGTTTAGATGGTATGCGACAGCGAAAACTAGTGCCACAAGATTGGCTTATCGATTAGAGAGGGTTGCACTTGCTACACGAATGGCGAAAATAGTGCGGCGTACCGGCATAGATGTCGGTGGTAGGGCAATGCAGGAGCATATTGCCGAGGCGCTGAAAAGAATTCATATCATACCGGTCATTGCTAGACACACGAAAAAACAAAGAAGTTCA
>SPKZ01020585.1_pt1 | contig 14006 bp, 10 predicted proteins | sample 2456571 | NCBI WGS metagenome assembly SPKZ01 (sample SAMN11192286, study PRJNA482655) | marine metagenome | biome: ENVO:00000447; feature: ENVO:00000244|ENVO:00000211|ENVO:00000569|ENVO:00002023; material: ENVO:00002151; isolation source: ocean water from marine abyssalpelagic zone ...
GTGTTATTAGGTCTTGGTGGGTTAGCTGCGTACTCCGTGGCGCCAGTTAAAGTTAAAGCAAGTCAAAGTGTGCTAGGCATGAGAGAACTTGGTTTTTACAACATTCACACGAGAGAGCGCGACAAAGGTAATTACTGGATCGATGGTTTTTATCAAGAAGATACACTTCAAAACTTCAGCCATTTATTACGTGATCATAGACAAAATTTGTCCGCGCCGATGGACAACCGGTTATACGATTTACTCTATAAACTAAATAGAACACTGAACGTATCAGAAGAATTTCATGTTATTTCTGGTTATCGTTCACCTAAAACAAACCAGATGTTAGCGAGTAAGAGTAATGCCGTAGCAACCAAAAGTTACCATATGCGAGGTATGGCTATTGATATTGCTATTCCGGACGTTAAATTAATTCATTTACGGGAAGCGGCTATTTCATTAAAATTAGGCGGAGTAGGTTATTACCCTAAGTCAGGTTTTGTGCATGTCGATACCGGCCCTGTTAGAATTTGGTAATAGTGAAGAGGACTGTCTATATGACAGTCTTTTTATTTTAATATGACCACTGCCTTCGCGTTATCATTGGTGCCGCCTGTACACTCTGCCGAGAATGGCGTGCCCGCACCAATGAATTGATTATTTTCTAATGTTACCTTGTTTAATTTGGGGTTTAGAAATGTAGTAAACAGACACGTCGCAATAAAATTATCATTTTCCTCGATAATCAGGTTGTCTTTAATAAAGGTATCACCGTGTCCGACCGCAATACCAATAGGGCGGTAACCAGAGCGGTTAACGATATCTGTAATCACATTATCAATTATCTCGTATCCCCCTAACTCAGCAAAGGATGACTCTGTCGCTATGGTGATCGCAGCATTGAATTTTAAGTTGATATTGTTGATGTTATTACCGACTATTTTAACATTGTAGGCATTTGCCTTTACATCAATAGCTTCGTTTCTAGTATGATGAATGAAGTTGTTTTTTATGATAACGTCATCGACAGTATACTGTATTTTCAATCTGCTCTTATCTTTGGTATACGAACCATCACCAATATATAATCCTTCGCCATAGCGTGGGTTTAACAGTCCTGTGTTAAAAATCACATTATCTTGAATTAAATAATGGCTACCACCATGATGACGTGGTTTTATCGATATTGCTTGATTGCCTGTATTAAACACTTTGTTTGATAGCAGTGAGATATTGGATGAATCTTGCACCAAAATTGCAGTTAATCCACCAGTAATGATTAATCCTTCAATAATAATCCCTTGTGAATTCTTTATTGTTATGCCAGTACCAGTGAAACGCTTGCTTTGTATGGTTGTTCCTAAATAATGCCATGGCCGTATAATTAACGGCATACTGCCACTATCAAAATTGTCGATGATTATCGGGGGCTGGTGGCTATCGGCAAGGCATATAACATCACTATCTACATAATGCGCTAAGGCATGATTGATATGTTTATACGTGGGAATGAGGACTGTTAATTTTTTATTTTCATTCGAAATTATTTTTGTGCACTCACGTGTCGTAGAGTTTGATTCGGCTTCAGCAGTATTAATGAATAAAGCCATTATAATAATAACAATATTACTTTGCCTATTTATAACGTTATATGTCATACAGAACCTTGTTTATGGGTAATGTAACTGTGTTAATAATAGTGTATTAGCTGCATATTCGCATTTAGTTTGATGCCAAAACCATACCTAACGTCTAATATCATATTTATGCTGAAATAATTGATATCCGTCTCCTGAAATGTATTTATCTACTCATGCTTTAGATATAACGTCCTAGTTGGTTCTGTATGAATATGCTTATTTGGCTTGAAAAATATGGTCTCTTGTTTATGTTGTTGTATTGTCTAGGTGTTTTCACACCTGATTTTACAAGTAAGATTAGCATGATGGACCATGAATTAGATGTGGTTACAGGTAGTCTTGCAGAGAGTAATATATTTAAACAACTCTTTTGGATTTCTCTGTTCTTGTTTTTTTCATTTCGTTTCTTTATAAATAAAGAATTCAATAATATTAAGTTAGTGTTGATCAGCAAGCTTTTTATTTTACTCGTCATCTGTTTTATTGCTTTGGTTAGCGCAAGTTGGTCAAACTATCCGTTAATAACAATGAAACGAGCCATATTCCAAATGGTATTTTGTACATCTATATCAATTGCATTTTGTTTTTCATTTTATCACAACAGTATTGAAGTTAACCTTAAAATAGCGATAGCAATCTGTATTGCAATGATCCTTTTTTCTATTGTTCAAGGTGCTGGTTTTAATGAAGGGTTAAATTTGGCTGGCTATTTTAAGTCCAAGAATACGATGGGTGTTAATTTGGCGGTGTTGATTATTATTGGCTACATGTGGATTAAATCTTTTGATATAAACAGTCCATTACTCAATGTTTTACTTGTTGTTTTATTTTTGTTTCTACTAATGACTCAGAGTAAGACGAGTATTGTATTATGTATTACATACTTTCTGTTAATTCAACTCAGTATTTTAAAAATAAAAGTATTAATGGCTATATTAGCTCTTACGTTTTTTTCGGTGTTTATTTTTATACCTGGCGTCAGTTATCACATGAATGATTATCAGCATATTGCATTATATGTTGATGCAGACTTCTTTACTGGTCGGGGTATCATTTGGGATTCATTGTATTATGATCTTGAGTTTTTTGACAAAATGACACTTGGTTATGGTTACGGGAGCTATTTTGAAGTCGGCGTGATACCTTTTGTATTAGATGATAAATATAGTTTTTTACAATATATATCATCGGCTCATAATGGCTACCTACAATTACTTTTACAGTTTGGCATTGTTGGTTCATCGTTTATCTTTATATTTTTTGTTCTCTCAATGTTGAAATCGGACAGTGCCTTTATCCATGCGGCATTAATTATCCCCATTTTACAGAATGTGACAGAGTCCAGTATATTTAGGGATGCTAACATGGCGTGGTTTTTGATGGTGATGATTATTATTTCATCTGGCGTTTATATGATTAGATATGAAGTAATTAATGAGCGTGACGTAATTAATCGAGCAGAGTGATGTTAATATTTACTTAGTAATAGGTTTATCTCATTATGAGTAAAATAAATAACGAATTAAATAAAGGTATCCTTCATAGTCTGATAGGGAAATATTCACTTTACGTACTGCAAATTACATCACTGGCTATTTTAGCAAGATTGTTCACTCCCAATGACTTTGGTACGTTAGCTGCGTTACAAGTGCTTATTTTATTCTTTCAACTGTTAGCCACTTCGGGTCTTGGGCCTGCAATTATTCATAGAGAAACGATTAGTGACGAAGAGCGCGATGGTATATTTAGCGCGACATTAATCATTGGCCTTATGTTGTCATTGCTATTTATCTATATTACGCCTGCGCTAGCGAGTTGGCTTGCGTTAATGAATGTCAATTTACTCACCTATGTTTTAGCATTAAGTGTCTTTTTTTCTGCAATTTCAATGCTGCCTCTGGCATCGTTACAAAAGGACACCCAATTCATTATCATTGGGAAAGCAGAGATATTTGCAGAATTAATTGCACTTATTATCTGTATTATACTTTATTTCATGGAATTAGGCGTTGTCGCTTTAGCGATAAAAATATTAGTGACGCCGATAGGACGTTTCATTTTTTATCATCGATTTTCAAAACATACTGAAATAGGCAAAGCCAAAATAGGCATCAAAATATCAAGTATTATACCCTTGTTGGCGATAGCTAAATTTCAGCTGGGATTTAATATACTTAATTTTTTCTCGCGAAATTTAGATACTTTGTTAGTGGCAAAATATTTTGGTGTCACGACCGTTGGTTTCTATGAAAAAACATACCAAGTTATGCGTTATCCACTCCAATTGTTTACTTTTGCTATAACGCCTGCATTGCAGCCTGTCCTGACTCGGTATAAAAGCCAGCCTGAACTCATTTTTACCGCGTATTATCAATTGGCGTATAAATTGGCTCTGATGGGGATCTTTACTGCGACGATAATGTTTTGGTATGCAGACGATATTATCTTCATACTCTTCGGTTCACAGTGGTTTCCAGTGAGTGAATTATTGAAAATATTAGCGCTATCAATCCCTGTACAAATGGTTTTAAGTTCTACTGGCGGCTTGTATCAAGCGATGGGTGCTACAAAGCAGATGTTTTACTGTGGCATATTCTCATCGTTTGTTAATGTGTCGGCCATTATATTCGGTGTTTATATGGGGGACATGATCGTATTGTGTATCAGTTTAGTAACTGCTTTTGTCATCAACTATGTACAATGCTTCTATGTATTACATCGCTTTGTATTTAAGGTTAAGAGGGTGAAGTCTTTTATGATTTTATCTTTATTTGTGTTTATTAGTTTACTAAATGTTTTTTTTGGCAAGTCCGAAAGAATACCGCATGATAGCTTTAGTTATACTAACAGCTTTTATAATATCGCGAGTGTCATATTTCCGATGGTTTTTATTTTTATACTCGCTTTTATTATAATCAGAAAAGTTAAGTGGTTTTTAAATGATGACCTATAAAAACAAGTTAACTTCCGATGAAATAACGACTTCGTTTTCCTAATAATTTAATGATACAAACAGATAGGAGTGAACTGATAGCGACGACGAGGGTGAACTTTATAAACATCGCGATCGCATTATTAAGCCCATAATTTAATAATATATCATTGATAGATAGCCGTGCTAATAGTATTAATACATAGCCATGAATGAAATAGAGTGAAAAAGAAATATTAGCAAAAAAAGACAGAGGTTTAACGTTTTTGTTTTCAAGTAGTTCCAATGAAGTGATAACAAATAGCAATAAGAAAACCTTTTGTAGATACATAATATCAATGCCTGAAAATGTAAATAAATCTTTATGGCTGCTACCAATAATACCCGTATAACCAACTTGAATATAAGCGAGTAGTGCCGTTATGATTAAAAATATGCCCTTGTATTTTTTTATTTTTTCAATTGAATTTCGATTTGCAACAGCGTAAATACCAAATAAATAAAATGGAATGTAATAGAGGAAAGAATGAAATGGATTTAGTCCACCGATGGGTCTGTGAGCATAGATTGCAATAATCGAAAATATAAAAAGTATCGACAATTGCATACTGTGTTTTAATAATGAGAATTTGACTATGATTGGTGCGCTCATAAAGAGTAATGCCGCAAAGGGAACATACCAATATGCAGTGACATGCCTGCCCGTGAGTAGATTAATTACGCTGCCTTCGATAGTCGTTACATCCCCAAGGAGTGGATGGAAATCACCACTTATCGCGATGTTAATAATAGCAGGCGTTGAACAGATTAAATAAGGTAGAATTACATATTTAAACTTCCTCGTTAAATATAATGGATAATTAAACACACCTTTTTGTAAATATTGAAATAAGTAACCACTAATGAATACGAATAAAGCAGTAGACCCTGACACTAGGTTAGTGAATATTGGATAATCCACTTCGCTGTTACCTACGTGGACATGTCCTGCGATGATGATTAATATTGCAAATCCTCGAAAGTAGTGAAAAGAAGTTATAAACATATTAACTCTTTTTCTGAATGCCACGTTTTGGAATTATAGCTTAATCACAGGTTATATAAAGCTATCTACTACTGTTAGTGTGAATGGCAATTTTTTATGTTGGTTTTAGTGCTTTAATTAAATGTATATTCTTATTAAATATAACGCATGTTGCGGCCATAAAAAAAATCACTGCTATATTTAGTGAGATGTTTAATTAGTATTTTAAAATTAAGATCACTATCTTCATTTAGGAAGGTAATTAATGGATTATCAATGACATATTCATTGGATGAGCGAATCGTTTATTTAGCTCGGTAGTTCATTTTCAAAATGAGACTACTTTAAATTTGTTAAGGAATCGTATTTTGAAACCTGTTAATACATTTAAGGTAAGTTCTGCTAATTACTCTTTTGTTTATCGCTTCTTAGATTTAAGTTGTGTTACATTTTCTTTTATCATTGTAATTCATAGCTATAACCTTCGAATAACACAAGAATATATAATTGTAGTGTTAACGGCTGCCGTCGTTTTTTTATATGTTGCAGAAGCCCTTCATTTATATCAATCATGGCGTGTAGGCCGGTTTATTACAGTGCTTATGACAGTTGTTGCTGTATTTTTATCTTCATTTTTAATATTGTTCGGTATTGGATCATGGCTGCAAACTGCCTTTTTGTTTCCAAGTTATGTCTTAAATGTGTGGTATTTTGTAGCATTTTTGTCTTGTTTTACGTGGCGGGTATTGAAGTATCAGTGGTCTGTTTTACGCTGTAAATTGGGCATAAATCTACGGAAAATGGCTATTTTAGGCGCAACGTCAACAGGGGCTAATTTATATCATGAGATAAGTCATTGTGATGAACTCGGGTTTGATTTTGTAGGTTTCTTTGATGATCGAAACGCAGAACGTTTACCTAAAGGTATGACGGTCGTGAGTAATATCTCAGCGGGTATTTCGGAAGCTAAAAAGGGCACCATTGACGTTTTGTTCATTGCTTTACCTATTTCAGCAGAGAAACGTATCGCAGAAATTATCAATCTATTATCAGACACAACTGTCGATGTGTATGTTTTACCGGCATTCATGCTCTCTGATGTGATGCATGGCCGTGTTACCCACGTTGGTAAAGTTGATGCGCTAAGCATTTTTGAGTCTCCCTATTTAGGGGCCAAAATTTGGTTAAAACGATTTGAAGATATTACCGTCAGTCTCATCGCCATCATACTGTTTTCTCCTGTGTATATTGCTATCGCAATAACGTTAAAGTTTACATCCCCAGGTCCTGTGCTGTTTAAGCAAAGCCGTTATGGACTACACGGTGACAAAATTGTTGTTTACAAATTTAGAAGTATGTCGGTAATGGAATCTGATGGAAAGGTAACGCAGGTAACAAGAGACGATAAACGTGTTACCCCTTTTGGCGCTTTTCTTCGCCGTAGCTCTCTGGATGAACTCCCGCAATTTTTTAATGTACTCATGGGTAGCATGTCTGTTGTCGGACCTCGACCTCATGCGGTATCGCACAATGAGGAGTATCGTAAATTAATTCAATTTTACATGTTAAGACATCACGTAAAACCTGGGATTACCGGTTGGGCCCAAGTCAGCGGTTGGCGAGGGGAAACCGACACATTAGATAAAATGCAGAAACGTATTGAGTTTGATCTTTATTATATTCTGCAATGGTCAATTTGGTTTGATTTTAAAATTATGCTGTTAACTGTACTGACCTGCTTAAAAAGCGAGAATACATATTAGCTATTTGGAGAGGTAAGGTATGAAACAAACTAGGGTGTATCAATCAATGGTTCCAACCAGAATGAAAGCATTAAATGTTAGTTTTTATTGCTTAGGTTTAGCTTTAGCTTTGTTGAGTTGTGGGGCCGTTGCCTACACAAAGGATACACACATTACTGATGGCGGGCTCTACGTAAAGCCTTCGTTAGAAGTGAGTGTTGTAGACGATGATAATATTTATAAGGAACAAAAAAACGGGACCAGTAGTTCGATTATAACGGTTATTCCAGTGATAAATTTAAAAGTGGATGATGGCATTAATCATTTTAGTATTGATGCAAGAGCTGAAAAAGGTATCTATGAAGCGAGTTCAGCTGATGATTATATTGACGGACTATTTGGTTTTAATGCGCATTTAGAACCGAATGATACACATAGGATAGACATAAACCTTAAAGCTGAATGGTCAACAGAGGCGCGTGGCAGCGGTTTGACCGAGCGTAATCATGAAGAAATTGATGAACCTATTACATATGGTAAAAATATACTTTCTGCAAAGTATGAGTATGGCGCATTACAAACGAAAGGGCGCCTTGCATTTAAAGTTACATTTTACGAAAAAGAATACACAAATTTTGAAACCCTAACAAGAAGAAGTAATTACGACTCACTCTTGTTGGGGTCAACATTTTTCTATTCGACCAGAGCAAATACCGATGTATTTATCGAAATTAATGCCGAGACTATTGGCTACGATTATAACAAATCGGGCGAGTTAAACCGGGACTCGGATGTTTATACCGCATTGTTAGGTATGCAGTGGAAAGCATCATCCATCGTTCATGGTTTCATTAAACTGGGTGGGCAAGCCAAAGAATTTGTCGATGACGGCCGTGAAGATTTTACGGGTTTTAGTTGGAACATAGGTGGTGTATGGCGTCCGCTGACGTATTCAAAATTCACATTATCAACGTCTCAAACGACTAAAGATCCAGATATTGATGGTGACTATGTACTTGAAACAAAATATAAGCTTGATTGGAAGCATAACTGGACGTCGTATTTCTCTTCATCAGTAAGTGCGTATCAATTTACTGATGATTACAGCGGTATTGATCGTGTTGATGATACGAATGGTTACAAGCTTAAATTTAACTATGATTTTACCGATAATATTGCAATCACCTTATTTGGGCTTTGGGAGAGAAATACTTCAACAGATACAATTTTTGAATATGATAAAAATGTTGTCGGCGCGAGTTTAACATTGACGCTTTAAAGGACAGTATAATGAAAAGTATCTTTCTTTGTATATTATTGCTCTTAATACAAGCTCCGGTATTCGCAAAGGGTTCTTATATTTTAGGACCTGGTGATAAGGTAGAGATTAAAGTTTTTGGGCAAGCAGACCTGACAGTAGAAACGCTGCTGAGTAATAGTGGCCAAATTAATTATCCGTTTTTTGGCGAAATAAAGGTAACGGGTCTCACGGTGAAGCAAGTCGAAAAATTGATTTATAACGGTTTGAAAGGGGACTACCTCGTTAATCCAAACGTTTATGTTCATGTCGTTGAATATCGACCTTTTTATATACACGGTGAAGTGAAGAAACCTGGCGGTTATGCATATCAACCTGGCTTAACTGTAAGCCAGGCGATCGCGCTGGCTGGCGGATTAACAGAACGGGCATCAAAAGAAAAAATATATTTATTTAAAGAAAAGAATAAAAACACGAAAATTAACGCAAGCTTAACGTATAAAGTTAATGCTGGTGATACCATTTTGATTAAGCAAAGGTTTTTCTAATGGATAAACTTGAACAGAGTCTCAATAAATCGTCGGTAAATAAAGACGTTGTGTTACCTTCACCGCATTGGCATGTTGTCCAGCGCTATAAATGGCGAATTATTTTACTGTCCGTCTTTGTCTCTCTATGTGCAGGATTGTACTTCTCAGCAGAGCAACCGTTATACCGAGCATCTGCGACGTTACTCATTGAGGCAAATCGAGCGCAAGCTGTTTCGTTTGATTCAGTCCAAGGGCTTGATTCAAATAGGAAAGAATATTATTTAACCCAATTTGAAATTCTTAAATCGAGATCAATCGCTGAAACCGTATTTGATCGCTTAAATTTACAACAGCAACCCTCATTTAAAAAGCGTGAGAGCTGGCGTGATAAAGCTGTTGCCTATATTGTTGATGTTTCACCATTGTTTAAATCGTGGATGATGAGTGAAAATGTTGATGGTGAGTTTACAGAGAACATTGGTTCGGGTTATATCAATAGCGTGCCGCAATCAGCGGCTGATATGAATGACCAAGCGCTTGAAACTCAGCAAGTGAAGATTTCGCGTTTAAGGCAGTTTTCAAAACGTTTAACCGTCACGCCAATTAGAAAAACACAGCTTGTTAAGTTGTCATTTGAGAGTGAAGATCCCGCACTTGCTGCAATGATTGCCAATGCTGTCGGCGAGGCATATATAGCACAAGATCTTGAAGTTAAATCATCGATTAATAAAAATGCAGTTCATTGGTTAACCACAAGACTTGAGGGCTTACGTCAGAGTCTTGATGAATCAGAAACTCGATTACAGGCATACCGTAAAAAAGAAAATATCATTGACTTACAAGATCGAGGCGGGCGAGGATTAACAGGTTTAGTGAGTAATGAACTTGAACAAACGTCTTATCAATTAGTTGAAGCCAAGAATGAGGTAAATCAATTACGGAGTATTGTTCGTGCGATTAATGAATTTGGAGTTAATAACCTGGAACTATTAGAGTCAATACCAGAAATCACATCGCACCCAATCATTCAAAATATCAAAAGCTTAAAGGTAAGAGCTAAATTAAAAGTCTCTGAATTATCACAAATCTATGGCAGTAAGCATCCCGATCTTATTGCGGCTAAATCAGAGCTCTATACGGTGAACAAGCATCTGACAATTCAAATTTCTAAATTGGTCACAGGTTTGGGTCGAGAACTTAAAACCAAACAAAGCAATGTTGCGGCCTTAGAAAGGCAATACAGAAAAATTCAGAATCAATTCCAAGATGTTATCGGGAAAGATAATGAATATCAAAAGTTAGTGCGAGACGTAGAAAGTAACCGAAAACTATATAATACGTTTCTAGAACGCTCTAAAGAAACGGCGTTGACGAGTGACTTTAATGCCGCGGTAGCACGTTTTACTGACAGAGCGAAAGCACCAAATAAACCGATTACGTTAAGTACTAAAATAGTTGTTATTGGTGCATTTACATTAACAATCTTATTATATATCACTTACTTACTGGCTAAAGAATATTTTACCGACAATTTTAATTCTGTGGGAGATATAGAAAATAAGCTTGGTTTACCTGTGTTAGGCGTATTACCTAAGGTTGCTAGAAAACGAAATCAAGATTTAGATTTACATTATTTTTTTAACGAAGATGGACGCCAATTTTCAGAGTCTGTGCGGACATTGCGCACGAGTTTTCTATTAGCACAAGGTCAGCGGGTGAATCAAGTGATTGGGGTCATTTCATCTCAGCCTAATGAAGGTAAATCAACAACCGCGACAAACATTGCGTTCTCGTTAGCGCAGATCGAAAAAACGATACTGATAGATGCCGATATGCGTAAACCAAGTTTGGCAAAGAACTTTAATATTCCAAAAGATAAGCCTGGGCTTGCACAAGTGATAACGGGTGATGCTAATTTAGCAGATTGTATTACCGTGGACCCTGCATCGGGTGTTCATGTCATGACATGTGGCCCGACACCGAAGAATGCGCAAGAATTACTCTCCTCAAAACGTTTTAAACAATTATTGGAGAGCCTCAGACAATCCTATGATCGGGTCGTTATTGATACGCCACCTATTCAGGCCGTCAGTGATTCATTAATTATATCTTTACACACAGACGCGATTATTTATGTCATTAAAAGCGAAGCGACACGCGTAAGATTAGTGCAAAATGGTATTCGTCGCCTTGCTAAAGTAGACGCTAATTTAGTCGGTATTGTGATGAACCACGTTAATACCGATGGTGTTGCAGATTCTGAATATTATTACGGTTATTACAGTGATGAAGATTATGCAGAAAAACCAGCTAAGTCATAATCTCGTGTAATCATTTATAAATTAATATAAACAATAAGCACTAAGGGTAATAAGTGTTTGCTGTTTATTCAATTCATGATTAAATTGCTTAATAGGTAATAATTTATAAGGTTCTAAATGCATTCATCACGTATATTTAAGCGATCTACACTTATCTTAACTTGTAGTTTATTTCTCGCATCTTGCTCGGGCACGCCCCCCGATAATATTGGTATTGTTAATTCGATGCTCACACCTTGCCCTGAATCACCGAATTGCGTATCAAGTGACAGTCTAGTCGAAAGTCATTATGTGCCTGCGTTTAAATTGGAAGCGAATGCAGAACTGGTTTGGTCTGAAATTAAAACCTATTTACAAGCACAACACAATATGGAGATCATGACAGAAACAACAGATTATCTATATGTTGAAAGTACGAGTGCTTTAATGCGGTTTGTCGATGATTTTGAACTTCATCTACGCTTAAAAGATGGCATCATTGCGGTTCGGTCAGCATCGAGATTAGGTAAGTCAGACTTTGGTGTGAATAAGCAGCGCGTGGATGCTTTATACAAAGTATTGAATGATAAAGGGTTGGTCAGTGAAGCCGCTAAGCCACATTGATTAATGGGTAATACATTTAATTGTATTACCCATTTTTAGTTTTATCAGTAACTAGCTTGTTGATATTACTTATTAATGACAGGTGATTAGAAGTAATTTAACAGTTTACGATAATAATCATTCGTTTCCATTAAGGTTTTATGATCGCCTTGGGCAACAATCGTGCCTTCGTCCATGACAATGATCGTATCCATCTTTTGTAACATTAATGGCTTGTGGGTGATCAACAGTAAACTTTGTTGTGATTGCTGAAGTTGTTCAAATAGGCTTGTAATGATTGCTCTTTCACTATGACGATCAAGTCCTTTGGTTGGCTCATCGAGAACGAGCACTTTTGCATTTCGTAATAAAACTTGGGCTAAACATAAACGTTGTTTTTGACCACCAGACAAACCAGAACCTGTTTCTCCTAACCAAGTACTAAACCCATTTTCTAGCTCATCAATAAAATCGATTAACCCCACAACCTGACATACATCACGCATTTGTGATTCTGTCACCTTAGGGTTGGCTAAGCGAAGGTTATCACCAATCGTGGCATGAAAAAGATGACTATTTTGGCTCATTAATGCAATGTGTTCACGCAACGATTCTGTATTTAAGTCATTTAAGTTAATGTCATCAATGGTGATACCAGGCATTAACTTATCGAACATATCTGCATTTTGCGTATAGCTCGATGGCGGAATAGGCCAGAATCCCATTAATAGATTGACTAAGGTTGATTTACCCGCGCCACTGGCTCCGATAATTGCCACTTTCTCACCTTGCTGAATAGTAAGGCTAATATCTTTTAATACACTGTCATGACCATCAGGATAAGTGAAACTTAAATCATTAAACTTAATTGGACCTGTGGTTACTAATGTATCGCCACCAATATTGGGAATTGGCTTATCAATAATCTCGAACAAACGAGCTGCACTGTCATGCACTTTAGGTAAGATCTGACAGGCGAGGGGCATATTAATCACGGTTTCGAAACAAACTAAAATAAGTAGCGCCGCACTGGCAACAAACTCCGGTTTTAAATCGCCAGCTTGTACTTGTGGGACAAGTAGATATAAGCTGGCAAACACGGTTGCGTTAATCGCCAAAAATGTTAAGGCAGTCGCGAAAGCATGCAGATGATGTAAATGTAACTCTGCACGGTGATAGCTTTCTGACACACGGTAAATCGATTTTTGATATTGCTGTGCAATTTGATAAACCAATAACTCACGCATGGATGTCATGCCGTCGACTAATTCAACTTTTAGCTCACTTGAGAGTTTTGCTTGTTGTTGAGCGCGCTTTTTACTTAATAATAAAATGAATATGGGTAACACAAAACCGACAAGGATTAATGCACCGACAATAACAAACGCGAGGTCGGATGAAATGAAACTCACCCCCCAGCCAACAAGTGGAATACTACAAATAGCAACTAATGTAGGTAGTAACACTCTTAAGTAAAAATTATCAAGTTCATCGATGTCTTGTTGCAAACGAGCAAGGATATCTGCTGACTTAAAGTTAACACGATAGTAGGGCAATAACGGCTCTAAGCGTGTATAAAAATAATAACGTAATGCAGCAAGGGTATTAAATGTCGCACGGTGAGTTAACAAACGTTCAGCATATCGACCAGCTGTACGTACTATGGCTAAAAAACGGATGATTGCGGCAGGCGTGAAATAGTTAACTGTTACACCTGACAGTCCAGCAATGGCCATGATGGTAATGAACCAACCGGAAATCGCGAGTAACCCAATATTAGCCATCACGGTGATAATAGACAACAAGGTACCGAGTAACATTAGAGGGAGTTGCGGTCTTAGGAGTTTCATCAATCTAACTAATGGATTCATGCGCTCGTCTCCATATCGATGTTAACAGTATTTGCATAGCTGCCATTTAGCTCAAGCAATTCGGTGTGGGTACCTTGTTCGATAATTTGACCTTGTTCTAATACAATGATCTGTTTCGCGTCAA
>SPKZ01007597.1_pt1 | contig 14002 bp, 11 predicted proteins | sample 2456571 | NCBI WGS metagenome assembly SPKZ01 (sample SAMN11192286, study PRJNA482655) | marine metagenome | biome: ENVO:00000447; feature: ENVO:00000244|ENVO:00000211|ENVO:00000569|ENVO:00002023; material: ENVO:00002151; isolation source: ocean water from marine abyssalpelagic zone ...
CCCCTCGAGGTGGTGACCGTCCACGACCCTCCACTCTCCGGGGCCGTCGAGCTGCGCGTGCAGCTCATCGAGCGCCACGCCCGCGAGGGGAGGGACACCGCCCTTGCAGGGAACACAATTCTTTGCTGCCAGCGGACTCGCCATGGGCCCTCCCTCGAGTTTCCCGCGGCGGCGCGGGTGCGGCTATCTTTGGCGCGTGACCCGAGCCGAGAAAGCCGAGCGGATTCGCAAGATCCTCGACCGTCTCTACCCCGAGATGGACATCCCCCTCGATCACGACAACGCCTACACCATGCTCGTCGCGGTGTTGCTCTCGGCGCAGTGTACCGACGTTCGCGTCAACGAGGTCACACCCGGGCTGTTCGCGCTGGCAAGCACGCCGGAGGCGATGTGCGGGATCCCGGTGTCGAAGATCCGCGAAGTCATCCGCCCCTGCGGCCTGTCACCCGCGAAGTCGAAGAACATAGCGGCGCTGTCGAGAATTCTCGTCGAGGAGCACGGCGGTCGCGTGCCGGACAGCTTCGAGGCCCTCGAAGCGCTGCCGGGTGTCGGTCACAAGACGGCGAGCGTCGTCATGTCCCAGGTCTTTGGCCATCCGGCGTTTGCCGTCGATACCCACATCCACCGTCTCGCCGCGCGCTGGGGGCTCTCCAGGGGGAAGAACGTCGAGCTGACCGAGCGCGATCTCAAGAAGCTCTGGCCGCCCGAGAGCTGGGGGCGGGTGCACCTGCAGATCATCTACTTCGGCCGCGAGCATTGCCCCGCGCGCGGACACGACCTCAGCCAGTGCCCGATCTGCGGCTGGGCGGCGTCGAAGACGCGCATCGCTGCGGAAGCGCGCCGTCGCTGAGTTCGGGGTTCGACCACCGACGCCTAGGCGGCGGTCGAACGGAAGGCCAAGTAGCTGAGATAGATCACGAGCAGAAGCGCGGCCTCGGTGCGGATGATCTTCCGCCCCGCCGTCGATGCCACCAACACGAGAACGGCGGAGAGGGCGAGGAGTACCCAGAGGTCGGTGTGCCCTCCTTCGGGCACGCTGAACGGGTTCACGACGGTCGTGACGCCCAGCACGAGCAGCAGATTGAAGATGTTCGAGCCCACGACGTTGCCGATGGCGAGCTCCACGTGGCCGCGCATCGTCGCCACCATCGACGCCACGAGCTCCGGAAGACTCGTGCCCACCGCGAGTACCGTGAGTCCGATGATCACCTCGGAGATGCCGACGGCGCGCGCGATGTCGACCGCCGATTCCACGGTGATGTGCGCGCCGCCCACGAGACCGACGAGACCCAATACGGTGTAGCCGAGACTCATCCACACGGAGTTCCCAACGCTTCCCGCGATCAGCTTGGTGGCGTCGTTCTGTCCGCGCTGCCGCACGAAATCGCCGACCGTGTAGAAGAGGAAGATCAAGAACAGCAGCAGGAGCACGACGCCCTCGCCTTGACTGTACCCATTGGGCCCGCGACCGAGAAATTCGTCGAACCCCATGATCATGGCGGCGATGGTCGCGAGGAGCATCATCGGGAGCTCGCGCGACACGAACGAGCGTCTGATCGAGATCGGCTTGATGAGCGCCGTGAGGCCGACGATCAGCCCGATGTTCGCCATGTTCGAGCCGAAGATGTTTCCGAAGCTGATGTCGCCGCGTCCCGTCCATGCAGCGATCACATTGACCGCGAGCTCCGGTGCGCTGGTCCCGAACGCGACGACCGTGAGACCGATCGCCAGCGGCGACACGCCAAGCCCGCGCGCGAGTCCGGTCGAGCCCCGCACCATCACGTCGCCCCCGCCGACAAGCAGCGCGAGACCCACGGCGAGGAGCAGAAAGTCGACGGTCATGCGGGCGGAGGATCGATCTCGAGGTGTTCGGGTAGAAGAGGCCGCAGAGGCTACTCGAATTCACCCAGATGGCTACTCGATGTAGCCGAGAAGCCGCAATCGCTCGCGTTCGCGACCCGTCAGTCCTTCGCGCGTTTCGTGGGTCGTGCGCATCCCGCGGGCGAGTTCGCTGGTGCGAACCAGATGTGCCCGGACGATGTCGGGGTGGGCGTCCGCGACGTCCCGCGCCTCACCGGGGTCGGTCTCGAGGTCGAATAAATAGAAGTGTCCGTCACTGCGACGCATTGCACTCTTGAAGCGCCCCTTCCGAAACGTGCGAAAATGCACCTCTCCCACGAAGAGCTCGCCCGGTGGGGTGTCGGCCGTCTCGCCGGCCGGAAGGCCCGCAATCTCTCCGATCCAGCCGCGCAGATCCTGCGTTCGGACGGCTCGGCGCTCCCTGCCCGACAACACCGGCGCCGCTGGCGCCACGACGAGTGGCACCGCCAACACCTCCTCGAAGGACGGGTTGCCAAGGTGGAGCGCCCCCCCCATCAGGGGATGCTCCTCCCGCAGGCGCTCGCCGTGGTCGGACGTCAAAACGATCGTCGTGCCTTCGAGGAGCCGGGCGGCTTCGAGGTCCGCAACGAGCTCGCCGACCGCCGCGTCGGCGCGTGCGACCGCGGCAGCGTAGGGGATGCGACGGAACTCGTAGTCGTGCACGTCCATGTAGTGCACGTAGAGGTAGAACCGATCGCCGGGTCGATCGCGCAGGACGTCGCGCACGGCGGCGTTCACACGGGTGCCCGGAACGAGAGGATAGTCGCGAATGACACCGCGCGGCTCCGCGGCTCCGGTGCCAGGATCGGGGACCGCGATGCGCGCGGCCTCCCAGTTGCCGCCCTCGCGACCCAGCTCGACCCACTCGTCGAAGCCGGCATCGAAGCCGGACGGCCGGTAGAGGAACTCGCTCGACGCGATTCCCGCGGTCCAGTAGCCCGCTGCGCGCAGATCTTCCGCGAGCGTCGGGAGCGCATCGGGCACGCACGCTTCGTCGGCGCCGGGCGTCGCAAACCGCGAGAGTCCGCACCACGTCGTGCCATTCCATCCGAGCGTCTGCTTCGCGTCGCGCGACTCGATGCTCGGCGTGCGCCCGGTAAACAGCGACCCCATCGACATCGAGGTCTGGTGAAACGCCGCGGACATCAGGTCGAAGCGCTGTCCGCGCTCGGCGAGTCGGTCGATGTGAGGCGTCGCGACACTCCCCCCATACGCCCCGACGTAATCGCGGCGCAGTGTGTCGATCACGATCAATACGATCCGCTCGGGCGGCGGTGCGCTGGAGCAGGACGTCGTGCAAAGCGCGCACAACACGAGCGCGGCGCACAGCGGGAGACGGGTGGACATGGGTCTTCCGAGTGTACCGGCGGCCGTGATCAAGGACCGAGAGCGCGAAGTCGGACCAGCGCGCCCTCGGGGTCGCGATCCTGCCGAAGGTCGATCTCGCCGCGAGCCGCCCAGAGATTGTCGCCCTGCGGATCGGCGATCACCTGGAAGACCTCCCAGCAGCGGCTAGCCGTCGGCTTCAGGGTCGTGAACTCGCCGCGACGCTCGCGCGGAGTGAACACGATCTCCTCATACTCCGCGTAGAACGGCTCGAGCTCCGCCTCGAATCGCGCCGCGTCCCAGGGATCGTCGGGATCGGGCTGGATACTCGACGCCGCCTCGTCGTAATTGCGCTGCGCAAGGGCGCGAACGAGCGCGTGCATCTCCGCGCGCACGCGAGCCGCGACGAGCTTTGGGTGCTGAGCGAGGTCGAACGGGGGCAGCTCCTCGGGACCGTCGCCGCGCCGCTTGTCGGACTCGGGTTCCAGCAGCGCCTCCCAGGCGTCGACCAGACTCGAGTCGACGCGGGCGATGGTCGCCCGGAAGAACGCGATCAGATCGACGAGCGAGTCCGTGCGGGCCGCCAGCGGCACCGACTTTACGAGCGTGTTGTGCGTCTGGCTCAGGTAGCGGAGGAGCAGTCCCTCACTGCGCGCCACTCCGAGCTCTCGCGCGTACTCGACGAACGAGTGATACCCCTCGAACATCTCCCGGGCGATCGACTTGGGGCGGATGTCGTCAGCGTTCACCCACGGATGCTGCTCGGCAAACAGGGCGAAAGTCTCGAGAATGAAGTCCTCGTTGGGCTTTGACCAGGTCACGTCTTCGAGCTCGCGCATGCGGTCCTCGTACGGAACGCCCTCCGCTTTCAGCTCGGCAATGCGCTCGCCCTTCGCGCGCCTCACCTGCTCGGCGAGGATCGCGCGCGGGTTCTCGAGGATCGACTCCGTGAGCGTGAGCACGTCGACGGCGTAGTCGGGCGCGTCGACATCGAGGGCATCGATCGCCTCCACGAGGTAGAGAGAGCTCGCGTCGTGGAGCGAGAAGTTCTCCTGCAGCTCCTGGCTCACGCGGACCCGCGAGTCGGGCCCCTCGGAGGCGGTCAGCACCTCGACCACGCCCGCCCGGACGAGCGAGCGGAAGAGCTTCGCCGCGTGCCGGCGCTCACGCGCCTTCTTGTGCGCGGTCTCATGGGTGGCATTCACCAGCTCGATCAGCGCCCGGTAGCCGCCGTCCGGACTCTGCGCGGCGCCCGGTCGCTGCAGCACGTTGATGAGCATCCCGTGCGTGACCTCGAACCGCGATTCGAGCATTTCGGGCGGACGCTCGATGAGCCGCTCGAACGTGTCCTTGTTCCAGGGAACGAATCCGCGGGGCGGCTTCTTCTTCGCAGCCTTCCGCTTCTTCCCGCCGCCCTCCTTCGCCTCGAGACGCCTTTTCTCGATCACGTGCTCCGGCGCCTGACAGACCACGCTGCCGCGATCGTCGAAGCCCTTGCGCCCGGCGCGTCCCGCGATCTGCTTGAACTCGCGCACGCTCAGGTGTCCGACCTTTTCGCCGTCGAACTTCGATAGACCGGTGAAGACGACCGTGCGAATGGGGATGTTCACTCCGACGCCGAGCGTGTCGGTTCCGAAGATCACCTTCAGGAGACCCTGCTGCGCGAGCTGCTCGACGAGCAGGCGGTAGCGAGGCAGCAGGCCGGCGTGATGTACCGCGACCCCGCTGCGCAGGAAGCGCTGCATCTCTTTCCCATACGCGGTGTCGAAGCGCCGATTTCCGAGCTGCTCGGCGATGCGGTCGCGCTCCTCCCGCGTACACACGTTCACGCTCGTGAGGCCCTGCGCCTGCTCGCCGCACTCGCGCTGCGTGAAGTTGACCACGTAGATGGGCGCCTTTCCGCTCTCGACGAGGTCGGCCAGCGTCTCGTGGAGCGGCGTCTCGCGGTACTCGAAGTCGAGCGGCACGGGGCGCTCATCGGAGTGGACATGCGCTACCTCGCGCCCGCTGCGCTCGCGAAGCTTTTCCTCGATCGACGCAGTATTGCCGAGCGTCGCCGACATCATCAGGAAGCCGGTGTGTGGAAGTGCGACGAGTGGAATCTGCCAGGCCGCGCCGCGCGCGCGGTCGGCGTAGTAGTGGAACTCGTCGAGCACGACGTACGCGATGTCGAGCCCCTGCCCTTCACGCAGCGCCATGTTCGCGAGAACCTCCGTGGTGCAGCAGAGGATGGGCGCCTCGCGGTTGATGCTCGCATCGCCCGTCAGCATGCCGACATTGTCCGCGCCGAAGTCGTCGCAAAGCGCGAAGAACTTCTCGCTCGCGAGCGCCTTGATGGGCGCCGTGTAGACCGACCGCTCCCCCTCGCACAGCGCCTTGAAGTGGAGCCCCTGGGCGACGAGTGTCTTGCCGGATCCTGTTGGCGTCGAAAGTACGACGTGACGTCCGAGCATCAGCTCGAGCAGCGCTTCCTCCTGTTCGGGATAGGGCGTGAGCCCTGTGTCCGATACGAAGCGGAGGAACAGATCGAGGATCTCGGCTCCATCACGCGTACCGCCGGGCGGCACCCGCGCAGCGAGTGACGCTCGCACGCTGGAGTCGGAGGTCGAGCGGGGTGCGTCGGACACGGGAGAACTATAGGAGCTATCTCTCGATCCTCTCCTGTCTCCGAACCTCTAATATGCGTGCATGGCGACCGAGAGCTGGCACGCGTTCTACGCATCCGACCTCCAGGGAACCTGGGCCCTGCTCCTGGTCCCCGCGCTGTTCCTCCTCTACTGGGCGGCCTCCGGCGGGCCGTCGCGGCTGCGCGCCCCCGACTTCCGCGACCGCTTCATCGAGCTCTACGCGCTCGTGTTCTGCATCGAGACGATGGTCGACCCGCTCGCCACCGGCCCCCTGACGAAGGGACTCGCTCTGGGCGACGCCGGAGCCACAGCGGTCATGCTGCTGTTCGTTCTGCTCGGCGACTTTCGCGTCTTCCTGCTGATCTTCGGCATGGCCGGGCGCGGTACCGCGGGCTTCCTCCGGGAAGCCGCGCTCTTCACGCTGATCGTTCCGATTCCCGCGTGGACGGCCGACTTCCTGTTGCGCCAGGTGGTGGACGATCTTCCGGCGCAAACGCTCTGGATCTTCTACGAGGCCGGCTTCGCGACGATGGCGCTCGTGCTGCGGAGCTTCGTCATCCCAAAGCGCTGCGCGCCCGACGATCCCGCGTACGCTCCCCTGCGACGGGCCGCGACTTTCGCGGCGGTCTACTACGGGCTCTGGCTCACGTCCGATCTGCTGATCGTGGTGGGCGGGCTCGAGGTGGGGTGGCTGCTGCGGGTGGTACCCAACCAGCTCTACTATTCGTTCTGGATTCCGTTCGTCTACGCGAGTTGGCCGGCGCGCCGGTAGAGCGCGACGAGTTCGTCGGTCCACGCGTCGAGGTAGTCCGAGGCGCGCTGCGCAGAGGCGCTGCGCGGATCGCCGACGGTTCCGTTCGGCGCGTTGTCGCGAAGGCTCGGGTAGAAGAGGTGCTGGGTCTCGGCGTCGCCGTGGAGATGGCCCGCGCCGAGTTGCGATCGGCGGACATTCTGCGGGCGTAGCGCCGAGAGGATCGACGTCTCGATCTCTCCCGCGTGGTGGCCCGCCGCCTCCGGTGACACGCCGTACTGTTTGCAGATGACGTGGAGTCGATTCGTGAGTGCGCGGTGATCGGTGAAAGCGATGACTTCCAGGGGTGCGTGCGTCGCTGCGAGATCCGGGATCGCCTCGCGGAGGAGCGCCACGTTTCCGCCGTGGGCGGTGAACACGAAGGCGCGCTCGAAACCGTGATCGCGCAGTGATGCCAGGAGATCGTCGAGCACACTCCGCAACGTGTCGGGGCGAAGGCTCAGCGTTCCGGGGAACGCCATGTGCTCCGTCGAACAGCCGATCGCGAGCGCGGGGAGTCGCACCGCTTCCGGCACCGCTTCGCAGAAGCGGCGGCCGAGTTCGTCGGCGATCCACACGTCGGTCGCAAAGGGGAGGTGCGGGCCGTGCTGCTCGGTCGCCCCCAGCGGGACGACCGCCGTGCGTACGCCCGCGTCGAGCGCGGCCTCGAGCTCGGGCCACGTGAGGCTCGAGAGGTCCTGCGCGCGAGGCGATTCCCTGGACCCGGAGAGATTGGCAGCGCTCGGAAGCTCGGGTCCGAGCTCGTAGATCGGGCGGTCGCGATCCTGGCCCGGCCAGTCGACCTGGTTCACCCCGTCGACTTCGAGACGGCGCAGAACGAGCGCGTTGAAGAACGCCTCGTGCTCGAAGATCGCAAGCGGCGGATCGAGGGACGCGGGGAATTGGATCAACCGGTGGCGTTCGGGAACGAGCATGCGTTGGATGCGATCGAGGAGATCCTGCTCCGCGGCGGACGGGTTGCCGGTGAGGGCGATGAGCGTGACCTCGCTGGCATGAATCTGCTGGAAGGGCCCGTGCGCGAAGTGCAGGAGATCCCATACCGGCGGTACCGGACGCAGCAGTCCCTCCATCCACTTGAACCGCAGGTTGTCGACGATCTCCGCATAGCTCCCGGCAGCGAGCAGTACGATGGGCGCGTCGAACGGATCGCGGTCGTCGATCGACGCGAGCGCGGCGTCGAGACGTTCGCCCGCGCTCTCGACTCGCCCGCACAGTGCATCGACATCGAGGGGCTCGGGCGCACCTCGCGCTAGACTCCGCTCCGCCGCAAAGGCCTCCGCGTAACGGAGAGCCGAGGCGTAGGCGGTAACCGGTCCGACCACGCGCAGCAGCGTCCCGTACTCGTTCTCACCCGGGAAGCGCACGATCGTCGCCCCGGCGTCGCGCAGCAAGTCGAGCCAGGCACGAACGTCGTCGCTCGCATCGTCACCCGCGGCGGTGAACACGACGCAGTCTCCCCAACCGGACGGATCGTACAACGCGTAGCGGGCGTTGCGCGACAACCCCTGGGAGAACACGGCGAGCAACTCGTCTTGCGCCGGTCGCCGGCGACCGAGCAAGAAGTCGGTGGTGGAGACGAAACGCGCGGGAACATCCGCGAGGGATTCGATCTGGTGGGCGAGGAACCGCGCGTGGGCTGCCGAGCTGCCGAGCCCCGTCGTGACGACGCGGCGCACCCCCCGCGCGCGCCTCACCGCCTCAGGCGCGACGTCGGCTTCGAGCGCCTCGCGAAGCGCCGCAAACGATGCGGCGACGCGTTCGCCGAGAATTTGCCGACCGCGCGCCGCAGCGCCCACGCCCGGCTCTTCCATCAGGACGTGCCGGCGTTCGCCATGGCGAGTCGCGAGGCGTGATGAGCGAGGAGGAACGCCGCCGCAGCGTCGGCTCGAACGGGGTCGGTCGCCGACGACGGGGTCGGAGCTCCGATCTCGGTGGGGAGGAACGCCGCACAACCCACACCGTGTGCTGCGATCTCCGTGGCGACCGCACGCCAATCCGAGCCGGACTGAAGTGGCTCGGCCAGTGGAAAACGCCCGAAGAGCGTTTCGCGCAGGACATGCGTCTGCGGAAGCGCACCGGAGCCATTGGAGTGCGTGAAGACGACGCGCTCGACTCCGGTCTCGCGATCGAAGTACAGGTGCAGCCAGAACCAGACCGGGACGCACTCCGGCTCTGTACTGCGCAGGGAAAGAGCGTTTCGGGGGGAATCGTCGAGCTGGATGGGGAGCAGATACGATGCCGCGTGGAGAAAGCGCGACGCCCCGGCGAGCGGATACGGGTCGAAGTAGCGGACCGTTTCGGGAAGCTCTGCCGCCAGACTGGCGCCGCTCGGATCATCGAAGGCGTGGCCGGAGCGCGACTTCGACGCGAGGTAGTGGAGGTTGAACGGAGACGCGACTTCGTGGAGGGGCAGCGTGCTCTCCACCGTGAGCTTCTCGGTCTCGAGCGCGGCGACCTTGTCGGGATTGTTGGTGAGCAGCCGCAGCGGAGCGCGGATCCCCAGGATGCGCAGCGCGCTGGCTACCTGGTCGTAGCGACGATGATCACCGCCGAGACCCATCTGCTCGTAAGCCTCGAACGTAGTCACGCGGTTCTCGCTCGCCTGGACGATCATGCGATCGCGCGCCTTCGCGACGAATCCCGCACCGCGACCCTCCTGCATGAGATAGAACGCCGCACCGCGGCCCTCACTCGCGATCGCACGCAGCGCTTCGTCCAACTGACCCACGCAGTCGCAGTCGCAACCCCCGAACGTCTCGCTGGTGACACACGACGAGTGCACGCGCGTGAGCAGTGGCGCGGGTCCGCGAACGTCGCCGCGCAGCAGAACCACCACGGGCTGGCGCGATGCTATGTCGTGAAACACGTGCGCGCGGAACGCACCGTGGAGCGTGTCGAGTGTCAACTCCTCGAGGTGCAGGAGCGTGCCACTGGCCGTGGTCTCGAGCCGGTCAGCCGTCATCGGCGGCTCCGGGGGTGGGGTCGTGCTTCAGGTCCTTCATCACGGTGAAGTATGCGACGAGTGCGTCGAGGTCGCCCGCTGAGAGATGCCGATGCGCGGGCATGCTCGTGTAGCGAAAGCTCGCGGGATCGCGAATGTAGGCCTTGATCTGGGCAGCCGGACGATATTCCACGATGCTGCGCGGCACGTTCAGATCGGGTCCGATCCTGCCCCCCTCGCCGTTGACCGCGTGACAGGCGAAGCACTCGCGGCGGAAGATCTCGAAGCCCGCCCAGGCCGGAGCGTCGTTGGTGGCGGTGAGCGGCACGGTGTGAGGATGACGTGCTTCGAAGCTCGCGATCTCGATGGCCGCGAGTTGATAGGGCCAGGGATAGCGGTGGGTGTCGTTCTGCTCCCCGCCCGTCCACACGAGGTAGAGGGGTCCGGGATCGACGCGAGCACGACCGATGGGCTCCCAGTTTGGATCCGCGAGCGGCGCGGCTGCGGCATTCGGGCGCGCACCCGAGTCGCCGCGGAGATCAGCGAACGCGAGATAGGCGCCCGGCTCGGCGAGGAGGTCGGCGTCCGCCAGCTTCACGTAGCCGTCGAGCGCACGCAGCAGGAAGCCCGACCCGTCCGGCGCGGGGGTCTCGTCGCCGAAGCCGAGCGCGAGTACGGCGCGCAACGGACACGCGCGAAACGTCTTTCGCTTCCCGTAGTACGGGTCGTCCTGCACCACGACGGTCTCGGCGCCGCAACGTTTCGCCAACTCGGCGACGTCGAGGGCAGCGACGAAGTCGTCACCCCGCGCGAAGCGGAGCGCGGGCGTGTCCGCGGTGGACACTCCCGCCATCCCCGAAACGAGTACCGCGGCAATCGCAAGCTCCATCGCGCCGCTGCTGGGCGCTCGTCTGCCGGGCGAGCTCGCTGCACTCCATCGCTTCATGGCGCGAGCATACCCTGAACTGCGAACGCGCCGGAAACTCGGAAATCGCCCTCGGGCGAACTGGCGCGCGCCCGAACCGGCGTCCGCGGAAACACGCATCCGACACCGCGTCACATCACCCGCCGTTGGCGCGGCGGATCACGACGAGGCGCCCGACCATCGAAGCCGGCGGAGGCGCGGGGGGCGGCTTGACCTCGACGCGCGCGCCCACCCCTTGCACGAGGCGAACGCCCTCCGACGTTTCGACGAAGCCCTTGATGCGCAGCGCGCCAAGGCTTTTGAAGCGCGCTTCGAGCACCTTCGGATCCGAGCCCGCCGGTACGTCGATCACCTCGGACGCGAAGGCCTCGTGGCTGTGGGAAGGCGTTTCGCCCACCTCGCGGCGGCGCTTTTCGCGCAGCCCGTTCGGATCCGGTGGAAACAGCAGCACGGGATCGACCGCACCGTGGGTGGCGTGGAGAATCGGCGCGTCCGGCTCGAACTCGCGCAACGCGTCGTCGAGCCGCGGAAGCGCGTCCGGAGACACGAGATCGATCTTGTTGAGGAGAAGGAGATCCGCCGAGGAGACCTGGTGCTCGAACGTCGCGTCCAGGCCCTCACCGCGATGCAGGTTCTCTGCGTCGACCACGACCACCGCGACGTCGTCGTCGACCCAGTCGGCGACCGGCTCGCGCCAGAGATTCATCTGGACGTCGAACGGGAGGGCGACGCCCGACGTCTCGACAATGATGCGATCGGGCGCGACGGCCTCTCGCAGCTGCTGCAAGGTGACGACGAGCTCGTCCGACAGCCGACAGCAGACACACCCCCCTTCGAGCTCTATGAACGCGTCGTCGGGATTGGCGAGCAGCGCTTCGTCGATGCCGAGCTCCCCGAACTCGTTCGACACCACAGCCACGCGTACGCCCTCACGCTGTGCCTCGGCGAGCAAATGACGCACGAGTGTGGTCTTACCGGAGCCCAGGTAGCCCGACACCACGAGCACCGGTACGCGACCGGTGTTCATGATTCGCTCACCGCGAGCGTCGCGTCAGCGCACGGTGACGTCATCACCGCCGGCGAGACCCCACTTCTCCTCGAGCCCGGGGATCGGATCGGTACGCAGCTCTGCGTAGACGCCGAGGTGATCCGTGGGCCACACGCTGTCCTGGGGCTCGTTGCACACGACGCGACAGGCTTCGAGCTTTCCGACACCGTTCAGGATCGGGAAGCCGGTCAAGATGTAGTCGATGCGGCGATCGTATTCGAGGACGTCGCGCGCATAGGGGTTGCGGTTCACCCAGGTGTGCCCGGGCCCACCATCGCCCGCCACCGCCCACGCGTCGAGCATCGCGATGCTGTGTCCCTCGAACGACTGCAGCCCCTTGACGTAGCGGATCTCCGCTGACTCGGGCTCGGCGTTGAAGTCCCCGACCAGGATGGGCGGGAAACCGGACTTCGGGCGGCGACGCAGGGCGAAGTCGCAGAGCTCGCGCACCTGCGTCTCGCGAGTGGTGCCGTCGCGAAACTTCCAGTGGAGATGGGAGCACGTGAACCCCACCTCGCCGAACGGCGACTCCACCGTGACGGAGATGGCGGTGCATTTCTCGCCCTCGCCGGCGTCGGACAGCGAGGCCTCCTCGCGCTCGGCGATCGGCCAGCGGGACGCCACTGCGTTTCCGAACTCGCCGCCGCGCCACCTCGACTCCTCCTTCCAGAACGGCACCGATCCCTTGTACTCGACGTGGTAGCCGCGCCCGTCGAGCAACTCGGTGGTCTGGTCGGCGTCGGGACCGCGAAGCGCCTCCTGGAAGCCGATGAGGTCGGGGTCCAGTCGATCGACCCACTCGCGAATCAGCCCGGCGCGGCGCTCGTAGGGCCCGGAGTCGTGCCAGAGGTTGAGGGTCAGGACCGACAGCATGGGAGGGCTTCAAGTGTGACAGAGCCGGCGGAGACGCGACAGGTCACCCGAAAGGTCACCCAATGGGGGACCCGATCTGGGCAAAGCCCGGGTCGACCCGAGCTTCACGCTTGCGTTCCAGGACTCACTCACTTCGCGAAAGCGGACAGCTCCTCGAGGGAGGCGCGAGTCCGGTTGGCCCCGACGCCTGTCGTGCGCAGCGTCGCGACGAGGTGCGTGATGCCGAGCGCCTCGCGGTAGCGCGCAATGCCGTCGGCCACCTCGGCGGGCTCACCGACGAGCGCCCAGTCTTCGAGGTTCTCGGACGCAGCCCGGCGAAAGCTCTGCGTCGGCGACTTCGCGAGGGCGCGCGCCTGTGCGGCGAGCGTCTCGCGAGCCTGTGCCAGTGCCGAGGCGTTGCGACTCACGAAGACCGTCCGCATCACCGGCACGTGGGCGGGAACTTCGCGACCGGCCTCCTCGGCCGCCTCGCGGTAGCTCTCGTAGTTGGCGACGAGCCTCGGCAGTGTTTCCATGGGAGAGGCGAGGTAGGGAAGCGCGAGACGTCCGGCCTGGCGGATCGCCTTGGGCCCGAGCGCGGCGATCCAGATCGGCGGGTGCGGCTTCTGCACCGGCAGCGGGTCGAGAAGCACGTCGTCGCCGACTTCGCTGTCGTGGTTCGGCGACAGCGGCTTCCCCTGCCACGCGGCGATCATGCGCTCGAGCGCCGCTTCGAAGAGCTCGCGCTTGCGCGAAGACTCGACGCCGTACGTGTCGAACATCGCGCGTTGGAACCCGCGTCCCACGCCGAGAATGACCCGGCCGCCCGACACACGATCGAGGACCGCGACTTCGGAGGCAGCGTGGATCGGGTGCCGGATGGGCAGCAGGTACGACGTCGTGCCGAGGCGGATGCGTTCGGTCCGCGCGGCCACGGCGGCGAGCAGCAGCAGCGGCGCCGGAATCGAAGAGCGGCCGGTGAAGTGGTTCTCGGGCAGCCAGAACGAGTGGAACCCGAGCTCCTCGGCCAGGGCACCCTGCGCGGCGAGACCTTCCCCCATGCCGTCGGGACTGAACTCCCACGGCGTGACGGCGATGTGGGGAGTATCCCCCTTCGCTCCAGCGTCCTGCAGCGTCGCGCGACCCGGATCCATCTTCGCTCCTCTTCTACTGCGGCCCATCATACAATTCTCCGGTCAACCCACCTGCACCGCGCATTGGCGCGGCCACTCGACAGGAAACGCCATCGTAAAACGCATCCGACTCGCTGCACTGGCCATGCCTCTGGGTCTCGCTCTCGGCTGCGCGAGCGTTCCGGGAACGTCGCCCAGCTACGAGGTATCGAGCGCCGAGTCCCGCGGTCCGTATCTCGAGGCGCTCCTCGAGTGGACATCGAGTCTCGCGGCGGTGTCTTCGGACGCGAAGATCACGCTGCTGTTTCCCGCGAGCGACGCCTGCGGGTCGATCCTCGTACCCGGCACCGCCGTCGACTACCTGCCCGCCGGCATGACGGGAACCGTTCGCGCGGGCGAGCGGAGCTGTGCATCGGTGGGTATCGCGCGACTGCGCGAGTGGCGGGATCGCCGGCCGC
>SPKZ01016357.1_pt1 | contig 14000 bp, 15 predicted proteins | sample 2456571 | NCBI WGS metagenome assembly SPKZ01 (sample SAMN11192286, study PRJNA482655) | marine metagenome | biome: ENVO:00000447; feature: ENVO:00000244|ENVO:00000211|ENVO:00000569|ENVO:00002023; material: ENVO:00002151; isolation source: ocean water from marine abyssalpelagic zone ...
AGCGAATTAGTAAGTTTAGATGCCTGAAATCAACCCAGATTTCGTCAAATAGTCTTAGCACAGCGGTATTATAGATTTTGAAAAATGCAGTAGAAACAAGCTTAAACGACAGTGTAATCGCTAATAAAATTGATCGCACCTTCAGCGTAGCGCCGATGATGGATAGGTGAGATAGTTGTGTTAACTTATTGATTTATAGCAAATCATAAAAAGCTTGTGACCCATATGTAACCCCGACCTTAAAAATATCTCTAAAATAACCAATTTGAACCAATTAAATGAAGATGGACGAAGCGCTTTAGGAGCCTGCTTCTGACACAGACTGTGTGAAAACTACCAAATTGATGGGGCTTTTGATTTTTCACTGTATTTCTCTAATTTGGTGTTTAATATTATCACTAGTTTAGCGAATACGTAAATTTTTAAAACGGCGATTTTTTGATCTGATCGGAGTTTTCACACAATCTGGACACAAAGCGGAAGTTTCAAGAAGAGACTAACGTCTAAATCATGTTACGCCGTAGGCGTCACCTGGATTTACTTGTATGTGCGATTTTGAATGACTATTTCATCATCGCTTTATAATGTTCAATGTAACCACATTCGTCAAAAATCATCTTTAATCCTTCCTTGAATATTTCATAGTTGAATTCTTTAATATCGAATATATTTTGACCTAGAGAATGTGATTCTCTATTCATGTAGCGATAGAATGCTTGAAACTTATCCGCAGATAACGCCGGTGTTTGAAATACATTATTGAAGTCTTTTTTTTGTACAAAGCTGAAGAAATACTCAACTATATTTCTCATGCAGTTGGCTATTAGTGCAGGATGTGTAGAATCATCCTTTATCATTGCCCAGTATGTTTGATAGTCATTTAGTATTTCTTCATACTTCATGTTTAAAATTGAACTGCCGTCGGAATTCTTTATAATTCTATATAGATTTTGTGTTTCATCTCTCTTGGTTTTGTTCGTATGAGTTAACTCATAAAAGAAATACAAGCTATGAGTGAAAACAATAACCTGCTCATATGATGATGAGTTGAAAAACGTTTTTTTGATAAGTTGTCCGATGTTGAAAATGTAGAGATGGGAAAGGCTTGAAATTGGATCATCTATCACAACCACCTTCTTATTAGGACTGCTCTCTGCTGTTTTTTCTCCCTTACAAAGCTCAATGAAATATAAAAAACTAATTACTGTCTTTTCACCTTCACTTAGTGAAAGGAAAACTTCAGAGTCCATATCGGATCGAGCAATCTTATATAAGTTATCTCCATGCTTGATCACAGAAAATCCAACAAGCCCTATTTCTATAAGGGCATTATTGATATTCTCAATTGCCTCTTCAATATTGACTGTTTGCTTTCTAAGGTTTGAAATGTTTTGCTTGCACGCAGTTATTTCTTTAGTCTTAGCTGTTTGTTCTGATATTACTTCTGATTCAACTTTTTCATTTTCGGTGTGCTCTTTATTGTATGTCGAAAGCGTCTGGTCGTACTCCCAACGCATTAGATTCCAAAACCGTTTTTTTATCTCATTTAGAGATGAGGCTTTGTTATCTAGTTTGTTATTGTGTTCGTCAATTAAAATATTTAATTGGTTTGCAGTATTGTTAAGCCGAGAAATTGCGCTATTACAGTTTTTTAGATTTGTAGGTGCACTGGGGCTTTTGAGCTTGCTTTCTATTAGAAGTATATTTTCTCTATATGTAGATTTTATTTCTTCAACAGCTAGCTCCCACTGCTTAGAAATCTCAGGGGTTGTTACGATTAGCCCATTAATATTACCAAATATGAGTTCGTCAGCAGCTGATTTATAGCTTTCTTGTAGTTTCTTTAAGGCAATAATATCATTTTCGTATGAAAGGTCAAAAACAGCTTTTATTGAAGAGAGCAATTCTAGTGTGATGGTTTTCTCTTGGCAGAATGGGCATTCTGAAGCAGAGCCAGAAACTTTATCAGGAACATAATCAAGGCCATTTTTAACCCAATCTATATTTCCTAGATTGTTAATAAATTCTGCTACAGTACCTTCTTGGCTGCCAACGATGATTTTACTAAATAATTCACTTTCCTCTACGTCAGAACCTGTAAATACAAATTCTCCTAATCTATTTAACCTACTTGCATTCTCCCCCTCAATTGAAGATACCTCAGTTTTCAATTTCTCTATAGTGTCTTCGGGTTTGCTTTCAGGCAACTCAATTTTGTTTATATGAGAGAATAGCTTTTCTTTTATTTTTAAACTTTCTAGACAATATTCTAAAACCCGATCTCCACCAGAGTATTTCGTTTTAATCTTCCAGATGCCTGTTATAGCTTTTTCTTTTTCTTTGGAGAGTCGTTTTTTTACATCACCAAGCGTTCCATCAATAGTTTCTTTATCCTTATCTAGCTTATCTAATCTAGTGCTCTCTTGCAGAATTTGTTGCAAAACTCTCTTATTTTCTTTTGATAAGGTAAATATCCCTTTTAAGCTATCCTCTTCGTAGAAATAATCTTTTAGAAATTTTTGATTATAAACAAGTACATCACATTCAGCACTTTTACTAAGTTTACAGTCTTTGTATTTGCTTAGTTGGGGTTCATATAAGTAATTGGAAATGGTACTTTTTCCAGTGCCATTTAATCCATAAAATAGTGAGATCTTATTTTTTGGAGAAAATTTCGAAGCATTCTTGTAGCTTGCTATATTTTCTATATGAACTTTAGTAATCATATATGTCCTTATACTTTACATTCTATTTAGAACTTGAACGAAAAGGGGTTCTGAGAAGCACATAACGCCAACCACAACAGCGTAGCGAACTTGGCGACTTTTGTGCGCCTTTATGCACAAAAGGTTACACGTTTGTGGAGTCTGCTTGCTGGTTTTTATTAGGCAGTTGTCTACCAGTTAAACTATTCAAAGCGATCAAATGCCAACTTATCAAGTATAATGCTCTCTGATTCTCTATTGAACGCCTTGAAATATCCAGCCTCTTCAGCAGCCAATGCCTTTTCTCCAAATGAAGAAGCATGTGCTCGCATACTCTTCCACTCAAAAACTGGCCATTGGCTGTGATCAAGCTCCTCAAGTACATATTTTGAGAAAGATAGCATTCTTTGGGTGTCTGCCGGATGAGTAGAGTCCTGACTACCGTGTACCCCATCAATTAAATGAAAATTCAAAAAGATTAAACTGGCTCCGCTTGGACCTAAATCATTATAGAAAGCTTCTTGTCTAGAAAGTATTTGCATTGCGTATTTATCTGAATTTTCCTCCCATTTTCTAACAATATCCTTTCTTTCGCTCAAAGTGATATTTCTTAATGTTTCACTTTTATTATGCTTTAACAGCCCATGAGACATCTCATGAGCAATAATAAAAGATAGCATTTGACCAAAATATTCTTCGGCTCCAGAAGAGATAGTTAAAAGAAATCTTGCATCTTTTCTATTAAATATACTTAATGGATCTTTAATCTGACTCCAGTCTGCTGAACGGCGAAGGTAGAGCGCATATGACCTCCACCATCTAAAAGGACTATCAACGTTGAGATTTTCGGAAATTGAGATGGCAGCAGAGATATTCGACAGAACTGCTAAAGATTGAAACCCTAGTACAATCCTGCCATTTCCCCCAGGGCCGTTTGGATTATAATAAAACCCAAATCTCTCCTTGTTCCAAGTGTCTATACAAACCACTAAATCATCAAGCTTTCCTTTTTCATTGGCAGACAATACATTGAATATTTTCTGGCTTGTAGTCTCAACAATAGCCATGTAGTGTTCTAATGCTTCTTTGCTGTAATCTGAATACCCATATCCAGGTATAAAGTGAAGCCTATCTACACTGGTATTTGGAGTTTCTGAGCAAGCATTAACGCTTGGCTCAGCATTTGTAGTTACTGATGCAGTAAGCAGAAAAAAAAGAAGAGATATCTTTACCAGAGAAGGAGAACTGGATTTATTATTACTACTGTTTCCTATACTTCTCGAGAAGTTTCTCTCTTGAAAGATCTGCATATTCCACCATATACGTGTTATTTAAGGTATTCGTAAGCCTGCTCACCGCCTTTTGGCTTTCACTGTCCTTTAGCTCTAAAATTTTATCCAAAAGAACAAAAGCGAACTCTGTTGATTCGTTGGCCAGCTCAAGTCCAGCCGCAGACGATCCTAACACTTCGTTGCCAGCCTGAATAAATGAAGAAAACTCCGATTTTACATTCGATGGGCTGTTTTCATAATCATTAAGCGTAAAGTCAATGATCTGGTTTAGCTTTACCTCTATTTTAATTTCTTGTATGTATTTGTCTGATGCCATCACGGTTTGATCATATGCTTTTAATGTCTGTTTGTACTGGGGTGAATTAGGATTTCCAAAACGCTGCTTTAGTTTTAAAGCCACTCTTTCAACTTCTGTTTGATCACTTATAAAAAGTTTAATTCCGGTAGTTTCTTTTACCGCAAAATTATTAGTGACAAAAACTAATGCAGTGATAATACTGGCCGCTAGTGCAGCAATAAATACAAACAAAATTAGTTTAATATGTTTCTTCTTTTTACTACAATTTACTTCCATTATTTCAATCCCATTTTAGCAAGGGTATGTATGCCTAACACCCAAAGGAGCGGTGGCGAAGCCGTCCAGCCCGAAGGGCGATGCTGCCTTTGTTCGTTAGATTTATCAGCGCGAACATCTAGTGTGAAATCGCTTCGAGTAAAGCCGTTTCGACCTTGCCCACATTGTTTACGTGGCTATATATTCTTCCAGATACCGTTATAGAGTGGCCATTATCAATATCGAACCTCATAGAATCATGATTTCTAATGAAATCCTCTGAAGTTCCCGTAATATCATTTTCATCTAGTAGAACCATTAACTTTGCTGCCATGTTAAAGATAGCAGGGCCTAAATTAACAACAGAGCCATAATAGTGAACGATTCTTTCAATTGTCTCTTTGTGGGCTTCTCTGTATTTTTTGTGGATTCCTTCAATAGCTTCATCAAGATCTGATTTCATTATTAAGCACATAAACATTAAATCTGTTTGTATGGGCTGAACTTTTGTAGCCGGAAATGATGTAAGTTTGTTCATCATTTCGTCTTGATGATGAATGTAATTTCGAATCGTCTTAAGAACTACAAATTCTTCTATTCCAAACAAATCTACTGAATGATCAGATTTTAATCGGTCATTTAAACTATGGAGTGAATTGAGAAGAATAAACAATGTATCTTCATCATAGCTTTCTAAGTATTTTGAATATGATCTATAAAATCTATCTACAGCTTCCATAACTTCCTCGTGAATTTAACATCTTAATACTGCGCATGCTCGTTTACACGGGGCAGTAATATTTAGAAATGACAGGTAACTTATTTTATGGATAACTGGTGTTTTGAGTACATTGATAATTATTACAAAGACGCCGACAAAGGCGAAAGTAACACCTACCAAGCCGCTGTTAACCATACTGTCAGCCACTATATTGTCAAAGACCATAAATACGCCAATTAGCACAAATATTACTCCCATGACAGTGTTCCTGAGAGAAGATGGAGCATATCCAAATTTTTTTCACCCATATTCAATTCCCAAATAGATAACTATTTAATAATGCGCCGACTCATTTGCGCGAAAGTGAAATGGAGTAAATTTAAGAAAACGCTATAATTTAAATATTTTCTAAAATAGAAACTTTAGGTTTAAGGCGTTTTACTGCAGGTTTAAGACGAAAATCATTCAATAATATTTATCAAAATAGAGAGTATCACTTTGTCGAGAAGCGTGCCCTATATAGCTAGATGAAAATAATTTATCAAAAATAATGATTGGCCGTAAATGTTCTAATAACAGCGCAAAATTATCTAATCTATATATTGCATTAAGCTGTAGGCGTATTTAGAGGTGAGTTAGGGAACGGGAATAGTCTGCTCTCGGTTAGGTCGCCACTCAAGCAGCACCTAACCAATCCTCTTTTGCTTTCGCTCTCCGCTTATCGATCATTACCGCCAGATCGCTAATATGCACCATCCAGGGTGCTTTGTTGCTTTCTCCCAGCTGGAACGCATTAACGCCCAAAGTACCAGCTTTAGCCTTTTGTAGGGCCGTGTGCCTTTTGCAAGCAAAGTACTCCTCACAAATATCCTCAAGCGCAACTATGGGTTTTTCGAACTGAGCTAATAATAAAAATTCTGTTTTCATGGTAAACCTATATCAGTTCTGTTTATCGGTCCAGCCTTTGCCTGGATTGAATTGTTTATCTGTATTAACGCAATTTCTAGTCGGAAATGTTGGCGGGGCCACTGAAGTTCGGTATTTACCCAATGGCAGTACAGTAACCACAATTACCCTAGCAACCAGTGAAAGCTGGAAAGATAAGCAGACAGGCCAAACCCAAGAGCGCACTGAATGGCATCGAGTAGTTTTCTTTAATCGCTTGGGCCAGATAGCTGGTGAGTACTTACATAAAGGCTCAAAAATTTATGTTGAAGGCGCACTCCGAACCAGTAAATGGCAAGACCAACAAGGCAAGGACCGCTACAGAACAGAGATTATTGGTAATGAAATGCAAATGCTAGATAGCCGAGGTAATCAGCAATGATCTCAATGGTAATCGGTATAGATCCAGACTTAGAAAAAAGCGGTATAGCCACTGTCATCGATGGCAAGTTAATAACCCTAGACACTTTGGGGTTTTTCGAGTTAACAGATTTTATCTTAGAGCATAAACACGTAGCGCATTTTATTGTTGAAGATGTTGAGCACAGTAAAGCTACATATCATCGCCCGGGTAAAGGGCGGGCTGAAATGCTAAAAATAGCCCAGAACGTGGGGCAGGTTAAAGCGATCGGTCGATTACTGGGTGTTTATTTAAGTGACTGTGATGCTCAATTTACACTGATTAAACCGTTAAAGGGCTCAATAAAGAAAGCGAAAAAAGATGCAAAGTTTTTTAATCGAATAACTGGATGGAAGGGTAGAAGCAACCAAGACAAGCGCGATGCTGCTTTATTAGCGCTGAGTTACACCGGTTCTATAGAGCGTTGAACGGAAGAAAAACAACACCCACTCATCTATCAATTCCAGAGTTGGTGGATTGTGATAGATGCGGTACCAGAGGTATATCAAGGGCATGTTTCATAAAATGGTTTGTGATACATGCGATGGAAACGGAGCCCTAAACGCTAAAACAGGCGAAACAGTAAACAAAGAAATAATGGTTTTATCACTGCGTAAGACAATCGCTAAACAAAAGGCACTGATAGCCTGGTACAAAGAAAAGTTACCGGCAAAAGAAAAAGGCCACTGGGATGAATTCACTGAGGTAAACGGGGGTCGCCAAAGATTTGATTAACACGGAGAGTAATCATGAATATCAAAGCACTATTAGCATCAAAATACACAGCATTCCTAATCACAAGAAAGCCTAAAAGATAAAGAATAAAACTCATAGAGGGAAGCCATGAAAGAGCGCATACAAAAATTAATCGATATTTACGCTACTTACGTTTTCGGTGTTGACCGTGATGCAGGCTGGCATGCTCCCTCACAGCTTGAAGCGATTATAGCTGCAAGTATGGCTAAGTCATCAGGAAGCAAGACAAAGGCCCTTACGGCCAGAGTTAGTGCTGGTGAGGAGCGTCAGGGAAATGATAGCTCTAATGATAAAATGGTTAATGAAATACGATTTGTTCGGAATAAACATTATGATTTTGAGCTGGCGAAAATGTTGTTTTCAAAGCTAGAAGATAAGCAACTGCTTGCGCTGGTCGGCGGGGTGTATCTCCGTTATGTATATAAGCGCGTACATTCTGAGTCTGAGATAGCTGAATACTTTGAAGTTACCAAGGCGGTATACCGGCATAACAAGAAGATAGGGCTGAGGAAAGTTGAGGGACAGCTTGTATACAAAGATGAACTGAAAGACCTAGAACACCTGAAAATCGCTTAGTTAGTGTTTTTTGGTTTAATTACTAATAAAAAAAGATATTCCACATGATACAGTTAGCGCATAGGTAGTCAGCAAAAGGAAAGCTAATGTATCGGTATTCACCAAAAAAATATGCTTCATCGCTGCTTGCAATGGGCTCTATCCGTATAGGTACGTTACATGATTTTAGGCGATCTGAGCACAAGAAAGGCATTGCGGACGCGATGGAAGGGAAAAAGGAGATCCACCATTATATTGAAAACAGGGTCATTGAAAATAGTGATCAGGCTGATATTGACTCTGAAGCAATAAAATATTTCAAACAATTTAAAGTAACAGGAGATTGCGAGCTACGGATCAGGAAAATGAAGATTGAACAGGAAATTAACATATTCGACTGCTTTATTCTTTGTAGTTCAAGCCGTTTGTCAAAGGAAACAATGAACGAGTTCGAAGGAGCGGATGCATGTGTCCGAATTCACGACTCAGATCTTTTTTATGAGCAGATAACCCAAGCTCTTAGTTTGATAACTCCAGTTTTCTTTGAAGGAGTGAAAGCTGTAAAGTATCAAAATAAGACTGAAAAGTGGAATGGTGAAGATTTTGGTTCTAATCCATTGTTTATAAAGGATCAAAAATTTAACAGGCAGTGTGAAATCAGAGCTGTCTGGACTGCAAGGGAGGGGGTTAATATAGAGCCAGTTATATTAACTTCTTACCAAATCGGGGAAGCATGTGAGGAAGTAAGAGTTTAGGTTAAAGCATCAGCCTAATCAATAATGCAGGCTATAGGCTATGTTATATCATGATCTGAACAAAATATTAATTCTGCTGAAAAAGGGATATCTAGTGTTTAAAGACACATGGAATTTCATAGTCGATAAAATCGCGAACTCAGTTATTGAAGGGCTCGCGCCATACAGAGACAGTAGCAAGACATTAGCTAAGCAGCTACCTGGCTATTATGGGCAGTGGTACTTGCTCTCAATACCGATATTTGCAGCTATATATTGGATGCCATTGTTTGTGCTTCATAATGATGAGATTAGAGTAGATGAATATTTTCAATTTTTGTATTTCAGCGCTATAACAATTACAACTTTAGGATATGGAGATATTACCCCAATTAATCTACCTGCTATGCTTTTAACTGGAGCACATTCGGTTATTGGAGTGGGGTTGATAGGGTTGTTTTTGAACGCATTATCTCATCAGCATAGCGAAGAGGCTCAACAAAAGGAAAGGGAAAAGCTTGCTGGTGACTTTAGAAAAACAGTGTCTGAGATTAAGGCTGCTAGCAAAAGCATGATAAATCAGCTAACAGGTGGAGATAGCTATCCGGAAGTAAAAATAAGGCAAGGGAAAGAAGAGGGAAAATTAAATTTAACGATTCGTGGGCATGGAAAGTATTCTATTCGGGAAGCTTGCATTAGTCTCTGTTTAATCAATAACGGAATTAGCTATGGTGAAATAATAATACCTACAGTGCTGCCAGTCAGGGAGACCCCTGTTTGCGAGAAGTTTTATAACATTAAAGAAAAGAAGCTAAATATAGAGTTATTAATAACAGCGGCAAATGGTGTTTTTGTGCAACAAAATATGATGAGGAAGCGTCAGGACGGAAGCTGGGCAAAGGCAGTGCAGGTACTTACGATATTTCCGACGAAAGAATCTATTGATACTTTACCTCCCCCTATTACTTTACATATAGATGATGATTATCCACGAAATAAAGAGGGTGAAGTAGAGTGGTTCGAACTTACATTTAGTGTTGATAATTTCGGGCGTAAAAAAAATAATACAATATACTGATAAAAAACACTGGCAGGACTTAACTTGATTGCCAAATAATATAAGCCTCGCCAATAAAGTGGGGCTTTTTTATGCTTGATAGAAGATATATACGATGTCACCTGATTTGAGAATTAATAGAAAAATTGATTAATATATCGTAAGAGTATATTTTACGGTATGCAGATATTTATAGCGTAAGAGAAAATCTGAAGGCGGGTTTGACCACAAACCTCTGGTGTCAACATCGGTACCTGTATAGTTTTTTAAGGAGGCATTATGAAGTCTATTAAAAGTGCAATACTGCTATTTGTATTCGTATCATCCTATTCGATGGCCGGAACATTTTCAGGTGATTTGATATTAACCCCTGAAGGCTGCCAGAAGAGTAAAAGCAAAATTTGTAATCTGGGTGAAGAAATAACATATGATTCAATAGATAGAGATGGTCATATTTGGAAAACGAACAAATGGGAAGGGCATAAAGGTAGGTCAGGAACCACTGATGGAGCGAGCATCCCTGGTTGGGCGCAATTCATTATTGGTGACCGCTACGATGAATCTTATCTTAAAGCAGCCATTCTCCATGATCACTATTGCTATAAAGAAAATCAAGTCAGATCTTGGAAAGAAACGCATAGAATGTTTTACAATGCATTAATGGATCTTGGTGTTGGAACTGTTAAAGCAAAAACGATGTACTTTGCTGTATATTTAGGTGGGCCAAGGTGGGAGAAATTGGTAGCAGGAGAGAACTGCGGAAGCTTATGTGTCCAAAGTTTAAATCTTATTGGTAGCTTGCAAGATCCCGCTCAATTTAATAAACCTCACATTCAAACTGAAATATCAAAAATTCATGCTATATTCAAAAGTGGAGAAGATATTAGCTTAGAAGGGTTAGAGGCTAGAGCAAGAGCCATTAGACCAGAATCTAATCTAAATTTAACAAGAGGAGTATATGAAGTTCAAAGCTTGAAAGATAAAAAAGTATTCCCCTTTCAATTAAAATCCGATATTTAAAAAAATAAAAAATTAAGCTTCGACTTGATCGGGGCTTTTTTATGCCTCCGACGTGGGCATCATGGAAAAAAACATGTATAAATGACCATGCTGTAAATATACACAGTTATTCATTGCAAGTGATGAGAATATCCATCACAATAACGACTCAATTATATATTGCCATTTCTGTAACAGACTAAGCCTCGCTAATCAGCGGGGCTTTTTTGTAGGTGGAAGTTCTTGGGGTTTATTCCGTTCGTTTGAAAATATTCTCCAGTCTAATCGATCAGCTATTATTAATTCGAAGAGATATTATAGGGATCGATACATGTTTTTTAAAAACTAAACGCCCGTTTGAATCGATATTAATTCATTTTTATAAATAAATAGATATAGTGAGACTAAACAATAAGAATAGCAGGTGATTTATGATTGGAAGTTTAACCGTAAAGAATAGAATTATTATTTTATGCCTTTTCCCTATTATCGCACTGATAGTGATGTTTTTCATATCACTTAACGAGCTCAAACATACAGCTGCAGGTGTCGATCGTATTTACCTAGATAGAGTCGTTCCCCTTAAAGATTTAAAAGTTATAGCAGATGATTATGCTGTTTCGGTTGTAGATGCTGTCAATAAAGCAAATGCAGGCATGATCACAGCCGAAAATACAGTGAAGATAATTAAGTCATCAGAAGATCGAATCCATAAAAAGTGGCAGAAGTTTATGGCTACAACTCTGACTGTGGAAGAAGCAAAGTTAGCGAGTGAAGCAGAGGTTTTGTTTAAAAAAGCTGACACTGCAATATTAAAGGTAGAACATTTATTAGAAAGTATGGAAGGGAATGTAGCAGGAAAACTAAATGCTATTGATGGTCCACTTTATGCTGATATTGACCCCATTAGCGAAAAAATCACAGAATTGATTAACCTCCAACTTCGAGTAGCCAAAGAAGAGCACGACTCTATAATAACGGAGTATGAAGAAAATAAAGTATACCTCACCACTTTATTGGCAGTGATAGTTGTTTCCCTACTATGGTTTGGATTTGCTGTTTATCGTTCCATAATAGTCGCATTGAATAGAATAAAATATACTGTTGAGCGTATTGTTGATGAATCAGATTTATCCCTAGAGATAGAGATTAAACAAGATAATGAGTTGTCTGCAATTGCTAAAAGTTTTAACAAGATGATCATTCAAACGAGAGAAATCATATCAAACGTTACAGAAAGTGCTGATAGGCTATCTATTTCAGCTCAAGAATTAACTTCTGTTAGTAATGATTCAAAGAAAAGCATTAATATTCAGTGTGTTGAAATTGAACAAGTAGCCGCTGCTATGAATGAGATGGTTGCGACGGCACAGGAAATATCTCGTAATGCTGAATCTGCAGATCAAGGAGCCAGAGACGCAAGCTCACAAGCCCAAGAAGGAACGAGTATTGTAGATCAAGCAGTAGATGCTACCAATCTATTAGTAACAGACGTTGCGAATGTGTCGGAACACATAACTAAGCTAAAATCTGATAGTGGAGATATAGGCTCAATTGTAGATGTAATCAAAAGCATCGCTGATCAAACAAACCTATTAGCATTAAACGCAGCGATTGAAGCAGCGCGGGCTGGAGATCAAGGACGTGGGTTTGCAGTTGTAGCCGATGAAGTTCGAACACTTGCTCAGAGAACTCAAGTATCTACAGCAGAAATCCAACAGGCAATTGAGAGGTTGCAAGAAGGTACAAGTAATGCTGCAATCGCTATGGAAGCAGGACAGGAAAAAGCGGAAGGAGCTGGAGCCAAAGCTGTTCAAGCAGGAGAGGCGCTACAACAGATTGTTATAGCAGTAGGCGGTATTACAGATATGAATACTCTTATTGCGTCTGCATCAGGAGAACAAACGAGCGTTTCAGAAGAGATAAACAAATCGCTGGTAACATTACACGAAACGTCAAACGCCTCTAGTGCGGGGGCTGAAAAGATATCTAAAGCAAGTGAAGAGTTATATGCTTTGTCTGATGATCTTAAAAAAGTAATATCGCATTATAAGATCTAAACTTGTGATTTTGATAAGGCCTCGCCAATAAAGCGGGGCTTTTTTATGGGTGTAATTCAGCTCTCTAGGAAAAGATAATTTTCTAGATATGATATTTCAACGAGAGCTGGCAGTTAAGTTATTTAGATCTAATAGAAAGATCAGCGGTATCTGTGTTTTTGAGTATGCATTCATACAGTTCAAAAATATCCTCACTAACAATAGGGTTCTTTGTAGAGCGGTAATATTCAACTAACTTATCTACCGCTCGTTTTTGTATGTCGTTATTAATATCCATTTCTCTTTGTAAATCATCCATAAAGAACAGATTACGGTAAACTATACTTAGAAAATATAAGGAAATTTCTTACTTATTGCATTATTCAAATCTATCATAGCCTAGCCTTCGAGCTGGGCTTTTTATGCCTGGAATCTAAGTCTTTTCTAAAGCGGTTAACAGCTCTATCTCATCATCAATAAAGACAAGCAGCTCTTTAGTATGCTGCCGTAAAAACATTAAAGGACAGGCATAGATTAATGGAATATTAACAGCAAAAGGCGTAGAGTTTAATTCATTGATAATTCAGTTTAGAGTTATTTCTCTGAGTGGGAGGTTCTATGACTCGTGCCCGAGCGCAGCAGATCTGCTGCCAAGACACACCTTACTACCACTGTATTTCAAGAGTGGTTAGAAGGGCTTTTCTCTGTGGATTTTCCTACATGGAAGTAGGTAAGGGGCGTTAGCAGGACGCGGTAGCTTTGACCAATCCACTCAACAAGATTTTGAACATCGACGCCAGTGGATGTTAGATGGGCTAGTCGAGATTGATGCTGTTTTCTGTATTGATGTCTGAGCTTACGCCATTATGTCAAATCACTATCATCTTGTTTTATTTATTAATAAGAATGAAGTAGATGCCTTATCAGATAGGGAAGTGATAGAGCGTTGGCGGAAAATCTATACAGGCCCAGATATCATCCAGCGTTTTATTGATGGCGAAACACTGACCAAAGAACATGATGAGCTGATTGCTGGAATTGTTGCAAAGTGGCGCTATCGCTTAGAGGATATAAGTTGGTTTATGCGTACACTGAATGAATACGTGGCGCGAAAGGCAAACTTTGAAGACGACTGCACAGGCCACTTATATTCGCTACCATCCATGGCGCTCACCCTTCGGGCCAGCTAAAGCTGTTCAATTTTATCCATTAAAATTAGTGGGAAGGTCGTTTTAAAAGCCAAG
>SPKZ01014583.1_pt1 | contig 13999 bp, 12 predicted proteins | sample 2456571 | NCBI WGS metagenome assembly SPKZ01 (sample SAMN11192286, study PRJNA482655) | marine metagenome | biome: ENVO:00000447; feature: ENVO:00000244|ENVO:00000211|ENVO:00000569|ENVO:00002023; material: ENVO:00002151; isolation source: ocean water from marine abyssalpelagic zone ...
GACAGCTCCTAACTCAGGATCTTTTACTCCCGTTGGTGGAAGCTCATCAGTTCAAAACATTGGTCCACAAGCCATTACTGGTGGAGTCGGTTCTGTATCACTTCTTGTAAATCAGTACCTCGTTCTTGTTGCTGATGCTCCGACACTTGGGCGACAAGCAACTATTACAGGGACATCAGGTGGTGCTAACGACCTTGTTTCTGTGGTCACCGGGCTTGAGACAAATAGCCTCAATGGGACAGATGATGTTGTCGTTGTAACCTTGGCCGACAATTTCTCCGGAACACCAGAGAGCTCTCCTGGAACAAACTCTGTAAGCTACGCTAACCCCGATGCAAACGGTGGTGAGTTTGTTAAATCAGTTTCAGAAATCAGACAAAGAGCTTACGTTGTAGCTGAGCAAGAAACGGACATTCTTTTATCAAGAGTCCTTCAGCCAGGAAACGTTGTTCTTAACTACATTCCTGGTAACGGCGCTCAAAGCGATAGCGACACTCTTGGAATCTTTGGTAATGCTCAAATTGGGTGGGAAGCCCCTAATGCTGGTGAGCTTGTTATCACAGGCACCACAAGCATTATCGACTTTATTAATAACCTCCAATACGACATCGCAGGCGGAACTTTTGTTCTCGCTGAAGACGACGCTATCTATGTTGTTCTTGATGGTGAAGACCTGACTCCTACAATTCAAGTCGCTCAGATTGATGAGATTGATTGGAATGCTCCTTTACAGGTTCTAGGGTTTATCAAGGGCGGCTCTTTTTATCCTAAGTTTTTAGCTGCTGCCGATGTTGGCAAGATTGCTCCGGGTGAAGAAATTATTATTGGTGACGAGTTATCGACGACTCTTAAAAACAGATTAGGGATTGTAAACGATACGACTTTCTCTCCTTACCCAAACGCTAATATTATTGATGCCAACGACAGCTATCCGGATGCTATTGGTAAGCTCGATAACGAAGCCCAGATCAATAGAAACAATGCTGCTGCTAATGCCGTTGCCAAGCTCGTACGAGGAGGCACATGGTTTTGGGATGAGGCAAACGACACTCTTAGCTACTCTGCTGATGCTTTTATTCAGTATCCTGGGTTTATTGAAGATAGAAACAGACTAAGAAATTCTGATGGGCCAATCACTCTTGCCAATGACGGTGACGTGGCAATCGTTACTCTTAACAGACTTAACGATGCGACAACTAACCTTGTCGTAACGGTAGGGCAAATTGATGCTCTTACTGTTAATCAAGATACCTTTGTAATTGCCAGAAGAGTTGGCGACGATGTCCATCTTTCAAGCGGCTTAAGGCTTGCTCCGGGTGAGCGCATCGAGATGGATGCAGTTCTTGAAGAGCTTAACAGGTTTTTAAGAAGGCTTGACCTTCAGCCTGTTCCTGGTAACGCTAAGAGGGTTCGTATTACACCTCCTCAAAGCGACATGCTTGATGGATCAAGAGTAGGACAGGTCATCAATAACCTTATGCTCGATCCTCTTTTTGAGGCTCAAATTGACCCTGTTACAGGTGACATTTTTAAGGGTGATGGGACAACTCCTATCAACGGTGTTGGGACTAACCCGCTGTTTACTGCCCCAACAATAGCAGCTAGCCAGTTTAGATGGTTTGGTGTTTCACTCGTTCCCCTTCAGGTAAATGCTATAGGTCAAATTGAAGCATCGGTTCTTGTTCTTCCAGCAATTGCTGATGGAGCGAGTGCGGCGACAGCTTCTCTTGAAGGTGCTGTTCTTGGTGGAGAGCTTCCTATTGGATGGTTCTACGTTCAAAGAAACGCTGCTGACGATAACATCGAAGATATTACGTTTGCGAACATTACAAGAGTTCCCGTTTCTGGCGGATCTGGTGGCGGAAGTGGAAGTGCTTCTGACTTCATCCAAGACATGAAGGATCAGCTCACTTCAAGTATCTATAACTACGGGACGGCGACTCAGTTCTCTCAAGAGCAAGATGCCAAAGTTGATGATACCTCTCAGGGGACATACAGCTTTGCAGATCGTGGGTGGTCACTAGAGACAGGACAGCAATTTCTTTCAATTAATCTTTTAACAAACAGGTTCTACACTCAAAGACTTAAAGACGTCTCAAGTGTGGACATTACTGTTAGATACAAAGCCAATATTGACCCAGCGGCTACTTATGAAATTTCTTCTGATGGTGGGGCAAATTGGGAAACTGTAGACATGGGAAGAATCGGAGAGTCCGATACTTTCGTAAAATCTAATTTCACTTTTGATGATAGCGGCTACACATTCGCAACTATCGTTGAGTTTGCCCTTTCTGAAGCTGACGGAGTGGTCGAGCTAAATGATGGCTCTACTCAGCTTTATGGCCAAGAGTTTACGACTCCTGCTGACGATTATTGGGTAGCGAGAAATATTGAAGTCTATCTTAACAAGATTGGCTCTCCTGAAGGGTACTTCTTTACGAAGATTGTGGCAGACGATGCTGGTAACCCAAGCCTTATTGGTTCTGATGTTCTCTACATCTCACCAGCTAGAAATATCGCTGACTTTGCTAATGGAGACAGCACACTTTCTGAGATTATTCCTTTTGGCCTTCTTAAGCCAAACACGAAATACCATATTCTTTTTGAGACCGACACTGTTTATAAGGCATCTTTCGACGCAGGAGTGGATGCTCTTAATGTGAGAGTCGATAGCTCATCTCCCTTGATCCCCGACATCAAGGCATATGACGAATCCACCTTTTCTGCTGTCAGTGGAAGTGCTGCGGTTTACAAGGTTGAAGGTAGAGAGCTTGACCTAAGGCTTAGAATTACTGCCTCTCAGGATACTCTCCTTGATGGTTACGGTGTTCTTTATGATCCGAACGTAACTTCGGCTAGAACTCAAAACTACCCAACTCAGCTATTTTACTTAAATGGCGATGACAACGTTCTTACTCTTGCTATCACAGAGTTTAATTTAAACGTGGATACCCTTGTTCTTAGTGACATTAACACAGGGCAAGCATGGGTGTGGCCGGCATTTGGTCTCTCGGGAAATAACTTAATCTTTCCATCAGGTGCTTTTGAAAAGCCCGGTGAGCAAGTGATTCTCAAAGCCAGTTTATTTGGTGGCGGCTCCTTTGCTAACGATGATAATATTAATACACAGCTTGCAGAAAACTATGTGTGGAGCGGAAACCCTAGCCAGGACAAGTCTCTTCCAGGAAGAGGGCCTACATATAGAACTGAAAGCAATGACCTCATTGAAGTTGGCTTTGATGCTAGCGGGTTCATGGGACTGATTTCTAAGGGTTAATGTATGTTTTTTAAGAAGTTCAGAAATGGCACACAGGAGCAGTCTTTGGGACCGGGTTTAGTCACGGCTCCTTTTACTGATATTCAAAACAGAGCTCCTGTAAATGCCAACATGAAAGCTGTAGGACCTGTGGAGAGAATCCATTTTAATAGCTTCATGCTTCTCCCAAAAGAAAATGGCGCTGATGGTAAGCGTGTGTGGACTACCGAAAAGAACGATTCAAGAATTCGTTTTGTCGGTGAATACAGGATGGTGTACGAAGCTTCTGGCCATCTTATCTCCTTAGGGGATGCGGACAAAGACCCTTATATCGAAATTACTTTTTATGGGACTGGTTTGAATATTCTTTACGCTCAAAACAGCGCACTCACAAGAGACCAGCTAGTTACGATTGACGGTGTGGATCAGGGGCTTATTAACTTCGGCGGTATTAGCGGCATCATCAGCCAAAGAAACTACGCACCTAGAATACCTAGAAATATCGCTAATAACCTAACCGAAGGTTGGCATACCATTAGGCTTACAAACAAATCTACATCCTCTTTTTACGCCCAAGGTGTGGAGATCTTAAATGAAGTGGAAAATCAAATTAAGGTCTTCCCAGGTAGCGTCTATAAGGATGGTGCTGAATACATTTTAGATGCTGAAAAAGTATTTGAACTTAAGCCCTCAACTCTTGTTGCACCAAACGGAGCAAGGGCATATTTAACAATGAACCCAGCAACGGGTGAGGTAGAGCAGAGCTTCAGAATTGTCCCTGTTCAAGTTCCAGGGTCAACGACTAACCTTGTTACAAATGGAACTTTTGATACTGATCTTTCTGGGTGGCAAAATCTTGCAAGAGCTTCTTGGCACCCTAGCCAAAGGCTTTTAATCGATGCCACTACTGGTTCGGGGGCAAGACAAGCCGAGCAGGAAATTACCAGTTTCTCAATTGGCACAACTTATAGGTTCGCTGCCGACTTTGAAAACATCGCAAATACTGGCGGTGGAAGCACGGCACAGATTGCTGTCTACACAGCGACAAACTTTGGTGGGACTCTGGTTGCTCAAAGAGCGGTAAACGCAGCCACTGGGAACATATCTGTTACTTTTGAGGCGCCCGCCACTACTCTTTATATAGTTATAACACTGTCAGATAACGGGGATGCAGCTTATTTTGATAACGTTACTGTCGTAAAGTTTGCTCCTCAAGGAAAATTCTTAACTAACGCTGACCATAGTGAAGAAGCTATTGCTTATGAAGTTGAATCAAGAGACTTTGGTAGGGACCGTACTGATGATTTTAGAACTCTTGGCGGTTCTGGTAGTAACCGTGCTTTCAATATGGAAACAGGAGACTTCGGTTTATCTTGTATCAACTGTGTTCATGGGGACCCAGACGGCAGAATTCTTTTTCCGAACACCACGGGCTCATCTTATACTATTCACTTTATGGGTACTGGTATCGATCTTATTAGGCAAGATAACGCTAACGTAACCTCTTCTCAAGTAAACTCTGTAGAAGTTGATGGAGAGCTTGTCGGGCAACTCGACAGCAACGGAAGCACGGGTATTCGTCTAGAGAAAATTGCTTCGAACCTTCCCTATGGTCCACACACAGTTAAGATAACTCTCCAGAACACGGCAGCCTACTCGCCAGGTCTTAAACGTTTTAGAGTCTATCAACCAAAAAAGCCCGCCGTGGCAGAAGGGTCTGTGGAAATTGCTTCGTACAGCATTCCTGCTGATTTCGAGAAACCGCCTGAGGACCTAACCGGCGGCGAACTCACTATGCCGGTTGGTACAGTAAGCATGACTCCCGATAGAGGCTTTGAGTATAGAGGCAGTTGGAGTACCGTAAGTACTAGCCCAGCGCAAATGAAGTTTGGCTTACAGGCGGACACAAACTCAAACGGTGCGCAGTTTAAGTTTAACTTCCTGGGCACAGGTTTTGTCCATTTTTGGACAGGTGAGACAAATAACTCATCTCAGATTTTTATTAGAGTAAACGGTCAACTTTTAACTGATACGAATTTCCCAACAGTAACAAAGACCTACAATACCAATGGTCAGGGCGGTGGCTTTTTTCCTTTAGAAGGAAGAATTAACCAGGGAACATCTATTGGTAACGTAAAGGGCTGTTGGTTTTCTGTTGAAAACCTTCCTCATGGGGTTTACGAAGTGGAGTTCACCCTTAATAACTCAGCCTTTATGAGAAACGCGGGTGTTTCAATTATTGCGCCAGCACACGCTATTGATTTTACTACGGGTAGGAACTCTCTCCAGGATCTGAGAGAGCAAATGCCAGTGATTACAGAAGCTCTTGTCGAAGATAGAAACCAGCGAGTGTATAATTTAAAAAATGTAAACCAAGTTCTAGAGGTCGGTGTTGGGTTTTACATTATATGGTTTGAGTCTCCGTTTGTTACCGGTAGAAAAAATTATGCGATTGGTGTTCAAAGAGGAGATAAAAAAGTGGTAGCACTAGGAACCTCTCCTTATCTTTCTAACACTATTTTTCAAACGACAGCCTCTAACGGCAGTCAGGAAACAAATATAGAGTTTAATGTAAGCATAAAAGGCGAAGTACAAAAAGATATTTTTAAGGACTAGCAATGGGTAGATTTTTTGGACAAGAAATTAAAAAGACTCCAGTGAAATCAGGCAACACCTCGGTGACGCTGCCTTCTGGTTCTTTCTTAAAGCTTGGAGGTCAGGGGTTTACTCTTCTTCAAAACCTTCTTTGTGACTTCACAGTTTCTGGCTTAGGTGGCTTAGAAGCCGGTTCTGTTATCCCTCAAGATGGCATTATGTTTCTTTTTGTTGTCAGAGACGGAAACACAAACTACTTAACATTTTCCTCAACAAGCCAGAGTAGTTTTTCTTCGAGCTCTTTCGTGGGCTTCGTTCAAATAAATGGAGGAGGGATTTATGACGTCTACCCCTTCGATACAGCTTCTCCAAATTCAGAACGAACGCAGTATAGCCCCGTGTATCAAAATTTTACTATTAGAGCTGATGAGTTCTTTTATCACAGAGAGGGGAATCTATTAAAAGTTCGCGGGACACTTAATGGGCTAACGAGCTCGGCGAATAGAGCGACAATGTCTCTGCCCAATGTCGGAGGCCAACTTTTAATAAACTTTAGTGAACTTGAAACAAACAGAAATACCGAAGAGGGTTCTAATATTGGTTCATACGTTAGAAGCTCTACGTCCACTTCTAATCAAGGAGGGCTGATGCTAGCTAATATCATATACGCAGACCCTGAAAATGTTAATTTCGGGTTTCCTATTTTTGGTGATGCTAACGGAGCTAGTGGCTTACAAGGGCAACCTGCAAATGTGTTTGTCGATCTTTCCGACGACCCAATTAATGTTGTTTTTGAAGTCCCAATAGTAGGGTGGGATAAAAATTTGCAAAGACTTTTAGGATAATAGATGGGAAATCAAACTGGTACAGAAGAAATTTCACTTATCAAAGAAGAACTGGATAGCCAGAACACGCCTACCAGTTACAGAGCTGATGTGGCTTTTGCTCACGAGTTTACTGGTGGCGAAGAAGAGATTGATTTTGCTAACTTAAATCTTCCTGACGTGGCTGCGGTTAGAGGGTTCTCTAATCTCTCCCCACAAGCATACATTGATGCTCGTATCGCTGAAAACAGAGCAAGCGTTTTTATACAGTCTTCTTCAGCTAGAGGCCCTCTTCAAAGGTTCTTCGATTACGATATTACCTCAAACAGTAAAATTAAACTTTTCTATGTAGCCGAGCCCGGTGAAGTTATTACCGGGACTATTAGCTCTGCTCAAAGAACTCAGCCAACGCTCTTAGATGTTAAAAAGATTTCTTTTACGGGAACTCTCGCCGAAGGTGCTACTGACGTAGCGATCGGTTCTGATTTCGTAGCCAATGCTAACCCTGCTTCTCAGATCGGAAATGTGGTGGTGCATAGGTGGCAAGGAAGCGAGACTCCTAGGCTTATGGTTCGCTGCGAAGGAAATGATCTTGCTAACGATGGCAACTACATTGAAGAAAACGGCTTAATCAGGTTTAAACTTACTGGAAGAGTTGGTGGTGAAAACATCACAGTCTTTTCTCCTAACGCTATTGAAGCCCCTGTCCAAGACAGCTTTAAAAACGACCTTCAAACTATCGGTGGTCAAGTTGATATCATTAGTGAATTTCTTCAAGACGTTCATGAGCTCCCCGCTAACCCTTTTCAGTCAGCACCTAATCAGATTGACTTAAGAGCATTTGGACAAAAGGTTATTGATACCTTTAGTGTTATCTTTGGTGCTGTAGCTATACCGGCTACTTTTTTAGCTAAGCTTAAACAGGTATTTGGTGTTACTAAATACCAAACAAGATTTCTTCCCTCTCAGTTAAATAATGTTGTAAATGGTACAATAATAACAGATTTAGAAATCCCCGGATTAAAACAAGGCCAAACTTATCGTTTAACACTACAAACTAGGGTAAATGTTACAGGTGGTGAAGATATAGTTTTGGAAGCTCGTAATACTGATGGTAGTTTTTTAGTAGGTAGCGGTATTACTGCGGGTAATAGTAATACACTTGTACCCGCAGTCGGTTCTAGTATCGTTTTTGTTGCGCCTCAAAACGGCTCTATAACTGTAAGGATATCGGGTGCAGACGGCGATATTTTAGCCGGTGGTGAAACTTTTACTCAGGTGGAAGAGTTGCCTAATCATGTTGAAGCAGCTTTTTAAGAGGGAAAAATTATGAGATACGGAAGTATAGGGAGTACAAGATTTTTAGCTTATCTAGAAGAAAAGAGACCTCTAGAAGAGCTAAGGACTAAAGTAGAAGAGCTAAGGACTAAAGTAGAAAAGTTAGAGACTATAGAGGCTGTTGAGTATGATACAGGCAGAAAGTGGATTAACGGGGAGACGGTTTACGGTATTGCTTTAGACATAGACACGAACACTACCGTTAATGGCGCCCTAATCGCTGTGTTACCTACTGGCCTGAAGCCTATAAATGCAACACAAGTAAACTCGGGTCGCTGGGTTATTTCCACCTCAAATACAGATGGAAGTAACAGAAGTAACGTGAGATATAACAGTCTTAATGGAGAGGTCACCCTTTTTAAAACGGGTACCAATAACCTATTCGCTCCTTTCAGGCTTGTACTTGAGTATTTAAAATAAGGTTGATAGAAATGTTTGAATCACCACGCTTAAATGAAATCGACAAAATCACTATCAGAAACTATTTCATGAATAGTGATTTCCGTTATTGGCAAAGAGCCTTTTCTTCCTTGATTGGTAACGGAGGGTTTGAGTATGTTGCCGACAGATGGGGAGTCGGTCCTGGTCTCGACGGTGTTGCTGGATCACAGACAACTTTTAGCCGCTCGACAGACACTCCGGATGATAAAGTGTCTTACAGTCTTCAGGCTGTCGGTGCTTATGTCCCAGGAGAAGAGATTTCTTTTATTCATAGAGTAGAAGACATCTTCGCCACAGACTTATCAAACGGTAAAGGCAGCTTTAGAATCTATTACAACACTGACGGCGCGGACAGTATTGAGATAAGACTCGAAGAAGCAGCCGCGCCTAATTCATTCGGTGGAACAAACAACATCAGATTTCAGACAACTACTTCTCCCGTGGCAGACGGCACCTGGCAAGAAATACTACTTGAAAACATTGACTTGGCGAGTTGCGATAATGGTCTTCAGCTTCATATGGTTTTTAGATCTGGGATAACTGGAACCGTTACGAATAAAATAGCAAAGGGACAGCTTAATAAAGGCGAAACTCTGAAACCGTACACTCTTTTTGGAAGAGACACAGTTGAAGAATTAATTTATTGCCAAAGGTACTATGAAAAGTCAGGGAACATCGATGTTCCACCAACCACTCCTAAGCCTGTCAGTGAGCAGGCTTTTGCCTACAGAGCGAAGGGCTCCTCTTCTGGGGAAGTTCCAGCATTTCACAGCTTTGGCATTAGAAAAAGAATTACTCCTATCGTGACTTTTTTTTCAAGCAGTGGTAACCCCGATAGAATGAACGACCAGAGTGGCTCTCAGAAAACAGTTGTTTACTACGGCAGCACAGAATATAGTTTTTCTGGCTCGACCAACCAGGTTCTTGTGAACGGTAATAATTATTACTGGGATTGGACAGCAGACGCAGAGCTTTAAGGAATAAATTATGGGAATCGAAACAAGCTTAGCTAGTGACTCCGGAAAAAATTTAATTATCAATGGTAATTTAGATTTTTGGCAAAGAAATACATCTTTTACAAACGCAGGCGGTTACACCGCAGACAGGTTTTTTGTCGCAGAAAATGGGTCAGCTCAACTAGATGTAATCAGGGTAAGTAATACAGACTTACCCCCAAGTCCTTATAGCCTTAGAGTAGAACCTAACACAGCTATGTCTTTACCAATAACTACTAACGACTTTTGTAGATTTGAGCATAAGGTGGAAGGTTTATTTATTAGAGAATCATACGATAAAGATTTAATTTATGCCTTTGACATCAAAACCAATTTAAGCGGTACACACTGTGTAGCACTTCAAAACAGCGATAGAAGCAGAAGTTTAGTTTTAGAGTTTAATGTTTCCCAATCCAATGTTTGGGAACGAATAGTTTTAAAAATACCTAAAATTGAATCTGGGATAGGCACTTGGCTAACTGATACGGGTGTTGGTTTAATAATAAATCATCCTCTTTATTTTGGTGATACAACTAAGGAAACACCTACATTAGGAGTGTGGCAAAACGGAGACTTCAGATTCACATCAAATATTCAAAATTTAGGCAATAGCACGTCTAATTATGTAGAGTTTAGAAGGTTCTCGTTACACGAAGGTATCGAGGAAATACCATTTAAAGACCTAATGAGGGACTATCAAAAAGAACTCGGCTTATGTCGAAGATACTTCGAAAAAAGCTATGACCTAGATACTCCGGTAGGTAGTATAACAAGAGTCGGTGTGAGCGCAGTAAGAGGAACCAACCCTATCGGGACCACGACTATTTTTATGAAAGAGCCCAAAAGAAACAATCCTGTTGTATCTTTCTACAGTCCTGTTACTGGCTCGGTTGGAGTGTGGAGAAACGAATCTGGCGAGATCGATATCACCGTCACTGAGGTAAGTAATGGCGTCTTTGGTCAAAATGAGTTTGGGATATCCGCTTCTCCATTAGGCACAAACCAATTGGCAAACGGACATTGGGTAGCAGATTCAGAACTTTAAGGAGTAATATATGAGAAAGGCACTTGTCGTAACAAAAGAATTTTTAGGAAGAAGTGTAGGTCAGATTGAAAAGATAGGGCCCGCTGCCGAGATCGATGCTCTTACTGGTAATTTCTATAACACCAGTATGCAAAAGGTGGATCTACCAGAAACTTACGGAAACCTTCCCCTTGTAGGGAAAGTTGTAGAGGAAGGGAATGAGGTCGCAGAGTACTGGTTTAAAGACGAGGAAATCGTAACGACAAAGCCAGAAGTACAAGCCTGGGTAGATACTCTTAACGGCAATGCCATTTCTTACCTGGAGCCTTCAGATCTTAATGGCTTCTTAGAAGTTCAAGTTCTTGATCCAGAATGGACAGAAGTTCCTGCTGAAGTTGCTGGCGCCAACATCGTTATTGACTGGGCAAAATATTTTGAAGACCAGATCAAAGAAGCTAAAACGGCTATGAATGCAGCCATCTACGCTGAGGTCTTTAACTACTTCCAAACAAGCGATAGAGAGGCTGCTGTAGCTTGGGAGGGATCGTGGAGAGCCAAAGCTGCTAACCCTGCCGACTACGCTAATGATGGCCTTATCGTTATCCACACCTCGACAAGTTTTCAAACTCTTGGAGAGCCGCTTGACACAACACAGAAAATAAGCGACCATTTTAGTGAGCTAATGATTGAGCGAGTTCAAGCCTTCGATAAATTTCGAGATTCTAAGATAGCAGAGTTCCTGCAGACACAGGCTAACATTACCCAAAAGATTCAAACTATACCCTCATAGGTATAATAGAAAGCTCACGGATTTTTGACCTAGAACTATTGACACGCATTTTGAATGCGCATAAGATTCTTATGTGTAAACCAGTAACCCTTGCAAGGAGAATTGTATGGATCTTACAAAAATTTTAGCTCTTGTTAAGAGCATGATCGTGGTGCTTGCACCTCAACTTAAGAAAGCTACATCAGTAGAAGGGGTTAAAGAGCTCCGTGAAGCTGTTCGTGGCCTTTTAAAAGTAGCTGCCTTCCTTGGCGCTCGTTTCAAAGACGGCGTTCAGTTTGGTGACTTCGCGGCTTTCTATGCCAATCTTACTCAAGACGGTGAATTTAAAACTGTTATGAATGAGGCTTGGGATGGTTACCAGAAAATCGGTGCTGAAGTAAAAGACATCGACGCTGGTGAAGGTCTTGAAGTGGTAGGAGACATCGTAGATGAAGTTCCTAACCTACTTGAAGCTTTCAAGAAAGACAAAGCTACTACTGAGCCAGCCGATGCACCTGCTGAAGGTGAGGCTCAAAAATAATTATTTGTTTTCAAACTTACGTAAAGTAGGGTCCTTACGGGGACCCTTTTTTTATGCCGTGCAATCCTGTAAAATAAACCTATTCTTTACGGCTGCGGTCAATTTCGGTGTGGGTTTTAATGGATTGGTTTACTTATGAACAGGCGAGATCAGTGCTCGACAACATTTTTTCGATGGGTTGGGTTAAAATAGTTGGCTCGTTTTTTGGCATGGCAGCTGCTTGGGTTTTTGATGATACCCGTGGTTATATGCCGGCCGTTATCGTCGCCTGCCTTATTGCCCTTGATTCTATCTCCGGAATGATTGCCGCGGTTATTAATGGACCTGGCTTAAACAGCAAGAGGGCCAAAAGAATTTTAGTCAAATTTATAATCTACGGAATTGCTATCGCTACAGGGCGCCTTGTAGACAAGCTTGTACCTGTGCCAGTATTTGCTGTAGTGATTGAAGTTGCTCTCGGTCTAACGGAAGCGCAATCGATTATAGAAAACTGCGGAGCTGCGGGAATGCCTATACCACCCAAGCTCAAAAATATGTTTGAAAGGCTAAAAAAATAGACAAGGAGAACCCATGGAAAAAGTCTATAAAAGTGTACTTTTTGGCACTATATCCCCCTTTAAGTTTATTATTTTATACTTTATGGTTTTCTTTCTGGCTGGTTGTGGCGGCGTTGTTCCTGACAATGGAACTGTATTACCAGCTATTAGAGCTGGGGTGCCTACCGTAGAACTTCACGGCTGTGGAGGAATTGATAAGGGCCTTAAGATTTGCACAGTCGGGAGAGAAACAAATTTAACTTCTCTTAATCTTTCTATTCAAGGCTATTGGGAAGGGAGAGTTAGTTACGTCACAAGTGGCTGCCCTGTAGAGCTTGATGACTCTCTACTTTACTCTCGCCATCAGAAGATTAGAATACCTGTGTCAGGGCTACTAGAAAGAGATTGCCTCGTGACAGTAACTCTCTCACCCAGATACAGAGGCTTTGAAAATAACGGTGTAATCGTATGGCCCATCGAGGGACATATTTATTTGAGGCGAACATCAAGACTTCCTACCACTCAAACCAATATAACGGCAAGAGATGTTTCATTCTTTGTCCCGGCAACAGAAACTAGAAGAATCGTCATGGAATCCTCATTATGTGACATAAGCTTTGATGAAGACTTAGAGCCACAAAACAACGGTATCGAAATTAGACTTAGTGACCTGACCGCTATTGACGAAAGAAAACTTTGCATCATCAATGGGGCTAACGTAGAGGACCGCAGCCTTCTTCTTTGGTATGTGGCTATCCACGACCCTAACTACAGTTTCCTACCTAAGCCTGCACTTGAAACAAAGAGGCGGAGGCTTAAGGTTAAAGGGACAAGTGATGTCACGGCCATCATCCTGAATGACGATTATAAGTACGGGAGCGAGGGCTCTTTTCGTTTCGATCGAAAGAAGCAAAACATCCTGAGAATGGTCACAGCAAAGGGAAGATCAGTCCTAGCAATCTGGAACCCTAGAACGGAGAGTTGGTCATGGAAATGATTGAAATTGTTGAGGCTTTAGATTCAGCTTTAAAGCTACTTGGGGTAGAGACTTCCCTCTTTGATATAATTGAAAGTGTTTTGACTGCAAGCACGTTTGGGAACATAATAAAAGGTGTACTTGTCATTGTTGCCATGTACTTCTCTTGGCGCCTAAAGCGTTGGAAGGCCAAAGAAGCAGTCAGGCGTTCAGAGGAACTAAGTGCTGAGGAAGAGGCTAGAAACAGACAGTCTAATCAAGATCAGCAGCAATCCTCAAGCCAAGACGCTAGCAGAATTGATGACCTATTAGGAGATGACTGATGAGCTTTATTAACTCGAGACCACAAGAATCATATTTCAACCCAATCACTGACACCCCTTCGGTCACAAAAGTTCAGTTAGTCGATGGACAATCTTTCGGGAGTGATAGGTTCTTAGAAGATGTTGAAGAAACAGCTCCTCCTGTAGGGAAGTTTGATGATGGGGGTGCTGGCTACAAAGAGGTAAATGACGGGAACCTTTTAGGGCTTCCTGCTTTTAAAAGGTCGGTAAGAGTTCATGGGCTTTCTTCAAAGAACATGACTGGCCCCGCTCTTGAAAAGGTAGGATTAGACGGGGCTTCATCTGCGATCTCAATCTTTCCAGTTGACTTAACTCCTGGTGAGGATTTAAAGCTAGTGGGGACTGCGAGTAACGCTGACA
>SPKZ01006426.1_pt1 | contig 13995 bp, 12 predicted proteins | sample 2456571 | NCBI WGS metagenome assembly SPKZ01 (sample SAMN11192286, study PRJNA482655) | marine metagenome | biome: ENVO:00000447; feature: ENVO:00000244|ENVO:00000211|ENVO:00000569|ENVO:00002023; material: ENVO:00002151; isolation source: ocean water from marine abyssalpelagic zone ...
GGTGTACTCCGAAAGTTCGCGGACCGAATACGGACCCGAGAGCATGATCTTGATGATCGCGTTCGAGTCGGGGTCGATCTGCTCGACCAGCGGTTCCTCGATGTCGGGCGGCAGCAGCGCACGCGTGCGCGCCACGCGCTCGCGCACCTGCTGTGCCTTGCGCGCCGGGTCGAACCCGAGCCCGAACTCGATGAACACCAGCGAGAGACCGGCCGAAGACCGCGACGACAGCGTGCGAATGCCCTCGAGCGTATTGAGTTCTTCCTCGAGCACGTCGGTCACGGCGCGCTCGATGGTCTCGGGCGAGGCTCCATAGAGTTGGGTCGACACGCTGACGAACGGGAACTCGACCGCGGGATTCAGGTCCAGGTTCAGCCGAGATAGCGATACGAGCCCCAGCACCACCAGGCCCAAGATGAGCATCAGTGCGAAAACAGGACGCTCGATCGAGATCGAAGAGATTCTCAAGGCAAGGCTTCGGTCTGCACGGACTCGACCGCGTCTCCGTCCGAGAGCCGGGCGGCGGCATCGCCGAGGACGATCCGGTCCCCGAGTTCCAGCCCGGCGAGCACCTCGATCTCGGTGGTGTCGCTCATGCCGAGCCGAACCGGAACCCGCTGGCTGCGGCCTCCGCTCACCCGCACCACGAACTGGCGCCCCTCGGCGGAGATCAGCGCACGCCGGTCGACGAGCAGTGCCCGGGTCTTGACGCGGGGCTCGATCTCGGCCCGGACGAACGCACCCGCCCGCAGCCGGTTCTCCGGGTCTTCGAGCTCAGCCCGGACGCTGTAGGTACGGCTGGCCGGATCGATCCGCGCACTCACGGATCGAACGGTTCCCCGCAGCGGCTCCGCCGCGCCCTCGGCGAACACGCGCACCTGGTCCCCGGGCCGAATCAGCGCGAGCGAGGCTTCGGGCACGTCGAGCACTGCCTCGAGTTCGCCGGTCTCCTGAATCACCACGACGGTGGTTGCCGGAGTCGCCATCATCCCCTCGTGCGCCGACCGCTCGACGATGCTGCCGGTGTACGGGGCCCGAACCACGGTCCGGTCGAGATCGCTGCGCGCCTGCTCGACCTCGGCCTCAGCCTGCTCCACCCGGGCGTGCGCGATCTTCGCGCGCGTCTCCGCGCGCACGCGCTGCTGCGTTGACGCAATTTCCTTCCGGGCCAGTTCCTGACTGCGGGACGCTTCCGCTTGCGCTTCGGCAGATTCGGCTCGGGCCAGTTCCAGGCCCGCGCGAGCCCGCTGAAGCGCGAGGCCGTAGGGCCCGGGTTCGATCTGGAAGAGCGGATCGCCCTCGGCCACCTCGTCTCCCACCTCGACCTCGACGCTCACAATCCGGCCCGAGACCGACGGCGCCAGCGGCGAGGAGCGTCGCGCGGCCACCGAACCCGAGACCGTGACCCGGGTCCGAAGCTCTCCCCTGCGCACTTCTGCGATCGGAACCGGCTCGGGTGCCGCGGCCAGATCGAGGGCCGGCGCCGACACGTCGGGGGCTTCGGCTTCGCGTCCCGTCGATGAGCCACAGCCCGGAGCCAATGCAAGTCCCAGGACGCACAGCGCTGTCGCAACCGGAATCAGACTCGGCCGCGCGCGCCTCATCTCGCACCCCGATGGCCTGACGACCCGGTCGGCCGTGCTCCGGCGACTCCGTAGAGTTGGAGTTCGATCGCGGCCTCGGTGAGTGCCGCCGGGATCGCATCGACGCCGTTCCCGGCGACGACCTGCTCGATGCAGCCCTTGTTCAAGATCATGATCGCTTCGGCGGTATTTCCCACGTCGAGATCCTCGCGAAGTTCCCCCTCCTCGATCCCTCGACTCAGCAGCTTCGAAAGCCCTTCGCGCCACTCGTCCCGGGCCTGGGTCAGGCGGTCGATCCGCCCGGCCAGCAACACGCCCGGGTCCTGAGCCAGGATCGAGGCCAGCAGCGGATGTGAACGCGCGTAGTCGAGTGAAGCGCGGTGGATCACACCCAGCGCTTCACGCACGGTCCCGGCCCGACGCCGAAACTCGTGCCCGATCACGTCGGACCACTCCCGGAGGGCCCGGTCGAGGACGGCCTCGAGCAGACTCTCCTTGCTATCGAAGTAGGAATAGACGAGCCCTTTGGAGATGCCGGCCGCCCGCGCGATCTCCTCGACCGTGGTCTTCGCAAAGCCGTGGTGCGCAAAGCAGTGCCCGGCGGCATCGAGCAGCCGGATCCGCTTTCGCTCGATCCGCGCGTCTCGAGTGGGGGGCCCCGGGTCCAAACTCTCGGCGGAAGGTGTTCGCATGGCGCGATACTGACCAGATCGACGACTTGGGTCAAATTAGTTCAACCGGTCACATAAATTCGGATCCGATTCCCTACGCCCGGCTTCAGGCGGTATTTCTGGATGCCGGAAACACGCTGGTGGAGATGGACTACGCCCTGTTCTCCGAGCGGCTCCGCCGGGTGGGGCACGAACTCCCGGCCCGGATCCTGGGCCGCGCGGAGGCCGCCGTTCGACCCGCCGTCTCCCGGTACCTGGCGGACGGAGCTTCGACCGAGCAGGAGGGGGCCTTCTCTCACTATATGCGGCTGATGCTGGAATGCGCGTTCGAGCAGGCGGGACAGCGACCGGCGCCCGCCGAGATCGACCGCGGGGTGCACGCGCTGATGGCCCTTCGCCGGGAGCCGGGCGCGTCGCTCCAGATCTGGTCGGTGGTGCGCGAGGATGCGCGGCCGTTTCTCGAGGCCGTCCGCAGCGCCGGTCTCCGCGCGGTGGTCGTCAGCAACGCCGATGGCAGCGTCGAGCAGGGGCTGCGCGACCGGGGACTCGCGCCACTGCTGGACGCCGTCGTCGACTCGCACATCGTGGGCGCCGAGAAGCCCAACCCGGCCATCTTCCGGCGCGCCCTCGAGATCGCCGGCTCGCAGCCGGCGCGGACGCTGCATGTCGGGGACATGTACGCGGTCGATGTCGTGGGTGCCCGCCGGGCCGGATGCCACGCGGTACTGCTCGATCCTTACGGCGACTGGGTGGGCTGGGAATGCGAGCGCGTTCCCGACCTCGCGACGCTGGCGCGGCGCGTCACGGACGGGCGCTAGCCGGTGCCTAGTCGCCGGTAGACTCGAGCACCCGGTACACCGCCTCTTCGGCACTCGCGACCCGCACCACCTTCGGGTCGATATCCCAGGAGCCGAGCGAGACGACACACTTGCCTCGCTTGAGCGCGAACGCGATCTCGGAGAGCGTTCCATAGCTGCCGGAAACGGCCACGAAGGCCTCGGCCGAATTGGCGAGCACGGCATTGCGCGCGTCCCCGGTGCCGGTCGCAACCGCGATCGAGACGTGCGGGTTCGCTTCGCCGGGCGACGCGCCGGGAAGAACCCCGACCACCAGCCCCCCCGCTTCCGCGGCGCCGCGCGATGCCGCCTCCATGACACCACCGAGACCGCCCGTCAGCAGCGTGCACCCGGCCAGTGCGAGCCGACGGCCGACTTCGTGCGCGAGTTCCGCGGTCCCGGCGTCGCAGTCGGCGGCTCCAATGACGGCAATCACACGCGGCCGCAAGGCTCAGCCGGACGCGGACGGCGCCCGCACTCCGACCTGGCCGTCGATCTCGGGTGCCTGCGAGCGAAGGCGACCGACCGCGAGATCCGGGGCAGCGCAGTCTACGAGCAGCGCTTGCCGCTGCCCTATCAGCTTCTCGACCAGACGACGCTGCCGATCGACCCTGATGCCTCTTCGCATCGCCCGAAGTACGCGGTCGCTCGCATGCTGCAGCGGCACGTCGACGTACGGGAGCACGCGGGCTCTGTGCGGGACGGGCTCCATCGGGAAGAGAGGTTACCCTGTAGGCTGGGAGCGAGCGAGGCTGTCCCTGTCGGAGCCGTCGGACGGCCGTTCTTGGGGGGGGAACATGCTCCGGAGGCTCTCGGCAGCATACTTTGCGGGCGCAGTCGCAGGACTCCTGGTCGCGGTCGCGGTCTGGATCGCGGGCCGGGCAGAACTCACCCCGCTGATCGGCGTCGACATCGCACCCTCGCTGAGTTGGGACTGGCTTCGAGAGCGGATTCTCTGGGGGAGCCTCTGGGGATTAGGCTACCCGCTGGTGTCGCGCCGGGGCTTCACCACGGTACGCACCGGGCTTGTGCTCTCGCTCTTCCCGACGGCCCTGGAACTGCTCTACTCGCTGCCCGAGGCGGGATCCGGACTCCTCGGGCTCGAACTCGGGGCCCTCACACCAATCTTCGTGCTGGTCAAGAACGGTCTCTGGGGCTTCCTGGTCGCACGCGTGATGGCCCGACTCGTCGGCTGATGGCGGGACGGAGCCCGGGCGTCGTCGCGAGCGGGGACCGCGCGACGACGGAATGCGCGGCCGAACTACTGCGCGGGGGAGGCAACGCCTTCGACGCGGCCGTGGCCGCGGGGTTCGGGGCGACCGTCGCCGAACCGGCCCTGACGAGCCTCGGCGGCGGCGGCTTCCTGCTGGCACGCACCGCGGCGGGTGCCGCGGTGCTCTTCGATTTCTTCGTGGATACTCCGGGCGACGGTGCTGTCGCGCAGGAACCGCATTTCGAACCCGTGACGATCCGCTTTCCGGGCTCGTCTCAGGTCTTCAACGTCGGGCGCGGCTCCGTCGCGGTTCCGGGAACCCTCGCCGGACTGCTGCACGTCCACGAGCGCCTCGGAAGGCTGCCGCTCGAGCAGGTGGTGGCGCCCGCGATCGCGCTCGCCCGAAACGGCGTGGAGCTCAGCGCGGCGCAGGCGTACTTCCTCGGCCTGCTCCGCCCGATCTTCAATCTGACGGAGGGCGGTCGCAACCAGTTCGGCCTGCACGAAGGAGAACTGCGCCAGGGTCGCGAACTCCGGAATCCCGAACTCGCGGCCTTCCTCGAAACCCTGCCCGAAACCCGGGGCCGCTCCTTCTACGAAGGCGAGTTCGCTCGCAGGATCGAGGCCGACCTGCGCAGGGACGGATTGCTCACGATGCGGGACCTCGCGAGCTATCGCGTGATCGAGCGGCAGCCTCTCGAACTCGCCTACCGCAGGTTCAGGCTGCTCTCCAACCCCGCTCCGTCGTTCGGGGGTTCACTGCTCGGACTCGCGCTGCAGCTCACGGAAGCGCAGGAACTCGGCGCGAGTGAATGGGGCTCCGCGACTCATCTGCGAACCCTGGCGGCCGTCAACGTTGAGGTCGCCCGACTTCGCGACACCGGCTTCGGGGCGGAAGCAGGCCTCGAGGACGTCGACACCGAGAGCATCGCGCGGATCCGTCGCGCCTCGGGTGGGACCACGCACCTGTGTGTCGCTGACGCGGAAGGGAACGTGGCGACGCTCACAGCATCGAACGGAGAGGGTTCGGGATACGTAGTTCCGGGCACCGGCATCATGCTCAACAATATGCTGGGCGAGGACGACCTTCACCCGGAGGGTTTCCACAACGATCCTCCCGGGGTCAGGGTTTCGTCGATGATGTCGCCATCGATCCTGCTCGAGGGAGACACGGTGCGGCTCGCAATCGGGAGCGGCGGAAGCAAGCGGATCCGCAGTGCCATCTATCAGGTGCTCACGCACCGGATCGACTTCGGGCTCGGCCTTCAGGCAGCGATCGATGCCCCGCGCCTCCACTGGGACGGCGAGCGCATGCAACTCGAACCGGGCTTCCCGACCGAAAGCGTCAACGCTGTACGCAGCTACCGGCCCACGAACCTCTGGAAGCGGCGCGACGTCTATTTCGGTGGGGTCCAGGCTGTCGAACCCGGCGTCGCGGGTGCAGCAGACCCCCGACGCGGCGGGGTCGCGACCCGGGTCGAACTCTGATCCCGCATAAGCTCCGCTTCGAGACCATTCCGGGCGCGTGCTATCTTCTCAGTCGCGTATGCGGATCGGAATCGTGAGCGACACGCACGACCAGATGAAAAATGTCGCTCGCATTGTGCAGTTGTTCAACGCCGCGGGCGTCGACAGGGTCGTGCACACGGGTGACATCACCAAGGCAAAGACGATCCATGCTCTATCCGCGCTCCACGCACCTGTCTTTGGAGTATTCGGAAACAATGACCTGGAACGGGAGTCACTCGACTCCGCGATTCGGCAGCACGGCTTTCACTTCGTCGATGCGACTCTCGAACTCGAGTGGGGGAATCGCCGCCTCTTCGTCGTACACGATCCCCTGGACTTCGATCGACTGAGCCTCGAAAGCGGAGAGGTCCTGCTTCACGGTCATACCCATCGTCGCGTCATCGATCGGCGAAACCACAGCCTGTGCTTCAACCCCGGGGAGTGCGCGGGCCAACTGACGGGCCACAATGCCGTCGGACTCCTGGATCTCGGCACGCTGGAGCCCGAGATCCTGTTCTTCTGAGCCGCCCGGACGGCCCGGCGCTAGCCCTCGCGGCGGTGCGCGAGTTCGCGCCCGTAGGCGCGCATCATGGCCCGGTAGTCGAGCATCCCGGCGATCCGGTGTACGCGCCCGGTGTCTTCCGAGTCCTCGCGCGCGAACTCCACCACCGGAATCTGCGGACACCCGGAGGCTCGAAACAACTCGTGCGCTCGGTAGAGATCATCGTCTGGGTGCACGAAGACCGGCGGGATCGCGATGTCGCCCGCAACCACGAAGCCCGATAGCTGGTGATCGTCCATCACGGGCCGGATCTGTTCGGCCGTGATCAGCCCCACCAACTCTCCGCGCGGGCTCAGCACCGGCAGGGTCGCCTCCCGGGTCTGAAGAATCAGATCGCGCACGGAGCGGAACCCGGTCGCCGGCGTGACCGTCGGCACCGCCTCCGATTCCTCGAATACGTCGGAGACCTTCATCTCCTCGAGCACGTTGATCGTCAGGTCGCCGAGGTGCGCGGGAGACGAGAAACGGTCCCGTACCTGATGAACGTAGATCGATCGCCCGCGCGAGAAGATGATGGAGACGACGCCGACCAGCATGAGCGGCGGCAACAGTTCGTACCCGCCCGTCATCTCCGCGACCATCAGCATCGCGCCGATGGGGGCGCTGGTGACCCCCGCAAAGAAGCTCGCCATCCCCACCAGGACGTAGGCGTCGGGGCGCGGAAACATCTCGGGGAGGAGCGCGTTGCCCCCGAATCCGATCAGGCCGCCGAGCATGCCTCCGATAAACAGCGTCGGACCGAACACGCCGCCGCTTCCTCCGGAACCAATCGTGAGCGAGGTCGCCAGGATCTTTCCCGCCACCACCAGCGCCATCGTAGTGATCGCGAGTTTCTGATCGATCGCCTGCTGCAGGAAGCCCCAGCCGGCGCCGTACACCTCGGGCAGCCAGAAGCCGATGATCCCGACGCCGAGCCCGCCCAGCATGGGCTTGTACATCTGGGGAATCGCGATCCGGTCGAACCAGAGTCGCAGCCGGTGGAAGATTGAGATGTAGGAGCGGCCGATCGGGACCGCGATCGCGGCCAGGAGCAGGTAGCCGGGGACCTCGATCGGAGAGATCAGGTCGAAGGACGGCACCGCGAATATCTGCGCACCGCCCAGCAGCAACACGAAGACCACGTAGGCGGTGACGGACGCGATCACGCAGGGAACCAGCGCATCGGATTCGAAGTCCTCGCGATAGAGCACCTCGATCGCCGTGAGTGCACTGCCAAGCGGCGCCCGAAAGATCGCACCGAGCCCGCCGGCCGCGCCCGCGAGCAACAGAATGCGTCGATCCCGCGCGCTGAGACCGAGCACGCCGGCCAGGTACGACCCCAGGCCCGCCCCGATCTGGGCGATCGGCCCCTCCTTTCCGGCGCTGCCGCCACCGGCGAGAGTCAGGATCGTGGCGATTCCCTTCACGAACGGAACGCGCGGCCGGATCACGCCGCGTCCGCGGTGGAACGCCCGAATCACTTCGTCGGTCCCGGGCCCGGCGGCTTCGGGTGCAAGGCGATAGACCAGGATTCCCGACAGCAGCCCGCCCAGGCTAGGCAGCAGGAAGAACACCCAGCGGCGCGGCTCCCGGGCGAGTTCCACGGGGACCTGGATCAGGTCGTCCCCGGGCGGAACGGGCTGGGGCATTCCGGCGAGCACGCCGAAGCTCAGGTGACTCGCCACCTCGAGCAGGAACGAAAACAGGCCCGCAGCGAGACCCGAGACGGCCCCGATCCCAAGGCCCAGCACGATCCAGCGGGTCCCGCCGCCGCGCAGGGACTCGATCAGCCCGCTTCGGATGCGTTCCAGGCCGCTCACATTGCCTCCCGGGAGACACGGGGCAACTCCATCGGGGAGTGCGGGCGCGCAGTGTAGCGCATCGCGCGCCCGGGCCTTCGAGCGCGGCGCTGCGTCCCTTCACGGCGCTGGCGGCGACCCCGTGGCTCGTGCGAAGTGGGATCCGCCTCTCCGCGCTGCCCTGTGCGGTCCCGGCCGGAAGGCTACTCCCAGCTAAGCGCGATGTTGCTTCCCATGCCGAGGTTCGCGCTGGAGTCGCTCAGTCCGATCACGACGTAGGTCATGAGCCGGATGGACTCCGAGAAGCGGAAGATCGTGTAGGGCACTAACTCCTGCGGCTCCGTACGGCCGGCCAGAGCCGCCTGCCGGAAGTCGTAGATGAGGCCGACGCTGGTGCGCGACCCGACCCCCAGGTCGATTCCGACCGAGCCGAACCACACGTTGTCGAGTTCGGTGTCGATTCCGTCGCCCATGAAGCGGTAGCCGAGATTCAGGTAGGGAGTCCAGCGACCGAATTCCCGGAAGACCTCGGCTTCAAAGCTGTAGTCGTAGCTTCCGGTCCCGATGTAGGCCGAACTGGATGCGGTCGGGAACTTGACTTTCGCGGTGAACTCGACGCCCGGAAAGGATGCATCAACAGGCAGCAGCGTGTAGGTCAGACTCGCGAGGACGTCGCCGAGCCCCCGTACAGTGGTGCTGTGAACTTCGCCGGCCTCGGAGAGGTGAGGTGACTGGTACATCACGAGGGGTTGCCCCGCAAACGCCATACAGACCACTTCGGGTCCCGCGATCCAGACCCAAGGGATCGTGACCCGGGCCGTCCACCTTTCATGCTCGTACTTGAGCCCGAGTGACGAGTACCAGATCTCTGTGTCCTCAACTTCCGAGTAATCGCCTGAGCTGTAGTCGCTTCCGAGGCTGACCGAGAAGCGCTTGTGATTCTCGAACGGGTACAGGATCTGCCCCGTGGCCGGAACCGCCCACGACAGCACAAACACAGCCAGCACTGTGGCAGTACCGATCCTGAAACCGGCCCTCGACATCGACGAACCCTTTCTAACGCTACCGACGCCGCGGGAGCGGGATCCAGCGGCGCGCGCCACCCCCGCGATCCTCGTAGTCGATGCGGTCGGGCTTGAGCCAGCGACCGCCCTCTACACGTCCGTGAACCCGGACCAGCGAGTTGGCCCCGATATCCTGCGGCAGTTCCCCGGTCCAGAGTTGGATCCCTCTGAGCCAGAGCCCGCGGCTTCCGGGTCGCAGGTATCCCTCGATCGAAACCACCCCGAATTGTTGGAACTCGAGACCCGGGTCGAGGTCCAGATTGTACGCCACGAGTACTCCATCCACGGACGGCCCTCGCACGACGACCCGCTGACCCTCGGCCGGTGGGGAGGCATGCTCGGGAACCGCCAGCCGGAGCCCGCCGATCGAGAAGCCCTCCGGTCCGACCTGGTACGCACGGCCCTCGATCCAGCCCCTGTCGGTCGGCCCACTGGACACGTTCGACGCGACCACCACGCCGTCCGGGCGACGCAGCCCGCTCACCCGGACCCCGGCGCCCGGGACCAGGTCCCGGATCCCGAGCCCGGCCATGGGCTCCGCGCCGACCAGAATCCGCTGCCCGAGCACCTCGATCTCACCGCCTGCAAGGTCGACGCGCTCGATCGGACCCGCCACCGGAATTCGAATCAGGATGCGGTGCGCGGAAACTTCGTAGCGTCCACGCGTCGCGCCGACCTCGACCAGTTGGCCGCGTTCAAGGAGCCCGGACGTGATGCGCATCCCCTGCCGCTCGATCGGGGTCTCCGTGCCGAAGTGGACCTCGATTCCGTTGACGCAGATGCTGCCGAACGCCGTGATCGTTCCGACGATCCCGGTTCCGCCGAGTCCCTCGTCTCCGCCGCCGGGCGCAGCGCTGGCTGCGTCGGCGCCGGTCTCGACGAGACCGGCAAGCGCTCCTGGAATGACGGTCGGGCTCTCGCCCGCGGACGCCTCAACGACCGCTTCGAGACACGGCTGCACGATCTCGGCCACCAGCACGGACCGTTGGTTCTGCTCCATCGATCCCCAGCTACAGGACAAGCTCGCGGCCAGGGCCACGACTGGCAGCAGCAAGACGTGCCACCCGCGCCCCACCCGGGAACCGCGAGGGCTTTCCCCCCGAGGCCGATTCGAACGCCGATCCGTCATGCCTCAGTCCTCATCGTCCGTCGGCTCGCCGGGCTGCCCCCAAAGCCCACGAAAAAAGAAGGATCCGAGCGCAACCCGGAACCGCTGGTCGTCACCGCCGGCATCGCGTTCCTTGCACGCGACGGCCTTCCGGTTCACCTGCTGCAGGACCTCGGTGGATAGCCGGGACGCGAGTTCTTCGAGTTCCGTCACCGAAGCCTCGGACAGACCTTTGTAGTAGACGGCGCGCTCGAACAACGGCGGCCCTTCGCCGCGCAGGTTGTGCGCGGCGGAATTGATGTGTTCGCCCAGGTTGCGGCCGAAGTAGAAGGCCTTCTCCTCGAACCCCTTCTCGGGCACGAAGCCCTCGACCCGCAGGCGCACCAGGCCGTCGGGCCCGACGGAAGCGACGCCGAGCCGAAGCCACTCGTCGAGCACCGAGCGCGATCGGATATCCTTGCTGACGGACGCCACCAGCCGGTCGAAGGAGGGCTCGTCGTGCCGGCTCGAGACGCGAGGCAGAGGTTTCGGATGCCCCGCCTCGTCGAGGTACTCGGGCGAGGTGAGCCAGCGGGTCGAAACCTGCGACCCGAGCCCGACGGCCTCCGGCACCTGCGCCGGGTCGGGTGGCTCGGAGCGCAGCCGCCGAACTTCCTTGCGGTGCACGCCGGTCAGCAGGCTGATGCGGCTATCAGTCGGGCGATCTACTTCGCCCGAAAGATCCGCCAGGGCGACCTCGACGTAGACCTCCTTGAGGAGCCGGGACACGAATGGATATGAAACCTGGTATCGGAGCAGCAATTTGATAAGCGGGTGAAGCAGCCGGCGCAATGCAAGCAAAAGCGAGTGCAGCGCGCTAGGCACAAAGTCGCCCTCCTGCAGGGGTTCTCCCATGATTATTGCCAAACTATCAGGAAATGCCCGATAGCTCCAGTGGACCTGGGTGGGACTAGGTACCTAGAAAATAAGGGGAATATCCGATCCAGAGAAGGAATCGGCACTTATGAGGGGAATTGCACATATCGCGATGTGATTTGTTTACTCGGCCGGACGGAAGCCGCTGGCTGGATCATACGTCGCGAGCGGATTCCCGGTGGTGCTCCGGATCAGCAGCCCGCCGCCATCGAACACGCACTTCGACATCCAGCTGACCATCCCGACCCGGGCCGAGATGGTCCGCCGCTCCCAGGAAGCCGGGTCCACGATGAGCTCGTTCTCGCCAAGTCCCTCGATCTCGCGTTCCATCCGTGCGCGAACCTCCGGCCCGCACAGATCGCGTGCAATCCGGCGGTCGCCCCCGCGCGCGCGCAAGAACTGCTCCGATCGGGTCAATGCCTCGGCCCCGGGAGCAGTCGCTTCCGGTACGCTGACGGAGTCGCGCGCGCTGGGTTCGGACCGCGGGCGCGCGAACTCGCTCTCGAAGCACAGCAGCGCGACGCCAGCCGCCAGCCCGAGAACCACGAGCCCTCCCAGTACCCACGCGGGCCTTCGATGCCTCTCTCGCCGTGCCACCGCCATCGAATCCGCGACTCAGCGCACCGACTTCATGCGGAACGCGCGCCGCCGTCCGAGCTTCGGCTCAGGCGAATCCCGACCGCTCCGATCACGGTCGCGAGAAACAGGATGCCCACCAGCGGCAGCGCCGGAAGGCCCAGGTCGCCTGAACCCGGGAACGAGCTTGCCTGGGTCGGATCGGTGCCCTCGTCGACTTCCACGCCGTCGTCGAAGCCGTCGCCGTCGGTATCTGCGAGAGCCGGATCGGTTCCGGTGTTGGTCGGGCTCACGAAGTTGCCGGTGTTGGTCTCGAAGCCATCGAGCAAACCGTCGCTGTCGCGCTCGACCCCGATCCGCTGCCCCGATCCCGGAGGCACCGCAGTGAAAGTCAGCGGCCCCTCTGTCATGACCAGCGCGCGCAGGTTCGATTCGGAGATCTCGGTGCCGAGATCATCCATGAACATCCCGCTCGTCTGTCGAACCCAGCCTCGCTGGCTGCCGCCGACCGTGCCCTTCACGATCAGGTCGCACTCGGTCACGGTCCCGCCCAGAAACAGCGAGTCGAACGGCGTGCCCGCGCGGTCCACCATCTCGTCAATCCGCTGGTCGGTTCCCCCGGGGCCATTGGTCGCGTTCAGGGTGACCTGCTGCCCGACCATCGGGGCAAGGTCGCTGTCGAACGCGAGCATGAACTGGACCAGATCCGCCTCCTGTGTGGGGTTCGTGCTGAACGCCGCAGCCGACACGAAGTTCGTGAGCGTGTCGACACTCCCGTCCTTGAAAACACCGTAGCCACGAATCTGGTCGCCGAAGTTCGGAAGCCCGAACCCCGAAATCCCGAACATACCGACTTTCGTGTAGACATTGCGAAGATGCGGGACCTTCACGTTCTGCACTCCGCCGTCGAAGGTCTGGAAGGAATTGCTCCCAAAGAAACCCTGGGCCGGATCCAGCGCGTGGCAGCCCTCGCAAGACAGAATGGTGTCGGTCACGGGCCCCGAGAAGATTGCCTTGCCACGCGCCTGCGGGGGGCTCAACTCGTTTCTGACCGCGATCACCGGGTTCGGGGGCTGGACGATCTGTAGTGCGAAGTCTGTGAACTTCTGCATGTCGGCCTGGCTCAGCCTCCCGTCCTTCCCGACCAGGCCCTCGAACGCCACGATGAAGTTCATGAACGAGTGCGCTTCGTCGCAAGGCGATCCGGGGGGTGGGTCCGAACAGGGATCGGTGCCGAAGAACCCGTCGACGCGGTCTCCGCGCCAGTGCAGGCCCCCGTGGGTCGAGAGTCCGCGCAGCGTCTGCGTCGTCATCGGTCCCTTGTTCGGATGAAAGGTGGCTTCAGGAAGGATCACGGCCGGCTGGCTGTTCGCCGACAGCGGGTTGTCCGGATCGCCCAGGTCCCAGGCCAGGTCATCGTTGTCCCCGAAGATGTGACAACTCGCACACGAGGTCTCGCCGTTTCCAGAGGTCGCTACCGCGTCGTACAGGAACGGGCGTCCCTCTACCACCGACGGGGGCTCGGGGTTGTGAAGCGCCAGCGTCTGCGGGGTTCCGCTCCCGGGCGACAGCGGAACCGACGAAACCGAGTTGTCGAAACGCGTCGACACGTAAAGCCGGTTGTTGATCTCGTCCAGTGCCAGACCGCTCGGCCCCCCGCCGACCGAGATGTAGTTCGCGCTCTCGGCGGTCGGATCGAAATTCGTCCCGAAGTTCGCGTCCTCGATATCGGCGGTGTCGAAGACCCCGATCTTCGACGACCCGAACGCGGCCATGTAGAGCTTGGATCCGTCGCTCGAAACCACGAGTTGGAGCGGCGTCGCCAGGCTGTGGTTGATCTGGTCTGGATCCACCAGGTCCGGAACGTCGGTGTGCAGCCTCGTGTAGTCGATGTGCTGATTCAGGTGCTTCGGATCGACCGAGGAGGTTGCCGGGTCGATCACCGTGATCCGGGTTTCCGAGAGGTGACCCTGTACGGTGCTGCCGCCGTGGTTTCCAGCGCCCTCGAAGCGTACCTGATTGGGCGACTCCGTATTGGTCACGTAGATCTTGCCGTTGATGGGATTCACGGCCATGTTGAACAGGATCGTGCCCACGTGGGCGAACTCGTCGATCGCACCGGCTGCGAGGTCGTTGGCATCGATCGCGAAGACGTCGAAATCCGGGAGGTTGAACTCGAC
>SPKZ01013115.1_pt1 | contig 13992 bp, 13 predicted proteins | sample 2456571 | NCBI WGS metagenome assembly SPKZ01 (sample SAMN11192286, study PRJNA482655) | marine metagenome | biome: ENVO:00000447; feature: ENVO:00000244|ENVO:00000211|ENVO:00000569|ENVO:00002023; material: ENVO:00002151; isolation source: ocean water from marine abyssalpelagic zone ...
ATCGCGGGAGCTCGCGCTCCAGGTACGCTCGCGCATCTTTCTGTGGTGCATAGCATGTGTTCTTTTTGCATGATCATGTGACATCCCCAAATTGCGCCCCGGGGCCGGATTACAAAACACGCTTTCCCCCCAGGCCCGATGGCAAAACGTATCATTGCTGCATTTATCGTGGGGGTTATAGGTTGTTATGTCATTCTTCGTTGCGAACGCGAAGGTGCTGCGGTTGAGCATTTTGCAGACTTTCTAAACGACCACAGTGGGCGCGTGCTGTTGGTCGCCGAATCCGCGGGTCGGCGTGAAATCTTGCTCGAAAGCCTCGGCGCGCAGGATCTGGTCCCGGCCAGCACTGAGAACTGGCAATCTTTCCTGACATCCGACGACAGGTTCGCTATCGCCACAGCTCCCCTGGACCGTGGCATTTACTCAGACGACGGCACTCCGATACTGGTATCAGAATCGCAGCTGTTTGGCGCGCGCGTGGCGCAGCGCAGGCGTCGCAAGCGTGAGGAATCGACCGATAGCACCACCGTTTTCCGTGACTTGCATGAGTTGCGCGAAGGCGTTCCCGTGGTCCACCTGGAACACGGTGTAGGCCGCTATCTGGGACTGCAGTCACTGTCGGTCGATGGGGAGGAAAACGAGTTCCTGGCACTGGAGTATGCTGAGGGCGCCAAGCTTTATGTCCCGGTGGGCTCGTTGCACCTGATTAGCCGTTACGCCGGTAGCGACCCTAACCTCGCACCCTTGCACAGACTGGGCTCAGAGCAATGGGAAAAAGCACGGCGCAAAGCCAGCGAGAAAGCGAGCGACATCGCCGCTCAACTGCTAGATGTCTACGCCCGCCGGGAAGCTAGACAGGGCTATGCCTTTGCACTGGACGATACCGCCTATGAGCGATTCGCCGCCGGTTTTCCGTTCGAGGAAACGCCGGATCAGGAGACGGCGATCAATGCAGTGATCGCCGACATGCGTGGCCCGGGCGTCATGGACAGGCTGGTTTGTGGTGACGTGGGATTCGGCAAAACAGAAGTGGCGATGCGCGCCGCCTTCGTTGCCGCTCAGGCGGGCAAGCAGGTTGCTGTTCTGGTGCCTACCACCCTACTCGCCCAGCAGCATTACACGTCGTTCTGCGACCGCTTCGCGGACTGGCCCGTGAGCATCGATGTGATCTCACGGTTCAAAACCACGAAAGAGATCAATGGTGTGAATCGCCGCCTGGGCACGGGTGACATTGATATCCTGGTGGGCACCCATAAGCTGCTGCAAAGCGACTTCAACTTCAACGATCTCGGACTACTCGTGATCGATGAGGAGCATCGTTTCGGGGTTAAGCAGAAAGAAGCCATCAAGGCACTGCGTGCCGAGGTCGACATTCTGACGCTCACTGCAACCCCCATTCCCCGCACGCTGAACATGGCACTGGGCGGTCTCAGAGACCTGTCTATTATCGCCACGCCTCCGGCCAGGCGTCTGTCCATCAAGACTTTTGTTCGCGAACACAACATTGCACTGGTCAAAGAGGCGGTACTGAGGGAAACCCTGCGCGGCGGGCAAGTGTATTTTCTCCACAATGAGGTTAAGACGATCGAGGAAACAGCCCGGAAACTGCGCGAGCTGCTGCCTGATCTCTCGGTGGGTGTCGCCCACGGTCAGATGCGCGAGACCGAGCTTGAGCAGGTGATGTCAGCTTTTTATCACCAGCGCCATCACATCCTGGTGTGCACCACCATCATTGAAACCGGCATTGACATCCCCAATGCCAACACCATCATCATCGAGCGCGCAGATCGTTTTGGTCTTGCTCAGCTGCATCAACTTCGCGGACGTGTGGGACGCTCGCACCACCAGGCCTACGCCTACTTATTGTGTCCGCCGCAGTCTGCAATGACGGGCGACGCAGTTAAGCGGCTTGAGGCTATTGAAGCCGCAGGCGATCTCGGTGCTGGCTACCTGCTGGCAACCCATGACCTGGAGATTCGCGGTGCTGGCGAGTTGCTGGGCGATGAACAGAGCGGCCAGATCCACAGTGTGGGCTTCTCGTTGTACATGGACATGCTGAACCGCGCGGTGGACGCTTTGCGCCGCGGTGACATTCCGGATGTTGATGCGCCACTGGATCCCGGCACCGAGGTCAATCTCAATGTACCCGCGTTGATCCCGGATGATTACCTGCCCGACACCAATAGTCGGCTTGTCCTGTACAAGCGCATCGCCGCTGCACAGGGTGAGACCGCGCTGCGTAACATCCAGGTGGAAATGATCGATCGCTTTGGCCTGCTGCCGCCTCAGGTGAACAACTTGTTCTCCCAGGCGAGATTGCGGCAGCTGGCGGATGGCCTTGGGATTGCCGGCATCGATGTGGGCGCCGCGGGCGCGACCGTAGAATTCAGGGAGTCCACGCAGATCGATCCCATGTTCCTGGTGCGAAAAGTGCAGAGCGACCCCAAGACGTATCAGTTGGCAGGCCCTACGCGTCTTAAAATCAATCGATCGCTGGAAGATGTAGCAAAACGCCAGCAGTTCGTGGAAGAATTACTGCAAGATTTTGCCGCGAACGCTACAGACAACGCTGCCTGAGCCCGCGACCTTTTTGAGACTACAAGGATTCGACTATGGGTCGCATCGCCATCGCCCTGTTGTGCACTCTGCACACCGTCACAGCACTTGCACAAGCGGACGACGCACGCTGGTTCAAGGTGGAACTGCTGATCTTTTCACAGGGCGACCCCGCAGCCAGCAGTGAGCTATGGCCGCCAGAGCCTTCCCTGGACTACCCCGATGATTACCGTTTCATCCGCGACCTCGCTACCGAAGAGAAACACCGGGAGTCATGGCCGGACGCGCAAGAAAGCATCGATGAGCGCGGCATTCAAACGCTGACACTACCTGTGCCCGTCACCGAAGACGAGAGCGAGGAGATCGCTGACACAGATATCCCGCTGCGTGAGGGCGCTCATGGCGCCCTGCCCCAGGACCCGAACACGCCCGCAACAGACATCGCATCAACTGTATCCAACGCTGAGACCGAAGCGCCGCTGAGACCCACGCCATGGATTCGACAGCCCTCTGGCGATCTTGAGTTTCGCGGCAAGGCTGCCTACATGCAGCGCACTGGCAAGTACAAAATCCTGTTCCATGAAAGTTGGGTGCAACCCATGTCGGGCGAGAATGATAGCGCCAGCATTATTGTCGACCGGTCCGGCGACAACCAGAACTGGCCGCGCCTACAAGGTAGCGTCAAGGTTTACCTGTCACGCTACCTGCATATTGCAACCGACTTGTGGCTGAATACGGTGGGCGAATACATCGACGCAGACTGGACCATGCCTGCACCGCCGTGGTCACCGCAGTCGCTGGTGGTGGTAGAACCACAGCCTGCCTCTGATACGCTCGGGGGCAGCTCACTGCCCGGCACGGGTTTTAATGTAACCTCACCCTACCCCGCGGTAGATCAGAGCTCGGCACTAGCTGTAGAAGAACAGGTGCCCACTGATTCAATGACAGGCAGCGCAGAACTCTCAGGTGAGGAAGCTGCGGCAGAACAACCCATCTACCCGTGGCGACACGCCATTCGGCTGAAAGATCGCAGGCGTATGCGCAGCAATGAAGTGCATTACCTGGACCACCCATTAATGGGTGTAGTTATTAAGCTGACGCCCATGCGCGACGAAGAGTTAGAGAGCATGGCACTGGCAGAGGCCCAGGCTATGGCAGCGCGGACCGAAGCGGGCCAGTTACTCACACTGGAACGCTAGTTACCGTAGAAGCGGTGTGCCAGCGCCGCGATCAACGTGCCCACAACGCCGGACTCGCGCTGCAGAATCTCGACGATGGTATCAAGCGATAGCGGCCTATCATCCATACCCGACGCGGCGTTAACCACCATGCAGACGGAGGCATAGGCAATCCCCGCTTCCATGGCGAGCGCCGCTTCCGGCATGCCGGTCATCCCCACAAGGTTGCAGCCATCGCGCTGCATCCTTCGTATCTCAGCAGCGGTCTCCAGGCGCGGCCCCTGAGTGGCACCGTAGGTGCCGTGATCCACGTGCTCCAGCGCCAGTTCCCGTGCCGTTTCTATCAGTTGCTGGCGAAGCCCCTGGTCATAGGGATGCGCGAAGTCGATGTACTGAATCTGCCCGCTATTACCCGCTTCAAAGGTGTGCTCGCGGCCCCAGGTGTAATCGATAATCTGATCGGGGATCACCAGCGCGCCGGGGTGCATGGGTAAGCCAATGCCACCCACCGCATTCACGCCGATCAGATGCGTCACACCAACCTGGGCCAACGCATGAACATTTGCGCGATAGTTCACCAAATGGGGTGGTGTGGGATTGACCTGTCCATGCCGGTGCAAAAACACCAGTGGCTGCCCTGCTATCTGGCCGACTACCGGGGCCTGGGTAGGCGCGCCGTAGGGCGTCTCAATAGGCGCCTGTTCACTCCCTGAAAAGTCGGGCAGCGTGTCCATGCCTGTGCCACCGACCACACCCAGCAGATTCATACTACGGGCTCCTCGGGAGGTGTTACATGCAGCGTCTGGGTGGGGAAAGCAACCTCAGCGCCGTGCCCGGTGATGATGTCGAGAATCTTGAGCAACACGTCCTGTTTGATCTCGTGATACTCAACCCAGTTCACTGTCTTGGTAAAGGTGTAAACGAAAAAGTCCAGCGATGAGGGGCCGAAGGATACGAAGTTGACGATGAGAGTCCGGGAAAGATCTATCTCTTCATGTTGCTCTAACATCGCACGCACATCGGCAACAATCTGCGGCAACTGTGCAGCATCGTCATAGCGAATACCGATGGTTTCGTAGATGCGTCGATTGAGCATCCGGGAGGGATTCTGTATCGAAATCTGGCTGAAGATTGCATTCGGCACATACAGCGGGCGCTGATCGAAGGTGCGGATGCGCGTCATACGCCAACCAATATCCTCAACCGTTCCCTCAATCTCCTGGTCCGGAGAGCGAATCCAGTCGCCGATGGTAAAGGGTCTATCGAGATAGATACTCAGGCCGCCGAAGAAATTCGCCAGCAGGTCCTTGGCGGCGAAGCCCACCGCGATGCCACCGATACCGCCAAACGCCAGTAAGCCCGATATTGAGACGTCCAGCGATTGCAGGATCATCAACCCTGAGAGTATCCACAGGGCAATACGACCGAGTTTGGCAGTGGCCCTGACCGTCGCTTTGTCAGTCGACTGCGTTCGTCCCCTGTCGGCCCGCAGTAACTCCTCCTCTGAACCGGCAATCAGACGATGCAGGAACCAGGCAAGCACCAGAACGATCGCCGTGTCGTAAGCCTGGAAGAGGTATTCACGCAGTCCATCGGTCGCCGGGTACACGCGGAGTACGAAATAAACCACCACCACCCAGATCACGATGCGCAGCGGCGTCTCCAACGCGGTGACGAAGACATCATCCCAGTTCTGCTCGCTGGCATTGGCAATACGATGCAGGTGGTTAACCAGCGCCCCCAGTGCAAAGTGCCCCACCGCACCGGCAACCAGTAACAGCAATACCGAGGCAAGCTCCAGTGTGATGCCCATGGCCTCACTGGCACCGAGTATGACCCCGTGCAGTTGTTCGATCAGGTCGTGCATGTAGTCTCCTTATACGACTTGGCTGCACACTACGCCGCTGATGTTGTCGTGTCAGCCCCCGTGCTCATCCCTTAGACAATTTTCTCATACCCGGAGCCGTACCGCGGCAGCTGTCGGCATATCGAATGCTGGCAACGATTAACCAAAGTCTTGAAATGCGCGCTAAGCAATTGATCCTGTAACGAAAGTTTTCTTCCAATAGCCAGAGGGCATTTACACCGGCTGTTTTAGGCCGATTCTACATAATGGACAGCAATTCTTGCCGTGATATTTTGAAGTGGAAACGCCTTTGCGAGTGAGTCAATCATGAAGATGCTAAGCCCGGACGTCGGTGGCTGGTACAAAGATCTGCAGTCGAATATGCTTTTTGAAGTGGTTGCCTGGGACCCATCAAGCTTGACCATCGAAGCGCAATATCTGGATGGCGAGGTCACCGAATACGACTTGGATGCCTGGCGTCAGTTATTACTGCAGCGGGCAGAGGCCCCAGAAGATTGGCGCAGCGCCTATGAACTGGATGATGAGGATGGTCTGGATCCTGACCTGCCCTTCCACCCGGAAGACTGGAACAGCCCTATCAACAGTATCGAGCCTGATGCGATGTACGGTGTCGAGGAGTTCTAGACCCACTCACCCGCCGCAAGACCCGCACCAAGGCCCGCACAAAGACCCGCGACAAGCGGCGATTGCACGTCGCGACAATCACTGTATATAATCACAGCATCTGTATAAAAACACAGGTGCTTACATGCAGAAGCTTACCAACCGGCAGCAGCAGGTCCTGGACCTGATCAGACAGCATATTGATACCACAGGCTTCCCGCCCACGCGGGCTGATATCGCCAAAGAGCTGGGGTTCCGCTCTGCCAACGCCGCAGAGGAGCATCTGAAAGCACTCGCTCGTAAAGGGGCTATCGAGATCATTCCTGGCGCGTCGCGCGGTATACGCCTACCCGAGACACAGGGCATACCCATTGTCGGTCGTGTTGCCGCGGGCAATCCTGTGCTGGCCCAAGAGCACATCGAAGACTACTGTGACCTGCCCGCCTCGTTCTTTAAACCGGCGGCGGACTACTTTCTCACTGTCACCGGCGACAGCATGATCGACATTGGCATCTTTGACGGCGACTTGCTGGCCGTGCACAGCACGCCTGTCGCCAATAATGGCGATGTTATCGTGGCGCGCATCGATGATGAGGTGACGGTGAAGCGCCTCCAGCGCGGCAAGGACAAGCACCTGCTCTCGTTACTGCCTGAGAATCCCGACTACGAGCCTATTCGCGTAGACCTCCGCGAACAAAGCTTCGCCATAGAGGGCTTGAGCGTCGGCGTTCTGCGCCGGGGCAACTAACTCGCATTGATAACGAACTGAGGCTGATTATCGGGTTAGTACCCGCAGTCGCGTCGCAAAGTGTTTGCACAGGGAAGGCTTTTTAAAGCGGGTTAGACACCCCAGTGCGCCGGTCGGCGAACTGTCAATGCCCACGCCGGGCGTGGGCGGAACTGCCGGCGCTGTCTAGTGTAAGACGCGCGCCTCGGCAGAAGACTCCTCTTCTACCTCCAGTTCGGCTGCATCGGACAATGCTGCTGCGGTCTGGATGCCGGCCTGTATCATAGCCTTGGCAACTTCCAGTCCATTGTCCATCAAGTAGAGCTGTGACTCGTCGGAAAAACGAATCGTCACCAAGGGTGCGGAATCATCATCAGCACGCTGAAGAACGATCTCGCCGTCACCTAAATCTACTATTTCCAACAGGGATGTGGACACTCAAACGACCTCTGATTGCGGTTGTCGCAAGCTCATCATATCAGCGACCTGCAGGGGGCACCAGCGACTGAGTCAGCACTCATCCAATGAATCATTCATACGCCCCATCAACTGCTCCAGGGCAGCCGCCCAGTCAGACAATGCCGCAAGATCGGGAGCATCGATGGCCGGCGCAGCAAGGTTGGTACTGACGCGCCGCTGCTGCGCTGTGCGCGATAGCGGCTGCTGCAAACGCCCCAGCCAGCCGGAACGTTCCAATTGCTGAAATTCGCGAATCTCGGCCGGTACGGCTTTGCCTGATGCGACACTGGGTAATTCGTCTGTGTGATGGGGCAAGGGCTCTGGCAGCTCGCTGACGTTGAGTATGTGCAGAGCGTAGGCGCCAAACGCATCCAGTAGATGCGTTCTCACGGCCGGCGCAAAGGCGAGCAGCAGCACGTTAATCGCAACCTGCCCCTGATCCTGTGCACTCGCCCAGGCCTGCAGCTGAATGCGTGCCAGATACAGCGACTGGTTAGCCTGCGCACGGGCGCTGCTCATGAGCGTTTACGTCGCCCGCCTCCGGCTTTGCCCTGCTCAGCCACCCACTTACCCCCCTGGTAATGCGCTCGCCAGCCGGTGGCTTTGCCATCGACTTCGCTCATCACGTACTGCTCTTTGGTTTTGCGGCTGTAGCGAATTTGCGTGCGATTGCCGTCCTCGTCCGTTGCCGGTGCGGAGAACAGGAAGGTGTACTTGGGGTCGATCTCTGACTTGTGCGGCAGGATCTCGTCCACGAATGGCGCCCGGGTTTCGCGGTTTCGCGGAAACTGGCTCGCAGCCAAGAACAGCCCGGCAGCACCATCGCGCAGCACGTAGTGATCCTCAACCTTTTGGCAAACCAGCTCGGGCATAGGTACCGGATCCATCTTGGGTGGCGCCGCCTCGCCGTTGCGCAGCAGCTTACGGGTGTTCTTGCAATTCTCGTTGGTACAGCCGAAATACTTACCGAAACGGCCGTTTTTGAGCTGCATATCCGAGCCGCATTTATCACATTCGATGACCGGTCCGTCGTAGCCCTTTATCTTGAACTTGCCGTGCTCGACTTCGCATCCCGGGCAATCCGGGTTGTTGCCGCAGACATGGAGCTTGCGATCTTCATCAATCAGGTAAGAGTCCATGGCGGTGTTACACAGCTTACAGCGGTGCTTGCTGATCAGCAGGCGAGACTCCGCCTCATCGTCCGCATCCTCTCTAATCGCCTCATCACCCGGGGTAAGGTTGATGGTGGTCTTACAGCGTTCCTTCGGCGGCAAGGCGTAGCCGGAGCAACCGAGAAATACCCCGGTGCTGGCCGTGCGAATCTGCATAGGCCTGTCACAGGTCGGACAGGCGATATCCGTCATGGTGGGCTCATTGGCTTGCATGCCATCCGGCCCATCCTCACCCGCTTTCTCTAGCAGGTCGCGGAACTCCTCGTAAAAGTCATCCAGCAAGTTGCGCCAATCCAGTTTGCCGTCTGCCACCTCATCCAGATGCTCTTCCATGGATGCGGTAAAGCCATAATCAAGCAGATCACTGAAACTCTTCTGCAGCCGCTCCGTGACGATATCGCCCATCTTTTCGGCGTAGAAACGCTTGTTCTCCAGGCGCACATAACCGCGATCCTGGATGGTAGAAATGATAGATGCGTACGTGGAAGGCCTACCAATGCCGCGTTTTTCAAGCTCTTTCACCAGGCTGGCCTCGCCGTAGCGCGGTGTAGGCTTGGTGAAATGCTGTGCGGGGTCAAGCGCCTGCAGCCCCAGTAAGGCGCCCTCTTTCACATCGGGAAGCACCGTATCTTCACCTTTGCGACCGCCGGGCGGTTGAACGCGGGTGAAACCGTCGAAACGGATGATGCGACCCTTGGCTGTGAGCTCAAATTCGCCCGCGGCTACTGTCACAGTCGTGACGGTGTATTCTGCTGCGGGCATCTGGCAGGCAACGAACTGGCGCCATATCAACTCATACAGCCGCTCTGCATCGCGCTCCATGCCCTTTAGCTGCGCCTGTGAGACGTTCACGTCGGAGGGCCTGATGGCCTCGTGCGCTTCCTGAGCGCCATCGTTCGCCGAGTACACATTGGGCGAATCGGGGAGATAGCGCTTGGGGAAATTTCCAGCAATGTAGTCGCGGCAAGCGGACACCGCCTCTGCACTGAGATTGGTCGAATCAGTCCGCATATAGGTGATGTAGCCCGCCTCATACAGGCGCTGAGCCAGCATCATGGTTTTCTTCACCGAGAAACCCAGTCGCGTGCTCGCTGCCTGCTGCAGCGTCGACGTTATGTAAGGCGCAGGGGGCCGGGACTTGCTGGGCTTGTCCTCGCGGCTTTTCACCGCATAAGCGGCGCTTTCCAGCTGCTGCACTGCCGTCGATGTTTCCGCTTCGCTACCTGGACGGAACTTCTTACCGTCCTGACGGACGACCTGGAAACGCATCTCCTCGTTGCCATCGGCCAACAGGTCGGCATGCACTTCCCAGTACTCTTCAGGGACAAAAGCGCGTATCTCTCGCTCGCGCTCCACGATGAGCCTCACAGCTACCGACTGTACGCGCCCGGCCGACAGGCCTCGTGCAACTTTGGCCCATAACAGGGGCGACACCATGTAGCCAACCACGCGGTCGAGGAATCGACGCGCCTGTTGCGCATTCACGCGGTTATTATCGATGGTCGACGGCTGTTCAAACGCCTCCTGAATCGCCTTTTTCGTGATTTCGTTGAAAACCACCCGGCGATACCGGTCATCATCGCCGCCTATGGCCTCTCGCAGATGCCAGGCAATGGCCTCTCCCTCTCGGTCGAGGTCGGTTGCGAGATAAATGGTGTCGCTGTCCTTGGCCAGCTTGCGCAGCTCGTTGACGACTTTTTCTTTCCCGGGTAGGACCTGGTAGTTGGCTTCCCAGCCCTCTTCAGGATCGATACCCATGCGCTTGATCAGCTGCTCTCGCGCTTTGGCTTTCTTGTAAGCCGCCTTCTCCTCGGGCTTCATTTTACGGGTACGAGCAGCCTGCGCGGCACGCTCCTTAGGATCGACTGGCGTGCTGCTGCCTGACGTGGGCAGATCGCGGATATGCCCAACGCTGGACTTGACCACATAGTCTTTGCCCAGGTACTTGTTGATCGTCTTGGCTTTCGCCGGAGACTCTACGATGACCAGTGATTTTCCCATATCGCTCGCGGTATTTGCCGGTGGGTCGTGGTTTCACGGCCCGAAAAAACTCGCATATATACGGTTGCGCCGAGCCATGGTCAAGCAAAAGCTGCCAGCGCGAGTGCTAATTCTGCTGTGCCCACGTCTCTAGTGAGTGGGCTATCTGCTCTACCATTTCGACGCCGCCCTCCTCCCGCCAGTACACGCCGCAGCTGGCCTCATCGATGCTGCTGGCTAGGATCTGGGGCGGTAATTCATTCAATATAGAAGGAGGATTTTCCCTCCCTCCTACAGGCGCCCAGTCGCCACTCTTGCGCCGCCACACGCCGCGACGCTTGGCCCGGCCTTTGGAGGGTGCGAGCCGCTTGCCATAGTAGAGCACCTGTCGTTCACCCGCAGAAACACGGCCTGCGCGTGTCTCCAACCCGGGAAGATCCCGGAATTCGACAAACAGTCCAGCAAGAGCGGCAGTCTCGCGCAGCCTTGCCTGTGCCCTCTGCTGTTTACTGGGGACAAAATGCAGCAATGGCGACAGCGCAACGGCGATGATCAGCGCGATAATCAGATAGGTCATGCCCGCAGTATGATCCAGGTCAAAGGGGATTCAGACAGATCGGCCACCACTGCAGCCGCTGCGTCATTCTATGCTATAACAACCTAAGTATCGGCACTCAGAGGGTTTTCAATGTCCCAGTACGCCAACATCCTGATCGCGGTGGATCTCAGCGATGAGTCCGCATTAGTTGCGCAGCGCGCGCATGCGGTCGCAGCGGGCTCCAGTGCACAACTCCACGTAATTCATGTGATTGAGCCTTTGAGCTTTGCCTATGGCGGCGACATCCCTATGGATTTTTCTGGCATCCAGGATGAAATTCAGGCACAGGCTAGCCAGCAGCTATCCCGCTTCGGAGAGAGCCACGGGATCGACGCCCAAAAACAACATATTGTTATGGGCAGGCCCGAGGTCGAGATTCATGCGAAAGGCGAGGAGTTGGGGGCGGACCTGATCGTCGTCGGCAGTCATGGACGCTATGGATTGGCGCTACTGATGGGTTCCACAGCAAACGGCGTATTGCATGGCGCCACCTGTGATGTGCTGGCTGTCAGAGTTGGCAATTAATCAGAAATTCCGCTAGCGCTGGCGGATCAAAGGGCCAGCGCAACTCCTCGCCCTCGGGAGAGGCAAGCACCGGGATCAACCAGCCGTAGCGTTCAAACAGCGCATCTGACTCACTGATGTCCACCTTTTCGTAGGTCCACGCACCACCGATAGCGTGCCGGGCACCCACCAGCAGTTCCTCTGCCTGCTCACACAGATGACAGGCCTCGGTTCCATACAGAATCAGGGTTTTTTCCCCTGTCATATCTGGCAGCTCCACGCCATTTAGTGTTCAATGCGGGACGTTACTTGAGGCGTACTCAAGCCTCAAGCTACACTCCGAGTACAAGAATACAAACCGGTAAACGGACCGCAGAAAGGAGTATATCAGTGGCCCTGTTTTCTCAGCCAACAGCGCGAGCGCTCGCGATCCTCGACTTGCTGATGGCCAACCCCCATCAGGCGTTTGGTCTCACAGAAATGACGCGTCGCCTGAACCTCAATAAGGCCACCTGCCATGCCATTCTTACCACAATGGCAAATTACGGATTCCTTGTTCAGCACCCAAAAACCAAAGCCTACCGCCTTGGGCCATCCATCATCGCGGCAGGCAACGCTGCCTTTGCCCAGTTTCCCGTGCTCGAGTACGCGCGACCCGAGCTGGAACGACTTCAGAACGATGTGGGTTGCGGTTTCGCGGTGACAGGCCGATCCAAACTGCACATGGTGCTGCTGGCCCTCTACGGCAAGGCAGGTTCGCTCATCGATGCTTTCCAGCTGGGGCTTAGACTGCCGAATACGGCACCTGTTGCCGCTTGCTTCACGGCCTTTTCGCCCGCGAAGTACCTGGAGGCCTGGCTAACTCGCGCACATGATTCTCGCGGCGGCTACAACGAACGGCTGGATCAAAAACTGAGAGTTTCTGTGATTGCTATTCGGGCGCGCGGCTACGAGGTCATGCTGAAGACCCGTGCCGAGGAAGGCCTGACCAAGGAGCTCTCCCGCATACACAACTCCTGGAGTCTCACTGAGCTGGAAGACGCGGCCAACACCTACCAGAGAGGGTTATGCGAGGAGCAGTGCCACCTGGATCGCATAGACCCGAAAGCCAAATACGATGTCAGCACGATCTCTGTACCGGTGTTCGTCTATGGGGAGATTCCGGTCATGTGCTTTGTTGCCGGCTCTTTTGATAAGCCCATGACCGGAGCGCGTATCGAAGAGATCGCTGCCCGCATGAAAGCATCAGCAGACCAGGTTACGGCGCTCGCCAGTGGACGCGAAAAAGTCAGCTAACACCGGCCATTGATGCGCATGGACAGCATGCCCATCAAACCGCTGGCCACACTGCTAAAGGTGCTGCTGCGGCAAGGATATGATCTGGAGGCAACCCTTGCCGCTATTGGGCTGGATTTCGATCCGCTAGAGGCGACACCGCAAACACGCGTCTCGACGGAGTCATACAGCAAGCTCTATGCCCTGCTCATGGAGTCTGAGCAGGACGAGGCCTTTGGTTTGGGGGAGCACTACCGCTCTCCACCGGGCACGTTTCGCATGATGTGCCTGCAGGTTATCCACACAAGGACTCTGGAGCAGGCCCTGCGTCGCGCCGCGGCCTTTTTTGACTATTGCGACCAATACCGCACGCCACTTCCACCGCCATCACCACCGCCATTACTGGCGCTTCAGGGTGGCCGTCGCACACTCTGTATCTTCCAGCGCGGACAGACGCAGCAACCCACAGTGGTACAGGCCAATGTGCTGTATATGATGTACCGCTTCTACAGCTGGCTGGTTGGCAAACCGTTACCGCTTTTAGGCGTTTACCTGCAGGGCGATATCGGAGCGCCCGGCGGTCCAATTGAAGCGCTGTTTGACTGCGGCATTCACTACCAGAAGTCGCACGCTGGCCTGCTCCTGCAGACCCCGGCGCTGCAGCTTCCCGTGGTGCAGACGGAAGAATCGCTGAAGCTGTTTCTGCGACAGGCGCCGCATCAACTGGTTCGGCGTGACGCCCCCGGCGCTGACAAGCCTCTCACTGATAAAGTGCAGCAACTGTTAGCCAGTCACGACCAGAGCGCCCTGCCCGGCGCCAGCGAGGTGGCAATGACACTCAACATGTCTGCGCGCACATTACATCGTCGTTTAAGCCAGGAAGACACCAGCTTTCAGCAACTCAAAGATGCCTTTCGCTCCACGCTGGCTCGCCATTACCTGGGCCGGGACGACTTATCCATTGACGCCATCTCCGCCCTGATGGGCTTTCAGGATAACTCCGCTTTCTATCGCTCCTTTAGGAAATGGACCGGCGAGGCACCTGGCGCTTACCGTCGCACACTTGCGTCCAG
>SPKZ01010577.1_pt1 | contig 13984 bp, 7 predicted proteins | sample 2456571 | NCBI WGS metagenome assembly SPKZ01 (sample SAMN11192286, study PRJNA482655) | marine metagenome | biome: ENVO:00000447; feature: ENVO:00000244|ENVO:00000211|ENVO:00000569|ENVO:00002023; material: ENVO:00002151; isolation source: ocean water from marine abyssalpelagic zone ...
TCATCCAAATCATAAGATTCAAATAGTATGCGACAGCCTTTTCTCATTTTAAATTCACTCAATCAAGTTCATGTCACCACAGTATAGATTATAACCTCTGAAAACTAAAGTTATGACGCTTCCATCATTGATTGTCTCGGGGATATTTACCGACAAATTTATTCCTAAAAGTGGTGCGGAATGTCAGATAAAGCCAAAGTTCCTTACTTTTTCTTTGCTGGTTTTTTCAGCAACAGAATTGACTTCATTATATTTCGAAGTAACTTTACTTACTTTTTTGTTGTAATTTATTCCAATGAAAAATTAGTTTTTTGTTCCATTGCACACTTCATGCGTCTTTAAGATAGTCGGTTATGAGTGGTGATTTATGAAAAAAATCTAAAGGAAAATTAGCTCCATCAAACACTACAGTAAATTCAATACCTCATCCATCCAGTGATAATTTTCACTATCGCTATTGAGGTTCGAGGTCCTCTGGATATTGCTCCCCCCCATTTGATTTAACAACTTCTAAACCTGCAATTTCATAATTCTTAGAAACAATTCAATTTCTTTTATTGATGAACCTCAATTTGGAATAACATATATTTTTTCTAATTCATTTCGATAAAGCTCAGCAGAGTTGTAGTTCGTTGTGAAGAAACAACCACAAAGTCTTAAATGTTAATTTAAGTAATCCTCATAGATAGTCATTGCAATGGTATTTTGTCGCGATGCCATCATTTTCAAAAGGCTCAACAAAGAGCTTTTTGTATCTGATGCCAGACTATTGAACTTTCCAATATCGTCTAATATTAGCTTAATCAAATTGACAATATATCGCTCAGTATCGCTATCATCTGAACGTAATTTGTCATTGCTGATACATGTATCAATCCAAATTATCCCTTGGTACCTTATATCGTTAGCACTGTTTGTTGATAAAAATCTGGCAAGTTTATCAATTGAACCTGTTGAAAGATAAGTGGATGCATATTTTTCGAAATTTTCTGTCATTAGATTAACAATACCAATATGTTGGTTTTTCCAAACATATTCGATTGTTAGTGGTTCCAAGCCAAAAATGGCATCCCATATCTCTTGTAAATAATGTCCACTGTTGTTTTTTTTCTTCCAATTTTCACTGGCCAGCGCAAACTCTATCATTTCATTCCAACATTGTGAAAAAAAATGTATGCGTGTTGCTTCATTGTTTAATTCAGAAAACCAACCAGAGAAAAATTCGGTGATCCAATAATGAGCAGGAAAGCCAAGTGCAAGTATGGGCTTCCATAAAGATGCTGCTTCCTCAGCTGTTTTACAGCTCAATATGATGCCAGGTAACCGGCCTAACAACCAATTATCGAAAGCGTATGGCATATCATCAATCTTATCTATTTTAACTACGCCATTATCTAGTTGCCACACAATAGCTTGGCTGCATTGCAGCCAAAAGTGTAGCCAAAATAATCGTTCCGTATTATTTATAGCTTTGTCTAATGCTGGTAACCAATCATAAGCATTTTCTAAAAAGGTAAAGTCGACCCCTGTAGGTCGGCGATAGAGAATATCTTGACCATATTTTTTACTGATATAGATATTTTCATAAAATGAATGCTCTAAATTAATCAAATTAGGAATTATGGTCGTTAGGCTACCGTCTACGAATTGATCATAAAACACTTTAAATTCTTCATACAATTGATCAGCTGAGTTTGTTTTATTAAGTTCTATTGTTATCCTATGACGATATACTGACCAGTGAGTTGCAAGGTTATATAAACGATAAAAATCATCAGCTAGTTCATTTCGATAATTTGACAGAGTTGAAAATAGTCTACCTACGGTTCCATAGTGTTGACCAATGCATAGATCAGCAATTGCTGTTCTTATTTCCTTGTCATTTCTATTATCTACCCACATTAAGGGAATGATATCAGCACAGAAACAATCCATTTCAAATGGCAAATCCATTTCAGGAGCTGTAGTAGAAGCGTCGATCATAACTTTGCAACACCATTGACCATATTTTTGCCAAACGTCATTTAGTTGACTTTTATACTTATAAAGTAGAGCTGCTAAAGCACATCTTATTCTCATCAACTCATGTGGTTGCTCAATATTAGCATGTTCAAACTCTAATGTGGCGTAGGTTTCTAACTGTATTGTCATATCTACTGAAGTTGGTATTGTACCTTTGTCAATGGCTTCTCTGCATCGCATGGGTATCTGTATAGAGTCGAGAGTGATATCTCGTTGGTTATGATTATTACCCTTTTTACTCTGTTCTATATCTGGTCCTGTATATCCAAAAAATAACTTATTTTCTGAAGCTTCCGTGTATTGCCAATTCGAACGATCAAACTCCTGAACTAGTCTTAATATTAATTCACAATAATGTTCCTGTTGTTCAGTGTTTTCTAACCAGTTTTTAAAAGACGGTAACACCTCACTTATGACAAAGTCATTGAACTGGCTATCAACAAGTAGCAAGTTCAATACAATATTCTCGATTTTTATTTGCCTATATTTTTGTTGGTGCCAATCTTTGGCTGCAACTTTTTCTCTATTAGTATATCTGGCTCCATAAAATGCCATCATCTGGTGCTTTTCACCACTTACAACATGATAAAGGTCATAGATAAATATCTCTGGTATGTTAAGAAAACCAGAACATACCCCTTTAAAAAGACAAGGTTGTTTTTTTGCTAGCTGTAGACAAACGCCAATAATAGCCATTGAATTGCTGACTTTTAATATATGCAGAATATCTGCTGAAATATCTTTGTCATCATCCAATTTGTTGGCAAGCCACATTTCTAAAGCCATTAAGGCCGACACCAAGATTTTAGGCGCCATTGTGGTTGCCCTACATGCATACATCCATTGGCGTTCACCTATCCAAGTTTTTGACTGTCCGTTTAGCTCAATAGTTAATGTCAATGGGTTATTTTCATTAAGTAATGATGTGTGCATTGAGTTTTTCGTGCGCTTTTTTTCTTCTTTTAACCATTTATTGGTCGCCACTTCTGTTATTCTCAATATCACATTTAATCCATCTTTTGGTGATACTGATAACAAGTGCGAAAATGGGTTTTGTTTAAAAGGTTGGAGAAAATCGTAAAGATTATTAGTCAAATCATAATTGTTGTCCAATTCCCAATGACTATCGGAGTGTTGCGCACCTGCTTCCCTAATGCATAAAGCTAGAATTATCTTCGCTGCTTCTTTAGGATTCAATGTAATAAAATCACTTGCATTAGGCGTTTGCAAAAAGAAACATTGAAAATTACGCTGGATAGGAAAAATAGGGCCATCTGTTATAGGCATCATTTCCACCACATCTTCTTCGTGAGTATTTAGCGCTCGTAACTGTTCAATCAGCTTAAATCGTTTGGCGTCAGTCAGCGGCACTGATGGTGGTTCTAACATTAGTTTGTTTGTGGGCTGACTTAACCCACTAGCACAACTGGAAATTTTTGTTATGTCATCCAACTCATCATGTATTGCCATAAATGCAATCTTGTAAAAATATGACGTTTTAACATCCTTATAACTTAACCACTCATTGTTAGTGCTATAACTAGCATTCTGATTGTGTTGCAGTACTTTCCAAGCTAACTCTATTGCTATTTTGGACATTAGTACTCGATAGTTTGTATCACTTGCCGTATGTTTTAGCCAAGCTTCACAAATCGATGCAGTCTCTAATGGTGCCAATTGGATAAACTGTGATTGATTACGTTCAATTGCTGATAAAAAGCCGGGCCAATAGGAATATATTGGTTTTCTACTCAAAGTAGCGGCAGTTGCCGCATCGATTCCAAATTCAGGAGCTAATAGCATGTTTAGCGAGTTAGGTTCTGTCGCAACAAATAAAAATCGTGTTAATAGCCGTTTCAGCAATTCGGCTTTATTGTTAATTAAATCAGACCAAAGCGTCTCAATGAGCAGTCCTGGTCGTGATGAAAGAATGATTGATTCAAGCATCAGATCAGCGGCAAGTAACAAGTTTTCATCTGCTAATGATGCTTTGACCAAATTAAGCCACAGGGCTTTATCATCTTGTTTTTCTAACAGGTGAAGACCAAAAAGAGTGATTGCTTTGTGCCATGTCGGTAGGTTTATTTTGGTGAAAAGGTATTGTTGATCATCTTCAACATTCGACAGTAAAACACGTTGCCTGAACCAATCGGCAAATAAATCATGAGCAAATCCAATACGACCATTAAAACGCTGGCAAATACCATCAGGCTCCAAATCTTCCAATATTGCTAAATCTGCCACAGGGAAAGTTGAATATTTCAACGACGACTGCATCGTGTCTCCCAGTTTCGTTGCCAATTCTAACGAAAATGCCTCTCTCATAATCCCTTTGTTCTTTTGGGCTATTTCGATCAACCAATACCATTCAATTAAATCAGCTTCACTTGTCCATGCTGAAGTATCCGGTAACAGGGCATTACGACAAAAGAGATCAATAATTTTTGGCCGTACCAGTAAAGATTGCAATTTACTTGAATCAAAGACTTTAGTAAATTGTGGAAAGCTGGCGGTTATTTGTTTAACTTCTGTTTGAGAGAAGTTACCTATAGTATGAAATTTGGACGTGTCAATTTGATTAGCATGCTGTAAAAACGCCTGTTGAACTCGCGACCAGTGCGCCTGCTGGCAGGTGATTAATATCTTGCAATTGGCATCGTTGTTCAGAAAAGGTTTTAACAATTGTGCCGCTGTTGCAAAATGTTCACTGTTATTCAGTTGATCCACCCCATCAAAAACAACAATATAGTCATCAAAAGGCAAATGCGCAATCAAATCCGTCCACTCGTGCTCAATTTTTAGTTTGGCTCTTTCTGCAAACGGATTTTGACTTTGTAATATATGGCTGTCCAACCAAATGGTCTTATTGGCAAAATTAGTTATGCTAATGGACCTTGCCAAAACAGATTTTCCTGCGCCAGATTCTCCCAATACAAAGACAATTTTGTCTTTGTCAAGTTTTGTGATTATTTCGTCTGTGAGTATTGTCCGTTCAATTACAAGACTACCACCAATGCGATGAGGCAATTTATCCAGAGCAGTTTGAGTGTAATTGGCCAGAAGCTTAATATCATGAGTATAGTCAGGATGTCCTTCAAACTTAAATTGACTGCATAACTTGTCGACCAAAACAGCATTGTTCAATGAACCACCATTGACTCTGGTCGGCTTAACAATCAAGTGCAATTGATCGAATAGATCCGTTGCATTTTTCATTTTAGGCTCAACCAAGGAATTTTTACAATTCAATATAGATAAAGTGAAATTACTTGATGTTTGACAATTCAGATCAGACGAAAATATTTTCAATCTTTTTAATAGATTATCCAAATCTATCTTTTCTACTTGATGTTTTTTAGCAAGGTCTTCTGGACACGTAAAGCTCTCGTATAGGCATGTTACATTTTTGGAAAAATAGCCTTTTGCTATTTTCTCTGATAATTCAGCGTCAATTGAGTGTTGAGCTTTGTCTAATAAGGAGCGTAACGCTATATCCGCAGCAGCTGATAATGGGGTTGTGATAATGCCTAGATAATCTTTATCTCTATCAAATAGTTTATCGTCTTGCTGTAAATAATGTTGCCAAATCGCTTCAACAAAATCGGCAGGTGCTTTTTTTGCAGTGAATTGTTTATTACTTTTTATTGAAATCGCACAATTGACATGCTGTCCATTTTCTTTCAGCGTTAATAAGATATCGTCAAGCAACCAACCACTGTTACCGACTTGAAAGCTGATTTTTTCGATAGTAGCATTTTTATTGGGAAAAAAAGGCAGTGAACAAAGCATATAGGTAGCTAGCCAAGTTGATACCAGATCTTCAAAATCAAATCCTTTGCCACTAGTTAATTCTGAAGGGGCCAGATAGTAGGGGTTCTTATCCATATTGATTGCTATCCTGTTTCAGGGGGGGATTTGATTGTTAGTAGTTTTTCAAGCAGACTACAAAAGAAGATTTTCCGCTATTGCTTCGGCCGACCATTAGAGACATCTCTTTTTTTTCATCTGTACCTAACTCAAAATTAGAGTTTTACAGTAATCTGATGTTTTATATTTATATTTTATTAATAAACATGATATCTACTTATGCCACAATGAGAAATTGATAAACGGTTATTGATTGATTTCATAAAAGTATACAATGCATAAAAATCACGTCAATCATTAAGTGATAATCACATATTAATTCTCAAACTGGTTCAATTTTGACTAATTTGTCCTAGATATTCTTATATCATTAGATCGCAAAGAACTTTAATGTTTTTTAATGAAATTTTGACTTTATATTTGGTTTACGCGGTGTTAAATGAAAACTTTGAAAATAAATGAACCGTAACTGTTTAGATTTTTTTCTGGGTGACAAAAGGGAAGGAAGTTGCTAACTTGATACTTTAACATCATTTCTTTTTATGCTTTTCATTTCCCTTGGAAATTTATTAAGTGCAAATTGCAATTCTTATTAGTTAACCCTGACCTGGATACGTTTGGAAATGGGTATTCTATTGTTAAAGAATCTTCAATGTTTTGTTTTCTCACGTTCCTTTAATTGAAAGCATTAATATGATAGGTAAATTATTTACATGTTTAGACTAATTTTGTTCTGATTCTGTGAGCTGATTTTTCAAGGAGTTGAAGTAAATGAAATATTTGGGAATAAATTTTCCTGTAGTGAGTGATTGGAATATATTTGAGCAATTATGTTGTGATCTATGGAGTAAACAGTTAGGTTGCACTTTTATTCTACATGGACGAAAGGGACAAGCCCAAGAAGGCATTGACTTTTATGCTTACACAGAAAAATCGATCATTGGTTTACAATGTAAATTGAAAACTCAGCCAAAAAATTCAAGTTTAACAATTTCTGAAGTAAACAAAGAGGTTGAGAAAGCCAAAAACTTCAGCCCATCTCTAACGAAATTAATAATCGCTACATCATCTCCACACGATGTTAAATTACAGAAGCATGCAAGAGAAATATCTAAAAAGCATAGTCAGATGGGTGTATTTAAAGTTGAAATATATGGCTGGGACTTTATAAATGAAGCGCTCAACAAATCAGAATACTTAGCAACAAAGTATTACAACACTACTTTACTAAATATATTACATAAGTCAGATGAATTAGTTGAACGTGTTATTGCACTTTCAAGAGAAGTGGAAAACTCAAACATATTCCCTTGGCTGAGAGGAAAGAGTCCAGCATTTAGATTTGTTATTCCGGAGTTGTTTGTTAAACCGAGAGCTAATTTACATAAAACCTTTATAAATAAAGTTAGTTTTGAAGAATGGTACGGAAAAATAGATTTTAATCAAAATATAATACTTATAAGTGAACCTGGTCATGGCAAATCGACAATATTGAGGATGCTGTACCTTAATAAAATAAAAGACTATAAAAATAAGATTTCAGATGTTATTCCTATTTTTATTGATGCAAAAGTTTTATTTTCTAATGGTGAGGATTATTTAGACAATTTGTTTGAACAATTGAGAATAAACACGGTCAGCATATCGCATAAAGAAAACTTAAGAAATATTAGAGTATATGTGTATTTAGATGCTCTAGATGAATTTTATAACAGCCATAAAAAGCTACTATTGTTATTGGAACAAGTTAAAAATTTCAAAATTAGTTTCATTTTTACTTGTAGAACAAAATATTTTGAAGACTTTTTAATACAAAATGATAGTTTTTCTAAACAGCTTTCAGAGATTATTGAACTCTTACCTTGGGACGTGGAGCTTGAAGCAATTCCTTTTATAGATGCTTTTGTTGAAAAAGTTGGATTAAAAATAGAAGCTAGAGACTGGATTGAGTTGTCTGGGTTAAGTCGAAATCTATTAACAACACCTTTTAACGCAGCCTTAACCGCAATATTAATTTGTAATGAAGTTGATAGTTCGATTTATAAACTAAGAAACTCGTATGAGCTTTATCAAGCCTTTTATTCGAGCTATTTAAACAAGGAACACCATAGAAATTCAAGTGACTTAACCAAAAAATCTTTGATGTATTATCATACTCTTCTTGCATTAGAAATTTTTCGTAAAAGGTCTGAAGATTTTTCTCTAAATAAAACTTACCTATCTGACTTTTTTAATGAAACACAAATTAAAAAACTTTCTACCTCTCAAGCATTTCATAGCATTTTATTACTTAAGCAAGATGTGTTTAAAGATCAAACAGTCGTTTTAGGCTTTTTTCATGAAACAATTATGGAATTCTTAGTTGCAAGAACATTAGTAACAGCCCTTTGTTCTGAAAGCACTTTTAATCTAAATGAACTATTGTCATTGAATTTAACTTTTGATGTTAATAGATTTTTTAGGGAGTCAATAGAAAACCTAAATAAAGAACAACTTTCTGTCTGTTATGACAATCTAAAAAAAGCATATATTGAAAATTTACCTATAGATTCAACCTTTAAAGAAACCAATGATATTAATAAGTATAACAATTCAATAGCAAAGAAAACCGGCGAGATTAATTCAAAAAGAAGAGGACAAATAGCGTATATATGTGGGAGGTTGCCAGGGATTGATAATAACTTTATTTGTAGTGTTTTTCATGATGACCCCAACATGATGGTCAAAATTAGTGCTGCAATTTCATGCTTATATAAAGGCATAGAGAAAGTAGAATATGAATATATATCATCATTGACGGCTGGAAGTAAATTTGACTTAGCTACAAGATCTCTTTTATTGGTGTATTTTGGGGATACTGTCGGCGATACATATACTTATGTTGACGATGGAGCTGTTGACTGGAGTAGAACAAGAAATGAAATATTTCTTCGATTATCACAAATATCTGAGAGAACAATTTCATTGCGTTATTGGGATATTGTAGTTCTAACTAATTTTTTTAAGAGTCGAAAGAGAAAAACTTTACTCTCTGAACAAGAGTACACAATATTAAAAAGCTGTCGTATTGATTTTAATGAATATTTTTCAGCATTAAAAATTAGACGGTTGAACAATTCTTTTGAAGAACTGCTTGAGGAAGTAAATTATGAACCTTAGAAGGCACACACTACTATTAGTTTCTATTTATTCGGAACAATACCCATCAATTGGTGAATCACATGGAATTTCTGTATTGGCTTCATATGTAAAAACACATATGAAACATATTATAAAAGATGTGATTATACTCGATCTCGCAGCTAATCAAGAAAGTGACTTAAGTAAAATTATAGATGTTATTGTAAGAAAGCAACCTGATATCATTGGATTTTCTGTAAACTATGGGGCGTACGCTGTATTGAAAGAGCATTACCCGAATATAAAAAAACACATGCATGAAAAAATGTTGACACTTTTTGGTGGTCCTTTGGCTACATATATTCCATTGGAACTTCTTAAAACAATAGACGATAAAGCTGTGACAATCCAAGGTCAAGGGGAAGAGGCTCTTTGTAGCGTTATATTGAAGTGGAGACAAAACAAATCGTTATGTAATATTTCAAATATTTCCTTTCTTAAGGAGGGGGTATTCAAAAGCAATAAAAGAAAGCAGGTGAACATTAATAATATTCCGCCTCCAGAACGACAACATCTTGTTGAGCCATATTTAAATGGAGCACAAATATTTCTAGAAACAAGCAGAGGCTGTCATTGGGCTGTATGTTCCTTTTGTTTAAGAGGTTTATTAGATTTGAAAGGCCGTGCAAAAGAATTTACTCGTTTTCCAATTAGTAGAATAGAACAGGATCTGATTAATCTTAAGAGCCTTGGGATTAAACATCTAACTTTTGCTGATGAGGACTTTCTAGGAGGTTCTATTGTACAAATTAAACACTTTATTGATAGCTTGTGCGAAATTATTCATAAGAATGATATAGAAATAAGCTTTCACGCGAGTTTGACAGTAGAGTCTATCTATTCAAATAGAATGTCGAAAGAGGAACTTGATAATAGAAAAAAATTGCTAGAAAAATTATGTAATGCGGGTCTTAAGAAAGTCTTTTTGGGCGTTGAGTCATTTTCAGCTAGTCAGGTAAAGCGTTATGTTAAGGGGCATACCCCTGACGAATCCGTTAAGGCTATTAAAATCGTCAGTGAAATAGGCTTGGAGCTTGAAGTCGGATTTATAATGTTTGATCCATTTTGTACAAAGTTCGAATTGAAAGAAAATATTGAATATATTCTTTCAAATAATCTTTATGAATCAATATCATTTATGACAAATATTTTAAGAGTCCAAGTGGGTGCAAGATATTTAAAATTAATAAATGACTTTGAAAATAAATATGAAACTATTATATTAGATAGAGATTTGGATTTAGATACCTTGTCATACGGTTATAGCTTTATTAATAGTGATGTTGAGCTGTTATACCAGTCTATCAAAATATTTGAAAAAGAATTTTCAAAATTACATTACCCGCTAAAGAATTTAACTAGATTTGCTCAAGGTCGTTTTTTTGAACATAAATCTAAAGAAGCTTTTGAATTGCTCTACAAGCTAAGAGAAAAATACGCTTTTTATTTTTTACAGGTAATGAATAATAAAAATAATGAAGGTAAGGAATTACTTAAAGAACTTGCGATAAGTGTAGAGTTTTTCATATCACAACTACCTGAAAAACAAAGAAACAACAAAATCGTTGTAAATCTTAGACATGCAGCAAAATCTATATCACGAGATAATGAGTTAGCAACTTAAATAATACTCATAGAATTTATATTATTATTAGTAATGAACTACCCCGCCCCAAGGGGCGAGGTATCGTTCTTGACTCATTCAAACAGCATTAACTGATTCGAATCATGTAATTTTATATATTTTTCTTCGCTTCCTTGATTCTTCACATAATTTCTAATTACCGATTCATCACCGTGTTTACTAACCGTATTTGCAAAGAAACCATCAGACCAAAACTCTCCACCCCATAACTGTTTTTAACTTCTGGGCATTGTTTAAATATATGCCGAGTGAAGTGGCATAGTTAATTTGGTCACCAACATAGAGGTGTTATTATAGTAAGCGCTCAATGAACCTACGTAGTCAACTTTCCAACTTTTGAGTTTTAAAATTCCACGGCAATAGCGCTTCAATATCTTCAACCGTTTTAGCATAAGGTAATGCTTTGAATATTGAGTTTAGGTAGTGATAAGGCTCAAGCCCATGAAGTTTGGCGGTTTCAATTAAACTGTAATGTGTTGCACTGGCATGAGCACCTGCGGGTGTATCAGCAAATAACCATGCCTTTCTCCCTACGGCAAACGGTCGTATCGCATTTTCAGCCATAATATTGCTAATACTTAACTGACCATCCTTGCAATAAACGGTTAGCTTTCCCCATTGGTTGTGCAAATAGGTCAAGGCTTTCCCGGTTAAACTGTCTTTCGCTACGCGCGGTTTATTGGTCTCTAACCATTTTTTAAGTTTATTGAATATCGGGACACTTTTTTTCTGACGAACGCCCAGTTTTTCATCATCACTGAACGTCTTAATTTCGCGTTCAATCAAGTACAGCTTGTTGATGAAGCTCAGCGCCATATCTGCTTTGGTCACTTTTACTTTTTTATTAGTTGGTTGTGCTTTTTGGGCTTCTCTAAATTTTCGGCGCGCATGGTCCATGCAGCCGAGGTGAGTTAACTTATTCTTTCTGCACACTTCATTGTAACCCGCATAACCATCGGTTTGCAGGTAACCATTTTCAAACCCGTCGAGCAGGCGTACGGGTACGTCCCTACTGCGTGAAGGGTCGTAATCGAACAAAACACTTTGTTGTTTGGGTGGGCCACCTAACGTTACCCACATATATTTATCTCCGGTTGGAGAATAATTTGGCTCTTTCAATACTTGAATGCGGGTTTCATCCGCCATAATGAGTGAGCCGGCATGCTGATGCTCCCTCAGCAGATTGATTAAGGGCTGGACTTGTTTGGCAAGTGCTATTACCCAGTTGGCCAGCGTCGCTCTGGAGATTTCACCCCCGTAGCGACTGATGATATTTTCTAAGCGATACAGTGGCATGCCATCGGCATATTTAGAAATGATAACGTAAGTGATTAAGTTAACGCTGCCCATCGCTTTAGCGATAGGATGCTTCATCACTTCGGCTAATTTAAATGTACTGGCACCATGTGCATCTTTAAATACCGCTTTTTCCTGCATGTATTCCAGTATTTGTATTTTTGCCGGAATAATATCAAGCTCTTCTCTGACTTTAACAAAAAAGGTGTTAATCGCCCCTGCTTTTTCTTCATCACTCAGATAAGTAAAAATTTGGTGACGAGGAAGGTTTTTTGCAAAAGGTTTGCGACCTGTTTTAGCTTTAGGCTCACTCGGTGTGGAGAGTTCAAGCTCTTCTTGCTCAGGCTCACTTGTTACTTCTGCTTCATTAAACAAGTTACCTTGCTCTGGCGGTGTTTGCTCACTACTTGGGCCAAAACGTTTTGAGTTCGCTAAACGTAAATATTCTTCCAGTATTTCGATACGTTGTTTTTGCTGGGCGATAACATCTGATTTTTTGTCGATGATGTCGTTTTTTTCTTGGAGTGCCACCTCTTTTTTTAACAGCAACGATTGCATCTGAGTCATTATATCGTCAGGTGATACATTGTTGTTTTCATTGGTGTGTGGAGGTAATTTCATGGGACGTATTATACTAAAACCTACAACAAAAAGCCCTAAAAAACACTGTCGTAATCCAACTTTTTATGACCTTTCATTGCGTTGATATCAAGACCATCAAGGAGCCAATTTATTTGTTGGCCATTAAGTATCATCAGGTCTTGTTTGCTCTTGGGCCAGATAAATTTATCTTCTTCCAGGCTTTTGTAATACAACACAAAGCCGTTGTTTTCCCAGAACAGGCATTTGATTTTATTACGTCGTTTGTTGGTAAAAGCATAAAGGTGACCTTTAAAAGGATTATGGCCGAGTTCACATTCAATAATGGCGCTAAGGCCCCGATGACTTTTTCTAAAATCAATTGGCTGTTGATAAATGAAGACCTGTGTGAGGTCCATGGCAGGCCGCATAATGTGAGTCATGATAATAATACGGCAAGTTGTTTCACTAAACCAAGATTATCAGCGCCAATACCCGATAAACGCAAACCGCTGGTAAAGTGCAAAGATAACGAGTTTGACGGGGTAAATTCCGGTAGCACTTGAACACTGACAAAACCGGAATGGGTCGGCGTTGTTGACACCAAGTCGGTGGGCAAAGTGCGTTTGTAATAGCTAAATTTATGCGGGCAAAGTTGATGCTCTCGACAGTAAGCTTGTTGACTAACATTGGCATCTCGCCATTGCGCAAGATGATCACGCCAAAACTGACGGCTTTGATTGTTTTTATCTGTGTTGGTCATTCTATTTTCCTCATGTGTATGCGATGAGGAAATTATGTGGGAAGTGATCCGCTAAGGTAAGTACGTAGGTTGATTAGGCGCTTACTTATTATATGCCTCATAATTACCAGGTGACAATATGACTAAACAAACAAGACCAACATTTACAGCAGAATTTAAACTAGAATCAGCCCAATTAGTTGTTGATCAAAACTATTCTGTTCGTGAAGCCGCTGAAGCTGTCGGAGTAAGTAAATCAGCACTGGATAAATGGGTTCGTCAACTTAAAAACGAGCGTAGAGGAATTAATGATCAGTCAAGTGCATTATCACCAGACAAGATTAAAATCAAAGAGTTAGAGAAAAGAATTAAGCGCATTGAGTTAGAGAAAGATATATTAAAAAAGGCTACCGCTCTCTTAATGTCGGACTCCCTCGACAATTTGAAATAGTTAAAGAAATACAAGAGAGCTTTGATGTTAAAACAACTTGTGAAGTGTTCAATATTCACCGTAGTAGTTATAGGGTGAGCTTGTCGGATAAGCGAATAACATTTGGCGGATTCACGCCCTGAGGCGTTCAGTCAAGTATTTTTATCACTTTTATTTGCCCTGTAACAACGATGAGCCACGCTTCCTCAGACTATTGAGATAA
>SPKZ01000854.1_pt1 | contig 13978 bp, 13 predicted proteins | sample 2456571 | NCBI WGS metagenome assembly SPKZ01 (sample SAMN11192286, study PRJNA482655) | marine metagenome | biome: ENVO:00000447; feature: ENVO:00000244|ENVO:00000211|ENVO:00000569|ENVO:00002023; material: ENVO:00002151; isolation source: ocean water from marine abyssalpelagic zone ...
CCAATCGCATCACCCCAAAGAGGTAATGCGCCTGATCGCGGTCCAGAGGAACCGATTGCCCTGCCCCCAAGGGGTGTTCTACATACAGTCTGACTTTTGCACTCATGAGAGACTACATATGCAAGGCAAGGCCCCAACGCCAGACGGTCAGGTTCAGGATGCGGTAAAAGGCAACTGGGTTGACACACTCGCGCCGGAATGGACACGCCCCTACCTTCGGCTCAGCCGGGCGGATCGCCCGATCGGCACTTGGTTGCTGTTCCTTCCCTGTCTCTGGGGTTTGCTCCTGGCAATGCTGAACAGCCAATCAGCCACATGGGGTGATCTGTGGATCGCAGTGGTCTGTGCCGCAGGGTCCTGGCTCATGCGCGGGGCGGGCTGTACGTGGAATGACATTGCCGACCGGGATTTTGACGCAAAAGTTGCACGAACCCGATCGCGCCCTATCCCCGCAGGCCAGGTGACGGTCAAAGGCGCGCTGGCCTGGATGGCACTGCAGGCGCTACTCTCTTTTGGCCTTCTGCTGACTCTGAATGGGCCAGCCATTTCAATGGGCGTTCTGGCGCTGCTGCCGGTGGCGATTTACCCCTTTGCCAAGCGGTTCACATGGTGGCCGCAGGTCTTTCTCGGGGTGGCATTTAACTGGGGCATCCTGCTGGCCTGGGTCGCACACACTGGCAGCCTCGGCTGGCCTGCGGTTGTTCTTTATGCCGCCGGTATGACGTGGACGCTCTTTTATGACACCATCTACGCCCATCAGGACACCGAAGATGATGCGCTGATCGGGGTGAAGTCCACCGCCCGCCTGTTTGGGGCCCGCAGCCCCATGTGGCTGCGCCGCTTTCTTACCGCCACGGTCGCCCTGATGGCGATTGCGATTATTTCGGCCCTGCAGAGCGCAGCATCGGTGCTCGCTCTTGCGCTAGCTTTGGTCGCCCCATGGGCCATGGGCTGGCATATGGTCTGGCAGCTGCGGCGGTTTGATGATGAAGACCCCGAAAAGCTGCTCGCCGTGTTCCGCTCAAACCGTGACACCGGCCTGATTCCGCTCATTTTCCTGGGCCTGGCAATGTTGACCTGATTTGCCTGGCCCGCGTGATTGATCCACGCGGGCACAGGCTGTAAGACCATGGGCGACCAATTGCTTACGGAACTGCCGACCCAATGCGCCTGTCTTCGATTCTGATCTTTGCCACCACCTTTGCCAGCGCGGCAGGGCTGAGCTTGATCGTCGCAGGCTTTGCAGCCACGGCCCTGGAACAAGGCTCTGAAATCGCCGTGCGCCGCGCCCTGGACACAAATGGGTTCAGCTGGACCGAAGTGGCGGCAGACGGCTTGCAGGTCGAACTTTCAGGCCAAGCCCCGGATGAGGCCGATCGTTTTGCCGCCATCTCGCTGGTGGGCGGCGTTGTTGACGCAGCTCGTGTGATCGACAAAATGGAGGTCAAACCCTCCGACGGGATTGCGCCGCCGCGCTTTTCCACAGAAATCCTGCGCAATGACGCGGGCATTTCGATCATTGGCCTCATTCCGGAAAGCAGCAATCACACACGGATTTTGAACAGTCTTCAGGACCTGAACGAGGAGCTGTCCGTCACCGACTTTCTGGAAACCGCGGCCCACCGGGCCCCCGACGACTGGAATGCCGCACTGACCTTCGCGCTTGAGGCACTGGCTCTTTTGCCGCGCTCAAAAATCTCGGTTCAGGCCGGGATGGTGGAAATCATCGCGATTTCGGACAGCCCCGAGGCCAAAGCTGTTCTGGAACAACAGTTGAGCCGCATGCTCCCGGCCAATGTGAAGGGACAAATCGAAATTGCTGCACCGCGCCCGGTGATCTCTCCGTTCATTCTGCGCTATGTGCTGGATGAAAACGGAGGACGTTTTGATGCCTGCTCTGCCGAAAGCGCGCAGGCCCGAGTGACCATTTTGCGCGCAGCCCAAGAGGCGGGCCTACGGGCGACAGCCGAATGCTTAATCGGCCTTGGCGTCCCATCCGTGAATTGGGCACAGGCCGCTATACAGGCCATTCACAGCCTGTCCATGATCGGACAGGGCTCTGTCACTTTGTCGAATACGGATGTCACGTTAGTAGCCGCCATGGGCACCGAAGAGGCGCTGTTCGAACGCGTCGCAGGCGAACTGGAACAGGCCCTGCCCAGCGTGTTTGCGCTGCATGCGGTGCTCCCAAAACCGGAAGAAGACAAAAATTCGGACGCACAGGAATTCACCGCCACGCTCAGTCCCGAAGGACAGGTGCAGATGCGGGGACGCCTTGCAGATGACCTTCAGGGACAAACCGCCCAAAGCTATGCCCGCGCCCGGTTTGGAAGTCAGAACGTGCATCTTGCCACCCGCAATGTGGACGATCTGCCAGAGGATTGGGCGCTGCGGGTGTTGGCCGGCCTTGAGGCGCTTTCGCATCTGCAACGCGGCATCGTCACAGTGGGCGCGGACACAATTGCTCTGCGTGGGATGAGCTATGATGAAGACGCTTCGGCCCAAGTGTCCCGCATGCTGTCGGACAAACTGGGGGAAGCAGAGAACTACCAGCTCAATATCACATACGAGGCGCCACCCGCTTCGCCGGAACAACTTATGGCCCCAGCCCTCTGCGAGGCAGAGCTGGCCGCCGTGCAGCGGGTTGAAAAGATCGCGTTTGAGCCTGGCTCCGCAACCGTAGCCGACGGCAGTCAGCGCGTGCTGGACAAGATTGCCGCCGTTCTCGAACAATGCGGCGAGCTGCCCCTCGAAATTCAAGGACACACCGACAGCCAGGGCCGTGAGACCATGAACCTGAACCTCAGCCAGGCACGGGCGCAGTCGGTGCTGAACGCGCTTGCTGCACGCCGCCTGCTGACCGGCACCTTCAGCGCCAAAGGCTATGGTGAGGCAGAGCCCATTGCCGACAATGGCAGCGAAGAAGGCCGCGAGGCCAATCGGCGGATTGAGTTCCGCCTGTTCAAGGAAAAAAGCACAAGCGCCGAGGCGCAGGAAGGGAACGCAGGCGAATGAACAGAACCGAGTTCATCCTGACCACAGCTATTATTTTATTTGTGGCTTTTGCACTGGGATGGTTTGCAAACTGGCTGGTCCATCGCTTTACCCGCGTTCGCCAAAGCGACGTGGCGGATCTGGACCGGATGAGCCAAGAGCTCCACGAGGCGGAAGAGACCCGCGACCAGGCCATCACCTATCTGCAACAACGCGAAGCAGAGCTCAGCAATCAAATCGCCCAAACAGAGGCTGAACTGCGCGCAGCAATGGACGGTCTGCGCGATGCCCGACAGGAAAACGACGCCCTGCGCAACCAAGTGAACGGCGGCTAACCCCGCCGAGCGCAACCGCATCTACCTACCAGCGGTTCAATGCCTCTTCGTCTTCATCTTTGGCCGAGACCCATTTGGCACGCCCATCCTCTAGGATCTCTTTCTTCCAGAATGGCGCGCGGGATTTCAGGTAGTCCATCAAATATTCCGCCGCTTCAAAGGCAGCCATACGGTGACGGGCCGCCGTGGCGACCATCATGATCTGATCGCCGGGCACCAGACGCCCATGGCGATGGATCACCAGGGCATCGGTCAGCGACCAGCGCGCCACGGCCTCGGTCGCGATCTTCTCCAGCGCTTTTTCGGTCATACCGGGATAGTGTTCAATTTCCATCATCGCCATGGCGCCAGTGTCTGCTTCGCGCACCACTCCGGAAAAAGTCACCACCGCCCCCGCGCCTTTGGCCGCATCTGAAAACGCCTGAGCCTCTGCTCCAAAATCAAAAGAGGCGTCCTGAACGACGATCTTCATCGGCTCAGCCACCGGTCATCGGTGGGAAAAACGCCACTTCACGAACGCCTTCTAACGGGGCGTCAAAGTCGCTGAGCTCCTGATCCAGCGCCACGCGCAGGGCCGACAGATCAGAAAACGCGGCTTCATACCGCTCTTCGCGGGATTTCAATTCTGCGACCAGGTCCGCCACAGTGGAGGCAGAGGTTTCGATCTTTTCCTTTGGCACACCAATGCGTTCGCGCACCCAGGCGAAATACATCACATCCATTACGTCGTCTCCTGCAGGTGCGGCAGAGCCTTTTTCAGGTAGTCAGCGCCGGTAATCAACGTCAGGGCCGCTGCAATCCACAAAAGCACAAGCCCCGCCGTGCCCGCCCAGATCGTTCCCTGCAAGAAGAATCGCAAACCGACCATATCGTCTTCTGTGCCGGACAGGATCGCCTCAATAATCGCGGGGTCCATGCCAAGGCTGCCGACCACCAGATGATGTTCAAAAATGCCCTGCGCAAACAGGGTGGCAATGGCCACCATCTGGGCAGTGGTTTTCCATTTCGCAAGCTTGGTAACCTTCAACGTACCCGCCGTATCGCCAAGGAATTCGCGCAGGCCGGACACAAAGACCTCGCGAAACAGAATCAATGCCGCAGGCAGCGCCAGCCAATAGCTCCAATCTGGACCTGAAAAGCCCACAAGGATCATGAGGGCAATAACCACCATGGCCTTATCCGCAATCGGGTCCAGCATAGCGCCGATTTTGGTCTGCTGCTTCCAGGCGCGCGCCAGATATCCATCAAACCAATCGGTCACCGAAGCCCCGATGAACAGGACAAGAGCCGCCCAATCCGCATAGGGCCGCGACAGGGCAAGAAACACCAATGCGAGCGCAGGCGCAGCCAGCAGGCGTAAGAGGGTTAAGATATTTGGTATGTTCCAGATCATGCGGATATACCTAACGCCTGATCGCAGGCGCGAAAAGGGAAGAGCGCACAGGAGGCGCGTTTCTTTTCCAGCGACCTCAGACCAAGGCTTGATGAGCAACCAAAGGGGCGACTTGGTCCAACGCATTTTCCCGCCTGCTGCGGGCCTGAGGCTCAGCTGTCTTGGAAGTAGTTGTAAATCTTTTCGGCCAGCGCCGCAGAAATGCCATCTACCGCCTTTAAATCGGCGAGGTTGGCGCGGCTGACCGCCTTGGCGCTGCCGAAATGGGTCAGCAGGGCTTTCTTGCGGCTGGCGCCGCCACCTGCAATATCATCCAACGGGTTTGCGGCCATTGATTTTGCCCGTTTCGCGCGATGTGTGCCAATGGCAAACCTGTGTGCTTCATCCCGCATGCGCTGGATAAAATACAGAACCGGATCATTGCGCTGCAGGGCAAAGGCCCGTTCACCAGGGCGATAGAACTCCTCTTTACCGTGGTCACGATCTACCCCCTTGGCCACACCAACCATGGGAATATCCTGCACACCATGCTCTTCCATGATTTCGGCCACGGCTGAGACCTGCCCCGCACCACCGTCGATGAGCAACAGATCCGGCCACAGGCCTTTGTCACGGTCGGGGTCCTCTTTCAGCAAGCGGGAAAAGCGGCGGTTCAGAACCTCTTTCATCATCCCGAAGTCATCGCCCGGCACCAGATCATCGCCCTTGATATTGAACTTACGATAAGCGTTTTTCATGAAGCCCTCGGCTCCCATGACAATCATCCCACCCACTGCGTTTGTGCCCTGAATATGCGAGTTGTCATAGACCTCGATTCGCTGCGGTGGGCCCTCAAGACCAAAGGCATCGGCAATGCCACGCAGCAGTTTCGTTTGTGTCGCGCTTTCGGCCATGCGCCGGGCAAGGCTTTCGCGGGCATTGCGCACGGCGCTGGCCACCAGCTCGGTCTTTTCACCCCGCTGAGGCACAAGGATTTCCACCTTGCGACCAACCTTTTCGCCCAAGGCCTCGGCCATGACCTCTTGGTCTTCGATGTCGTCAGACAGAATCAACTGACGCGGCGGTTCCTTGGTGGAATAGAACTGCCCCAAAAACGCCCCCATCACCTCGGCAGGGCTCATGTCTTCGGCGACACGCGGATAGAAGTCCTGATTGCCCCAGTTCTGGTTCGCACGGATAAAGAACACCTGCACACAGGCCTGACCGCTTTCCATGTGAAGGCCAATAATATCCGCCTCTGCCACGCCGCGCGGGTTGATGCCCTGGCTGGTCTGCACCTGCGTCAGCGCTTTAATCCGGTCGCGCAGGGCGGCGGCACGTTCGAACTCCATCGCGGCAGAGGCCGCCATCATCTGCTCGGCCAGTTCTTCCTGGATTTTGGTCGACCGGCCTGACAGGAACCGCTCTGCATCCCGCACGCTTTCTGCATAGCCATCCCGCGAGATCAGATCCACACAGGGGCCCGAGCAGCGCTTGATCTGATATTGCAAACAGGGGCGCGTGCGCGCCTCGAACTGGGCATCCGTACAATTGCGCAGCAAAAAGGCCTTCTGCAACTGATTGAGCGTTCGGTTCACCGCCCCCGCGCTGGCAAATGGGCCAAAATAGCTGCCTTTTTCTTTGCGCGCGCCGCGGTGCTTTTTGATCTGTGGAAACGCATGGTTTTTGCCGACCAAAATATTGGGGAAGCTCTTATCATCACGCAACAGCACATTGTACTTGGGCTTAAGCTGTTTGATGAGGTTCTGTTCCAAAAGCAGCGCCTCGGTTTCCGTACGTGTGGTCAAAAACATCATAGACGCGGTCTGGGAGATCATTTTCTCGATCCGCGCGCTGTGACCCGGACGCGAATAATTGGACACCCGCGCGCGCAGATTGCGAGCCTTACCGACGTAAAGCACCCTGCTCTCTTCATCGAGCATCCGGTACACACCCGGCGCTGTCTCCAGATTTTTCAGGTAATCCTGAATCACGGCATAGCCGCGCAGGCCACTGTGTTCGGTCATTTCGCCAGCGGGTGTGTCAGTCGGATCGCTCATTTGACCTACATATGATTCCCTTGTCGGCGCTGCAATCATTCGATCACGATTGCAAGCTTGGATACATCCACGAAACCTGTGGATAAGTACGGTGATATCTTTGGGCTATCTGTACATTTCCCTTGTTTTGGCGGTGAAAAATTGAGTTGCCTAAAAAATAGGCATAAAATTAAGGTATTGTTTTCAAACAAAACTTTTTGCGCAATTTACCAAGTTATTGAAACGTAAGGATTTTCGTAACATTTTAGTAACCACTTTATTACGCTTGTATAAGTTCGCGCCCATGCATGAGAAACGAGCACCAGAACCGCATTGCACTGGACTTATTTACTCAGGATTTTCCGACAAAAGCCTGAAGGTGAAATGGCGTCGCAGACCCACTTGGTTGTGAACCCCGCTCTTGCCAGTCCGCGTATCCCGTAACAGGCGCCCCGCCAAATCATGCCGTCCTAAGGTCTCGTCCAACGCGCGACATACGCGCAAACCGCCATCAACGTAACTGATTTTGAAACCGCAGCATTCCAGTCGGACCCGCGAGTCAAAACCAGGTCGAAAAACGCCTTAAGATCCCGCACCTGTAAAGTTATTCTATATTGCGGCCGCCGCAGCCGTTAAAAATCCGAGAACACAGTGTCAAAATCCACGTCGGCGGCATCAATTCCAGCGGCTACTTTGAAAACATGGTATTACCGTGTCTCCGTCCACTGTCGAGCACGCCTTTCAAAGCAAACAGGCTTTCACACTCTGCCCCGCCCCCGCGACTGTGGCGCGCCGCTAAGGGAAAGGCACGCGCCGACGCCTTGCGATCGCGTTTCCAATCAGCCCCCCCCGCCAAGCGATGCGCAATGCAGGTCAAAGACCGAAGCCAGTTTGAGGATGTGCAGCTTTACAGCAGCACAAACATGTAAAGGCCGTAGATCGCCGTCAGACCAATGCCCCAGATCCGCGTGATATCCTGGCGCAAGAAGACGAAGGGAACAATGGCCAGAGAAGCCGCCAGCATCACCCATAAATCAAAGGTCAGGAAACCTTTGGCAACCGGGATCGGGCCAACAAACGTCGCAACGCCAATTATCGCAAGCAAGTTGAACATATTCGACCCGATGACATTGCCCAGCGCCACATCAGCCTGGCGGCGCAACGCGGCCATGACAGTGGTGGCCAACTCTGGCAGAGAGGTGCCGACAGCGACAAGCGTCAGACCAATCACAGTCTCGCGCAGCCCATACATGCGCGCAATCACAGTGGCATTTTCAACCAGCAGATCGGCCCCCAGCGGCAGGCCAATCAGCCCCAGCAGCAAGTAAACGCCAATGCGCCACAAGGGCAAGTTGGGGTCAGCTTCCTCGATCTCTTCCAGCTCATCAGGTTCACCCGCCTCACGATGCGCCTGCGCTTCGCGGAATGCATTTCCCAGCACCAACATAAGCGCAGCCAACAGCAAAAGGCCGGACCAGAACGTAAAGACTTCAAAGAACGCAAGACCAATGAACAGCGCGGTCGCCAGCAACATGAAAACATAATTCTTGCGGGTCTCGAATTCGCTGGTGTGCAACGTCCGCATCAAAGCTGGCACCCCAAGAACAAGTAGAATATTGGCTGTGTTCGACCCCACCACGTTCCCAAGAGCAATCCCTGGCGACCCCTCATGAACTGCGCTGATCGCAATCAGCAGCTCAGGGGCCGAGGTTCCGAACGCCACAATTGTTAAACTGACAATCAGCGCAGGCACACCTAGGCGCAGCGACAGGTTCACAGCGCCGCGCACCAGCGCATCGCCCGCCAAGAGCAGGATCAGCAGTCCGAGACCGGACAGCAACCAGGGCATCATGATCGGGGATCTCCTTTATTGCCAGGATCGCGCTTGGTCGGTGGCGTGCACTGACAGGGACCCTGGCCGATCTTGAAGCGCCCGCATTTGGAGCAGCGGGCGGAATTTAATTTTTTCTGTCCGGGAAACCTCAGACGGCCAAACATGGCGAGCACCGCCATCCCGATCAGAAAGAAGGTGACGATTTTTACCAACACGCCGCCACCAACCGATCAAAGACCGAACCGCGCAAAATGCGCGCGTTCTTCGACCATGACCATGGCATCCTGTGCCACCGAAAGACCAAGACGCCCCAGCATTGGGCGTTTCACCCCGTAACGGTTAAACTTTACCTTCTTGCCAAAACGCGCCTGCAAAACGGGTTTCAGATGACCAACTCCGTCGATCAGCCCCAGCGCCTCGGCCCGGCGCGCCAGCCAGACTTCACCGGTGAACAGCTCTTCTGAGGTGTCGAGCTTGTCACCACGTCGCGCGGTCACGTGGTTGATGAAATTCGCGTGGATATCGCCCAAAAGCCCCTCAAGGCGGGCAACGTCTTCTTTCTGCTCCGGGCGAAAGGGGTCTAGCATGGATTTGCTTTTGCCCGCCGTGTGCACGCGTCGCTCGATCCCCTGGCGGGCCAGGAAGACATGCGCGCCGAAGCCTGCAGAAATGACACCGATAGAGCCCAGAACCGAACTTTCGTCAGCGTAGATCTCATCCGCCGCCGCAGCCAGCCAATACCCCCCCGAGGCCGCAACATCTTCAACAAAAGCGAGGACAGGCACATCCAGTTCTTCGGACAGGCGACGGATGCGCGCGCCGATCAGCGAACTTTGCACTGGACTGCCGCCGGGGGAATTGATCTCCAGCGCAACAGCGGCAGGTTTGCCACGGCGAAACGCGCGCTCCAGAACAGGAGCGAGCGAAATGTCATTTAGGGCTCCGCGACCGGACATGCCGATGGCGCCATTGAGGCGCACAACAGAAACCACAGGCGGGCGTTTGACGAAAGGCAGGCGAACTCTCATGCCGCCCATGTAGAATGCGCGCGCCCATCAAACAAGGTTTGGGACTTGGGAATTTCCCTCTGGGGCAATTTCAGTACCTATGCGGGCATCCGCACAACAGATCGCGCCAAATTCACATGCGTTTCATGCAGCCTGCTGCCTCAATCGCGCAGGCGCCACCCGGTGCGGAAAATCCAGGCAACAAAAACCACACAGGCACATGTGAAACCCGCGATCGCCAGAAGACTCAGCACCACCGGCACATCTGCATGACCAAAAAACGCCCAGCGGAACCCGGAAATCAGATAGACCACCGGATTAAACAGCGTCACGGTCTGCCAGAACGACGGCAACATCGAGATGGAGTAAAAGGACCCGCCAAGGAACACCAAAGGTGTCACCACCAAAAGCGGGATGAGCTGTAGCTGCTCAAAGTTGCGTGCCCAAATGCCAATAATGAACCCAGTCAGCGAAAAGCTTACAGATGTGAGGACCAAAAACAGCACCATTGCCAGAGGGTGCGCAATCGTAAGTTCCACAAACAAAGCCGAAGTCGCAAGGATCATCACCCCAATGAACAGCGCCTTGGTCGCAGCAGCGCCCACATAGCCGATCACAATCTCAAGAAAGTTCACTGGCGCAGACAGGACCTCGTAAATGGAGCCAAGAAACTTCGGGAAATAAATCCCGAACGAGGCATTGGTCATGCCCTGTGTCATCACGCTCAGCATAATGAGGCCGGGGACGATGAACGCACCGTATGGCACGCCGTCAACCTCCTCAATGCGGCTGCCTATGGCGGCGCCAAAGACCACAAAATACAGCGAGGTTGAAATCACCGGCGATAGGAAGCTTTGACCGAGAGTTCGGAAAAACCGTACCATCTCGTTCCGGTAGATTGCGGCAATGGCAGTCCAGTTCATTGTGCGGCCTCCTGCGGACGAGCGTCGTTCACCAACGTGACAAAGATATCTTCAAGGCTGGATTGGCGGGTTTGGACATCGGCCAAGGTCAGCCCCGCAGCTGCCACATCGTTCAACAGCGCGGTAATGCCCGTGCGCTCGGCACGCGTGTCATAGGTGTAGATCAGGCTGCGGCCCTCTGCCCCCAGCTGAAGGTCATAGGCGCTCAGAGCGTCCGGAACAGCGTCCAGCGACGCGGTCAGCTGCACCTCCAGTTCTTTCTGGCCCATCTGCCGCATTAGGTGGTCTTTGTCCTCGACCAGCAGGATCTCACCTTTGGCAATCACCGCAATTCGGTCGGCCATGGCCTCGGCTTCTTCAATGTAGTGTGTGGTCAGGATCACCGTCACGCCGCTGTTGCGAAGATCGGCGACAACATCCCACATGTCCTTCCGCAGCTCCACATCCACACCGGCGGTGGGTTCGTCCAGAAAAAGCAGACGTGGTTCATGGCTCAGCGCTTTGGCTATCAAGACACGACGCTTCATTCCCCCTGACAGTTCGCGGATCTGCGAATTGCGCTTGTCCCAGAGCGAAAGCTTCTTCAGCACCGACTCAAGCAACGCATCATTGCGTCGCTTTCCAAACAGGCCCCGCGACAGGCGCACCGTGTTGAAGACGGTTTCGAACGGCTCCAGCGTCAGCTCTTGCGGCACCAGTCCGATCAGACTGCGGGCCGCGCGGTAGTCCGACTGGATATCAAACCCACCTACGCTCACAGACCCAGAGGTCAGTTTGGTGATCCCGCAAACCGTGGAGATCAGTGTGGTTTTGCCCGCCCCATTGGGGCCAAGCAACGCAAGAATTTCTCCTTCGCGAATATCAAGCGTTGCACCCCGAAGGGCCTCAAACCCACCGTGATATGTTTTGCGAAGGTCCTTGATGGACAGGATAGAGGTCATGGGCCGTCCTTTATTTGTTGTCGCTTTCATACTGCGGTGCTGACAGGTCCGATGTAATAGAGATCACACTCAAAAAGACAAATGGCTGCTGCAGGGGCGACAACGGCGGGTTATGTCAGAGGCCTTTAGGCTGAGTCAGCCTTCGCGAACAGTATCAATCATCCGCTGAACATTGTCGGGATCCGCATCTGGCGTGATCCCATGGCCGAGGTTGAAGATATGTGGTCCCTGAGAGAAGGCTTTGACAATTTTGCGTGTCTCATCGACCAGCTGTTGGCCGCCTGTGACCATATGGCGCGAGGCAAGGTTGCCCTGCACGCAACCATCGACCTGGAGATTGCTTGCGGCCCAATCCGGCGACACCGAATTGTCCAGCGCCAGACAGTCGATCCCGGTCTCTTTGGCGAAACCCAAATAGAACTCACCTGCTTCACGTGGAAATCCGATGACGGGGATTTCTGGGTGGCGTTCTTTCAACGCAGTGGTGATCTTACGGCACGGCTCAAGCGCATATTTACGGAATGCCTCCCCCTTGAGCGATCCGGCCCAGCTGTCGAAAATTTTCACCACTTCGGCGCCGGCCTTGATTTGCGCACTCAGATATTCGACAGTGGCAGCGGTTATGCGGTCCAAAAGCGCCTCGAACAAGGCCGTGTTCTCTTGCATTAGCGCGTGCGCAGGTGCCTGATCGGGGGTGCCACGGCCAGCAATCATATAGGTTGCCACCGTCCAAGGCGCGCCGGCAAAACCGATCAGTGTGGTTTCTTTTGGCAGTTCGCCCGACAAGATTTTCACCGTTTCGTAGATCGGGTTCAGGGTCTCGTGGATGTCGGCAACCGGGCTCAGTTTGTCGAAGTCACTTTGCGCGGTGGTCGTGGACAAACGCGGCCCCTCGCCCGTCACAAACCAGAGATCCGCGCCCAACGCCTGTGGAATCAGCAAAATATCGGCAAAGAGGATTGCCGCGTCAAATCCATAGCGGCGGATCGGCTGCAAGGTCACTTCAGCCGCGAGTTCCGGATTGTAGCACAGCGAGAGAAAATCCCCGGCCTGCGCGCGGGTGGCACGGTATTCGGGCAGGTAGCGGCCTGCCTGGCGCATCATCCAGATCGGCGGCACGTCCTGGGGTTCGCCCGCGAGCGCTTTCAGAATTGTCTTGTGCTCTCTCATAGTATGCCTCTTCGGGGTTGATGCCCCTCCGAGGTCTGCTTTGCGCGGCAAATTGTCAAGGTTACATGCCGCGCGCTTGCCACGACAGAATGTCGCGATTATGGCTGAGATCATGACACCAGACCTGCCCTCCCCCGTTTCGCCCCTCAAAATCGGCACCCGTGGCTCGCCTCTGGCGCTGGCCCAGGCCTATGAGACGCGCATGCGTCTGAGCGAAGCATTTGATCTCCCGGAGGCAGCCTTCGAGATCGTGGCCATTCAGACCACAGGCGACAACCGCGCCATGATCGACGCGGATCGCCCGTTAAAGGAGATCGGCAACAAGGGTCTGTTTACCAAGGAAATCGAAGACGCAATGCTGGCAGGCACCATCGACATTGCGGTGCATTCGACCAAGGACATGCCGACAGTGCAGCCCGAGGGGCTGGTGATCGACTGTTTTCTGCCGCGCGAAGATGTGCGGGACGCCTTTGTGTCCCCCGGATTTAAAGGCATTGCAGACCTGCCTGAAGGCGCGGTTGTGGGCACATCGTCGTTGCGGCGCCGGGCACAATTGCTCCATCGCCGCCCGGATCTGCAGGTCGTCGAGTTCAGGGGGAATGTGCATACGCGCCTCAAGAAACTAAACGATGGCATTGCAGAATGCACCTTTCTTGCCATGGCAGGCCTCAGCCGTCTCCGCGTGTTGGATCAGGTGCCTGCCACCGCGATTGAGGTCACCCAAATGTTGCCCGCCGTGGCGCAGGGCGCGATCTGCATCGAACGCAGGAGCAACGATCAACGCGCAGGCGCGATGCTGTCAGCGATCGATCATAATGAGACCACCCAACGCCTCCGCGCAGAGCGCGCCTTTCTAGCAGCGCTGGATGGATCATGCGAAACCCCCATTGCTGGTTTGGCTGAGTTGAAAGACGGGCAACTGCACCTGCGCGGTGAGCTGCTGCGTCCAGATGGATCCGAGGCGATTTCGGGGGCGTTGACAGGCCCCTTGGCTGAAGCAGAAGAAATTGGCAGCACACTCGCTCGGCAACTGCGCGACCAAGCCGGACCCGGCTTCTTCGACTGGCACGCATAAGCTCGTCACGACCGCACGTTTGTATCCGGCCCTGCGATAGAAACAATCTCGCCTGCGGCGGGCGGGTCCCTCCCGTCCCTTTGGTCGTGAGGCAAAGCCTCCCTCAAAAGCGTTGGGCCAGGCAGGCCGCGCCAAAGGCGCAGCCTGCCACCGACCTTGGCCAGAACTGCGCGATGGGCAAGCAGCCAATTTCAGTCTCTTTCCAAAAACCAACCGTCGTCCAAACCACGAGATTCTTCCCAAAATATCGTTCGATCACATTGATGAACCGCTGCGCCTCGCACCACA
>SPKZ01017077.1_pt1 | contig 13973 bp, 12 predicted proteins | sample 2456571 | NCBI WGS metagenome assembly SPKZ01 (sample SAMN11192286, study PRJNA482655) | marine metagenome | biome: ENVO:00000447; feature: ENVO:00000244|ENVO:00000211|ENVO:00000569|ENVO:00002023; material: ENVO:00002151; isolation source: ocean water from marine abyssalpelagic zone ...
ATGTATCCCGTCAGCTGAATTCGGACAGAAATCGGGTCTGAGCTAAGAGACAATTCGGGGGAGTAAGATCCTCCTCAGGAGTCTCAAATGCCAAGGAAGAAAAAGCAGTCGGCCGAAAGCCACCGGTCGAGCGTGTCACAAAATTCCGTGATGATGTTCACCGTGGGATCGGGCTGCGGCGTCCAAACGTAGATCGGGGCATCGCTTTCCTCGACGTCGTCGTGCCCGAAAATCACCGCGGGGCGGATCGAAATTCCTGCGCGATACCGCTGTTTCGACGACTCCTCCACAAGCTCAAAAAATATCGCATTCGGGGGCCTTGGCCAATAGAAATAGCGCGGCCCTCGCCGCTGCCGCGGCTCGCCGACGCTTTAACTAGAATCGCGCGATGGTCTTGATGCGCAGTTCAGCGTTCGTCCGTTCCGCCTCATAGCGCGAGTAGATGCCATAGGCTGACAGTTCCAGCTTCGGCAAGACGAAGCAGTTGAGACCGACGCCTGTCTCATCGACTTCGTTATCAGAGACGTCGATATCTGGATCTAGAGTTTCAATGCGGGCGACTAGCTGAGTATTGATTGCCGAGAACCTGTAGCCAGCCTCAATACTGTAGCCGATGCCGCTCCTCGCCTGTCCACTATCCGGTCGAGAACGCAAGCCCATTGCCTCCATGTGCAGCCACACATCGTAAGCGGAAAAGACTAGCTCTCCGCCCAGTAGCCGAGTTGTTCGATCTTGATCGAACGGCGTTAACTCGCTGCCCAAGTAAAACGCTGAGCTCGACTCGTCGGGCGTACCATCAGCGTTCACGAGGCTTGGGTCCACCGAGCGCGCGATGCTAGCGCCGATAGTTAGCCGCCCCTTTGTAGGAAGGAATGCCACTCCCGGATTGAGCGCGAGTCTCGCGACGTACAGGTGGTCCGCGGCCGGGCGACGTTCGGCTGGACGTCCACTGAGCGCGCGCCCATTACCGTTGAATCCCGCGAGCGCGTACTCAAGCCAACCGCCTACAGTTCCTCCCTTGCCCGAATGAAGCATCACGCCGACGTCGCGAATCCCCTCCTTGGTCATAGCGTAAACGTAACGGGGACGGTCCCACATGGCCGGACCCGACGCGGGTTGCATGAGAGAGGCACCGAATGGCAGACGAAACTGCCCGGCGCTTACGTTAAGGAACGAATAGCGTTTCCAAGTGCCCTGAACGTCGAATAGCGGGTTGCGGTTGTCGAATCCCAGCTGCAACTTGGTGCCAAAGTGATCGGACAATGGCGATTTCACCATCAACCGCGCAAAGCGGATGCGCACGACATTGCTGTCTGGCTCCAGTGGCGTGTCAAAATCGCGCCCGGCGTTGAGCCACAGAGCCATGAAACCGCTAAGCTGAATCTGACTGGCCCACGAGCTGTCCGTTCCTGTCTCTTTCCCCGTCGCCACTGGCTCGCGACCCTCAGGCCCTCTAGTTCCCGGGGCAGACGAACTCGTGGGCGCTCCACTGCTCCCCATGTCGATATCGGTCACGCCGACTGACGAATCCGAACGAGGTTGAGCTTTAGTTGCTATGGCGAGCGCTTCAACCTGGTTCGCAGATGAAGCTTCCAGTGGCGTCACAGAAATTGCTGATGCGCTCTCTTTAGCGGGATGCGCAGCGCCCGATGGCTCTACGATGGAGCGCCGAAGACTGTGCGCAGAGCTCACGCCGGGCGGATTATCGGCGGCGCCTAACGCTGGAGGACCCGGTGTCTGTAGTGTGGTTGTTGGAGGCGGCGTGCGAGTGGGCTCTTGGGTATGTGCAACGCTCGGCGCTCCCACTGCGATGGCTATCGACAGGCGCCCCACCAAGCCTGGGTTGCAAAACGATCTCAACATCATGCTCCTCTCTTTAGCCTGCGACGCGCAACGAAAACCAGCCCATATTCTTTGACGCCGGACGATTGCGGGCCGCCACACCGCCCCTGCCGCAGTTCTCCGCCCCTCACAATGCCGCAGTTTCCGCTGATTCGGATGCGGGGAGGCAACGATCAGCCCGGAAGAACCCGACGGGTCAGCACTCGCGCCCAGTGAACAAGCTCAGCACGCCCACGAAAACTCGCGCCTCGAAAATGCCCCCACAGTCGAGCGATCTGCCGACGCGCCGCCTCCCAAAATATTGGTACAACCGCTAATAAAGCGATGACCCAAGCCGCCGTAATGAACACGGAGACGAAGTTGCGAAGAATATCGCGGCGTGGCGACCCACCAAATACCAGGTCATAAGCGGTTCGCTGAAGGTCTCCCGTGATCCCATAGAGCTTGGCGTCTCCTCTCGACTAGTGGCTTCGGTTACGGCCGACGCCTACAACGAACACATGCGCCAGCGCGTCCAGGGGCGGCTCCTCGACCTGGTATGCGGCAAAGTGCCGTTCTACGAATTCTATCGCGACCTGGTGAGCGAAGTGGTTTGCGTCGATTGGCCAGGCTCCGCCCACGGCAACCAGCACGTGGATACCGTTGCCAATCTCACCATCCCGCTTCCTCTCGAAGATGAGTCCTGCGACACGATTTTGGCGTCGAGGGTGCTTGAACATTTGCCGGAGCCTGCCGTGTTCTGGAGCGAAGTCTCGCGTATCATTCGCCCCGGCGGGCGGATCATCATGACCGTCCCATTCCTCGATCGGATTCATGAAAGCCCCCACGACTACTGCCGACACACCGATTTCGCCCTACGCCGTGGAGCCGAGAACTGTGGACTCGAGGTCGAGTTGCTCGAACCGCTTGGCGGCGCTCCGGTGGTCATTTGCGACAATGTTGCAAAGGTCGCGGTTCAGGCGGGCGGTCTGGGAGAACTGGCAGCTATCGCAATGCAGGGCTCTTGCGAATGGTTTAGGCGCACCTCTCTAGGCGGGCTAGTGGTTCGAAAGACAGCCATCGTCCAACCCTCGAACTGCTTCTTGATCCTGCGCAAGCCAACGGCAGCTACAGAGCACGAGCGCGATATCAGCGGCAACTAAGGGCTAGGCTATTGGGGCCGAGGCTCGAGCTAGTCTCTCGCTCCGATAAACTGGTTCAGCCTGACGCCGTGACCCGGCGTATTCGCCAACACGAGGCCTTCTTGCTCGTAAACAATTCTATAGCCTGCAGAGCGAAAGATATCCTTCTGTGTCGTTTCAGCTTTCGGGTTCACCGGTGAAAGTTCGTAAACAATATCGGGCGTTCGGACACCACAGGTTTCATAGTTGTCGATGAACTCCTGGTGACTCACCAAGAGACTGAAGTGGTGCTGGCGTCCGGACACAGCTCGCGGACGCGTAGGTCGATCGCGGAATACGTCGCTAGCGGCGGAATGGGACTTTGTAGCGACGGCGTTTGATGCCGTGCACGCGAAAGAACCTGCGCAGGGTGCCCAGACGCTGCGCGGCGCTGGGGTGATCTTCGAAGATGTTGTGATCTTCCTTCGGGTCGGAATTCAAATCGTAGAGCTCTGTGGTGTTCACGCGATCGTCCACGATGAGCTTGAAACCATCTCTGAATATCCAGGACTTCTTAAGGCGCCCCTCGGCAATGATAGGACGTGTCAAGACTGGATCTTGGCCGCGCAGGAAGGGCACCAGAGATTGCCCAAGGAACTGTGGGAGGGGCGCGCGTCCGAACAAATCCAAAATGGTGGGACCTAAATCAATCAAGGACACGGGCTCTTTCACGACTCGGGCTGGGACTTGAGGCGCGCGGACCAGAAGCGGCACGTGGATCAGTTCGTCGTAAAGTGAAACGGAGTGTCGGGTATTGCCGTGTTCGCCGAATGCCTCGCCGTGATCGGAGGAAATCATGAACACGGTACGCTCCCAAAGGCCGGACTTTTCAAGAGTCCGGCGCAGCCGGCCGATGTGCTTGTCCACGTACGCAATCTCTGCGAGGCAGCGGTTGAAGGGGGGATGCTTCTTCATCTTGCGCGCGGCACCGCGGTCGCAGGGCGCGTGAGGGTCGAGATAGTGGAGGTAGAGGAATAGCGGGCCTTCGCCGTGGGAGGCGATCCGCTTGACCGCGGCACGGGTCAGGTCTGGTGCCAAGGTGTAGGTCTGCTTCCGGGACCGGACGAACTTCTCTTCGCTGAGTCCTCGGATCACGCCCACCGAGTTGACCATCCAAGAGGCAGAGGCATACGATACGGTAGGAATACCGGCGCTCTTCAAAATCTCTGGAAAATGCACTGTCTTGTCGGCGTGCGGAAACAGGCGGGGCGTGGCTCTCGTCTTCTTGTCCGGTGCCCCCTTCGACCAAAATTGCTGGGAGAAGTAGGTCCCCGCGAATAGCGTCGTGAGGGAGTACACAGTCTGGGACCCATTAGTCCGAGCTTCGGCAAATTGGGTCGAGATGCGGGCAAGCCGGCGCAGATTGGGAACGCTACGCGCGTGTTGGGGATCGGTCACCATCGGCGCGAAAGGCGTCGATGGTGACCAAAATCACGACGGGCGATTGGCCGACGATAGGGGGCAGAGTCGCAGCGATGGACTCGAGCGTCCCACGGGGTACGAACCACTCCCCTTCACCCAGTAAATGCCGATCATCCCCAGTATCGACAGCCCGAAACGCGTCTAGGAACGGAGCCAGCACAGAACCCTCGTGCTGCGCGAGCAGTGAAGAGACCGTGGAGCTCGGCCGTACAACAACGGCGTGCACAGCGAGGGCTGCCCACAGCACGGTTGTCGGCAGACGCAGGCGCTGGGGTGTGAAGCCCCGTTCGGGCCAACCGGACAGAGCACCAGCCAAGACCAAACCGGCGCACAAGGCGGCCATCGCGTGCACGCCCGGGTAATCTCCAGGCAGCAAGCGATGGTTTGCTATCGCCAAAACGATCGCGGCAATGGTTGCCAGCGGTGCGACTCGCGTTGTACCGGTCGCAATCGCAATCTTCCACAGGACGGCAAAGCTCGCTCCACACGCCGCCGAGACAGCTAGGTGCAGAGCGAGGGCATTGCCGGAGTTACCCAGTTGACGCTCAGTAAATGCTTGAAGATCCTGAAAGAGGATCGCAGATAGAACGCCGAACCAAGCGACCGCCAATACCAACACGGAGGTCCAAAACTTCAGCCGTATCCCGATCAGCGTCCGCAGCCGGATCCCACCCAGGACGAGTAAAGTGACGGCCGCGATATACCCGCTATCGTGCAGGTGCAATTGTAAGCGCGCTAACACCGGCGCACTCGCGGGAGTGGCCAACAACAGCACGCAAACGTTCACGAGCATCATGGCGCAACCCGCGCGAATCACACCGCGCGAGACATCGACGTTGAGGTCGTGAAATGAAAGGATGGAAAGGAGCTTGGACACAGAGGATGTATTCGAGTCTGCGCGGACCTTGCTAGCGATTGTGCACTCCGCGCTCGAGAAAAGCACAGGACGGCCTCACTCTTTCAAGGCGGGCTCTACCAGGTCCCTACACGATTGAGGCGAAGCCGCACTGGGCGTCGAGTCGACCTGGGCACTCAGGCGAATTTGCCTACGACTCCGCGCCTTTACGCTGGTTGTCAGGGGGCTGCGCGCCGCGCCGCGCCGCGCTCCTCTCAAAAAACTCAGATTCGGAGGTGGAGCCGGTCACGGCAGCAGCTCGATCTCTTCCATCTTCCAGAGTCGATAAGGTTGAAGGAAAACTAGAGTCCCCCTCCCTTACACCACGAGCTGTACAATCTCCAGCGATTCGAACCTGCGGTGACCGCGGGCTCGTGAAGGGCCGGGGGTGGTACAGTTGGGAGTAGCTCCGGCCACCATCGACTGCGATGGAGTTTGGATTTCCTGTCCTCCGGTGAGCAGCGGTGAAGGCTTCGTCGGCGGCGTCCAGATCGCCGAGGCGGAACTTCACCATGCCAACTTCGGCTTCGCCCATGGCGACTCCGAGGTTCATGCCGAAGCTATTGAGAACAGCGCAGGCACACTCGGCTTCTTCGGCGGCTTCACGCCATCTACCACGCATGCGTAGGAGTTCTGCGCGGTGGATACGGCAAATTCCGGGAAAGCCGCCGACGGCACCCGATTCGCAATAGCTCGACGCGCTGGCGGACCACTCGTTGGCGCGTTCGTAGTCGGCGAGATCGGTGCAGGCGTCGCTAACGGTGCAGTAAACCACAGCGCTCAGTATGGGCGGCACCCGGTCGTCCTGAACGATGGTCATGGCTTCGTCGAGCAGCATTTGCCCTTCGTCGACGTCACCCAATCGTATGTGCAGCCGACCTTGGCGCGAGAGGGCGACAGATTCGAGCTCAGGATCATCAGCCTCGATGGCAATGTCGTGCGCGCGTGTGGCCAGGTCGAGTGCGCCGGAGAGATCTCCTTTGGCTTGTACCTTGAAGGACTCGATCGCCATGACGTGCCCGGCCCCCACAGATTTCGGTTCTTTGGCGACGAACCGAGCCGCCCTCCGCATCACCTGTCAAAACCCTCACTTTGGCCATCAGAGCAAGCCGAGCGGCATCGAGTTCGGCTCGGGAGTCTTGCGGCCTCCAGTAGCTCGCGGGCGCCGTTCCAGTCGCGAGCCACGACGGCGGAATCGACGCTCTCCTGTGCGCCTGGGCTCGTCGTCGTTGGGGCCATCCTATGAACTCCAGGCTGGCACCGCCCATGCGCTGCAGTCCCCAAGCCCGGGACGGCGGGGGTTAGATTGGGATGATCATTCTGGGATTTTCCCGGCCGAGAAAACTGAGCTACTCTCGGACCGACTATGCACGCTTCAACGAGTTCAGTATGACTGCGCCCCAGTCCCGGCGGGTCCTTTGTTATGGGTTGGCGCTCACTTCCGGCGTCGCCGCGCTCTCGTGGGAAGCCCTCTGGCAAATTCGGGCGTCTCTGGCGATCGGCGTATCGGCCATGGGGACTGCGATCACCCTGGTCGCGACCATGGGCGGAATGGCCGTGGGTTCGCTGGCCATGGGCAAATGGCTGGACGGAAGGGTGGTCGAGCGCCCGCTGCGTCTCTATGGCTGGCTGGAAGGCATTATTGGTCTAGCTGGCGCCGTACTGCTCCAGATCGGCTTTGAAGGTCTTGCGAGCCTCGATTCCACTATCTACGCGACGGCGCCGGGCGTCGCTCACGCAGCACATCTTGCCGGCATTGTCGTCATTTTGGGTCCGGCTACTCTGGCGATGGGCGCCACCATCCCGGTGTTGGGCCTGATTGGGCGTTCGGAAGGCTGCTCTCTCGCGATTCTTTACGGAACGAACACCGCCGGCGCCGCCATCGGCGTGATCTTTTCGACGTTCATCTTGTTGCCGGCTCTGGGCCTTGAGCTCACCGGCATCGCCCTCGGTTTTGTGAACTTGATGGTCGCAGCGTTGACCCAGTTTCTCGCTCCGCCAGACGCGTCTACGGCTGAGCCTGAATCGAGCGAGGCGCCCGCGCCTGCCGCTTCCACACCGAAGTCGTCCGCTTGGATCCTGGCAGCAGTCAGTGGCTTTGTGATCCTGGGGCTTGAGGTCACGTGGTTTCGAGCCCTAAAATCGGTCTTTCATAGTCGCAACGAAAGTTTTGCCATCATGTTGGTGGCGGTGTTGATCCCACTGGCGCTCGGCGCGCGACTAGCGCATTCGATTCGCTCGGACGCTAGCGCTGGGCCGTCGATGGCACTCGGCGGTGGTTTGGTTTTGCTGGCCACCCCGGTTCTCGAACGATTCGACATCTATTTTGCCAGTTTTGTAAGTTCGCCGTGGACCACCTACGCGGCCTGGCTGGGGGCGACTCTTGTGACCCTCGGACCCGGCACGACACTCATCGCTGTGGCTCTGCCACGGCTGCTTCAGACTCATGAGGGCACACTCAACTGGGGGCGCTTGTACGCGGTGAACACGGCCGCGAGTGTTATCGGCTCCCTCGCGGCGGCATGGTTGATACTACCCGCGATCGGTCCGGAGCAGACCGCCTGGGCGTTGGCGGGGCTGGCAGCCTTCACCGGCGTCGCCGTCACTCCTGCCCGACAGCGTCGAGTCGCTGGGGCCCTGTGTTCCGCTTGCCTTGTTGTCGCGATCGTTGGCGCATCCGGTGCTGGACATACACGAGTGCAAGGTGCTTTTTCTTATCCTCTTGTTCGCACCATCGCCATCGAACACGGGCCCGACGCGACCTACGCTGTGGCTGACGACGAATCCGGAGACCGTTTGCTGATCATTGATGGCTTCTCGGCTACCAGTCAGGGAATCACGACTCATTATATGGCGTGGATGGGGAGACTTCCCATGTTGCTACATCCGGATCCCCAGAATGCCCTCGTCATTTGTTTTGGAACCGGCCAAACGGCGAATGGCGTTCGGCAAGAAGGGCCGAGTTCCCTCGACATCGTCGATGTCAGTGGTGAGGTATTCGACTTGGCCCATCATTTCGAGTCGAACCAGGGTGTGCTGGATGACTCCCGAGTGAAACACACGGTGATGGACGGCCGGGCTTGGCTACGCCGCACGGAGCGAGAATACGATGTCGTGACTCTCGAGCCGATGCCGCCCAACTTTGCAGGAGTCAACGCTCTGTACTCGCTGGAGTTCTACGAGTTAGTGCGAGCTCGGCTGCGCCCCGGGGGGATCGTGGCGCAGTGGCTGCCCTATCACTTGCTCTCGTTGCACGATGCGGCGGCGATTGCCGCGACCTTCCGGGAGGTATTCGGAGATACCCTGTTGTGGACGGATCCCGTCGATTTTTCGGGGATCCTCGTGGGTAGGGTCGGAGAGCCGGGAGTGGCGCTGGCGCGAGATTGGCCGGGACTCAGCCGGGCAGGGGTCGGTCGGGATATGACGGCGGCGGAGGTACGGGCGAATATCAGTCTGGATTCGACCGGCACAGCTCGATACGCGGCCCCTGGCAGCATCATCACCGACGACAATCAACTGTTGGCCTACGGCGCCCACCGCATGCAGGGTACTCGCACGGGGCAGGCCATCATGTTCCAGCACGCCCAGCTCGTCTTACAGGCACGGACTCCCGTTAGACAGTCGCCCTAGCGCAGCGGCGACAGCGATTCGAATCTGCGGTGACGGCGGGCTCGTGAAGGCCCGGGGGTGGTACGGTCGGGAGTAGCTCCCGCCGTCATCGACCGCGATACCAGCTGTTCATCGATCCTGACAATTACTTCGGCTGTCGGCTGTGTGAGCCCGAGTGCCCCTGGCAGGCCATCTTTGACGATGACGTGCCCGATGTGTTTGTTGATGACATTGCCTTGAACGGCCTGGCCGCCGAGCGGCCCGAGGAGTTCCACATGCCGACCGAGCGACTGACGCGCAAAATCGAGCCAGAGCACGTGGCGGCCAACTGGAAGAAGTGGGGGCTCGGGGGCGAAGCTGCGCTGTAGAAAGCAAGGCCGGGAGGGCGTTGTCGCGGCGGACTGTGCTACTCAGTAAGTAGCATGCCGCTCAAGAAGTTCTCGATTGCTCTCGCCTCGTCGTCGCACGTGCGATCTCTGCGGCAACTGGCGGCGCACTGGACCGGGGTTCGCAGCGAGGTGTCAGTGTTTGATGGACCGGCCTTGGACGATGACAACCCGGCAGCCGACGCCCGAAGCTGGCTCGGGTGCGCGCGGCTCTGGTCGGATATCCCCATGCGCTTGTTCATGGAGGCGCAGTTCGGCGACGCCGAAGTCCTGGTGCCCATGCCCGAGCCCTTCGCTTTGCCCGCCGCGACGGTCCTGACCCGCAAGCTCCACGGCCGAGCCGTGATCCCGCTGGTCGGAGATACGGAAATCGCCGGACCGGGGCCGGACGAGCTGGGGGCGGTCAGCGCCTTTGCACGCTTCCGGGAGTGGGCGAGTCGGCAATCTTTTGAAATGGCGGACGGCGTGGTGTTTCGCGGGGCTCGGTTGGCAGAGCGCTCGATTGCGCTCTACGGCGAGCCTGCCCGTTGGATCGTGATCGAGGCAGCGACGGACGCTGCCGAGTTTGAGCGCAGCGCCCTGGGCGACGAGTCCGCCCAGACGGATCTGGAGCGCTGGTGTGACGAGCGCTGCGTGGTCTTGTGCGTCGGCGTGTTCGCGACCGCAGAGGAGCGCAACACCCTGCGGGACGGCCTCCTTGCCCTCGGCGAGAAAGCTTCGGCGTCCGGCCGGCGACCTCTGGGCGTGGTCCTGACGAAGGCTTTGTTTGGCCGAGAATATTTCGAGCAAGTCTTGGGCGAGCTGCCCTGGGGAGTCCTCCGCGTGGAGGATGAGCTCTCCGAACTCCAGACGGCCCGTTTGCTCGTGCGCGCCTCCGTTGTGGTCGGAGCTGGGGGGCAGGACTTTGGGGTTCCGTCTCAGGTTGTTCGATGCATGGCCGCCAGCACGGCACTCGTTGCCGTGGCCAAGGAGGATACCGATCTCGGTGAGCTGACGGCAGGATCCAGATTTGGTGAACGCGTGCAGCCGGGCAACCCCCAGCACCTCGCACAAGCTATCGAACGCTTCTCCTCGGATTCCGAGGCGCTCCGGAGCGCTCAAATGGAAGCCCGAGAGATCACCGTTACACGTTTTGACATCGCTAAGGCAGCGGGCGCGTGGCAGGAATTTGTCGATGACGTGCGAAGTCACCGCAGTGCCGAGCGCGGCCCGTCGCGGCTCAGGAGTTCCATCGATCGGGCCATCGGAGCTGCCGGAGTGGTGTTGGCCGCTCCGATCTTGGGCGCCGCGGCACTGGCGGTTCGGGTCGAGATCGGCGGTCCCGTGCTGTTTCGGCAGACGCGCCCCGGTCTCCGCGGCGAGCCCTTCGAGATGCTAAAATTCCGCACCATGCGCTCTCCGGTGGAGGGCGAAGACAACTCGGATGCGAGCCGGCTCACGCCGCTGGGTCGCTGGCTACGGGAGGCCAGCATCGACGAATTACCCGCTCTCATCAACGTGGCCCGGGGAGAGCTCAGCTTGGTTGGGCCGCGGCCTCTGTTGATGCGCTACCTCGAGAGATACAGTCCAGAGCAACGCCGGCGCATGGACGTGATGCCGGGCATTACGGGTTGGGCTCAGGTCAACGGCCGCAACGCCATCTCCTGGGAAGAGAAGTTCCGCCACGACGTTTGGTACGTGGACAATCGTACGCTGCTGCGAGACGTACAGATCCTCGCCATGACCGTCGGCAAGGTGCTCGGCCGTGAGGACATTAGCTCCGACGATCATGTGACCATGCCGGAGTTTATGGGCACGGATACGAGCGAGCCAGGGACCGACGATTCAAACAAGTGAGCCAAGCCAACTGGACCGAGACGCGAGTCAGCCGGCCCGTGGGGATCGACACAACGATTAGGCCCAACGCGATCCCAAGCAAGCTTCCCCCTGCCACGCAGCTGCTGCAGGCGGTGGCGGCGGTGATCAGGGCGAGGCTGGTGACGTAGATAGAGCCAGGCGCTGATGCCCGGCCGTTTAGCGTGGGCGAAGCTCTGGGCCTCGTCGGGCGGCAAGCCGACCGACGAGATAGCCGGCAATGGCGCCGCCGGTGGTGCATAGGGGCAGGCAAACGCTAGAACAGGATTGTGCGTGGCAGAGGTGTATTATGAGCTTGTTCATTTTCCTAATTCGATTCATTTAGGTCTGTCCGGCGTCTGGACACTTTGTGCGCTCAAAAGACCTAGGCGCCAGGACCCCAAAGCGTGACCGGTGCCGGCGCGGAAAGTTGCGTCGGCGGTCGTTTACCAGCGATTCGAATCTGCGGTGACCGCGGGCTCGTGAAGGGCCGGCGGGGGCACGGTCGGGAGTAGCTCCGGCCACCATCGATCGCGATGGAGTTTGGATTTCCTGTCCTCAGCGCTGCTGCGAACATGAACCTTCTGTACAACGAGCGGTGGAATGGCATTTACCCCAAATCCCGCACCGATTCGCTGTAAGCGTTCATGTGGCTCTATCCGAGCGTGCGCGTTGCCGATTCAGCGGGCACACCCCGCAAGCGCTGCGGTTCCGCTGAATCGGCGTCCGCTTGGTCTTGAGCCGAAGAGCCATCAACTCGCGGCATGGAGGCGTGTCTCCCCACTAGCATTCTCTATTTCTAGGCCTTAGAGACAGGTGCAGAGAAATCTGCCGAGACAACCACGGCTGCATGCGCACTGCGCCAGCCGAGTATGCAGTCGGCACCAATCCAGTAGCCGGTATTGCGAGGTGCTCTGATGGTTGCCTCCCCCACGACCGGCGGAGCCGGCGTTTGTGAGGGGACAGGCACCGAAGCTGACTGAGGGGGGCAACCCGAGAGGACCGACAACAATCCGCGACTACCTCCGGCGGCATCCTTAGCCACGACCGGGTCCCAACGACGGGGGTTCTAGCTCCGTCGAAGAGTTCGGACGAACAATGGACTCGAGCCAGTCAGTCCTTGGGCGGATTCGAGTTACGATGTAGCGAAGCGGTGTGCGGCGTGATTCCGTCTCCCATGCCCGAAGCGTCGGTCGCCCGGCGTTCCCTGCGATGTAGAGAGGCACGCCGGTGAGCGGATCGCTCTCGTAGATGAAAAAGGAGTGGTAGTGCGCTCGACGACGGTCCCACGGGGTCTTGCCTTTGATTAGTACGATGTCGCCCGGAATGTATTGATCGGTCTCCGCAATGAGATAGTCTATGAACAGCCTTAGCAGGCCGATCTTGACCCGAACGCGCCAAGGTGGCTCGTAGATTTCGAACATCTCGGGGTGCTCTCGAGCCAGGGCCGTGAAGCGCGGAACCTGGCGTAGCAAGTCTGGGTTCTCGTAGGCCGAGAAGTCCAATCGACCGACGTCTCGCGCTGGGGGTCGGGTCCGATCGCGCCACCAAGTGCCACTAGCGCGTTCCAGCGTATCGGTCAGAAAATCGATGCACACTTGGGGAACAAAGGGTCTGCCCTGGAGGTCAAACACGAGGTACGGATCACCGTTGAAGTTGTATCGCTTCTTGCCCCGTTGATACGCGCTTCGCCACGCGACTCGAAGCTTGCCATCTAGCTGGTGCCCGTATTCATGCCGCGGTTCATCGAAGGGGAGCCGTTCGTCAATTTCTTCGAGAATGACGCGACGAACGACTTGAAACGAACGTTCCCGACGCCTTTCGTCTTGTCGGAAATTGGTCACCGCAGCTTGAATGCTTCGACTTGCGATTTCGCAGTCCAGCTCCAGTCGTGGCCCGTCGCTTGCGAGAAGGGTGGGGACCCACCACTTGCCGTAGCGCAGGTTGGCGACGATATTGTTCTCGGTGATTGTCCGGATTTGCATCTGTCGGAAGTGCAGCCGGTATCTCAGTCCTCGAAGATCTCGGTGTAGCGCGTCCGTTGGTGGGGAGCCGCTGCCGAGGCGATCGAAGACCATGAGCCGTACGCGTTTGCCGGTGTCCTCGCCATTTTCATAGTGGTAACGTCCCGTCTCGTCTCGTACAGCGTACAGAAGTCGTGCGCCCCGTTGGATCCAGATTCGATCGTGACCGAAGAGGTGTCGCGCTTTCAGCAGTGTCATGATCGCGAGGGCGCCTTCGGGGGTATCGGCATACAGGTACCCTTCTTTGAGGACTGTGGCTCTAGCGTCTGCGTGAAAGTTGAGGAAGTGACTCCGTAGTCGTTTCAGCATCGTGAACGGGTGCCCGGAGCTCATGCGTTTCCTTAGCGCGCTGGCATAGGGCGACACCGGCTCGTCGGAGTGTCGAGGTTCCCTCACGAAGAAGGCGGGCTCGCTCTTCACTCTGGCGAGAATCTCGAGGCGTTTTTCCATCAAGCGTGGGGCACCCGGCAAGGCGGGTTCGCTTAAGACCGCACGGAGTTTGCTCTCGCAGCGTCTGCGGGTCTGCTCATGCAGATCCGGTTCTGCAGAAATCATCGGACTGAAAGGTGGCTCGTAGAGCACTTCGAAGGGCTCTGACTCAACGAAGTCTCGGTAGGCTTTGGTGTCTGAAGCGACCTTGTAGGCGGCGCCAAACACTATCGTGCTCATGGTGAGGACCAGTGCCGTCGCTGCGCGAGCTAGACGCCGTCGGCGTCCCCGGACGAACCCGCCGCTGAGCTTGTCTTCTTGCATGATTTGAGTCCGCAGAGCGTCGTCGCAAACAAGATACCATTGCCCCGCC
>SPKZ01012439.1_pt1 | contig 13963 bp, 9 predicted proteins | sample 2456571 | NCBI WGS metagenome assembly SPKZ01 (sample SAMN11192286, study PRJNA482655) | marine metagenome | biome: ENVO:00000447; feature: ENVO:00000244|ENVO:00000211|ENVO:00000569|ENVO:00002023; material: ENVO:00002151; isolation source: ocean water from marine abyssalpelagic zone ...
CTTTGCGCTTTTTTCTTTTTCTTAATTGTCAGAAAAAGAAACAAAAAGAAGCAACTGACGAGTTGATAAAGCCCTTCGGGTTCCTAAATATTTTTATTTCTTAGCTAGGATATGAAACTCACTACAATGTGCTAAAGAGCACATTGCTTACGCTCAAACAGTCATATCCTTTTTCCGCTAAAAAATAAAAAGATTTAGCTTTCTCAAAGTCAGGGAAAGAGCCGTTGGGAATGTAGTTATTTATTAGATTTATTTCTTTCTTATAGTTTTATATTTCAAGAGAAAACATTATTAGTAAAATGTGGAGCGGAGATTCTGCCTTTGTTGAAACAGAGTGTTTGTTTTTTCTTTCGAAACAGCCCGAAACTGTTTGAGTGTGAAGAAATATGCTCTTTAGCATATTTTAACGAGTTTTGCAGGGCAGAAAGAAGAAAACAATAAGGGAAGGTAGCTTTGCTTTCAACAACGTGGCAGTTGCTTTCTTGTTTCTTCTTTTCAAGAAAAGAAGAAAAAAAACGAATGCGCTAGCTTTCACGAGCTCTTATTTTTGACATCTACTTTAAAAAAAGTAGATGCCTATACTTTTAATACGGAAGCAAAACGGCTTCAACAACCTTATTTTCTTTATAAGAAAGTTTCAAAATATTATTGCTGTCATTTGCTTTTTGCGTATCATACGAAGCATCTTCTCCAAAATACTTATAGGCATTATTAGCCGTATCCCAATGTCCAACAACAAGATGATTTCCACCTCTTTTTAATAAAACTTCCATCAACGCTTGCGTATTCTTTTTATCATATATTAATACTTCTGTATTAATACTAGCTGCCATAGGTTGTGCAGTATTATTTGCTCTTAAAGATTGTGTAGCATATACTGCTTCTATTCCTAAGTCTTTTAAATATACAGCAAGTTCTTGCGCTCTTTTATTCCCTTCCATAGTTAAGCTTGGGTCATCTCCCCCTTTTTCTTTTTGTGCATGTCGTACAAAATAAATTGTTCCAGATGTTGTTTGTGTCATCACAGATGTGCTTTGTTTTTCTGAACAACTTACAAAGAATACACTTAAAGCAAATACAGCAATAAGTGAAAATATATTTCTTTTATTTTTCATCTTCTAATTCCTTTTTAATTTTAATAGTTTATTTTATTCCCAAGGATAATAACACAAATAATCTTATAAATGATAACTATTATCAATAATAAAGAAATATTATTAATTTTGAAATTTACAAAAACTGTGACGCAAACTGTGACACCTTTTTGTTATTATTGTTTATAAAGACGAATAAATACAGATAAATTATTTAATAAAGTGATTTTATTGTTATTGAAATGTTATTTTTTAATAGTAATATTGATTTTGGATAAGGGAATAGGGTTTGTGTTTTATTATAATAAAACATGAAAAGATTAGTGAAACTCTTCTAGTATTAAAAAATATCAATAAATTTTCTTTTTTTGATGTATGTTTGGGAATGATTAGCCTATGTGGTCAAAGAATACTATTTAGTACTTCATAACGCTCAAGTAAGAAGATATGTGTAATTTCATGAAAATTAGAACTTCGCTGCAGGTTAAGGAATTACGAATAGGAGATATCTCAATTTATGTTGAGATAATTAAGAAGATATAAGGAGTACTATGAACGAAAAAGATTTAACAATAAGTTTTTTCCAAGGAACTGATAATTTAATCCAAGATAATGAATTAGGATTAAAACAAATAAAACAAAAAATAGCTGATTTATCTAATATAAAAAATATAAACTTTTTATTTGGTGCTGGTGTAAGTTCAGGTTCTATTCCTACAATGAAAGAAATGGTAAGAAAGATTGAAAATAATTTAGAAAATGAAATGCTAGTACTTTTTCAAGAATTGAAATCTAATAATGATGAAAACTTAGAAAAAATGCTAGGTGTATTATACTCTAGAAGAGCAGCGATATTAGGTGTGGGGAAAGATATTACTTTTACTAATTCATTAATTGAAGTTATTGAGAATCAAATATTTAAAGAAATAAATATTGATGTTGAATCAAAAAAAATAATTTCGAATTGTATAAAAGCTTTTATCAAAAAGTAACATTTAGAAATAAAGATTTAAGTAGAGTTAATATTTTTACTACCAATAACGATTTATTTAATGAAAGGTCATTAGATAATCTTAATATAAATTACAATAATGGTTTTGGTGGAGGATTAAAACGTTTTTTTAATCCTGCGAGGTTTGGATACACATATTCAAGAAAAATTGAATCAAGTATTGAAAAATTTGAATCATTAGATAACATGATTTATTTATATAAACTTCATGGCTCAATTAATTGGATTGAAAAAGAAGAAAATTCTCTTTTTAATATACAAGAAATAAATATTGCGAATACAGATAGTCGTCCTAAAGATGGTGTCTTAATATATCCAAATCCTTTAAAACAGAACATAAGTCTTGGTGCACCATATTCTGATTTAATAAGAGAACTTCAAAAAAAATTATTACTTCCTCATAGCGTTCTATTCATAGTTGGATATAGCTTTAGCGATGAACATTTAAATAATATTATTTATCAAGCATTATCTTCAAATTCATCTATTTCGATTGTAATTTTTGGTGATTATTCTGATAAATCAATTTGTAAAATAGATGATAAAAGAATATATAAAATCTTTGGAAAAATTGGGAAAGATACAATTCATTACTTTGAATATATTGTAAATCACTTAATTCCAAATTTAAATGAAGATAAAGAAAAAAATGTTCTAAAAGACTTTATTGATAAATTATCAGAAGTAGAATCTTCTAAAATTAAAGAATCATAATGAAAGTCGGAAAAATCATATCAATCAATTTCAATCAATTTAAAGTAAAGATATTTTCAGAAATTAGTGGTGGCTCTGTTAATTTAAATGGTGATGTTTACTATTTTGGAAATATAGGTAGTTACTTAAAAACTATTAATGCAGTAGGTGAAGTTATTATTTGTGAAGTTGTTTCAATATTTGATTCTGATTTGTATAATGAGCACAAAGCATTTAATGTTGATGGACATAGAGAACTTATGTTAAAACCAATAGGTACAATTAATACGGAAAGTAAATTTTCTTTAGGTGTTGGTATATATCCTAGTTTATATAGTGATGTAAATATTGTTAGAAATGATGATATGAAGATTATTTTAAATACTGTTGCTTCTAGTAAGCCAACAAAAATTCATAAAACTTTTTCATTAGGTACTAGTAAAAATTTAATTAATTATCCAATTGATATTGGAATTGATGCATTTTTTAATATTCATTCTGCAATTTTAGGAAATTCAGGAAGTGGAAAATCAAATACTATTGCACATATAATGCAAAGCATATATCATAAAAAAGATAATTCTGCAGTTGGTTCTCGTTTCATTATATTTGATGTTAATGGTGAATATAAAACAGCATTCCCAAAAGATTTAAATAAAAATCTAACAATAAAATATTATAAGCCAAATATAAAAAAAAGTGAGGAAAATGATTTTGATACTTTTTATATGCCCCACTTTTTATTATCTCTAGATGAATGGAGTGCTTTTTTATTAGCTACTGATGCAACTCAAAGACCTTTTTGGAGTAAGGTACTGCAGGAATCATACAGATTTTACAAAATATCAACATCACAAGGAGAAGAGTCTAAAAAATTTATTAATTATTTAAGATACAAGCTTTGTTCATTATTAAATAGTGTTTTATCTCAAGCTGATACTGATACTTCAAGAATTACAACTGCTGGTGCAGTGATTTCAAATATACAAAATATTATTAATAGTGATTCTAAATTGTTAGAAAAATGTAAAGAGGAGGGACTACTTAATGATATTAGTATTCTTCAATCAAACTGTACAATTAATTTTGGAAGTAATAATGGACTATTAATTAATGAATTAAAAAAAATAACAAAGAAAGTTAATTTTCAAGAAGTTCAGGTTGTTACCAATGAAAGAATTAAAGAAGGAGAATTCTTTGATTATAGATTTTTAAAAATATCTGCAGAAATGACCTTACTCGAAGAGGATGCAAGAGGTAATAAGCAAATTAGGGGTTATACCGCAACTATGTTAACAAGGCTTGATTATTTTCTTGAAAATTCAGATTGTAACTTTATGAGAAATCAACCAGCAGGAGTTATTAATTTAAAAACATATCTAGATAATCTTTGGGGCTTAGATAAAAATATATTTAATACTCAATTAATTATTATTGATACAAGTGAATTAGGAATTGATATTTTGGAAACTCTAACGAGTGTTGTTTCTCGACTTATTTTTTCAGAAAGAAAAGAATTAGAAAATGACAATAGAAGAAAAAAGCCTATTCATTTAATCTTAGATGAAGCGCATAGGTATATAAAAAAAGATTCTAAATATCTACTAAAAGAAAATATATTTGAAAGAATCGCAAGAGAAGGGCGTAAATATTCACTTTATTTAATTATTTCATCTCAGAGACCATCTGAACTCTCGGAAACAGTTCTTTCCCAATGTTCTAATTTTATTATTCATAGAATACAAAACGAAGTAGATATGCGATATATAAATGCAGTTTTACCATATTTTTCAGAAGATTTTACAAATAAAATTAAGCAATCTCTACCTGGTGAAGCATTAGTTTTTGGCAACTGTGTATCAATGCCTTTACATATTACAGTACATCCTGCTAACCCCGAACCTAATAGTAAGAATTGTAAGATTGCAAAAGAATGGTTTTTAAACTCGGATGATGAGTTATGATTAAAAATATTTTTATGTTCGGTTTATTCTTCCTTTCATCATTATTTCTAATACTGTTAATGACTTGGGGAATCGGACTATTAAACATCGCTTCATTTAATGAAACTCAGTTAAAATCACTTCAAGTTTATTCAAGTTTTTTAATTCCAATTATTACTGCTTTTATTGGTTATTATATTTTTAAGATGAACAAAAAATTTGAACATACAATCCTGCTAAAAACAAAGGTTATTGATAAAAGAGTGGAGTATTATTCTGAGGTTGCGGATGAATTAAATGATATCTACACATATTTAATTAGAGTGGGAAATTGGAAGGTTAAAAGTCCAAAAGATATTATTGATTCTAAAAGAAATGTTAGTAAAATCATGCATAAAAGTAAGCCTTTCTGGAGCAAAGAAGTTTTCACAGCATATAGAAACTTTATATTATCGGTGTTTTCAACAAATAATGGAAATAGAGAGGATGCAAAAATAAAAGCAGAAATTGAAAAGTATGGAGCCTTGAGAGAAGATGAAAAAAAGAGATTTACTAACATTAAAGTTGAGGAGTCTGAAATAAAGCTAAAATATTCCATATTGGAAAAAGCATTTTCTGAAGATATGGGTGTTATGTAAAAATAGAAAGAATTTGAAAAGGTGTCAGGTACTAATTAGTAAGCATTTAGGGATTTTACCGAATTCCGGGGACACGATACCAAATTATTTGAATAAATGGGGACAGAATAAATGGGGACAGGCACCTTTAATTTAAACTAAGAATAAATGAAATAAATGGGGACAGGCACCTTTAATTTAAACTAAATAAATGAGGACAGTCACCTTTAATTTAAAATAAGACAAAAAAGAGCTCATCCAAAGTACCTTTTTGATTGTCATAAAAAGTAAAAAAAATATTTATAAGGGAATTAATATGCAAGATATTTTAAGTAAAACTTTTGGAGGATTATCTAAAAGATATTATTTTAGGCAATTGTTTTTTAGTCTGGTGTTATTCTCATTGGTGATTTATTTATCATTTAATGGTAATAAAACATTAGACTTTTACACGATTATTTTCTTTGTGGTTAATGCAATATTATACCCGTACTCTAGATTTGTATATGAAAGTATTATTGAGTTTATTTTAGGAGATAATATCTTCTTCGTTAATGTAATATTTGGAAGTATAGTTAAATTACTAACGATGAGTATTTGTTGGTTTTTTGGAATAGCTATTGCTCCTCTAGGTTTAGTATATTTATATTTTTACCACAGTAAAACAAAATAGAAATTTACTTAAGAATTCTATGCACACGATATTAAAGAGCTCAAAGAAAGTAACTTTTGCACTTTTCTCTTCGCAATTTAAAAATGGCACTAGTTTTGTTGAGATTTAGTAAAAAATAGATAAAATATTTAAAAAGTTCCTCTTTTTGTCAATAGTAATTAAAATAAATATATTAAAGGAATTATTTGGGTTTAAATTCAGCACATGATGGATATACATATCAAGATTTGTTGATAAGTTATTTCATATTAAATGATATTCTAGATGGAAATAGAAAATCAATTTATTCTATTGATAAAAAACATACTGTTGGACGATATGTGTCAGTAGAAAAAGATAAATCTGGTAAGTTTAAAGAAAAGAGTGTTCCTGATAGGTTCGATGATTTTGTGATATTTAATGAATCATTCACTAAAAGAATGCAAATAAAATATAGTAATGAAGATAATAATAGAAATTTTATTAAAAGTGATTTTGCTAATGATAAAAAAGGTTTAGGACTTTATGAGCTTTACCGAACATGGCTAGAATTAAAAAATAATACAGAAGAATTTAGGCTTTGTTTAGCTTGGAATAAGCCTATTGATGTAGATATTATATCTGTTTTAAAATCAACGAGAGAAAAATCTTCTTTTAATAGTTTTATAACTACGAGATATAAAATTGATATTGATAAGCTTTGGGAATTTAATTCTTTACCTTCCTCAAATTGGGTTAATCTTAGAAAGTTCATTAATGATTATAATATAAATAGAGAAGATTTTTCTAATTTTTGTGATGATTTAATTATTGAATTAGAATTTCCTAAAGCTAGTTTAGATTTTGACTATCCAAATAATTTAGAAAAAATATTAATTGAGCAAGCGAACAAGTTAGGAATAGGATTTTATCCAAATGAGAATAGGACAATTAATGATTTTCTAAATACATTAGCATACACAATAAATAAATTAAAAGGTAATAAAATAAATGTAAATGTTTTATTACAAAAACTTGAGGTAATAACAGATTTTGGTAGCATTGAACAAAAATTTGAAATAGATGAATCAAAAAATATTAAAAGTAATAATATTTTTAAATCTTTTTATGAAGAATTAGTATCAAATCGTTCTATGTTACTTATAGGTGATCCTGGAAGTGGTAAATCTTGGTTTTTAACAAATTTTATAAACTATTTAATGACGAATTCTAAATATGTAATTCGTCATTATTGTCATACTAGTGTTGAAGATGAATTAGCGGATAAAAGAATTGAGTCCGATGTTTTTTTTGGAAATTTAATTAGTGATTTATTAAATAGAATACCTTCTTTACAAAAATATAAAAATAATTATATATCAAATTTAGGGGAATTAAATTTTCTACTTTCACATGTTAGAGACGAGTTAATAATTGTTATTGATGGATTAGATCATATTGATAGAATACTAAAAAAATCTAAACAACTATCTTTGGAGAAGACGAGAATTATAGATTTTATATCAAGAATAAACTTACCAAATAATATCTTTATTGTATTGGGAACTCAACGAATTACGGAAATTGAAGTTTTAAAAGAAAGTTATGGCTTTAGTGAATATATAATTCCAAAATGGGATAAAGATGATACTGAAAAATTAATGAAAAAATATTCTTTGGAAAATGAGACTGTGAATTCTAAATTATTATCAGAAAAAATACTTGAAAAAAGTGAAGGAAATGTACTTTATACAACTTATATTTTAAAAGTACTTTGCAATAAAACTGTTAATTCTTCAATAATTGATGACTTTCCATCTCATAAGTTTAATTTAAGTGGATACTACGATTATTTAACGAATCAGATCCAAGATAATAATACATCTGAAGTATTGTCATGTTTAGAATTTAGTGTTAATATACAAGAATTGAAAGAACTCGTTTATTACAAAGGACATCTAGAAAACAACTTGAAAATTTTATCTCCATTAATCTCTGAAAATAATTCTAGAGGTGGGATACGACTTTATCACGATAGTTTCCGGCGATTCAATATGGAAAAACTTGAATCTAGTGATCACTTAAATACAATTTATTTAGATATTGCAAAATGGTTAGAAAATAAGGGCTTTTATAAATTTACCAAGTCTTATCATTATTTATTTAAATATTATATAAAATCTAAGAAATTTAATAAAGTAAAAAAATATGCAAAGATAGATTTTTTATCAAAAAGTTTACTTAATGGGTATTCCAAAGAATTGATTAAAAATAATTATGATAAGTTTTCTTATATAGCAAGCCAAACAAAAGATTGGAGTCTATTTATTTTTATAAGTGAATTAAATAGAACGATTAATTCATCTTTATCTGAAAATTATGATGAGTTTTTGCAAAATTTTAAAAAATATTTTAATTTAATTATATCATTATATGGTACGCAAAAAGCATATGATATGCTCTTTTTTGAAGGTAAAAAAGTCTTTAATGATGAAGATACGGCAAAAGCATTTTATTATTTATATAAAAATGGAATGTCTCTTGATTGGAGAATACTAAAAGTATTTCTAAAAAATAATGCTAGATTAGATACTTATAAATATCGTATCTGTCTACTTCTAAATACCAATAAATTTGATTCATGGATAAAAGTAAAAAAATATTTTTTAGTACAAGAGAAGCATTTTAATTATTTGAAAATTGTAATTGAAGAGCTTTATTATAAATTTGGTATCAGCAAAGTCATAGATTTTATTGATTCGGTTGAGGTTAATGATAAAGATGAATTACTTTATAGAATAAACAATATTTTGGAAAATATTGCTTCTACAGAATTACTCTTAGTACATAAAAAATCTAGTAAAATGAGGTCTAATTTAAATTATAAAATATTTTATGAAGGTAAGTATATAAAAAAACTTAAAAACATCAATTCTTCTAAATTATTTTTAGTATATAGAAAACCTAGTAAAATGCCGTGCAAATTAAATTATGAAATATTTTATGAAGGTAAGTATATAAATAAAAATGAATTAAATACTTTTTTAAATTTATTAGAAGAGCATGCAAATTATAATATAGAAGAATTAAAGAAACTTAGTAATTCTTTGGACACATATGATTTTTCTCTTGCTTGGCTAAAATTTACAATAAATGTTTATATTTTGGAGTCTGAACTATCTTTAGGCAATATGCATAAAGATGATGAGTTTGAAGAGCAACTTCTTAATAATTTTAGAATGTTAAAATGTTTTACAAATTGTACTAATTTACACCATGAACATAGAAGTATAATTCAAAAATCAATTTTTAGAATGCTTAAATATATTAAAAATAGTTGGAATGAAGTAATTGAAATAATTAACTTTTTGAAAGATTCATCTTATAAACTAGAGTATTTCTTTTATATTGGAATGTTAAATGATTATGAATCGAATGAGAATAGAAAATATCTAATTAGAGAATATGAAAGTATATTAGATGAAAATTTGAAAAAAAGTGATGGCTATAGTTTTTTAATTGAATCTTCTTTTAGTTTAGCATTATTATATAGCCACAATGGAGAGGATAAAAAAGCAAAAAATCTATTTAAGAAAGGAATTTCTTATATAACAGCATATACATTCAGAAAAGATACTACTTTATATGAAATAATTAATCCACTTAGTGCTATTTCTGATATAAACAAGATAAAAACAGAAAAATACATAAAAGAACTTTTAGCATTAAATTTAACTATTGAATCAAATAGTGAAAATGGGAAAGGGATTAGGTGGTTGTATATTGGATGGTTTGATCAACTTTTACTAGTTGATAGAACAAAAGCTATTTGTTTTTTGACTAATAAACTGTTAGAAGATGAATATTACTGGAAACATGAGCATATGTTTACAAATTTTGTCACTTCTGTAAAAAATATTAATCCAATAGTTTTACTTTTTCTTCATAAAGTGTCAAATAAAGAAGCTGATGAAAATTATATTAAAAGTTTTGCTAATTCAATTTATTTAATAAAAGATATTGATAAAGAATTATCCAAACAATCTTTAATATATCTTCTTAATATGAACTCATTAATAGAAAATATTAAAATCAAAAATAATCTAAATGTTTTAAAAAATAATTTAAATGTTTCTAAAGCAATTAATTTTAAAGAAAAAGAAAGAAATTGTTATTCAATTTTTACTAATACACTTATAAATAATATAAATGAGCAATTTAATATTGATGAATTATCTTCATGTCTAACAATAGAACAGCTAATTAAATATTTTAATAAAAAAGAAAAAATAACAAATAGAGAATTGCTTTTTTTAAGAATATATATTAATGAAATAAAAAAAGATGATGTAGAACGTCTTTTAACTTCAATAATTCAAAAAAGACTTGTTGGAGTAAAAAAATATTATGAGAACCTAAGAGAATTAGTATTAGGTTTTAACTGTAAAAAGAAAATAAAAGTTTTATTATTAATTAAAATTTTTGTTTATTCCCAAGATGAGTGGTTTGAAAACTTTATTAACAAGCAATCTTTTTGTGATGCTATTCGTATAAACAAAGAGCAATCACTAAAGTATTTATCAAAAGAATTACATCAAAAATTTAGTAAAATTTACTATAATAGTCAAAGCACTTCAAATCTTATAATAGCATTTAAAGAAGCAAACATTGAGAGCGAACAGATTATGAATATGTATAAGCAAGGTTTTTCTTTTATAAAGTCTAGAGTATTAAATATTAAGGAAGTTCATAATAAGGTTTTCGAGTGTTCATATCTTCAATATATGAGTATAGATGAGCAGTCAATTGTATTATTATTAGTTAAATTAAAAAACTATTCTAAGTCAAATCAAGAAGATATTCTATATGCTCTTAATTATTTAATTTCTTATAATAACAACTTACTAATAAAACCATTAAAGTGGTTTTTTAATAATTTAGAATATTTTTCTCAGTTATCGGTATCAGGTGTTTTAGAAATATTAATTATAAATATAAATATTCATAGTGCTTTTTTAAAGATATTACGTAATGATATAATGAATATTAGAGATATAGAAAATATGTATTTGCAGAATAATTTAAATCTTCTACTAAAAGAGTTAGAGAATGTATGATGAAATAATTGATACAAATGATTATATTATAAGTTTAGATAATAAAAGTATTGATGTATATGAAATGAAAGAAAATATTCAAAATAAAATTGATGCAAAAAAAGATATATTCAATTTATTTTGGAATAGAATACATAGTATTAGTTCTCCAAATATTAACTTAGAAAATATAATATTTGAAGAGGCTAATAAATTTATATATTTAAAATATAAAGATCAAATAGAATTAGACATTATATTAAAACAAGATTTAAAATCTTTAATTGCAACAAAAAATTCACTAATTCAAAGACCTTCTTTTTTACGTCCTAGTAAATTAGGAAATAATATAGAAGTTGATTTCACAGAAGTGGGTGAGTATGTTAGAATCGCTAAATTTGAGCATGAATTAGTAGTCAATGATTTTGGAGAAAATAGACAACAGCACATTGTATTTGAGGGAATAACTCCACTTGAGAAAGAAAACCCATTCTTTGAATATTTACCTTCTTCTTTAATTTGGTTGGATGCTTTTTATTATGGAACCGAAAGAAGAATAATTGGATTTTGTAAAAAGTTTAATTCAATTGAAAGCAAATATCTTATTTGGATAGATAGTATTAAATTAGAACATTTAGGTCTTATATTGGATAATTATAACAATGGTCTTAGAGCACTAAATAATAGAGGTGAAGTTGTACTAAAATTTGGATATTGGAAAGAAAATTTTTTAAATAATTCAGCTTCATTTACAAATTTAGATAATAATATTGCTAAATTAGAAGGTTGTGAATTGTTATTAAGACGCGATTATCTTAATTTATTAAAAGCATTAATTCCAAACTTAAAATATGTAGTTATGAAATTATAAGAAATAAGGGTTTGACCCTAATTAAAATAACGGGGACATGCACCTTTACTTTGGAATAAGATAAATATGAGCTCATACAAAGTAACCTTTGCGTTTTTCTTTTGTCTGCAAGCAGAATTTAGTCATTACATTCCGGCATCTTCTTTTCTTGAAAAGAAGAAACAAGAAAGCAACTGACACATTGATAAAGCCCTTCGGGTACCTAAATATTTTTATTTGTTAGCTAGGTTCAAAAACTCACTAAAACGTGCTAAAGAGCACATTTCTGACGTTCAAACAGTTTTCACCTTTTTCCGCTAAAAAATAAAAAGATTTAGCTTTTTCAAAGTCAGGGAAAGAGCCTAATGAAAAATTATTTTACTTTATATTTCATCTCTATTCTTTTATATATCTTAAACAGAAAAAATCAATTATTAGTAAAATGTGGAGCGGAGATTCTGCCTTTGTTGAAACAGAGTGTTTGTTTTTTTCTTTCGAAACAGCTCGAAACTGCTTGAGTGTAAAGAAATATGCTCTTTAGCATATTTTAACGAGTTTTGCAGAGCAGAAAGAAGAAAACAATAAAGGAAGGTAGCTTTGCTTTCAACAACTTGGCAGTTGCTTCTTTTGTTACGTTTCTTTCAATAAAGAAAAGTAAAGAACGAATGCGCTAGCTTTCATGAGCTCTTATATTTCCTTAGCTTTCTCAAATCCAGAGAATAAAAGTGGACAGTCACCTTTATGTTTGAAAAATTGATATAATTTAAAAAACAAAGTAAAAAAAAGAGTAAATATGAATGTAAAAAGTGAAACTTGTTTTTCTAATCATGATAAAAAACCTTTAAGTTTTTTTAGCTTAAAAGAGGAAGCTTTATCTTCAGCAAAATATGCAAAAAAGCGTTATGGACATAGTTTACTTCCTTATTTATGCGAAAAGTGCAAGATGTGGCATTTATCTCCTAAAAGTAGACATACACTTAGTGTTGAGTGTAGCTATTGTACAGATAGTAAGGGAGGATTAAAACAGTTATATGTTTCTAACTATAAAGCACAAAAAAGAGCAGATATTTTATTTAAAAGCAGTGGTGTTTTATTAAATGTTTATTCTTGCCCTCATCAAAATGGCTTTCATCTTAGTAAAAAATAAAAAGATTTAACGTGTATATTTATCTTGACTATGTATTTTTTTGAACAAGCCTTCTTTTTTGATTGAATTTAATGCTGACTGTAAAAGTTTAATTGTTTCATCAGGAGTATCTTTATGAAAAGCATAATATAGTTCTGCATCTTTTAAAGTATAAATGTTTTCATAGTTACTTAAGATAAAATTGTTTTTCTTCATTGCCCATTTTATTACATTTATTTCGTAAGCTAACAAGTCAAATCTGTTTCTTTGTAACATCAAGATTAGTTTATTACTTGCATCGGATCCTCCAATACTTCGAACATACTTTGGTTGTATATCTAATTTAAAAATGAGCTGCTCTCCAATATCTTCTCTTACAACTCCTACAGAATATTTACTTATTTGAGAAATGTTTTTGATTTTGATTTTTTTGATTTTTTTGCAATTAAGCCAATGCTTGTTTTTGAAATAGGGCCTACCCATTTGAATAATTTTTCTCTTTCTTTAGTTCTTGTTGTTGAGAATAAAGCATGGTTATTTTTAGTTAATGTATAGTGATATCCTCTTTGCCAAGGAATTAATACAATATCTTTACGTGTTTGTTTCGCATTCACTTTTTTTAACATTTCAAGTAATAATTCAACTGCAATACCTTCCATCTTATTATTGCTTTTAAAGTTATAAGGAGGATAGTTTTCTGTCATAAATAGTATTTTATCAATTTGTTGTGCATATAGAATATTTGATGTAAATAATATAAATATTACCAATTTAATATATTTTTTTAGTATCATTATTTCTTTTTTCAAGTTATTTCCTAAATTTGATTTATACTAACTGCTTCAGAAAATCTTCTACTATTATAATATCCAACTTTTGTTCTGTAAGTCTACCCCTTCTC
>SPKZ01020367.1_pt1 | contig 13949 bp, 11 predicted proteins | sample 2456571 | NCBI WGS metagenome assembly SPKZ01 (sample SAMN11192286, study PRJNA482655) | marine metagenome | biome: ENVO:00000447; feature: ENVO:00000244|ENVO:00000211|ENVO:00000569|ENVO:00002023; material: ENVO:00002151; isolation source: ocean water from marine abyssalpelagic zone ...
CGCTTTTGAACGTCCCATAGGAGTTCGAATACAATCAATAATAACAACTTCTTTCATAATAATTCTCCTTAGGCTTGTGAAACATTGGTAGTGAAATAGGATTTACCTGATTTAGCCATTTCTCGTAGGCCATCAGTAACTTGATAAATTTCGCCTAAATGCGCATATTTATCTGCCATGGTGATAAAGTTATCTAAACCAAGGGTTTCTAAATAACGAATTGCGCCACCTCTAAAGGGAGGAAAACCAAGGCCGTAAATTAAACCCATATCAGCTTCAGCGGCACTAGCAATAACGCCTTCTTCTAAACAACGTACTACTTCATTTACCATAGGGACCATTAGACGAGCGATAATTTCTTCACTGGCAAAATCTTTTTTGTCGCTACAGTTAGCAGCAAATAAATCATAAGCCGTTTGCGCTGCAACTTTCATTGGACGACCACGTTTGTCTTTCATGTGATCATAAAAACCTTTACCGTTTTTCTGACCAAAACGTTTTTCAGCGTATAAGGTACTTACTGGATCATTTTCTAATTTCTTCATGCGAGTTGGGAAGCCAGCTGACATAACACCAGTACAGTGATCAGCAGTATCAACACCAACAACGTCAAGTAAGAAAGCAGGACCCATAGGCCAACCGAATTGTCTTTCCATTACTTTATCAATAGCAACAAAATCAGCACCTTCAAGTACTAATTGGCTAAAGCCAGCAAAGTATGGGAATAAAACACGGTTAACATAAAAGCCTGGACAATCATTAACAACAATTGGTGATTTACCCATTTTAGCGGCATAAGCAACAACAGCAGCAACGGTTTCATCCGAAGTATCTTTACCACGAATAACTTCAACTAATGGCATTTTGTTAACGGGGTTAAAGAAATGCATACCACAGAAGTTTTCCGGGCGTTTAATGCTTTTCGCTAATAAATCAATTGAGATAGTTGAAGTATTAGAGGTTAAGATCGCATCTTCACTTATAACACCTTCAACTTCAGCTAATACCATGCCTTTAACTTTAGGGTTTTCAACAACAGCTTCAACAACAATATCAACATCTTTTACGCTGTCATAACTAAGTGATGGTGTGATATTATTTAACACATCAGCCATTTTCTTAGCATTCATACGACCGCGACTAACTTGTTTAGTTAAAATACCTGCGGCGGTAGTTAATCCTAAATCAAGGGCTTGATCATTAATATCTTTCATAATGATCGGCGTGCCTTTATAAGCAGATTGGTAAGCAATACCACCGCCCATAATACCAGCACCTAATACCGCGGCTTTATTCACCACTTTAGTTGCTTGCTTAGCCGCTTTTTTCGCTTTACCTTTAATGACTTGATCAGCCATAAATAAACCGATTTGCGCTGTAGCTGCATCAGTTTTAGCAAGTTTTGCAAAACCAGCATTTTCTAATGCCATTGCGCCGGCTCTATCAAGAGTAGCAGCGGCTTCAATAGTATTAACCATCACCATAGGTGCTGGATAATGTTTACCTGCTTTCGCGGCAATCATGCCCTTACAAGTATTAAAAGTCATCACACTTTCAATCTTACTTAACGTTAATCGCACTAATTTTTCTTGACGTTTTTCACGCCAATCAAGTTTGCCTGCAATGGCTAACTTAAGCATGCTAATAGCGGCTTGTTGTAGTTTTTCAGGTGCAACGACTGCATCTAATAAACCTACTGCTAAAGCAGCGTCAGCGCGGTAAGCTTTACCTGTGCTCATCCACTCAATGGCATTATCTGCACCAATTATACGTGGTAAACGTACTGTGCCACCAAAACCCGGCATTAAACCCAATTTTGTTTCAGGTAAACCAATGCTAACGCTAGTATCAGCAACACGATAATCACATACTAAAGTCATTTCACAACCGCCACCTAACGCGACACCGTTGATCGCTGCAATGGTTGGTAGTTGAATATCTTCGAATGAATCAAATACATCAGACGATTTTTTAACCCAAGGAATTAATACTTCTTCAGGCTCCTTGAAAGTATCTAAAAATTCAGTGATATCAGCACCAACAATAAAAGTTGATTTACCAGAGGTAACCATCACCCCTTTCGCTTCACTACAATTATTAATAGCAGCGACAACTGCTCTGTATTCTTCAAAAGTTGCTTGATCGAATTTATTTACTGATCCTTGGGCATCGAACTTAAGTTCAACAATCCCGTCGTCAAGTAGTTGCGCGCTAAGGCTTTTGCCTTGAAATATCATACTTTGTCTCCTTCACCTAAAGTGTGGTGTTGATGTATTGATGATTTGATTTTTATATAGCCAAATAGATAAAATGCTATCTAAACAATGCGGTATTCTCATAATATACCCATTTGATTAAATTATTACTCACTTGTACTGGTTAAAATAGTCCATGTCGGCGTTGCTCTCAATCCTAATAGCCCGCTATTACTTAATTGAGCGCCTTGCCCTGAAATATTTTCCCTACGAACAACAAGATCACAAACTTAATGAAACTGGTATTACTTATCTAATACTATTAAGCAATAGACGACTGAGTGTGCCTTGAAAAAAAAGCAATTGCAATACATTTTAAAACACCCGTTTAAATTGAGTGTATCAATCTGGAATTAGCAGCTTTAAATTGGCTTAAAATTAATTTTTATTCTGAAAGTGCATAATGAAAGTGTATAATGAAAATAAGTAATAATCTCTACGTAAGCCAAGACAGTCAGCTTACTTGCGCTTATAATAATCTTGATTATTGTTTAGCGATTAAGAGTAAAAAAAACTATAAAAATTTATTTTACCTACAAAATAGTACTTTAATTATATGAGCTTAACCAGATTGCAAAAAGAACAAAAATTAGCCCAGAATATATTTTATTTTTTGCTATTATTTTTTTGCATCTATAGCGCTTCAACTACTATAGCTGACACGCATAATAACTCTTTAATTAATGACTATAGCTGCGAACTAAATTTAACTGATGACTCTCACACCCCCGCTACTATAGAAAATACCCCACCATTTTTAGCTAGTATTCAAGTTTATAACATCATAGAAAATAGCGAAAATTTTCAACATAAAATTACCCGTAGTTCGTTATCCAATAGAGATCCCCCCTTATTTTCCACTTGTTAATTTCTGTCTAATTATTTTAGCTATTCTTCACTAGGCTCAATCTAAATGTGTCAACATTGGGTTTTGTTGTGCGCATTTTTTGCAGCTGATTTTATTAATTATTGTACAGAAAAACTCTCCATCTCCTTTTCCCCCCTTAACGATACAACTTAATTAGACAGCATTTATTATGATCAATAACATTATTTTACTATTGGTGGTTATCAGTTTTATTATGATAATCACTGAAGATTTAATTCATATCAACAAAGCAAAAACCACCTTATTTTTTGGAACGCTTTGCTGGATATTAGCTTTTATTTTCCCCATTAATCACAACAGTGCGATAGAAACTAATCATCAATTAAACGAAAACTTACTGGAAATTGCTACACTGTGGCTATTTTTAATGTCAGCAATGACCTTTGTCGCCTATTTAAATAGCAAAGGTTTTATCTCGGCCTTAGTGCAACGGATATTGCCTGAAAAAATATCTGAACGCGGTTTAATGTTTGTTATTGCCATTTTTGCCTTTGTTTTTTCTTCTTTTGCCGACAATGTCACCGCAACATTAGTATCGATAACTGTGGTAATGAATCTGCAGCTTGAAATAAAAAAACGACTCAAATATGCAACACTTATTATTTTTGCGGTAAACAGTGGTGGCGTGTCATTAATTACTGGTGATGTCACCACCTTAATGATTTTTCTCGAGGGTAAAGTCACTATAAGCAACTTGCTAATTCTAGTAGTGCCGTCATTTTTAGGGGTATTAACCCTAGCAACTTTATTATCTTTTAAGCTTTCAGGAACAGTACAACTAACGCAAACTCGCTTTAAAATTGAGACCGCTGACATTATCATTGCTCTAATTTTTGTGATGACAATATCAGGGACTTTATTAGCCAATGTAATGTTTCAAATCCCCCCGGTATTAAGTTTCTTATTCGGCCTATCAGTAATGTTTTTAGTCGCCAATGTATTGCCAAATAAAAACAATAAAGACGTTTTAAATTATGTCAGAGAAGTAGAATATGATGCTTTATTATTCTTTTTAGGTGTGTTGTTACTAGTCGGTATTTTAAAAGAAATTGGCGTATTAAGTGGTTTTACTGAGCTTTACCAGTATTTACCACCAATGCAAGTCAACTATATCGTTGGTTTTATGTCTTCGATTATTGATAATGTGCCATTAACGGCGGCCTTATTAAAAGCTGATGTAGAAATGAAAGTTACTGAATGGCTAATGCTCACTTATGCCACCGGCGTTGGCGGCTCTATTTTAGTTATTGGCTCAGCTGCGGGTATCATCGCCATGAGTAAAATTAATGAATCAAATTTTATCAGTTATTTACGCAATATAGGTTATTTAACCATCGCATACACTGTCGGTTACCTTGGTGTATATTTCTCAGCTAACTGGTGCCTTGGCTAAAAAGGTAGACGACTAAAATTAGTATAAATGACTTCCCCACGATAAAAAGTGGGGAAGTTTTACGGTAATTAATACTAAAATATATAAAAAACTTTCACTACTTACATCCACGTAAACTACTTTAAATGAGTTCTTTTTATGTTCATTAAGCAATTTTTAAAACGCTACAACCAACCCGAACATTTGTTATTGGCGATGGCTTTCACTATGCCATTAGTTTTCTCAGTGTGGATGGTATTACTCAATAATTTTGTCATTGAAAAAGCTAGTTTTACGGGTGTAGAAATTGGCATGCTACAAAGCTTACGAGAAATCCCCGGTTTTTTAGCTTTTACCGTTATCTATGCTTTGTTATTTATAAAAGAGCAGCGCCTTGCCTTAATTTCTCTCGTTATTACTAGTGTAGGGGTATTACTCACCGGGTTTTTCCCTAGCATAGCCGGTTTATACCTAACGACAATGTTGATGTCAGTTGGTTTTCATTATTTTGAAACCTTAAGCCAGTCATTAACGCTACAGTGGCTTGATAAAGACAAAACGGCACATTTTCTGGGACGAATGTTATCCGTAAAAGCGATAGCTTCTTTGTTAGCTTTTTCGATTATATGGCTGTTGATGACACAGTTTTCATGGGGTTATCAAGCCACTTATGCCCTATTTGGCGTTATCGGCTTATTGTTTACCTTAGTGTTGGCACTGTCATTTAAACATTTCCCCGAAAAAACCCCCCAAACCAAAAAATTAATTTTAAGAAAACAATATTGGTTATTTTATGCCCTAACCTTTTTTAGTGGCGCGCGCCGACAAATATTTGTCGTCTTTGCCGGTTTTTTAATGGTGGAAAAATTTCACTACAGCGTCGCTGATATCAGTGCCTTATTTTTGATTAACTATCTATTTAACTGGCTATTTGCGGCAAAAATTGGCCAATTAATAGGAAGAGTAGGTGAACGAGTAGTATTACGATTTGAGTATATTGGCTTAGTGATCATTTTTATCAGCTATGGTTTAGTGGAAAATTCTACCCTAGCGGCAGCATTATATGTGGTTGATCATTTATTTTTCGCCTTGGCTATCGCCATTAAGACCTATTTTCAAAAAATAGCACAACCTCAAGATATTGCCGCCAGTGCCGGAATAAGTTTTTCTATTAATCATATTGCCGCCGTGTTTATCCCCGTGTTATTAGGCATGTTATGGATTATTAAGCCTGCATGGGTATTCTATATTGGCGCTGGGTTTGCATTGTGCTCTTTATCTCTGGCGATGCTTATCCCGGACAAACCTAGCATTGGAATGGAAACACGATTAGTCAGTAGTTAAGTAAAAGAACAATTAATTAGTTTTATTGCTATTAAAGAATATTATGTACCATGGCAATATGTGCTAGATCTGCTGAGGTATTGGCATTTAATTTATTTTTAATTTGAGTATTATAATTACAAATTGTTTTATAACTAAGGCTGAGTTCATTCGCAACGTTATGTGCATTTAGTCCCTTTGATAATAAGCGAAATACATCAAACTCCCGTGGCGATAGTACATTGAGTGTATGGCTCGGGTTGTTAGCTTCAGTAAAACGCACATCATTTAACTCAGGTAATAAACCTTGTTCTATATAGCGCTTACCGCTAGCGATCACCGCAACGGCGGTCGCTAATACTTCTGCAGCGCTATTTTTACTGACATAGCCTTTTGCACCCGCGTCTAAAGCACGTTCAACGTAAATTGTTTCATCATGAATGCTATAAACTAAAATAAGTACCTTGGCATCATGTTTATAAAGGCGACGAATCGTTTCTAAGCCACCAATGCCGGGCATAGATAAATCCATCACTACCACATCAGGCTGAAAGCGTTGATATTCTTTAGTGGCAAGTTCTCCTCGCTCAATATCAACAATATCACCAATAAAATTTTGAGAAGCTAATAACATTCTAAAGCCGGCTCTAACAACTGTGTGATCATCAACTAATAAGACTTTTATTTTTCTTGTTTCCATTAGTTATCTTCCCAATAAGGTAATTGTACAACAACGTTAACACCGCCATTTAGGGCAGACTCGAGTTTAAATTTCCCCCCTAAATTTTCCGCTCTTTCGCGCATGCCTAATAAACCAAAACCGGGAGAATTTAATTGCTTGCCTTGGCCATTGTCCGAGACGGTAATCCATACTTTATCGCCACGTTTAGCCACCAAAATAGCCACTTCAGAAGCGTTGGCATGTCGAACAACATTGGTTAAACACTCCTGAACAATTCGATAGACATGAATGGTAATATCATGACTCAGTTTTTCTAACTCGGCATCGTAATTTAAGTCGAACTGGAGAGCTGCGCTACGTCGCTGCCATTCTCTCACTAGCTCTGACAGTGTTGCCCCTAAACCAAGCTCAGTTAAACTAAGTGGGTGCAATGTTTTCATCATTGAACGGACCACCACTGATAAATGATCACAAATATCAACAATAGAGCTAGTGACGGCTTTAACATCGGTATCTGCTTGCTGACATGTTACCGCCATCGCCTTAATTGCGGTTAACGACTGGCCCATTTCATCATGTAATTCACGAGACATGTTTTGCCTCTCTGTTTCTTGAATTTGCATGGTATGGCGAGCTAAGGCTTGGTTATTTTGTTGCGCTGTTTTTAAGGCCAGTGACATATCATTAATTTCTCTGGCAATGGCATCAAACTCACTGATTTTAAAGTGAGGCAAGACATGATCAAAATGACCCGTTTCAACTTGACGAAGACCAGACAAAATAGCTTTCACTGCCTGCAACATAGAGTTGAAAACAAGGTTAACGGTAAAAAACATAATTAACAGCATTAACACTATGGACCAAAAATAGGCTTTAGTTTCTCCCCATGCTTCACTAATTTCATCCATGGGGTTGGCAGTAATAAAAATGGTTTGTATTGAACCATCCACACTTTTAATGTCGTAATTATGGGTGAAAAAATCCACCGTAACAGCCTTAATAAACCAGTAGGGTGCGGTGTTTTTCTGATCATCGATATCAAGATCCTGGGGATTGTTTTGCCGCTCACTGTTATTATCTGCAATTGAAATATGTAAATGCCTTACTGGCTGCATAGTGGCTATTTTTTGCAACCAGGCATCATTTTCTGCTCTTGAAGAAGGCAGTTGATTAAAGCCAAACTCAATCATTTGCACGGCTAAATTAATTGAGGAATGTACCTCTTTTTCTACTGAGTTTCTCGCCTGCCAAATAGCAATAATGGCACTGAAGATTAAAATTAATATAACCGAAGCAATAATTCTAAGATTGATAAGTGCACGTATACTCATTTACAAAATTCCAATAAAAACGTGAGCGAGATAAAACAAAGGCAACAAGCAAGCATTACAACTATTTTTACTAATAGAACGACTAAGCAACATTCAGACCAAACAATAATAACCAAAAATAACAAAGGCTTGCTAAAAACAGATAAACGCAAGTAAGTAAAGTGCAACACTTGTCGCAAATTTCGTCAGCAAACTTATTTTGATGAAATTAATCATACGCATCATATTTTTCATATGCATTGTACCTTTGAGTAATATTCCTCATACTTTTGAATGACAAGAAAAATTAAACAAGTTTTTTGTCATAAAAACAACTAACTAAATCAGCGAATAGCTAAGCTAATTAACTAGGTAATAGTATAGGCAAACACATATCTCAACATATTGTTATATAAGTATTTCTTCTAACTTTAAACCTTGTTATTTATTGACTATCACCCTAAAACCTCTGCCCTCTCATCACAAAAAGGAATTTTTCCTATAGCGTCATAATCGACAGTGCCGCTACTATTTCACCCCAAGGAAGCACAGTGATTTGAAGAGAGTTGGATGACTACAGCGATAAAAAACAGCAACGATTTAGCAAAAAACAAACTATTAACGTTACTAGATGAAATTATAGCGCACGATGGTTTTGGCGAAATTCGAGTTGAAGTCAATATCCTAAAACGGAAACAAAAAGAAGTCATCATTCACTGTGGCAAACAATACCGATATGTGGTGGACACACCATAAAGTCACAAACAAGAAACAGAGTGTGAAGTGGGTTTACATCTGACAAAAACAACAAAAATTGATGACCAACAGTCTGTACGAGACAGATGAGGCACGCCCCCAACAAAGAGATAATAAGATGAATATAGGTCAAATAAAAACAGCTATTACCAAATTCAAAAATGCCAATGTATCAATGATTAAAGATGATGCCATGCGCGCTAAAGCACAAAAATTACAAGCGAAACAAAAAGGGTTTACCTTACTTGAGCTATTAGTGGTAATCACCTTATTAGCCACCTTATCAACCGCAGCATTAGTTGCTTATGATGGTGCTGGTGAAAATGCTCGTGATGCCTCAGCAGCAACGGCAGTAAACACCTTAGAAGGCTCATTACGTAACTATCGTTCTATTGTTGGTGAGTACCCAGAGCAATTTGATAACTTAGCGAATGTTGATGCTTTATTAACTGGCGGTGCAATGGAGCTGATGTCTGATGAAACTAAAAAGTTCTTTGGCCAATTAATCATTGCAAAGGCTGATGCTAATGGCACAACTGGTCCATCGAAAGCTATCTTTGACTCTTTAAGAAAAGCAGGTCTTGAAGAGCTACAATCAGTACAAAATGGCACCACTTGGAGTGACGGTTTTGTTCCTAACTTGGCCATGAATGAAAGTTATCCTAAAGTTACTGCTCTTGCAGGTTCTGAGATTGAATTTACTGAGACTGGCTCTATGAAATTTGCAGAGGCGGTTATAGCTTCCGACAACGTCGCATTATCAATCGTGCCATCTGGTGCTGCTACTGGTGATAGTTGCGGTGTTTTTACTGCAGGTGATCTACAAACTAATTTTGATACAACTACAGTGGCTACTAATGCTCGTTTAAACCTGATCAGTGATGGCCTTGACTCAGATGGCTGTGACTTAGTCATAGCTTTAGGTATAGGTAAAGAAGTCCCTGGCGCCACCTTAGGTAAAGCGGTTGAAATTGCACAAGTACCTACCGTGGGCACCAATAATATTAACCCGAGAGATAACTACGCACGTGCCATTGCCTTATTTCATGTAGGCCAGGATGGTAGTGATGGAAGTACAGCAGATGGCATTATTTCGGCAGAAGAAATTTTTAACAAAGCGCGCTTAATTGCCGTGGTCGGCCCTGAAGGTCGTACTATTGACCAACTTGCTGCTGATGCCACGGCTTCAACAGCAGACGATAGCTAATAGTTTTTCATACTATTAATCAAATCGCTACTGATGCTTCTACTGCAACGGATAATCATTAATAGTTACTAGTCGGACTATTAATCAAACTGTTGTGCATGCTTCTGCTGCGATGAATGATAGTTAATCGGTTCTATCATTCGATACGGCGGGATAAGTTTCATTGTCTTATCCCACTTTATCTTTTAATCAGCGCTATCTAGAAACAAAGAAACATATTAACAAAACAGAATATTATAAAAATCATTGCGCAAAAAGAATAAATTTAACTTTAATATAAAAACAAGTAAATGGGGTGTTTATTGTTTTTTCTTTCACAAAATTTCAAACAGCATAGTAGCCAAAATGGCTTTACCTTAATGGAATTATTAACGGTAATCACCTTAATGGCCATTACCGCAACCGTAGCCATAACAAGCTATGACGGAGTGCAAGACCAAAGCCGTTATGATGTCGCTAAGTTTGAAATGACTCAAATACGTAAAGCCTTGATCCAGTTTCGTCAAGACAGTGGCACCAATAGCTTTCCGGCACAAGGTAGCTACGATTGCACTGATGACGTAAATGGTGGCTCTATCACCCAACCTAATAGTGAGTTTAATTTTCCTGCTGAAGCAGGCATAACCCATACACAAAAAATAGCGTGGTGTGAGCACCAAGCTAATCTTTGGATGTTATTCACTAACCCTTTCGATACCACTGCTAATCCTCAAAAGCAATGGAACCCTGATACCAAACGAGGCTGGAATGGCCCTTACCTACAGCGTAAAGATGGATATTTAACATTAAGCGACAACACCATAAATTTAGTCGATATACCTGATGCTATCTGGGCAATTGCCGATCCCTATGTAGTTAATCAACAAAACACTGGTGTACAGTGGTCAATTCAAACGACTAGTGACGTACTTAACAAAGCCGGAACGCCTTATGTGCTATTAGTTGATATCACCAATACGCCTTCCCTATATCAACCGCGCCTTATAAGTGCAGGTGAAGATGGCAAGTTTGAACTCAACAATAATGATGTCTGCATCACGCCAGTAGATACAAATGGCCAAGCCTTGGATCAGGTGTTATGTCTATTAAATTAAGCTTATCTCACCAGCAAGGCTTCACCTTATTAGAAATAGTGCTAGTTCTTTTTCTACTGGGCTTAATGGCTTCATCAACACTATTTTTAACTCAAGGCGTTGAAGATCAAACCAAATATGATGAAACCAAACATCGCCTTAAAATGATCCGCACAGCCATTATTGGAGACAGTAGCAGAACCATTAATGGTCATCCTGAAGTCAGTGGTTTTGCCGCAGATATGGGGCGCTTACCTGAGTGTTTACGTGAATTACTCAGCCAACGTTACTGTGATAATAGAGAGATTCCTCTTCCCACATGGCAGCAAGATCTTGACTCTCAGGTGTGGGCTGGTTGGCGTGGCCCCTATTTAACCGGCGATACCGAGCTAAGCGGCGAAGTACATTTTCGTGATGGTTATGGTAACTCTGGCGAAGGATCAGGTGAAGGCAGTGATGACTGGCAAAATTCTGGTTGGGTTTTCCCAAATATTCTAAATGATTTTATCGTTGTAAGTCATGGGTTTGATCGCCTTGATGACAGTGACGATGTTCCTAGACCCTTTGCTGTACAAGCATTAATAACACCTGCAGATTACCAAGTAACACTTGGGGCAGATTGGCAAGATATTGATGTTACCTTTACCAATGAACAAACTAATCATATTGTTATTGCGCAAGATGAATTACGACTTCGACTAAGCTCACCGTCAGAAGGAATTATTTTAAGTTATACAAACAGTAAACTAGATACTACTGCAGAACGCGATAGCTCCGCTCAACTTAGCAATAGCTTCCCCAGTGAAGACACCTTGCTACTCTCCAAGTTTGGCACCATGGAAGTTGAGAATGCAGAAACATTGACCTTTGTGTCCGGTGCGACATTAACAACTGGCTCCCCTAACGATAGCGTAACACTAACCTCTGGCACAGTTATTACCTATACCGACAGTGCAGGTGTATCGAGTAAGTTTGTTATTGGTAGTAACTGTGCCCCAAACTGCAAGTTAACATTTCCTACTGGAAAAGTTAGCCCTTTAACAACGTCTGTAACTACACTCACTTTCAGCGGCACAACAACTTTAATCATTAACAACCATTACATTGCGCCAGCAATACTCTCAGCCAAAAACCTTACCAAGCCTGCCATCATTCTCCCTGCTGGCAGTACTTTGTTAAGTAATACCGTCAGCTTACCCAATGGCGCTAATATCACTTTTACTGGCACCGCTCCGCAGCTTGTTGACAGAACAGTTTTCTTTCAAGAGCCATTAATCATCGTATCACAAGCCTTCACCCGAACTGATAACACGATAATCATAGCTTCTGGTGATACTTTTACCATTCCAAGCAATACCCCAGCAGCTGTCGGCAATACCTTAACCATCCCGGCCTCATCCACTTTTAGTGGCGGTGAAAAGTCTTTCACTATTGTGTGTGAAGTAGGCGCTGAACAAGGGCTATTATTTGATGGTAATTGTGATGACGGCACGGTCAATAATACCGACAACCCCAAGAGTATAAGTTTGATCCCACGAAACACCTCACCAGTGAATAACTCAGTACTAACATGGGCGGTGCAATAATGCGTAAATTATCATTGAAATTGGGTAAAGCTAAATCAATTTTAGTTTGCGAAACCGATGGTTTTTTACTGCGTGCTGCCGTATTCACCCGTGCAGGTAATGAATTAGCCGTACTGCAAACCGCGACATCACAGCAAGCTGATATGGCTGATGCGGTGGCAGAAGTGATCGTTAGCCTTAAAAATGATGGTTGGGAAGGCGGCGATGCAATTTTATTATCGCCAACTGTGCTATCAACCCTATTGGAGTTGCCAATAGATCCGAAAAAACCGCGTCCGTTAGCACAAATGAATGAGTTGATCCGTTGGGAAGCTGAGCCTTTATTAGCTCAGCACACGACTCAATGTTCTGTTGGTAATTTACTGATTGCTCGGGGTTATATGACCAAAGAACAGGCCGATGCGGTAATGGATTTACAACAAGGAAGAGCCAACCCTGCCGGTGGACTAGAACTGATGGAAAAGTTTTCGTTACGCCGTTTTGGTGATTTAGCTGAAGAATTAGGTTATATAAAACGCAGTCAACTGAATGCCTGTTTAGCTGGCCAAGAGTGGTTAAAATCAGATGATGATTTAATTGACTGTGGCTGGTCTGCTCAAGGTGAAGTCAGTGATATTCCTGGGACGTATTTCTGGCAAGTGAGTGCTGTAACTAAATCACTACTGCAACGTTGGACCACGGTGTTTCAGATGCAAGGGGTTAAATTACAAGCGATGTACCCCCTTGCTGGTTCAAGTGCAAGTTTATTAACGGATACCACTGAAGAACAAATACTAATTGAATCACATGGTGGCATGTCATTTACCATGCGTACCAAAGATAATCATATTGCTGAGCAACATTTATATTTAGACGCATCAAAAAAACCGTTTGAGCGCTGTTTAGAAGGCTTTCATACCTTGAATGTGGCTAATGACGCCAAGGTCTACCTAGCCAACTGGTCTGCCAACGATCACACTACCGCTCACGATTTAGCCAACGCCTTAGATCGTGAAGTGATTGCCATTGAAAGTAACGCTATTACTGAAAAATCTAGCCCTGGCATGGTGGGGGCTGGCTTTCATTACTTGGCTATGGGGAAAAGTAATTGGCTTAGTCATGTCCGTTTAGGCGGACCCTTACCTGCTTTATTACAGCGACCTAATATAAGGGGCGGCATACTATTTAGTGTGATTTTACTCTTGATACTGTTTGCTGAAGCGTTCTTATTAGTGCGGGGCAGTATGGTTGAATATCATAAGAATGAAATAGATGCCAGATGGCAAATTATTGATACCGCAATGAAACGAATTAACGGGGATATTAAGCAAGTTAAACAGCGCAAGAAAGAGTTAAAAGATCGAAAATCAGATAAACAACGAGAACAACAGCGCTTTACTTTTTTTGGTGAAGAGCTACCAGAGCGTACATCTTTAGTGCAGGTGATTCTTGGTATTTTACAAGGCTCTGTCAGTGAACACATTATCGTTAATTCAATAGATGAATATGGTAAACGA